>ERZ778027.1113-NODE-1113-length-49510-cov-20.083733_pt1 | contig 49510 bp, 38 predicted proteins | sample MGYA00375757_ERZ778027 | MGnify/ENA primary metagenome ERZ778027 (study PRJEB29350, sample SAMN05389817) | bioreactor metagenome | isolation source: Ammonium sulfate bioreactor | place: South Africa: University of Cape Town | collected 2014-02-18 ...
TCCAGAACGACATCCTCAAAGAGTTCATGGTGCGCAACACCTACATCTATCCGCCAGCGCCCTCGATGCGGATCGTCTCCGACATCTTCGCCTACACCTCGCGCAAGATGCCGAAATACAATTCGATCTCGGTCTCCGGCTATCACATGCAGGAGGCCGGGGCGACGCAGGATCTCGAACTCGCCTACACGCTTGCCGATGGCGTCGAATATGTCCGCGCCGGTCTCCATGCCGGGCTCGATATCGACCGTTTCGCGCCGCGGCTGTCGTTCTTCTGGGCGATCGGCATGAACTTCTTCATGGAGGTCGCCAAGCTGCGCGCCGCGCGGCTGTTGTGGGCCAAGCTCATCAAGCCGTTCGATCCGAAGGATGCGCGCTCGCTCTCCTTGCGCACCCATTGCCAGACTTCCGGCTGGTCGCTCACCGCGCAGGACGTCTTCAATAACGTGCCGCGCACCATGATCGAAGCGATGGCGGCGACGCAAGGCCACACCCAATCGCTGCACACCAACGCGCTGGACGAAGCGCTGGCGCTGCCGACCGACTTCTCCGCGCGCATCGCCCGCAACACCCAGCTCTTCCTGCAGCAGGAAAGCGGCACCACCCGCATCATCGATCCCTGGGGTGGCTCTTATTACGTCGAGCGGCTCACGCACGATCTCGCGGTGAAGGCGTGGGGCCACATTCAGGAGGTCGAGGAGCTTGGCGGCATGGCCAAGGCGATCGAAGCCGGCGTGCCGAAGCTGCGCATCGAGGAGGCTTCCGCCAAGACGCAGGCCCGGATCGACGCCGGCAGGCAAGCGGTGATCGGCGTCAATAAATACAGATCCGAGAACGAGGCGCCGATCGACGTGCTGAAAGTCGACAACTCCACGGTGCGGCGTCTGCAGATCGAGAAGCTGGAAAGGTTGCGCGGCGAACGCAACCAGCAAGATGTCGATGCCGCGCTCGCGGCGCTGACGCGCTCGGCCGGCGACGGCAACGGCAACCTGCTGGCGCTCGCCATCGATGCGGCGCGCGCCAAGGCCACCGTCGGCGAAATCTCCGACGCGATGGAAAAGGTGTTCGGCCGCCATCGCGCCGAGATCAGGGCCATCACCGGGGTTTACAAGCGCGAGGCGTCCGCCATGTCCGACAAGGTTTCGAGGGTGCAGGCGATGATCGACGCCTTCGAGGAAGCCGAGGGCCGCCGGCCGCGCATCCTCGTCGCCAAGATCGGGCAGGACGGCCACGACCGCGGCCAGAAGGTGATCGCGTCCGCCTTCGCCGATGTCGGATTCGACGTCGATATCGGACCGTTGTTTGCAACGGCGGATGAAGCCGCGCGGCAGGCGGTGGAAAACGACGTGCATATCCTCGGCGTGTCATCGCTTGCCGCCGCGCACCTGACCACCGTTCCGGAACTGAAAGCCGCGCTGAAGAAACAAGGCCGCGACGACATCATGATCATCGTCGGAGGCGTCGTGCCGCCGCAGGATTACGATACGCTCTACAAGGCCGGCGCCGAGGCGATCTTCCCGCCCGGTACGGTGATTTCTGACGCCGCCGAGGAATTGATCCGCAAGCTCAATGCGCGACTCGGTCATAGCGAGGCGGCGGAGTAACCGTTCGATGGCGTGAGGCGGCATCCCACCCGCTCCCCTCGCGCCATGAGCCGGTTCGCTGTAAACGAACGAAATGGTTTCACCTGCGGCCATTCCCGACCCCAATATCGCGCTTCTCGCCGCCGACATCCGCGCCGGGCAACGCGCCGCGCTGGCGCGCGCCATCACGCTGATCGAAAGCCGCCGCGCCGATCATGAGGCGACCGCGCGCGAGCTGGTGCAGGCGCTGTTGCCTGATGCCGGCAACGCCATCCGCGTCGGCATCACCGGATCGCCCGGCGTCGGCAAGTCAACCACCATCGACGCGCTCGGCATGTTCCTGATCGAACGCGGCCACAAAGTCGCGGTGCTGGCGGTGGACCCGTCCTCGGCGCGCAGCGGCGGCTCGATCCTCGGCGACAAGACGCGGATGGCGCGGCTGTCGGCTTCGGACGCCGCCTATATCCGCCCCTCGCCCGCCGCCGGCACGCTCGGCGGCGTCGCGGCCAAAACGCGCGAGGCGATGTTGCTGTGCGAGGCCGCGGGCTTCGACGTGGTGCTGGTTGAAACGGTCGGCACCGGGCAGTCCGAGACCGCGGTCTGCGACATGACGGATTTCTTTCTCGCCTTGATGCTGCCCGGCGCGGGCGACGAATTGCAGGGCATCAAGAAAGGCCTCGTCGAACTCGCCGACATGATCGCGGTCAACAAGGCGGATGGCGACAACATCAAGCGCGCCAATCGTGCGGCAGCAGAATATCGCAGCGCGCTGCATATTCTCAGCCCCCGCTCCGAGCACTGGCAGCCGCCGGTCGTGACCTATTCCGGGCTGACGGGATCGGGCATTCCGGAACTGTGGCAGAAGATCGTCGCGCACCGCACCGCGATGCAGGCGTCGGGCGAATTCGCCGCGCGGCGCAGCCAGCAGCAGGTGAAGTGGATGTGGTCGATGTTCGAGGAGCGCATGAAGGCGCGCCTGCGCAGCGACGCCGCGATTCGCGCCAAAGTGAAGGCGACCGAGGCTGCGGTCGCCGATGGCCGCATCACCCCGGCGCTGGCGGCGGACCAGATCGCGGAGTTGCTGCGGTGAGTTGGATCAAACTTGCTGTCGTCATGGCCGGGCTCAGCCGTTCGAAGAACGGCGTCGCTTCAGTTCGCCTACGCCCGGCCGTCCACGTCTTGTTTTCTGTGATCCGTCACAGCACAAGACGTGGATGCCCGACACAAGGCCGGGCATGACGACACACCTTCGCGTCCTCATCACCGGGTTCGGCCCCTTTCCCGGCGCGCCGTTCAATCCAACCATACCGCTGGTCAACCGGCTCGCGCGGCTGCGCCGGCCCGCGCTGGACGATGTCGCGATCGCCACGCACATTTTCCGCGTCGCTTACGAAACGGTGGATCGCGAGCTGCCGCAACTTCTTTCGATGCATCGCCCGCACGCGCTCCTGATGTTCGGCCTCGCGACGCGCACGCCCTGGCTGCGGGTTGAGACCCGCGCGCGCAATGCGGCGACGGCGATCTGGCCGGATCTCGCCGGCATGCGGATGAACAAACGATCGATCGCGGGCATGGCGGACGCGCGTGCGTTCGGACCGCATGTTTTCAGGCTGCTGCGCGCGGCGCGGGCAACCGGCATCGACGCGCGCGCCTCGCGCGATGCCGGCAGCTATCTCTGCAATTACCTGTGCTGGCGCGCCATCGAGGCCACGCGTTATCAAGCTGGTCCGCGCCCTGCCGCCTTCATCCATGTTCCGCCGTTGAAGCGCGACGGCTCGGCGCATGTTCCCGGCGGGATCACGCTGGACCAACTGGTTGATGCCGGCGAGGCCATGCTGCTGGAGATGGTGAAAGCGGCAAGGCGGGCGGGTCGCGCTGACTTGGATGCAAATTCATTGTGATCGGCCGCCCCCTGGTGTCCCGATTCCGAAGTTCGCATACCCTCGCAGCAACCTTTGATGCGAACTTCGGAGTCAAAGGGACACTAGCAACTTTATGATTCTAGTGTGGTTTGGGTTCATAAGTTCGCTTGACGGACTCGCCGAGACACTGGAAGCGAACTTCTGAACCACCACACTAGCCGGCGGTGGACAGTTTTGTTTGAAACAGGCATTGTGCAGCGCAACAGCGGCATCGATAAAGGCTGCGTTCCGATCTGCCGGGATAAACAATGACCGACGCGAGCGTGGACGGGTGGGTGTCGCAAACCCATCGCCCGATGGGATTTCCCGAATTCGTCGCCATCGTCGCCGGCATCATGGCGCTGAACCCGATCGCGACCGACATGATGCTGCCGGCGATGCCGGATGTGCGCGCCGCCTACGGAATCGCCAATCCCAATCACGTTCAGGCGGTGATCTCGGTGTATCTGGCCGGTTTCGGCGCCGGCCAGTTCATCATGGGGCCACTGTCGGACCGCTTCGGCCGCCGCCCGATCCTGATCGGCGGGATGCTGCTCTACAGCGCCGCAGGGCTGCTGTCGGTGGTCGCACCCTCGTTCGAAATGATGATGCTGGCGCGTGTACTGCAGGGCATCGGAAGCTCGGCCGCCCGCGTCATCGCCACCTCGATCGTGCGCGACTGCTACACCGGACGGCGGATGGCGAGCGTGCTGTCGCTGGCGATGATGATCTTCATCTCGGTCCCCGTCCTCGCGCCGTCGATCGGTCAGGCGATCCTGCTGTTCGCGGCGTGGCGCGGCATCTTCGTGGTGCTCACGATCTACGGCCTGCTTGCCCTTTTGTGGTGCGCGATCCGGTTGCCGGAAACCCTGCCGGCGACGGAACGCAAGCCGCTGACCGCTGCAAGCGTCTTCGACGCGTTCCGCCAGACCATCACCAACCGGCAGACCATCGGCTACGCGCTCGCCGCCGGCGGCGTCCAGAGCGTGCTGTTCGCCTATGTGTTCTGTTCGCAACAGATCTTCACCGGGATCTATGGCCTCGGCGATTATTTTCCGCTTGCCTTCGCCGCGATCGCCGTCGGCATCGCCGCCGCCGGTCTCTTGAACTCGCGCATCGTCGGACGGTTCGGCATGCGGGTGATTTCGCACGGCGCGCTCACGGGATCAGTGGTGATCTCGATGCTGACGCTGCTCGCGGCATGGCAGGATTGGCTGTCGTTTCCAATCTACATGGTGCTGGCGATCGGCACCATGTTCGCCTTCGGATTGATGTTCTCCAACTTCACCGCGCTCGCCATGGAACCGCAGGGCCACATCGCGGGCACCGCCTCCTCGCTGTTCGGCTCCATCACCACGCTGATCGGCAGCGGCGTCGGCGCGCTGATCGGACAGGATTTCAACGGCACCATGCTGCCGTTCGCGACCGGCGCTTTCCTGTGCACGCTGGCCGCTCTCGCCGTCGTGATCGTGGTGGAGCGCGGGCGACTGTTCGTGCCGCACAATGCGGTGGTCCCGACGCCGCCGCGTTAACCCTGTCGCCAACAATCGCCTGCGTTCATCGTCGTCGTTTCGGCGACGTTGCGGTTTTTCGCGTTACATCCCCGCATGGACATCGACCGCCGCCATATCCTCGGAGCTTCCGCCGCCGGTGTCGCCGGTGCGCTGGCGATGCCGTCGAATGCGTCGCACGCCGCGCCGCTGACGTCGACGCTCGGACGCGATGCGACGCACTATGGCGTAAAGCCGAATTCACCTGACGATCAGACCCGCGCGCTGCAACGGGCGATCGACGAGGCGGCCCGCGCCAACGCGCCGCTCGCATTGCCGCCCGGCGTCTATCGCACCGGATCGCTGCGGCTCGCCAACGGCTCGCAACTCGTCGGCGTGCGCGGCGCGACAACGCTGATGTTCACCGGCGGCGCATCGCTGCTGACGGCAGAAGGCGCCGATCACATCGGGCTCGGCAATCTCACGCTTGCCGGCGGCAGCATTCCCCTCCCCGAACGGCGCGGCCTCGTCCATTGCCTTGGCGGGCGCGGCCTGCGGATTTTGAACTGCGAAATCACCGGCAGCGGCCGCAACGGCATCTGGCTCGAGAACGTCGCGGGCGAGATCAGCGGCAACATCATCGGGAAAACCGCGACCACCGCGATCGTCTCGTTCGACGCGCTTGGGCTGACGGTGGCGCGCAACACCATTCTTGACGCCAACGACAACGGCATCGAGATCCTGCGCACCGCAATCGGCGACGACGGCTCGATCGTCACCGGCAACCGCATCGAACATATCAAGGCCGGCCCCGGCGGCTCCGGCCAGCACGGCAACGCCATCAATGCCTTCCGTGCCGGCAACGTTATTGTCAGCGGCAACCGCATCGGCGATTGCGACTATTCCGCCGTGCGCGGCAACTCCGCTTCGAACATCCAGATCACCGGCAACAGCGTCAGCGGCGTGCGCGAGGTGGCGCTGTATTCCGAGTTCGCCTTCGAGGGCGCAGTGATCGCCAACAATACCGTGGACGGCGCCGCGGTCGGGGTCTCCGTCTGCAACTTCAACGAGGGCGGCAGGCTCGCGGTCGTGCAAGGCAACATCATCCGCAACCTGTTGCCGAAGCGCCCGATCGGCACCGCGCCCGACGACGACGCCGGCATCGGCGTCTATGTAGAGGCCGACACCTCGGTCACCGGCAACGTGATCGAGAACGCACCGTCGTTCGGCATCATGGCCGGCTGGGGCAAGTATCTGCGCGACGTCGCGATCACGGGCAACGTCATCCGCAAAGCCTTCATCGGTATCGGCGTTTCCGTGGCGGACGGCGCCGGCACGGCGCTGGTGGGCAACAACGTGATTTCGGACACGCCGCGCGGCGCGGTGGTCGGCCTCGACCACGCCAAGCCGATGACGCCGGACCTTGCCGCCGATGGCGCCGCGAAATACGCGCAGGTCGCGCTCGGCGCCAACGTGGCGCGCTGAATTCAGCCGGCTCGCGTCAAGCAGCTAGCTTTGATCGATCGAGATCGAAATAGCTTCGGCTTTTACTCGTACCAATCGAAGGCCGCCGCTACAGCGCGTTGCACTTCAAAATCGGATAGCGTTCTTGGAACGGGCGCGAATCCGGCACGATGCCGGTTGCCAAGTCCTCGCTCGCTGCCGTTTGCTCTCCGGCCGGCGCGTCGTCGTTCGCCTCGATCAACGTATCTTTAGGCGGTGACACGATCGACGCCAGCGCCGCATGCACAGCCGCGGTTCCGAGCAGCCGGGCCGACGATTGCCCGGTCTCGTCCTGCGTTATGGGAGACGTCTCTGCAGGCTGATCGAGGGTCGGCCCCTCGATCGTCTGATCGTTCGGGGCCACCTCGCGCCGTGCCAGCGCTCGCCACGTTTCGACGGCGGCCTTTGCCTCCAGGATATTTTCCGTGAAGGCGTGTTCGGAATGGAAGCGTCGCCACCGTCCGCTTTCATAAAGCTCGACGAGATAGTCGAGCCGCTGTTCGGCGATCTTGCACCAGCGATTGAGGATATGGTGATCCCGGGCGCGCCCGGCGTCGTCGCGTTGAGTCATGGGACAGTCCGCAAGGAGGAGAACGGACGCAGACGCAACGAACGAATCATTCAGTGCTTGTTGGATATTCTGTGGAAAACTTTGGCGAAGTCCAGCGCTTTGTGGCGCGAATATGACAGCGCGCAGAGGTGTGGCACTTTTGCCTTATTTCAGCAGGACGGGATCACTGAAAATGAAGAGACCCGTCCGGGGGGACAACCGGACGGGTCAAGCCATATGGGCGCTGGGGTGGATGGGCGCTCGCGCCTGATATAGCCTCAGGGGAGTTTTGGCTCCCACACTGCTTCTGTCGTCGCGCCTTGAGAAAACGTTCAAGGCGGCCTGATTTTTTTTAACGATCTGGAAGACTGATTATTTGGCGGAAGGAGAATCCGCCGGCGGATCCATGCTCGCTGGCGAAGGCGACGGATCGCCCGCAGCGGTCGCGGGCTCCGCCTCGCTGGACGTTGCAGCCGCGGCATCAGTTGCGGCGGCCGGCGGCGGATTGGACACGGCCATGACTGGCGCAGTGCCCGGAGCAGTTCCGTCCGCGGCAGAGTCAGCGCCATCCGGCGCGGCCTTCACGGCGCCGTACCCGTTCGCCTCGCCGGCGCCGAACAGATCATCGCGGCCCGGAGCTCCGAGATCGCGCGCGCTGCTTGTCAGGATGGTGCGGACGTCGGACGGCTTCAGCGCCGGATCGCGCTCCAGGATCAACGCCGCGAGACCGCTGACATAAGCCGCGGAGAACGAAGTGCCCGACGTCATCTGGTATTTTCCGCCCGGCGCGGGAAGGAAGATATCGACGCCGGGAGCCGCGACCGCGATATGGCTGCCGCGGTTGGAGGCCGCAAACAGACGGTCATCGACATCGGTGGCGCTGACCGCGATCACGTCGGCATCGGCTGCCGGATAGAGCGGCGGCGATTTGGGACCGGCGTTGCCGCTTGCGGCCACCATGATGATTCCCTTTGCCGCCACGGCCGCGATGCCGCGCGAGACCAGCGCGTCCTTCGGCCCGGCAAAACTCATGTTGACGATCTGCGCACCGTGAGCCGCCGCATAGTCGAGGCTCCTGAGGATCGTGAACGACGTGCTCTCGGCCGTGCCCTGCGTCACGCCGAACGCGCGGATCGCGAGAATCCTGGCGGCCGGCGCACTCCCCATCAGCCTCGCATGGGCGACGATCGCGCCCGCAATGCCGGTGCCGTGCACGTGCGGACCGTCCCTGGCATCGAGCGCATCGAAACTCCCGGCGATCGAGCCGGCCAGTTCGGGGTGATCGGTGTCGATCGCGGAATCGATCACCGCGACGACGACGCCTTTGCCATTCGCCAGCGTATGGGCTTCCGGAATCCTCAGCTTTGCCAGCGCATATTGCGCAGGGTCGCCTTCGGCGACCGCGGGCACCGTCTTCTGGTCCTGCAGAACGTAACGGAAATTCGGCTGCACCGAGCGGACGGCTGCATCGGCGCGCAGTTCGGCCTGGACCTGCTCGACCGGACGCTGGCCGACGATGCGGAACAGGCTGACGGTGCTGCCGGTCAGCGGAAAATCCTGGGAGCTGATACGTCGGAGCCGGTGCCTTCGCGCCAACGCGGCGAGTTGCGCATCGGGCATGGCGGCGGTTTCGGCGACGATCTGGCCGGGCAGATAATTGCGCTGCGCAGCAGCTTGCCCCGTATTCCGTCGAGGTCCGCTGTTCTGATCCTGCGGCGGCGGACCATTGCCTCCGAGGTCGGCAACGAACGGACGGCCGTTGCATTCGCCGCTCATCACGCCGTTGCCGCGCGCGCAAACCGGATAGGTGTTGGGCGCGTAGCGGATATAGGACATGCCTGATGCAGTGACCGCGGTGACCGGCTTCCGCGGTTTGGGCTCGCGGTCAACGGTCTTGCGGCGCGGGGGACGCGATCGCCGGCCGTGCACCGGCTCATCCTCGCGTTCGATGACACGATAAGGAGCTTCCACATAGGGAGCTTCGATGACGCCGAGCGGCAGTCCAAAACCCAAACCGCCATAACCCGGCCCGATGCCACGATGGCCCCAGCCGGGACGATAGCCGCCACCCATCCCGCCGCGTCCGGCCGTCATGCCGCCGCGCGATCCGAAAGCCGAAGGGCCCCTGGATCCTCCTTGCATGAGGGTTTGCGCGTGAGCGGTGGGAGCATCAAACGCGGCGAGCCCGTACAGACCCGCCAACGCGGCAAACACAGCGCCCCACCCGGTTATGCTCGTTACGCGCCGACGCATCGCCCGATCCTATTGAGCCGGAACGGCAAGATTGACGATCTTCTCACTCTGAAGCCTGCTGATCAGGTCGCCAGCGTCCTTCGGCGCCCTGCCGTCGAAACGCAACTGGAACAGGCCTGCTCTGGATACCGAAACAATCGTTGCCTGATAGGTATCGAGCAGCGCGCTGATATCGGACATGCGCGCGTCCGGCGCGAACCTCACCAGCACTTGCGGACCGGTGTCCGTGGCCAGTCCGCGGGTCAACGGCGTGTTTTCCGTACGATGAGATGCGGTCTGGAACGAATGGCCTCCGTCCTTCGCCAGCATCGCGGCGATCACTCCGGCCTGGAGCAGGACGACGAGCCCGCCGACCGCACTGCCTGCGGCCAGCATACGGGGTGAAAGTCCGGCGAAGAATTGCGAAATCCGCGCCGACAGGCCGCGCGACATCGAAGCACTTCGCACCGGCTCGGCATCGATCGCGGCGAACAGCTTTTGCATCGGGCGCGCAGACGGTGCGCCCAGACTTTCATTCAGCGAAATGGTCTCGACATACTCCTGCCGGATGACGGAGTATTGCTTCGCGAGCGCCGGATCCTGCGCGAGCGCCTGCTCGACCCGATGCGCATCGCGGGCATTCAGCGTGCCGGCCGCGTGCCAAGGCAACAGAGCCTCGATGTCGTCGGGTCCAGTTTCCACGATCTTCTTGTTCGCCGCCATCATGGCCAACCTCGTTCTATGCCGGCGGCCTTAAGCAGACCGGCCAGCTTCTTGCGCGCATAGAATAGCCGCGTCTTCACCGTGTTCTCGGGAATCCCGACGATCTCGGCGACCTCTTCCACCGATTTCTCGTGGTAATAGACAAGATCGACGATTTCCCGATGCTCCGCCGAAAGCCGCGTCAGGCACTCACGCAACGCATTACTCGTATCCTTCTTCTGGACCGTCACCTCGGGATCGTCAGATTGATCCTCGATCGCATTGGCGGTCTCGTCATCCAGTTCGGCATCCTTCCTGCGGCGCAGCGCCGACAGGGCCTTGAAACGCGTGATGGCCAGCAGCCAGGTGGAGACGGCGGATCGGCCCTCGAACTTGCCGGCCTGACGCCAGACATCGAGAAAGACCTCGCTGATAAGATCTTCCGCGACCTGTTCGTTTCTCACGAGCCTCAGTCCAAAACGAAAGACTCTGACGTGGTGGCGCCCATACAACACCTGCATGGCGAGGCGGTCGCCTTGAGCGATCCGGGCGATCAGAGTCTCATCCGATGCTGCCTGTGCCGCACTCACTGGCCGTCTCGCAGAATTGGTCGGGGTTGAAGGGCTAAAGGTTCGATTGGCAAGGCAAATCTTCTCAAATTGTCGGCACCGGCGATCAGGCAGGCTTGTGGTCTAATTCTAACGTTTGCATCCCGGTGCGGTACGAGGTTCTTGCAATGCGAAAGGGCCACCGGCCGCAAACAGGGTCTAGCGCAGGTTCTGAATCGATATTCGCTCGCCAGTATTTCAGCGACGCGGATAGCACTCTGCTAGGTTGTGCCTGAATCAGCGGAAAGGGCAAGGCACCCCGGTCTGCCTGGAGAGAGGAGCCACAATATGGGGCAGGCCCGCCAGCGCGGCCATGAACCTCGCAGCCATCGGGCGGACGAAAATTCCCGTGACGAAAGAACCTGTTAACGATACCGCTGGCCATCGGAGCCAGCCAAAAGATACCAAACCTAAAGGCTTTTCCCCGTAGATTCCCCGTCAAGCTACGTCATCGACGGGTGCTTCTGATCTACGCTTCTACCGTACCGTTTCCGATCGCGATTCGGATCCCAGGCGAGCAGAATGTCGCTGCGTACGATGTGGGAACTCTAGGATAGAGCCATGGCTTCCAAATCGGCCGTTTCCTCGGCGAGTCTGCTCGACGAACTTCAGACCGTTCTTGCCCATGGCACCGTCGCGCGGCGGGTCGAGACGCTACGGCAGGTCACCGACCTCTTCCTGAACAACGCGATCGACTATTCCGACGACCAGATCACCGTCTTTGACGACGTGTTCAATTGCCTGATCCGGCACATCGAGACCTCGGCGAAAGCATTGCTCGCCAGACGTCTCGCTCCCGTTGCCAAGGCTCCGCCGCAGATCATTCACGCGCTGGCCTTCGACGATCTGATCGAAATCGCCGCGCCAGTGCTGTCGCTATCCGAACGGCTCGGCGACGACGCATTGATCGAAAACGCCTGCAGCAAAAGCCAGGCGCATCTGCTGGCGATCTCGACGCGGAAAGTCCTGAGCGGAGCAGTCACCGACGTTCTGGTGGAGCGAGGCAACGACGAGGTCGTCAAGAGCACCGTCAACAATCCGGGGGCGGAATTCTCCGAGCAAGGCTTCACCAGGCTCGTCGCGCGCGCCGAGGCCGACGATGACATAGCAACCTGCGTTGGCCTTCGGCCGTCGATCCCGCGGCATCATTATCTGAAGCTGATCGCAAAGGCCTCCGCCTCGGTGAAGGCCCGTCTCGCGGCGGCCAATCCGGATCGGGTGAACGATGTTTCGGCCGCCGTGAGCGAAGTAGCACGGCGAGCGCGTTCGTCGCCGGCAGCCATCAGCGAGGATACCACCATCGCGCACGGACTGGTCCGGTCTCTGTACGAAGACGGACGGCTCGACGAAAAAGAAGTCGCTTCGTTTGCAAACGCTGGCAAGTTCGACGAAACCAACGCCGCCATCGCCTGCCTCGCCAATGTCTCGATCGCCGTCGCCGAGAAAATGATGATCGAATCCAAAACCGAGGGCGTGCTCATTCTGGCGAAGGTCAGCGGGCTGTCCTGGCCGACCGTCAAAACCATCATCAACATGCGCAAGGACCTCGCGGAGATCGAGGTGACAGATATCAACGCCGCGGAGCAGACTTATGAACGTCTGCGCCCCTCCACTGCGCAACAGGTGCTGCGTTTTCACCGAACGCAACAAGCGGCTGAAGCAGGCTGACGCGCGCGGCCGCTTCATTTCGGTGGAAGCGCCGTGGTTTCGCCACGGTCGTCGAAATTCCCTTTTTCTGCCCCGGTGTGGCCACGCCCGGCGTTTCTTTTGTCGGCCGATTGGCTGACAAACGGGGAGATTGCCATGAACATCAAGGCCAGTGGGCGCTCGGCGTTGATCATCGCAGCAGGGCTCTGTTTGGGGTTGGCGGGGCCAATGCGCGCGACCGACAGCGCGGCGGAACCGGCCGGTGTGGCCCCTCATGCTGAAAGTGCCGGAGCACCGATCAAGCTCACCACCAGCCACAGGTCACACAAGCGGCACGCACGCGCGCGGAAATCGACCAAGCCGGAAGCGAAGGCCGATACGAAAGCTCACGAGACGACAACGGCACACGAGGCAGCGGCTGAGGACAAGCAGATACCGCTACCGCCGACGATCGCGGACGCAAATGCCAATGCCGTGATGCCTGGCGCCGAAGATCTGCCCAAGACGGAAGCGGGTACGCTCGCCAGCACTGCCGGCCAGATGCTGTCCACCAATCAGGACGATCCCGCGCCGCAAGCCGACAATACGACCTCCGCGGCTGTCGCGGATATCGTTTCGCCCGACGAACTCAATGAAATCGACCGCGCCCTGATCGACGACAAACCCGCCACGCCTCATCTCGCACTGGCTTCCATCGACGTCGCACCGTCCGTGAGCAACGCCGACACAACCGCACAGGCCGCGACGGCGAGCGACAACTCCGCCTGGAACCATGCCTCTCTGATCGGCAAGATCTTCATCGCCTTCGGCGGCCTGCTCATGCTCGGCTCCGCGGCCCGGATGTTCATCGCCTGATCCCGCGTTGATGTCATGCCGGAAGCCGGCTGATATTTCCGTTCTCCCGCTGCCGCCGATCCATCGCCTTCGCCTGACCGGCAGTGCCGTCGGCGCCGCAGGCCGGCGCAAACGAGCGCAGCCTTGCGGCGTCGCTTGACCGCAGGCACATTGCCAGCCGACACACATCCGTCGCGGCGTGCAGCGAGATAAGCGGGTTGGATCATGAGCAAGTTCGAACACATCGTTGTCGAGAGCAAGGGCGCGGTCGGCATCATCAGGCTGAACCGGCCGAAAATTCTCAACGCGTTGTCATTCGCAGTGTTTCGCGAAATCGCGACCGCGGTTGACGATCTCGAGGCCGACGATGGCATCGGCTGCATCCTGATCACCGGCAACGAAAAGGCTTTTGCCGCCGGCGCCGACATCAAGGAAATGCAGCCGAAAAACTTCATCGATATGTTCACCGAGGACTTCCAGGCGATCGGCAGCGATCGCGTCGCCATCTGCCGCAAGCCGACGGTCGCGGCGGTAAGCGGCTATGCGCTCGGCGGCGGCTGCGAACTCGCCATGATGTGCGACTTCATCATCGCCTCCGACACCGCGAAATTCGGGCAGCCCGAAATCACGCTCGGCACCATTCCCGGCATCGGCGGCACCCAGCGCCTGACCCGCGCCGTCGGCAAGGCCAAGGCGATGGACCTCTGTCTCACCGGGCGGATGATGGACGCGACGGAAGCCGAGCGGTCGGGGCTTGTGAGCCGCATCGTGCCCGTCGACAGGTTGATGGACGAAGCGATCGCCGCCGCCGAGAAGATCGCCTCGATGTCCCGTCCCGCCGCGGCGATGGCCAAGAGCGCCGTCAATCGCGCTTTCGAGACGACGCTGTCGGAAGGCATGAACGTCGAACGCGACTTGTTCCGCTCGACCTTCGCGCTGGAAGACCGCGCCGAAGGCATGGCGGCGTTCGTCGAGAAGCGCAAGCCGAACAACAGGAACAGATAATCGAAAAACGCGTGTCCACATATCCCGTTCATGCAGACGCCATCATACGCGGGCTTGATCCGCGTGTTCATCCATCATCGCGAAACTTTTTTTTGGATCGGCCGGATCGTCTGCGCGAAGACGCGCGTCACCCTCACGACGGCTTATGTCCCGCCGCTTCGCTTCAGCGCGCCGTTGAGCAACGCGCGATAGAGCCTGTCCGAAAACAAATTCGGACGATCGAGTCCCATGCGCGCGAGCGCAGGCTGTATCGACGCATCGCCGGGGCGCAATCCTTCCATCAGCAAACCGGCGAGAGCCAATGGCGAGCGCGATGCATCGCGCAGGAATTCGAGCGCGGGGATCAGCCGCTGTTCCACCTCGGTGAAATCGCTGCCGAACGGAAACGCCGGCAGCAGGCCAGCCGCTTGCGCGGGCTTCAGCGCAGCGGCGACACGCGCCGGCGTATTGTCGCAATGCGCCGCCGGAATCCGGTGATCGCGCGGCAGCTTTCCCGCATCGACCGCCTGCCGCATCAACCGGTCCTGGAAACGTGAATCCGCGACGTTGAGCATCGCCGCGATCACCTCGGCGTCGGACTTGCCGCGCAGATCCGCCACGCCGTATTCGGTGACGACGATATCGCGCAGGTGGCGCGGGATGGTGCCATGACCATAGGACCAGCGGATGTTGGACACCACGCCGTGCTTCTCGCGCCGCGTCGATTCCAGCGTAAGAATCGAACGCGCGCCTTCGAGCGCGAAGGCCTGCGCGACGAAATTGTACTGACCGCCGACGCCGCTCACCACCTGACCGTTGTCGAGACCGTCGGAGATCGCGGCTCCCATCAGGGTCGCCATCATGGCGTTGTTGACGAAGCGCGCGTCGACGCGGGCGCGGCGCCTGGCGGCCTCATCGCCGTACAATTCGTTGGTGAAGGACACCGCCGTCATCTGGATGCGCGTGCGCTGCGCGGGCGTCATCTCGCGCAAGGCGCGGTATAACGATTGCGGACCCAGAAAGAACGCGCCGTGCAGGACAGCGCCGTCGACCTCGCGCCTGAGCACGCCTGCCTCGATCAGCCCGAGGAACGCCTCGAACACCATTTCGCTGACGCCATAAAGCCCGGTTGCGAACGGCGCGGTTTCTTTCATCGCGCTATTCGGCGCGAGCCGCGCCGCGATGTCGCGAAAACGCGCGTTGTCGCGATGACGCAGGATCAGGCTTTGCGCCAGCGCGTCGCCGACCTGGCCGATGCCGATCTGCAACGTGCCGCCGTCCTTGATGAGCCCCGCCGCGTGCAGGCCGATGGCGTATTTGGTATCCGACACAGGCTCGGACGGCGGCGCAAACAGGGGAAAATCGGTCTCGGGGCTGTCCAGGATGGCGCTGAATTCACTGGCCGGCAGATCGCCGGCGCCGGGCATGAACGGCAGTTGCGAATTGACCTGCCCCACCAGCTTGAACGACGCCCGGCCGGCAGCGCGGGCGCGCAGAAGATCGAGCGTGGTGTCGGTGTTGCAGCTCAGACTGTAGCGCGTCTCGCCGTCCACGACGCGCTTGGCCACGAGCTGGGTGATGACGTTGAGGCCGCGGTCGAGGATATAGGATGCAGCGTGGGTGTAGTTGGCGGCGATGTAGTGTTGCTGGGCATAGGCGTTGCGCAGCCACTTACCGGCCAGGAAAAAGAATTCGGTGACCTTGATGTTCGGCGGCAGCTCGCCTTTGTGCAAGGCGGCGGCGTAATCGAGGTCGGGCCAGCCGCCGAACAGGCGATCGATCACCGGTGCGATGAACCGCTTCTCCAATTCGTTCGACGGCCGCGGTTTCTCCAGCGTCAGCGCGGAGAAGAAAGTCAGGTCGAGACTGCGATCCGCGGCGGCGCGCTGATAAAGCGCATTGATGATGTGATTGGCCTTGCCGAGCCCGAGCGGCAATCCCACCATCAGATGAGGACCGACATCACGAATGATGTCGTCGACGATCGCGGCGGGATCGGTGAAAATCTTCGGCATCAGCAAATGGTCCGCATGTCGATCAAATTTGGCCGCCTTCCCGCTTTCCATGCTGCGGCTCTCGCCGCAACGAGGCTATCGTCATTCGTTCAAATCCCGGGACAGTACCAGCCGGTCGCGGCGGCGCGCCCTCACGCCTTTTGCTTCAAGGCCGGCAACGATGGCGCTGCCGTGCGCCGTGTCCTGCGCTTCGATCACCAGTTCGACCTCGGTCATGTTGGCGGACAACGCGCTGAACAGGCGCTGATGCTGCACCTCGACGATGTTGCCGCGAAGCTCTGCAATGATGCAGGCGAGTTCGGCCAGCGCGCCCGGCTTGTCGGATATCTCCACCACGAGATCGATCAGCCGGCCGTCGCGCACCAGTCCGCGCATCAGCACATTGGCGAGCGTGCGCGTGTCGATGTTGCCGCCGGATATGATCAACCCGACTTTCCGTCCGACAAACCGGGCGGGATTGCTCATCAGCGCCGCCAGCGCGGCCGCGCCCGCGCCTTCCGTCACGGTCTTCTCGATTTCCAGCATCTGGATGACGGCCTTTTCGATCAGGCGCTCCGCCACCGTCATCACCTCGATGCCATATTCGCGCAGGATCGCCAGCGGCAGCGCGCCGACGTCGCGCACCGCGATGCCTTCGGCGATGGTCGCGCCGCCGACCGAGACCGGGCGCCCGGCAAGATGCTGCGCCACGGCGGCGTAGGATTCCACCTCGACGCCGATCACCTCGACGGCCGACGCGTGGTTGGCGGCGGCGATCGCGCAGCCCGCGACCAGTCCTCCGCCACCGACCGGCGTCAGGATGCAGTCGAGCGCCGGCTGATCCTCCAGCATCTCGATCGCCACCGTGCCCTGCCCCGCGATCACGGCCGGATCGTTGTAAGGATGGACAAAGACGAGATTTTCGTCCGCGGCCAGTTGCCGGGCAAAGGCGGCGGATTCCGCCAGAATCTCGCCCTCGAGCCGAACCCGCGCCCCGAGTTTCCTCGTCCGCGACACCTTCACGAACGGCGTCGATTTCGGCATCACGATCGTGGCGGCGATGCCGAGGTTGTGGGCGTGATAAGCCACGCCCTGGGCGTGGTTGCCGGCGGACATGGCGATGACGCCGCGCTTCGCCTCCTCAGGTGACAGCGTGAGCAGCTTGTTGGCCGCGCCGCGCTCCTTGAAGGAAGCGACGAACTGCTGATTTTCCAGCTTGAGCCAGACCTCGGCGCCGCTGATGTCGGACAGCGTGCGCGAATGAACCAGGGGCGTGCGGATCACCCGGCCTGCGAGACGGTCCGCGGCCGCCCGCAGATCCGCCACGCCGATGGATTTGCCGTGCTCTGCATCGCTCATTGTCGTCCCTCGTGAATGGTCGAACGCGGGTTTATGCTACCAGCGAGAAATTCGAAACAGGTATCGTCGGCGGCCTCGGCTTGTCCGCGCAAGGCGGAGATCGGGGAAATGGCGCTCCGGGCCAGGTTTGTGGAAACCGGTGGCGACATCGCCGCCGATCGGGGCCCTGATTTCGCGCAAAAAACATACCGGCGCATTAATATTTGCAATCTCTGGCCGCAATAGCCAGCGCCGGAAAGGCCATCGCGCCGATGGGCGGCAGCAGGTGACAAACGGCGTCCGCTCCGTCCATGATTTGCGCGCTGAATGCAAGGAGCTGTCATGTTCGCCATCAATCCCCTGACCGCTGCCGGTGTCGTATTGGCCACCGCGGCGACCGACGCCGTCTATGTGATGTTTACCTCGGCCGTGGTGGCGCGACGGCGGGTGCCGGCGGCGACCTGGAGCAGCGTCTGGTACCTGCTCTCGTCCTTCGCGGTGATCAGCTATACCGAGAACTGGGTCTATGTCGCCTTCGCGGCGGTCGGCTCCTGGCTCGGCGCGTTCGCAACCATCACCTTCCTGCACCGCCCGCCCGGTGGGCCGCCGGTCGGCGCGTCGGTGGAGTAGTATCTTGCGGGTCGATTGAATGCTTCACTACCGTCATTCCGGAAGCCGCGTAGCGGCTGTCCGGAATCCATAATCCCCGCCGTGGTTATGGATTCCGGGCTCGCGCTAGGCGCGAACGCAAGCGTTCGTCGCCTGGCGCGCCCCGGAATGACGAAGTGGGTTTCTCAATGAAAATCCCGCGAGCGCGGCAGGATGCGCACATTGCGCGGATGGCGGATGCGTTGCGCCGGATTATCTGGATGATCGCGACGGTCGTCGTTGAGCGGCTCGGCCGGTGCAGCCGGCGGCGGCAGCGGATGCCTGGAGACAAGCGCGTCGTTCGCCAGATGCATCAGCTCAGCGGAACGGTCGGTCAGTTTATCCGCGACCAGATGCACGACCCGCTCCGGGCTGCTCTGAATAGTGCCCTCCACCTCGATCAGCCGCGCACCCATCACCTCCTTGCGATAACGCTCCATGATCTTCGGCCACACTACGATATTGGCGATACCGGTCTCGTCCTCCAGCGTCATGAACACCACGCCCTTGGCGCTGCCCGGCCGTTGCCGCACCAGCACCACGCCCGCGCATTTGACGCGGCGCTTGTCATTGGCATGCGAGACCTCCGCGCAACTGACCACGCGTTCGTTTGAAAATGTCTCGCGCAAGAATTCCATCGGATGTCCCTTCAACGACAGCCGCACGGTCTGGTAATCGGCGACCACCTGCTCCGGCAGCGGCATCTCGGGCAGCGGCGCGGCATGTTCGTCCGGCAGCTCGCGCGCGATGGCGCTTTCGAACAATGGCAGCGACACGTCATCCGGCAGCCGCCGCACCGCCCACAGCGCCGCGCGGCGGTCGAGCCCGAGCGAGCGGAAGGCATCGGCATCAGCCAGCAGGATCAGCGCGCGCTTCGGCAGTTTCGTATCGCGGGCGAAGTCCTCGATGGAGGTGAAGGGCCGGCGCCAGCGCGCGGCGACGATCCGCTCGCCCCAGTCGGAGCAGGTCCCGTCATGACCGGGCATAGCCGTTCGAAGAACGGCGTCGCTGCGCTCGCCTATGTCCCGGCCACCCACGTCCTTGCATCCGTCATGTTCGAAAGACGTGGATGCCCGGCACAAGGCCGGGCATGACGGGAGCGTTGATCTGGTTGCATCCGGATTGACCCACTTGAACCCGTCGATCTGGCGGAAGCCGAGCCGCACCGCGTGATGCGCACCTATGCGCTCCTCCAGCGTGTTCTGCGAATGGCTGAACGAAACATCAATGGGCCGCACCTCGACGCCGTTCTTGCGGGCATCGCCGACGATCTGCGCCGGCGCATAAAAACCCATCGGCTGTGAATTCAGCAGGGAGCAGCAGAACGCGTCGGGATGAAAATGCTTCAGCCACGACGAGACGTAGACGAGTTGCGCAAAGCTCGCCGCATGACTTTCGGGAAAGCCATAGGAGCCGAACCCCTTGATCTGCTCGAAACAGTTTTTCGCGAACACCGGATCGTAGCCGCGCGCGATCATGCTGTTGACCATCTTCTCCTGGAACGAGCCGATGGTGCCCACGTTGCGGAACGTCGCCATGGCGCGGCGCAGGCCGTTGGCTTCTTCGGAGGTGAATTTCGCGGCGACGATGGCGATGCGCATCGCCTGCTCCTGAAACAGCGGCACGCCCAGCGTGCGCTTCAGAACATTGCGCAATTCATCCTTGTCCCCGCCTTTCGGATAGGGATAGTCGATCTTGTCGGGATCCATGGCGCGCCGCTTCAGGTAGGGATGCACCATGTCGCCTTGGATCGGGCCGGGACGGACGATGGCGACCTCGATGACGAGATCGTAGAACATGCGCGGCCTCAAGCGCGGCAGCATGTTCATCTGCGCCCGGCTCTCGACCTGGAACACGCCGAGGGATTCGCCACGGCACAGCATGTCGTAGACCGGCTTCTCGTCCTGCGGGATCGTCGCAAGCTCGTAGCGCTTGCCCTTGTGATCCGCGATCAGATCAAAACACTTGCGGATACAGGTCAGCATTCCGAGCGCCAGCACGTCGACCTTCATCATCCGGAGCGCATCGACGTCGTCCTTGTCCCACTCGATGAAGGTGCGGTCGTCCATCGCCGCATTGCCGATCGGCACGTAAGTGTCGAGCCGGTCCTGCGTTAGCACGTAACCGCCGACATGCTGCGACAGGTGACGCGGAAAGCCGATCAGCTCGGTAGCGAGTTCGACGGCGCGGCGCACCATCGGGTTTTGCGGATCGAATCCGGCCTGCCTGACCTGCATGTCGCTGACATCATTGCCCCAGCTTCCCCAGACCGTATCCGCGAGCGCCGCCGTGACATCCTCGGTCAGGCCCAGCGCCTTGCCGACATCGCGGATGGCGCTGCGCGGCCGATAGTGAATGACGGTGGCGATGATCGCGGCGCGATGACGGCCGTAGCGGCGATAGACATACTGCATCACCTCCTCGCGCCGCGAATGCTCGAAATCGACGTCGATGTCGGGCGGCTCCAGCCGCTCCCTGGAAATGAAACGCTCGAACAGCAGGTCGACCTTGGTGGGGTCCACGGAGGTGATGCCGAGCACATAGCACACGGCCGAATTCGCCGCCGATCCGCGCCCCTGGCACAGGATGTCCTGCTCGCGCGCCCACCGCACGATGTCATGCACGGTGAGGAAGTAATGGGCGTAGTCGAGTTCGGCGATCAGGTCCAATTCCTTGCGGAGAACCGTTTTCAAGTCTTCATCTGCGCCGTTTGGGAAATATTTTTCGACACCCGCCCACGTCAAATCTTCCAGATGACACTGCGCGGTCTTGCCCGGCGGCACCGGCTCGTCGGGATACTGGTATTTGAGTTGATCCAGTGAAAATTCGATGCGCGATGCGAACGCTATCGTTTCGGCGATGGCCTGCGGAATATCGCGAAACAGCCACGCCATCTCATGGGCCGGCTTCAGATGCCGCTCGGCATTGATGTCCAGCTTGCGGCCGATGGCATCGATCGCGGTCCTTTCGCGGATGCAGGTCAGGACATCCTGCAAGGGACGGCGCGCGGGATGATGGTACAGCACTTCGTTGGTTGCAAGCAGCGGCATGCGCGCGGTGGTCGCGATCCGCTGCAATCGCAGCAGGCGGCGGCGGTCGTCGCCGCGATAGAGCAGGCTTGCCGCGAGCCAGACGCCATCCGCGTTGCTCTGTCGCAATCTCTCAAGCACTCTCAACGCGGTCATCGCCTCGAAGCGATGCGGCACAGTCAGAACGATAAGCTGGCCTTCGGCAAATTCCAGCAGGTCAGCCAATGTCAGATGACATTCGCCCTTCTCCGCCGCCAGCTTGCCCTTGCTGAGCAACTGACATAGCCGGCCATAGGCGTCGCGATCGCGTGGATAGATGAGAATGTCCGGCGTGCCATCGATGAACACGAGACGCGAGCCGACCAGCAATCGCGGCCTGCATAGGACATCCGGATGTTGCAATTCGTTGTAGGCGCGCACCACGCCCGCCAGCGTATTGCGGTCGACGATGCCGATGACGGGAAGCCGCAGTTCGCTCGCCTGGTGCACATACTCCTGCGGATGCGAGCCGCCATGCAGGAACGAAAAGTTGGTCGTGATACCGATTTCGGCATAGGCCGGGATGTCGCGCGGATGCTTCATGCGAACAGCCCGTGCAGGAACCACTTTGGAGGCACGGCCTCGCCGTTCCCGGCCGCTTCATTATAAAGACCGTCACGATAGAGCCAGAACCGCAACCCGGCTTCGTCCTCGACGCGAAAATAATCTCGCGTCGGCCTCACCTCCTGCGTCCGCCACCACTCCATCGCGATGCGCTCGGGGCCTTCGGCGCGCACCACCGTATGAGTGACGCGCCGCCAGGTGAAATGACGCGGCGGCTTGTCGGGCACTTCCGCCAGCGTCACCTCGATCGGCTCCGGCCGCGCGAACATGCGCAGCGGCCGCAGCGGCGGCTCACCCTCGATACGCGCAGGCCATTCGGCACGCATGGCCGCCGCAAGATGCTGCTGCGCCGGCACCGGGAACGACGCGCGCTCTGGAATGTGGGTATCCTGCGGCAGGTGCACGACGACCCGCTGGCTGCCGATGCGGGCGGCAAGGCGATCGACCAGCGCCGCCACCTCGTCATTGTCCCTGACATGCGTGTCGAGGTCGCGCTGCTCCTGCACCACTAGATCGGTGCGGACGGCGGACAGCCGCACCAGATCGAAGCCGAAGCCGGGATCGAGCGGATCGGCCAGCGCGTCGAGCCGCTCGCGGAACAGGCGATCGATGGTCTCGCCGCGCGTGACCGGGCGTCCGGTCTCGACGGCAATGATGCGCACCGCGCCGTCGGTGCGGAAAAAACCTGCTTCCAGCCGCCGCGCGCCCTTGCCCTGCTTTTCCATCGCGGCGATGAGCGTACGCGCAAGACCCGCCAGCGTCCTCGCGATCGCGCCGTCGGTGGCGATGGGCTCGGCGAAGCGCTTCTCGACGATAAAGTCCGGCAGCGGCTTGCGCGGGTTGATCGGCGCATCGCTTTGCCCCAGCGCCTGCTCCAGCAGCGCCGTGAACGCCGCGCTGAAACGCGCCGCGATCTCGTGGCGGCCGCGCGCAGCGACATCGCCGACGGTTTTCAGCCCGGCGCGGCGCAGCCCGCGCGTGATCGCGTCATCCGCACCGAGCGCGAACACCGGCAGCGCCGCGACCGCTCCGGCCTCCTCGCCGGGCGCGACGATCCGGCCATGGGCATGACGCGTCAGCGCCCGTGCGCAGGCCGACGTGCCCGCGATCGCCGCGCTGACGTCAAAGCCCTGCCGTTTCAGCGCACTGCAGAGTTGTCTCATCAGCGCTGCCTCGCCGCCGAACAGATGCGCGCAGCCGGTGATGTCGAGCAGTAGGCCGTGCGGCGGATCGAGCGCCACCAGCGGCGTGAAGCGATCGCACCAGTCGGCAATACCGCTCAGGGCTTTTGAGTCTGCCGTCTCGTCGGCGTCGAACACCTCGCTATCGGGACAGATCGCACGCGCATTGGCGAGCGGCTGGCCGATCGCGAGGCCGATCCGCGCGGCTGCATCATCCAGCGCGGTAATGACCAGCCCATTGTTCTGTTTGGCGACGACGATGCGAGGCGACGTTTCCTTCGTCTTTGTTGATCTGGATTGTGTGTCACATGTTTCAGCCGGCTCGCCGGAGCGCAACAACGCGCGCGCGATCCGGTCGGTCGGCAGGCGCGGCAGCCACAGGCTGAGGATGCGTCTGCGCGTCACGGATCGAGACGTCACGGAAGAGGCACTCATCACAACTCCACTCCATGATCCATTGACCGGTCTGGCCATGACGGTTGCGGACAAGCCGCGTCTCGAACACAGGCGCGCCCCACGCCTGCCACGCCTCGCATGGCGGCGAGCGCGCCGGGCGCACGATCCACCGTGTCTCCGCCGTCGAAGGCAATGGCGTCGCCGCCACCCGCAGCAGCAGCCCGGTGACTCCGGAGGTCCGAGCCGCAAGCGTGAGCCTGCGGCTGGCGACGAGATCGAGCAGACGCGTCTCCCCCCATGTCTCCATGACCACGGCGCCGAGCGCATCGCAGGCCAGAGCATCGGCCGCCGTCCGCAATGCGCTCTCCACACCGGGCACATGGACCGTCACCAACAGGCACGGATCGAGACCGAGTTCGCGCCATCCGCGCATCGACAGCGCACCGGATTCGCGCGCGGCAAAATCCTGCCGCACCCAGAGCAGCGGCCGGTTTGCGCATACCCGCTGCGCAAGACCTGCGATGAACCCGCTCGCCGCCGCGCTGTGCCGGCCTTCCGCGAACACCTCATGCATCGCGCCGCGCGCCAGCCCGCCCTGCAGCACGGCATCCGCCTTCTCATGACCAAGCGACGCCCGGCCCGGCATCCCACCGCCATGATCGGTCTCGATGCGCGCGATGCGGTCACGCAGACGCGCAAGCGTCCCCGCGCTGCTCCCGTTTCCAGCCATGATCACTATCCGTCCGTGACAATGAACTCCCGGCGGAGCGAATTGTTCATGATATGTTCTATATAGCACCTCCGCAGCCTCAGGAGTCAACCGCCTTTTCGCGCGCGATTTTCACCCATAAATCCAATGACATGGGAACACCCCGCCACGCCCGGCATTGCTCCGGAGATTTCACTCGCAAAGCCCGCCAGCGGAGACGCCCATGACCGCCTCGCCTCTCTCCCTCCCGCGTCTGCGCGAAGAAGCCGCCGGATGCCGCGCCTGTCATCTCTGGAAGAACGCGACGCAGACCGTGTTCGGCGAAGGACCGGCGCACGCACAGGTCATGCTGGTGGGCGAGCAACCCGGCGACAAGGAAGACCTCGCGGGAAAACCGTTTGTCGGACCCGCCGGCCAGATGCTCGACCGCGCGCTGAAAGAAGCCGGCATCGATCGCGGAAAGGTCTACGTGACGAACGCGGTGAAGCATTTCAAGTTCGTGCCGCGCGGCAAGATCCGGCTGCACCAGAAACCCAACACACCTGAGATCCGAGCCTGCCGCCAGTGGTATGAACGCGAACTCGCCACCGTCAGACCCACGCTCGTGGTGGCGATGGGCGCGACCGCGGCGCAAAGTGTTTTCGGCAGGATCACGCCGATCAACAAGAACCGCGGCCGGCTGATCGAGACGAACGACGGGCACAAGGCGCTGGTGACGGTCCATCCGTCCTATCTCCTGCGGCTGCCGGAGGCGGACGCGAGAGCGCGCGAATACGAACGTTTCGTCGATGACCTGAAAATCGCCGCAACGCAACTGACCCACGACAAGGCGGCGTGAAGCGGACCGTCATCGGCGGCAACAGCCGCCGACGACCTTCCCGGAAAAGATCAAGCAGCCAATGCCTCGGAGTTGACACCGGCCTCGGCCAGCGCCGTCAGATCCTTGTCGGTCTTGCGCTCCTGCTGCAGCGTTTCATCGATCAGCTTGACGGCATCCTTCATGCCAAGCCGGACCGCCCACGCCTTCATGGTTCCGTAGCGCGCCATCTCGTAATGTTCCACCGCCTGCGCGGCCGCGAGCAGGCCCGCGTCCAGCGCCTCGGTGCCCTTGTATTCCTCCATGACTTCCTTGCCTTCCTCAAGAAGGCCGAGGATGGCATCGCAGGTCTTGCCCTTGGCCGGCTTTTCGATCAGCTCGAAAATTCGTTCCAGGCGCTCGACCTGGCCTTCGGTCTCGTCATGGTGTTTTTCGAAAGCCGCCCGCAGTTTGTCGGATGTTGCCGCCTTCGCCATCTTGGGCAACGCTTTCAGGATCTGCTTCTCGGCGAAGTAAATGTCCTTGAGCTGATCAAGGAACAGGTCGTGAAGGTCCTTCTCTTTCATCATTGTAGCCTCGCGCGGTTGGGGAGGGGAAATTCCCGCTTCCTAACGCGACGTGAGGGGCTATGTTCCTGGGACCGCAATAGCGCGGCCTCTCAGGCAGCGAGCATGTTCTCGACCAGCCTGATCCAGTACGAGGTGCCGTAGACGATGGCGTCGTCGTTGAAGTTGTAGGCTGGATGATGCAGGCCCGCGCTGTCGCCATTGCCGACGAAGATGAAAGCGCCGGGCCGGGCTTCCAGCATGTAGGCGAAATCCTCCGCGCCCATCATCGGCGGCGTCTCATGCACATTGCCCTCGCCGGCGATTTCCCTGGCGATCCTCATCGCCGTTTCGGTCTGCCGGACGTGATTGACCGTGACCGGATAGCCGCGCCTGAACCTGACGTCGATCCTCGTTCCGGTCGTCAGCGCCACGCCGGCGGCGACCTCGCGTATCCGCTTCTCCATCTGGTCGCGCACGTCGGCCTTCAGGGTTCGGACGGTGCCGCCGAGTTCGACGGTTTGCGGAATGACGTTGCGGGTGCTGCCCGCATGGAACTCGCACACCGAGATTACCGCCGATTCCAGCGGATCGACGTTACGCGACACGATCGATTGCAGGGCGACGACAAGCTGCGATCCTGCCAGCACCGGATCGATGCAGAGATGCGGCCGCGCGGCGTGGCCGCCGTGACCCTCGATCCGGAAATCGACGGCGTCGGTCGCCGCCATGATCGGACCCGGCCGGATGGCGAAGGAACCGAGCGGGACGCCGGGAAGGTTATGCATGCCAAAGACCTGATCGATCCTGAAACGATCCATCAAGCCGTCCTTGATCATCGCGGCGGCGCCGGCTCCGCCCTCCTCGGCCGGCTGGAAGATCACGACGGCCTCGCCGGCGAAATTCCGCGTCTCCGCGAGATAGCGCGCGGCGCCAAGCAGCATCGCGGTGTGGCCGTCATGGCCGCAGGCATGCATCTTGCCGGGCGTCTTCGAGGCGTAAGGCAGGTTGGTTTCCTCGTGAATCGGCAGCGCATCCATGTCGGCGCGCAGGCCGATCACGTTGACCGCGCCATCGGCAGCGGCCTTCCTGCCCTTGATGACGCCAACGACGCCGGTCCGGCCAAGTCCGGTCGCAACCTCGTCGCAGCCGAACTCCCGCAAGCGGTCCGCCACGAACGCCGCGGTGCGGCGCACGTCGTACAGCAGTTCCGGATGCTCGTGGATGTCCCGACGCCAGTCAGCGATATCGGACTGCAGATCGGCAACGCGGTTGACGATGGGCATAGCGGGGTTCCGGTCGGCCGGGACTGAATTCTATATCCATTACCTCTTACCATGACGCGACGGGCCGCCCAATACGCTGATTTTACGGCGATCGACGCCGCGTCGTGCCATGGCGATCCAAGTCATGGGTAACGGTTTCGTCATCGCGCCCGATGCACGCGCGGGAATAAATCTGCATGTTCCCCGGTCAGGTCTGCATGCCCAATGACGGGCGTGGGAGACCTCCGATGAGCCGCAACCACAATCATGACGGCGACGGTGTCAGCCGCCGCAAGGTGCTGGAATGCATGACATGGGCCGGTACGGGCGTGCTCTGGACCCTTGCCGGCGGCGTGCCGCAATCGCTCGGCATCGTCGGATCGGCGCAAGCCGCCGAAGCATCCGCATCCGCCCTCACCTTCCTGCAGATCAGCGACAGCCATGTCGGCTTCGACAAGGCCGCCAACCCGCACGCGCTCGCCACGCTCGAGGAGGCGATCGGCAAGATCAAGACGCTGCCAGTAAAGCCGTCCTTCATGATCCATACCGGCGATATCACCCACCTGTCGAAAGCCTCGGAATTCGACGACGCCGAGCGCATCATCTCGCAATCGCGGCTCGACGTGCACTACGTGCCGGGCGAGCATGATTTTATCGATGAAGAGGTCAGACTGTATCGCGAGCGTTATGGCCGCGGCACCAAGGGCGCGGGCTGGTATTCCTTCGACGCCAACGGCGTGCACTTCATCGGCCTCGTCAATGTCGTCGATCTCAAGGCCGGCGGTCTCGGCAATCTCGGCGCTGAGCAACTGGCGTGGCTCGCGGACGATCTGACAGGTCGCTCGAATTCTCAACCGATCGTAGTGTTCGCGCATATCCCGCTATGGAGCGTTTATCCGACCTGGGGCTGGGGCACCGACGACGGCGCGCGGGCGCTCGACCTGCTCAAGGGTTTCGGTTCGGTGACCGTGCTCAACGGCCACATCCATCAGGTGATGCAGAAGGTCGAAGGCAACGTCACGTTCCACACCGCGCGCTCGACCGCCTTTCCGCAACCCGCGCCGGGCGCCGCGCCCTCGCCCGGGCCGATGAAGGTCGCCGACGACAGGCTGCGCAGCCTGCTCGGCACCGCCAGCATCATCTTCAAACCCGGCGAGGAGCGCCTCGCCATCATCGATACGCCGCTGCAAGGCTAAGGATCGTATGATGTCCCTGAACTTGCGCACAAGCGCCATCCGGCTTGCGGCGGCTGCCGCGCTTGCAATGCAAATGTCCGCTGCCCATTGCGAGGAAGCGTCGGTGACGATCGACAATTTCACCTTCGAACCGGCGCAACTGACGGTGAAGGCCGGCACGACGGTGACATGGACCAATCGTGACGACATTCCGCATACGGTGGTTTCCGCCGGTCAATTCCGCTCCAAGGCACTGGATACCGACGACAAATACTCGTTCACCTTCACCCGCGCCGGCGACTACAAATATTTTTGCTCGCTGCACCCGCATATGGTGGGAATGATCAAGGTTGAGTAACGGCCAAAAGCGAGGCATCACCTCGGTGCCCGGGCAGCGCCCCGCTGCCCGAGCCCACCCGGCTGCGAACACCACGATGCTGTTTGGCTCACCCGGAGACGATCAGACAAAAGCGCGGCGCTTTCGCGACGCGGCCCTGCCCTATCTCGACGACGTCTACACCGTCGCGCGCTATCTCCTGCGTGATCCCGCCGACGCCGAGGACGCCGTTCAGGAATGCTATCTGCGCGCGTTGAAGCATTTCGACACTTACCGCGGTCCGGCGATCAAGCCGTGGCTGCTCGCGATCCTGCGCAATGTCTGTCACGCCGAATTCACTCGCCGCGCCAGGTCGGCCGCAACGGCCATCGATGACCTGCCCGAAAGCGGCGAGGCCACCGCGCCGTTGTGGCAGGAGACCGAGGATACGCCGGAAACGCAGGCGCTGCAAAAACGCGACGCGAACTCAATCCAGCGGATGATCGCAGCGCTGCCAGAACCGTTCCACGAGACGTTCGTCCTGCGCGAAATCCAGAATCTGTCCTATCGCGAGATCGCCGAGATTGTCGATGCGCCGGTCGGCACCGTCATGTCGCGGCTCGCGCGGGCGCGCGCCATGCTGCGGTCGGCATGGCTCGCGGAAGAGGAGCCATCCAGATGACCTGCGATGAATCAGACATCCTTCTGCACGCGCTGATCGACGGCGAACTCGATGCCGGTCACGCGCGCGAGGTCGAAAACCATATCGCCACCTGCGCACGCTGCGCGGCCGCACTCAGGACCTACCGTGATATGAAGGCAGCCATTGCTGCCGAGGACATGCGCTTCACCGCGCCTGCGCACCTGCGCCAACGGATCGAGGCGGCAATGCCACAGCCGCGCGGCACCAGCCGCCGCTCGCTGCTTGCAGGTTTCGCCATGGGCTCCGCCGTCTCCGCAATGGCGGCGACCGGCATCGTCGCGATCGTGCTGCGCACCGACGACGAGCAGCGTCTCGCCTCGGAAATCGTCTCGGCGCATCTGCGATCGCTGCAGGCGGGGCATCTGACCGACGTGCTCTCCACCGACCAGCACACGGTCAAACCGTGGTTCAACGGGCGGCTCGACGTATCGCCGCCGGTGATCGACCTGACGGCGCTTGGCTTCACGCTGATCGGCGGACGGCTCGATTATATCGATGGGCGGGCCATCGGCGCGGTCGTCTACAAGCGGCGCGCGCACGTCATCAATCTCTTCGTCGCTCAAACGCCAAACGCCACGCACAGCCCCGCGCGCACCGAAGATGTGCAGGGCTTCAACATCCGCCGCTGGCGCGACCACGGTCTGAACTTCTGGGCGGTGAGCGATCTCAATGCCGACGAGCTTGCCGAATTCAGCGACAAATTCGAGAAGGCGATGCAGGCGAACGGGAACGGCTAAGGCATCATCCGCAGGCTCAATCAAAAAGGACAAAGCCAAAGCCTTTCGCTTCTGACGGAATCAGAAGCGGACTCCAAGCATCAGGCCGATTTGCGGACGGCGTTGTCCATCAGCGTTTTGCCGAGCGACCAGATCGCGCCGGGGACCTGATGACTCGCGGCTATGACGCTGTCGAACGAGGTCTCGATCCACTTGCAGTCTTCGTCGTTGATGATGAGCGGCGGGAGCAGCTTGATGGTATGGCTGCCGTGACCGGAGACCTGGGTGAGGATCTTGTGATCCTTGAACAGCGGCACCGTGATGAGCTGACAGAACAGACCTTTGTTGGCGGTTTCCAGCAGATTCCATGATGCGCGCAGCCGCAGCGATTTCGGCGGCCCGAACTCGATGCCGATCATCAACCCCTTGCCGCGCACCTCCTTGAGAAGTTCGTAACCCGGCACCATGCGCGCCAGCGCCTGGCGCAACTCCTCGCCGCGCCTGGCCGCGTTCTCGATCAGCTTCTCGGCCTTCAGCACTTCAAGTGTCGCGATGCCCGCCGCCATCGCAAGATCGTTCTTGGCGAAGGTCGAGCCGTGCACCACGGCGCGATCCATGCGGTTGAATATCTTGTCGAAGATATGCTTACGGGTCAGCACCGCGCCGATCGGCACATGACCGCCGGACAATGCCTTGGCCAGCAGCACCATGTCGGGTTCGACATTCCAATGCTCGACGGCAAGAAAACGTCCCGTACGGCCGATGCCGGTCTGAACTTCATCCGCCACGAACAGCGTGCCGTATTTCCGACACAGCGCGGCCGCTCCCGGCAGGAACTCGTCGCTCGGTATGTTGACGCCCTTGCCCTGGATCGGCTCGACGATGAAGGCAGCAACCCGTCGCGACGACAGCACCTGCTCCAGCGCGGCCAGATCGTTGAACGGAATGACGCCACAGTCCGGAAGCAGAGGATCGAACCCGCCGCGGAAATTCTTATCGTCAGTCAGGGACAGCGCGCCGTAGGTCAGCCCGTGATAGGCATGACCGCAGTAAACAATGCCGGTCCGCCCGGTGGCGACACGCGCGAACTTGATCGCGGCCTCGACGCTTTCCGCCCCCGAATTCGCAAAAAACACCTTGTCGAGGTAGGGAACATGAGCGAGCAGCCGCTCGGCGAGAATGCCGGCCAGTGTCGAGACATCCATCTGCACGAGATTCGGCAGGTCGCTGTCGAGCACGCTTTTGAGGGCATCCCGCAGCACGGGATGGTTCCGCCCAATCGCAAAAACGCCAAATCCGCTGAGTAGGTCAAGGTAACGGGCGCCCTCGCGATCGACCAGATATTGACCGTGACCGCTCTGGAAACCGACGTCGTAGCCGATGGTCTTCAGAACTCTGACGAGCTGTTCATTGAGGTGACGGACATGCATCGCGCTACGCTGCGCCTGCCGTTCCACAAACATCTCGGAAACGTCTAGATTTGGATATAGCATCCGCTACATACTTCGGTTGATGGCGGTTTCGTCAACTGAAAAGCACATTTGACTTTTCAACTGATCCCCGACCCACTTAAGCACAGGCTTGAAGATATGTTTCAGCGCCCAGGACATACCATGCATACTCTAAATTATTGCAGAATTCTCGCCACTACCTCTCTCGTCGCAGCAGCGCTGGTGACGGCGGGATTCGGGCCGGCCGGAGCGGCCGATCCGACCGGCGATTGGCGCGTTGCCGATGGCGTTGCCAATATTCGCGTCGCCGAATGCAACGGCGCGATGTGGGGAGTCGTTGCCTGGGAGAAACAGCCCGGCGGCGTCGACCAGAACAATCCCGATGTCTCGAAAAGAAGCCGGCCGACGCTCGGAATGCCAATTCTCCTTGATATGAAAAAGAAACCGGAGAAGGAGGAGTGGGACGGTCAGGTCTATAATGCCAAGGACGGCAAACTTTACGAGTCCTCGATCAAGCTTGCATCGCCCGATCAGCTCCAGATTGAAGGCTGCGTGCTCGGTTTCCTGTGCGGCGGTGAAACCTGGACTCGCGTATCCGGCCCGATTCCCAGCAGTCCATCCAACAATCCCGCCAATCCTCCCGCAAGCGGCACTGCCAAGGGCGCGCCGAAAGCAGGCATGGCGAAGACCACGCCGCCGAAGCCCCATGCCAAGACCACCGGTCAAAAGACAACAGCGACCGCCACGCCGGCCGCCACCGCGCCGACCGATCCTGTGGGCGATATCTGCCTACTTCCCGACATTGCGGGGACGGCCCATGAGCGCGGGCTGAAATAGCAGCACTGCCGCGAGCGTCGTCACGAGCGACAGCGCCAGCAGCTTGCCCATGCTCGCCGTGCCCGGATGGCTCGACAGCCACAGGCTGCCGAACGCGGTCGCGGTGGTCAGCGCGCTGAAGAAGATCGCCCGCGTCAGGCTCGATTGCAGCAGATTCGTTTTACCGGAACGCCAGGCGGTGACGTAGTATATCTTGAACGCCACGCCGACGCCGAGCAGCAGCGGCAGCGCGACGATGTTGGCGAAGTTGAGCGGAAGCCCGATCAGGACGCAGATTTCCAGGGTCACCGCTCCTGCGACCAGAAGAGGCACCAGCGTCAGCAACACGTCGGTGATTCGGCGCAGCGCCAGCCAAAGCAGGATGCTGATCGAGGCCAGCGCCCACAGCCCCGCCTCGATAAAAGCCCTCACGATGGTGTCGCCGGATTTGAGAATCGAGACCGGGCCGCCGATTGCGGTCGGCTCTGCGGCGAGCACGGCGCTGGCAAACTTGCGCAGCGTATCATTGTTGTCCGGATCGCCGCGCGGCAACGCTTCGACACGCATGACGCCGTCGCTCTTCCAGAGCTTCACGAAATCCGACGGCAAGGATTTCAGGCTGATAGGTTCGGCCTTCAACGAACTTCGAATCTGCTCGAACATCAGCTTGAGCGGTTCGACGAACACGGCCTGAACTTTCTCGCGGGTGGCCTGGTTCGACTCGGCCAACCGGGTGAGATCGTCGGCCAGTCGCCTTGCGGCGGCAGCGCCCGGCCCCTGATTGCCGCTGGCGGCCTTTCGCAGGCTATCGGCGGCCTCCTTGAGCGCGCTGACATTCTCCTCGTCGGAGGGCGGCGGATCGATCGAATCCGGATCGAGCGCAGGACCGAGAACCTTGGCGCCCTGCGCGATCAGCTTGAGCTTCTCCGGCTGATCGGCGGGGACAAAGCTGTCGAGCCCCCTGGTGCGTGCGACTTCAGGCACCTTGGCCAGCCGGGCCTCGACCTGCTTCGCCTCCTGCTCGGACTTGACCATCACGTTGATGGCGTTCGTGCCGGTCTCCGGATCTTTCCGCAAATCCAGATACGTCGCGATCGATTCGACCTTGGCGCTCCTCAGGTGGATCGGATTGAAATCGAACCGCAGGAAGTAGAGCGCGGGTGCGCCGAGAATCACGACCGCAAGCGTACAGCCGACGATCGCCACGCGGTGCTCTTCGAGAAAATGGTCGAGCGGCGCCAGAAACGCGTAGCCGACCGCTTCTTTCTCGCCCGGCGGATTCAGAAGACGCAGCAGCGCCGGAAGCACGGTAATGCTTGCGAAAAAGGCAACCAGCATGCCGACGCCGGCGATCTTGCCGAGTTCCGAAACGCCCTTGTAATCGGTCGGCAGGAACGACAGGAAACCCGCCGCCGTCGCCATCGCCGCCAGCGACAACGGCACGGCCGAACGCTTCGCCGCGATCAGCAGCGCCGCTTGCAGATCGTTGGTCTTGAAGCGCTCGGAGCGGTAGCGGACGCTGTACTGAATGCCGAAGTCGACGCCCAACCCGATGAACAGGACGGCGAACGCGATCGACAAGAGGTTGAGCGATGTCACCATCATGAGGCCGAGCGCCGTCGTGATCGACAGCCCGATGAACAGCGTCACGAACACGGCGAAGATGATTTTCGGCGAGCGCAGCGCGAGCCAGAGAATCACCAGCACCACCAGCACCGTGCCGATGCCGTTGGCGACCGCGCCCTCCTGCACGGTGGCGAATTCCTCGTTGGCGATCGGAACCGGCCCGGTCAAACGGACGCGGGCGCCGAACTTGCCGGCGATATCCAGATCGGCGGCGGCCTGGCGGATCGCATCGGTGGCATCCTTGCCGGGTTCGAGCGCGTTGAAATCGAGGTACGGCTTGACCTGGATCAGCGAACGGCGATCGGAATCGGTCAGCGGCTTGTCGCTGGCGAGTTCACGCCAGGAAAAAAAGCCGGCCCCTTTGGTCAGCACATCCTCGACGCTCTGAGCGATCAGGGAGAAGGGCCGCGCGGTACTGTCCAGCGCAAACTGACCCCGTTTCAGGCCGACAAGCGCCGTTTCAAGCGCTCCCGTCAATCCGCGCAAACTCGGATCGCCGGCCATGATCTCAACCAGCGGTGCGGCCTCGCCGAATTGACCGGTGACCTGCCTGACCTCGTCGGTCGGCAGAAAGAGGAGACCATTGCGCGCAAAAAACGGCCCGCCGCCGAGCTGCTGAACGGCTTCGAAATGATTGTGGTCGCTGGCGAGCTTCGCCGTCAGCATGGCGCCGGCCGCTCCGGCAAACTCGGCAGTCGGGGCCTCCACGACCGCAAGGATCAGCCTTTCCTGGTCAAAGGCTTTCTCGAAAGCGATGTCGCGCTGCCGCCAATCCAGGCTTGGCGAGATCAACCTATTGATATCAGTGTTGATTTCAAAATTTCTCGCGGTATAGAAGACCGCTCCGACCGCCAGCACGATCGCGACCAACGCGGTAGCCAAGGCAAATCGTGTGCAAGTCTTAACGATTGAAACAACAATACCTGTCAGCACATTCTTTCTTTCTGCTACCGCAATACGTAAAAGGCGCGGAATTCCGGCCGGATTCTTCCGCCTGATTAGTGGTTTTGTACCCTGTTGTCTTCAGGAGCTTGGACAAAGTGGCCGCAGTTTTGATTTGGGATGATTGCCGGGATGATTCGGCTTCAAGTCGGTCGCCTTGATATAAGGCTGCATCGCAGATGACAAAGTGACGAACCGGTGAGGCTTCGAAACTGATTACGTATCATAGTACCGGATTTTGCTTTCCGACGTGGATCCGCAGCGGCCGAGGGTCTGTTTTGGGTGTTTTGCCCGAATCAAGGACCGTGTAAGTCATGGCGAGTTCCCGGGAGACGCCCGTTAGATTAAACACCTGTGACTTTTCTTGAAGACAAGTGTGATTTTAAGAAGAAAACGTTCGGACTATATGGAGTCAGGTATAATGCGTAAGGTGCAAATTGACTGACATTCGCCCAATTGAAATCCTTCTGGCGCAGCCGCGCGGATTCTGCGCAGGCGTCGTTCGCGCGATCGATATCGTGGAGCGCGCGCTGGAGAAGTACGGACCGCCCGTATACGTTCGCCACGAGATCGTTCACAACAAATACGTCGTCGAAAGCCTGAAGAACAAGGGCGCGATCTTCGTCGAGGATCTGTCCGAGGTTCCGCCGAAAGCCGTGACCGTTTTCAGCGCTCACGGCGTTGCCCGGAGCGTGGAGGAAGAGGCTGCCACGCGCGGCTTGCCGGTCCTCAACGCCACCTGCCCGCTCGTCAGCAAGGTCCACAACCAGGGCAAGCGCTACGTATCAAAGGGACGGACCTTGATTTTGATCGGCCATGCCGGTCATCCCGAGGTCGAGGGGACCATGGGACAGGTTCCCGGCCCCGTTTTGCTGGTTCAGGACGTCGACGACGTCGCAGCCCTGACGTTGCCCGCCGACACGCCGGTCGCCTATATCACCCAGACGACGCTCAGCGTCGATGATACCAAGGACATCATCCTCGCGCTGCAGCAGCGTTTTACGGATATCCAGGGGCCTGACACACGGGATATCTGCTATGCAACACAAAACCGGCAATCTGCGGTAAGAGATCTCAGCAAGCTGGTGGACGTTATCCTGGTCGTCGGAGCGACCAATAGTTCCAATTCGAATAGGCTGCGTGAAATCGGCACCGAAGTCGGAGTTGCAAGTTATCTCATCTCCGACGGAAGCGAACTCAACGCGGAGTGGGTGAAGGACGCGAAAACCGTGGGCATCACCGCTGGCGCATCCGCGCCGGAAGTGCTTGTCGATGACGTCATCGAGGCCTTGAGGCGCATAGGTCCGGTGGCCGTCTCGGTGCTGCCGGGGCGTGAAGAAAACATCGAATTCCGGCTTCCATCCGAACTCACCTCAGCCTGATCCCTTTCAAATTTCAGACTGGTAACTCCAGAAAGAACACTTGTGATGGCAATACCGTTTTTTAAGGAACTGAAGATCGGCGGTTATCTGATCAAGCAAAAGCTGAAGGGCCGCAAGCGCTATCCGCTGGTGCTGATGCTGGAGCCGCTGTTCCGCTGCAATCTTGCCTGCGCCGGATGCGGCAAGATCGATTATCCCGATGCGATCCTCAACCGCCGCATGACCGCCCAGGAATGCTGGGACGCGGCTGAGGAATGCGGGGCGCCGATGGTCGCCATCCCCGGCGGCGAGCCGCTGATCCACAAGGAGATCGGCGAGATCGTGCGCGGACTTGTCGCGCGCAAGAAGTTCGTCTCGCTCTGCACCAACGCGCTGCTCTTGGAGAAGAAGCTCGATCTGTTCGAGCCTTCCCCGTACCTGTTCTTCTCGGTCCATCTCGATGGCCTTAAGGAGCACCACGATAAGTCCGTATGTCAGGAGGGCGTGTTCGATCGCGCCGTCTCCGCGATCAAGGCGGCGAAGGCGCGCGGCTTCACCGTCAACGTGAACGCCACGATCTTCGACAATTATCCAGCCGACGAGATCGCAAAATTCCTCGACTTCACGGCCGAGCTTGGCGTCGGCGTCTCGATGTCACCGGGCTACGCCTATGAGCGTGCCCCCGATCAGGAGCACTTCCTGAACCGCACCAAGACCAAGAAACTGTTCCGCGACGTGTTCGCGCTCGGCAAGGGCAAGAAGTGGAACTTCATGCACTCCGGGCTGTTCCTGGACTTCCTGGCCGGCAATCAGGAATATCATTGCACGCCATGGGGGATGCCCGCGCGCAACATCTTCGGCTGGCAGAAGCCCTGCTACCTGCTCGGCGAGGGTTACACCAAGACCTTCAAGGAACTGATGGACACCACCGACTGGGACTCCTATGGCACCGGCAAGTACGAAAAATGCGCCAACTGCATGGCGCATTGCGGTTACGAGCCGACCGCGGCCACTGCGGCGCTGAACAATCCGCTCAAGACGATGTGGGTTGCGTTGCGCGGGGTCCGGACCACAGGTCCGATGGCGCCCGAGATCGACCTCTCCAAGCAGCGACCGGCGCAGTACATCTTTGCCGAGCAGGTGCAGAAGAAGCTGTCTGAGATCCGCAAGGACGAAGCCGCGGCCGCCGCCGCAAAACAAGCTGCCAAGGAGCAGAAGGCTTCCACCGCGGCCTGAGCGCGGCCGACTGCACGTATCTGATACAACAACTCTGATACAACAACGGCGCCGGAGATGACCTCTCCGGCGCCGTCGTCGTTTTCAGAAGCGAAGTCGCTTTCAGAAGCGAAAATGTCGAATCAACAAGACAATCAGATGTCCACCGGGACGAGGCTCCCCCCGCCCAGCAGAAAGCCGCGGCAGCCACGCAACGAGCGCAGCGCCCGATTGAAATCAATTCCCGTGGACACCAGCGCATGCAGGGTCAGGGGATTTCGCGCAAGACCGCCGATCACCTTTTTCAGGTCGATGTTGCCGTTCGGCTTGATGGCGCTGCGGGCGATCGCGGGCAACGCTCGCGTTGCAGGGTCGCTGATCACGCGCAACGCGGCGAATGGAAGACCCGCTTTCGTGGCATAGGCAGCCGCGATGTGGCTTTCCATGTCGACGGCAGAAGCGCCGGTCGCGGCATGGAGCGCCGCCTTGCCGGCCTGCCCCACGACGACCTGCTCGACGCCGGCAAGCCCGGCGCGGACCACTTTCTGACCGCCGAGGCCGGAACCATCGATCAGTTCCTCACTGAGCGCGAGACCCGCCTGCCAGCGCGATTCACCATCCACGACGTCGGTGGCGACCACGACATCTCCCGACTCCAGAGACGGATCGAGCCCGCCGGCGACGCCGAAGCTGATGACGCCCCGAACCGTGGACGGATCGAAGCCCGCGAGTAGCGTGCGCAACTGCCGGGGATTGCTGCTGCTGCAAATGACGGTCATGCCAGGTCCCGCCGCGATGCGGGCTTCCTGAACCAGGCCGGTCACAATCAATACCGGCCGCGGGTCGAAGGTATCGCCCGCGGATATATCGGTCGCCGCCCCCAAATTCACATTCCGACCCCTACCACCTTGCTGTTGGTGCTTCTCAAATTCCGATACCGCGCCAGCGCCCAGAGCGGGAAGAACTTGGAGTAGCCATGGTACCGCAGATAAAACACCCGTGGGAACCCCGTGGCCGTGTAACGCTGCTCGTCCCACAGCCCTTTTTTGGTCTGTGTGTCTATTAGGTACTTGATTCCCCGGGCCACAGCCACGTTTTCGACTTCTCCCGCGGCCATCAAGGCAAGCAGCGCCCAGGCCGTTTGCGAGGCCGTGGTCGGCGCCGCCTCGAATCCCTTGTAGTCCAGCCGGTAGCTGACGGCATCCTCGCCCCAGCCGCCATCGGCGTTCTGGATCGACACCAGCCAGTCCACCGCCTTGCGTATCGCGGGGTCCGTGCGATCGACACCGGCGGCGTTGAGCGCGCAGAGCACCGACCAGGTGCCGTAGATGTAGTTCAGGCCCCAGCGGCCGTACCAGGATCCCTCCTTGAGCTGGGTGCGGCGCAGATAGTCGACACCAGCCGCCAGGGCCGGGTTGCCCTGGACGGTCTCGCCGAGCTGCGCCAGCATCGAGACGCACCGCGCGGTAACGTCCTCGGTCGGCGGATCGAGCAACGCCGCATGATCCGAGAACGGAATGTTGTTGAGGTAGTATTCGAGGTTGTCGGCGTCGAACGCCGCAAAGCCGCCGTCCCGGCTCTGCATGCCCTCGATCCACTCGCGGCCGCGCGCGATCGCCTCGTTATATTTCTCGCTCTGGTCGTTGCGGCGAACCCTGTCCATCGCCATCACCACGACCGCCGTGTCGTCGAGATCGGGATAGTGGGCGTTGGCATACTGGAACGCCCAGCCCCCAGGCCGAACCTCCGGACGTTTCACAGCCCAGTCACCCCTGAGGTCGAGTTCCTGTTTCGGAAGCAGCCAGTCCAGACTCTTGCGGGCATCGGCCGACGACTCCGGCCCGCCGGCTTCGAGCAGCGCATGACAGGCAAGCGCAGTATCCCAGATCGGCGACACGCAGGGCTGGCAGTAGGCTTCCTCCTCGCCGATCACCAGAAGCTTGTCGATTCCGCGCCGCGCCACTGCGCGCGGCGGATGCTCCGGCGGAAATCCCAACGCATCATACATCATCACCGTGTTGACCATCGGTGGAAAGATCGCGCCGAGACCGTCCTCGCCGTTGAGACGCTCCTCGACGAACGCGACGGCCTTCTCCATCGCGCGTGCACGCAGCTGCTTGGGAAACAGCGGCTCGATCGTCCGCAAGATGCCGTCGATGCCACTGAACAAAGCGAACCAGGCCGGGCTTTGATGAGGAGCCCTCTTCGGCGTGCCGACGGTTGCCGGGTCCTGAAGAAACAGTTCGCGGATGCCGATATTACGCGGATTGCGCGCGCGGGGCTTCAGCGCGGCCAGCACCATCAGCGGCACCATGGTGGTGCGCGCCCAGTAGGAAATCTTGTTGAGATGGAATGGCGACCACATCGGCAGCAGCATGATCTCGACAGGCAGCACCGGAACGCTGCGCCATGTCAGCACGCCGAAGAACGAGAGCAGGAAGCGCGTGAACACGTTCACGTTGGCCGCGCCGCCATGGGCCAGGATCGCTTCTCTGGCGCGCGCCATGTGCGGTGCATCGACCGAGTCGCCAATCATCTTCAGCGCGAAGTAGGCTTTCACGCTGGCGCTCATGTCGAACGGACCGTCATGCACCAGCGGCCAGCCGCCGTGCTTGCCCTGGATGCGGCGGAGGTAGACCGCGATCTTGGCTTCCAGCGCCGCATCCACCGGCTCGTCGAGATAATGCCGCAGCAGGACATATTCGGAGGGGATCGTGGCGTCTGCCTCCAGTTCGAACACGAAGTGACCGTCCGACTGTTTGAGGTTCAGAAGACCCCGCGTGGCGGCGCCGATGCTGCTCCCGAGAGCGGCCTCGTCGATCGGCGCGGCTGTGGCGTTCACGGAGCTCATGGCGGCTGATGTCTCAGTTTGACCGGTTTTTCAGAACGTGATCGGCGGCGAGGTTTCCGGAGCGGACCGATCCCTCGATGGTGGCGGGCAACCCCGTATCAGTCCAGTCACCGGCAAGAAACAGGTTTTTCCACTCCGTCAGCGCCCCCGGACGCAGGGCATTCTGCTCGGGCGACGCTTCGAACGTGGCGCGACGCTCGCGCACGATCTGCCAGGCCGGCATCTCGGCATCGATTCCGGCGACCGCGCAGATGTCCTTCCAGATCGCTCGCGCCAGGTCCTCGCGCGGCATATCCACCAGCCGGTCGCCGCCGCTGATGGTGATGGAGAGGCGGTCCGGAAACGCGAACAACCATTCGATCAGACCGTTCACGACCCCGATCATCGGCGGAAGGTGCGGCGGCGGAATAAAGCGGAAGTGCGCGTTGACGATGGCGCGGAATTTCGTCGGCACGCTCACGCCGGGCAGCAGCGCGGCCGCAGACCGAGGCGGCACCGCCATGACGACGGCGTCGTCAGGACCGAGCGCGATTGTCTGGTCGCCGAGCGCGATCGCCGTGACCCTTCCGTCCGCCATGGCAAACTGCCGCACTTCATGGCCGATATCGACGCTGCCGCCCCGGGCGCGGATGTAATCCACCGCCGGCTCGATCAGCACCCGGCTCAGCCCGTCGCGCGCGATCAGCGGGCGGCACGCCTGACCGCCCGCCAGCAAGGTTTCGCGAACGATCGCACCGGCAAGACCGGCCGCTCCGTCGGGCGGATCGATATTGAGCGCCGCGAGCAAGAGCGGCAGCACCAACCGCTTGTAAAGCACGCCTTCGCATTTGATGACGTCGCCGACCCGCGTGCGGGCATTGGCCCAGATCAGCGGCGCAAGCCCGACGTAATCGGCGGGCGAAGTGTCAGGCACTCGGCGGCCGGCATCGAAGATCCAGAGCGGGATGCGACCATCGTTGATCTGCAGTTTCCAGCGTTTGTTCACGGCGAGATCGATAAACTGGAACTCGGCCCTCGGCGGCCCCTGCAAGCCGGCTTCAGTGCCGATCCTGCGCGCATAGGCCAGCACGCTGTGATTGCCGGACAGAACCAGATGGTTGCCGTTGTCGATCGTGAGATTGGTCGCGCCGTCGAAATAGGAGCGGCACCGCCCGCCGACCTGTTGGGTTGCCTCGTGCACGCGAACCAGGCAGCCGGCGTCGGCCAAACGCACGGCTGCGGAAAGACCGGAAATGCCGGCGCCGACGATGTGAACGGTGCTTTGCATCAGATCAACGCGTACCGGAGAACGATGGCGATCTTCGCCGCCTGGCTCAGGTGGACCGGCGAGCGCGGAAGCTGGAAACCGCGATGCTCCAGCAGTTCCAGAATGGCGTGATAATATCTCGACATGATACGGGGCGCGCGCACGGCCCGGCGCGGGTTGCGATTCATGATCTCGTCCGCTTCGACGAAATGCGCCCGCGCCCGCGCCACCAGCGGCGCACAAACCTCCGGCAACGCCGGATTCGAGATCACGGCGGCCGGATCGGAACTGTCGATACCGGCGCGGAGCAGGCCCTCGCGCGGCAGATACAGCCGCCCGAGCGCCGCATCTTCATCGACATCGCGCAGGATATTGGTCAACTGCAGCGCACGACCGAGATGATGCCCGAGCAGGATGCCGTCCTGTTCAGGCAATCCAAACACGCGGACCGAGAGCCGGCCAACTGCGCTCGCGACCCGATCGCAATACAGGTCGAGCGTGGCCTCGTCTGGCGCGCGGATATCCGCGAGCACATCCATTTCCATGCCGTCGATGACGGCGAGAAAATCCTCGCGCCGCAGCCCGAACGCGCTGACGGAGGCTGCATAGTCGCGCAACCGCTCCGGCGCATGCCCTTGATAGAGCGCGTCGATATCGTCGCGCCATTGCTGGAGCGCGGCCAGCCGTTCCGGCCGCGGGCTACCGGAATCGGCGATGTCGTCGACATGACGGCAGAACGTGTAGATCTGGAACATGGCCTCGCGTTGCGCGCGCGGCAGGATGCGCATCGCCGCGTAGAACGAGCTGCTGGCCGCAGTCGCCCCTGAACTTGCGTCGACTGTGGTTTCCATGGTCATGCGCCGGCCGCCGGGGTCGACATCGGCCGCCGCATCGAGCGGCGAAGCATTTCCGTCGTGATGCCGGCGACACTATAGCCAAGCAGTTGCAGCGGATTCAGATGAACCGTCTCGCTCAGCGGATCGCGCACCTTCAAGAGCGCGACGATCCGGTCGGCGAACATCTGGATCACGCCGACTTCAAGCCCAAGCCGGATATCCTTGATTTCCGCCGCGAGCGGCCGCCCCTCGTTGAGCAACGCTTCGGTTCGCACGGCCAGGGCGTGCAAGCACTGCAGGAGCGCAGGCGTCGCCTTGTCGCCGCCGAGCATCTCGACCGAGGCGCCGGACGCGGCCAGCGCATCGCGCGGCAGGTAGACGCGGTTGAGATTCCGGTAGTCCTTGGCGCAGTCCTGAAGATGATTGTTGATCTGCAGCCCGGCGCACAGCGCATCGGACGCGGCCCAGGTCGACGTGCTCTCTCCGTGGACGTCGAGCATGAACCGCCCGACCGGCATCGCCGAATACCGGCAATAGTCGATCACGTCGTCCCAGGTCTCGTAGCGCAACTTGGTGACGTCCATCCGGAACGCCTTCAGCACGTCGACCGCGTGGCGCGGCGGCATCGAGCGTTGCGCCAGCGCATTCCGAAGATTGACGGCTTCCGGCTGGCTGTCTCCCTGCCCCAGGAGTTCGCTCTCGAACAGATCGAGCCAGGCGAGTTTGTCCTTTTCGCCGAGTTCGGCGTGATCGGCGATGTCGTCCGCCGTCCGCACGAAATTGTAGAAGGCGAGAATCAGCGCGCGGTGACGCGGATGAATGATCCACGACGCGACCGGAAAATTCTCGTCGCGGTGGGTCTTTCCGGATCGCAGTTGGTTCGCGGTAGGCATCGGAATCGGCTACGCTGATCTGGATCGCAATTGGGTCTCCCGCCAATTCCCAAATGCCGGACAGGCGGGATTGCTCGCGCACCCATATAGGGGAAACCGCGAGCTAAACCAATGCTATCTTTCGCCTTTTAGCCATAACCAACCTGCCACGGCGGCAACCCGCCGGCGGCCGGATAACGAGTTTGCCTGGTTTTCCTCAGCGATTTACTGGCCGTGGTTCAGCAAGACCTGGTTGCAGGCTTTCGTCAACTTCACACGATTCTCCTGCAGGCAGGCCAGGATCGTGAAATCGCCCTGATCCATCACCTTACGGCAGAAACGGCTCACGTCCCGAGAGCAAGCACGCTGTTCCGCTTCAGTTCCACCGTGCGGTCCCTGAACCTGCGCCATCGTTCCGGTCGAACCGAATGTCAAAAGCAGAGCGAATGACAGAAAAATTTTAGACATCGTATTCCTTCATTACAACGGCGGAAAATTCGGTCCTGGATAGGCCCGGGCGTATCCGGATGGCTGGTCTGTTGAGAGCGATTGCGTCGCTGGCCTGCATCGATACCCATACCTCAAAAGATCGCAAGAGCGCGTGGGCCGTTCCATCCATCGGCTGCGCATACGCCGATCATGCCCGGCATATCCACAATTTCAAAAGCGCGGTGAAATGCGGCTAAATTGACGACGGCGACGCGTTGCCGCAGCTTGTCCCCCAGTTTTTCAGATAACTATATCTAACACGCTGAAATATATCGACTAAAGTACGACAAGCGAATCGACGCATATTTGCGTGCGAATCTGCCATGGCGTCCGTTCTGCCAGATGCGCATCCGTTCGGTTCTCGCGAAGATTCATACTCTGGGGAATATCGACCGCGCGGCAGCCCCTTGCAGATACCCGAGAGAACATCAGCTATGCTATCGGGCTTGAACCTCGCGCGCCAAGACAGCACTAAGAGCTTGGTGCGGCATGAGCGTCATCGCCCTAGCGCCTTTTTATGGAAACCAAATATGAAACTGTTTGCCTCCAAGCTGATCCGGAAGTCGACGATTGCCGCCGGCGTTGTTGCCGGCCTCGCACTATCGGCATCGGCGAGTCTCGCCCAGACCTCTCCGTTTGCCGGCTTCGCAGGAAACTGGTCGGGCAAAGGCACGGTTACGCTAACTGACGGATCGAAAGAGAACATTCGCTGCAGGGCATCCTACAGGGTTAACGTTACGGGCACGGCGCTGAAACAGAACCTGCGTTGCGCCAGCGACAGCTACCAGTTCGATCTCTCCAGCGACGTGGTCAGCGATGGGGATCGACTGACCGGGAACTGGAGCGAAGCCAGCCGCAATCTGTTCGGCTCCGTGCGCGGGCGCGCCAGCGGCGGCGAAATTGAAGTCTTCGTCGAAGCCGCCGGCTTTGCCGCCAACCTGTCGCTGCGCACCCGCGGCAACAAGCAATCGGTCTCGATCACCTCGAAGGGCGAAATCAGGAACGTTTCCATCACCATGACGCGCGGCTGACGCGAGGAGAAAGAATCGAGGCGGCGCGAGGTGCTCGCGAACGGTGCCGTCGGCGGTCTGCGGTTGACGATGTCGCGCCTGCCCTGCTTATTTCGCCAGCTTCGCTTGCCCGCCGCGACGTAACCGCTCCGCAAAGGTGATCAGCCACATCGCTGTCGGACGCAGGATCAGGAAGTCCGCGACGAGAGCCGCGACCATGGCGAAGGCACTGAGCCAACCGAACAAGCGCAGCGACGGCAAATCCGAGAACACCGTCACCACGAGGCCACACGCCAGCACCACGGTGGTCAGGATCAGCGCCGGCCCCATCAGCACGGTCGCGCGCTCGACCGCCTCCCCCGCGCTGACGCCCGGCTTGCTCTCGGACCGCAGGCGATTGAGGAAATGGATCGTCGCACTGAGCCCCAGGCCGAATGAAACCGTGAGCGCCACCACGCTCGCGAACTGCAAACCCTCCCCGAGCACCCACAGCACCGTGCCGGACAGCACCACGGGAAAAATCCCGGGCAGGATGCAGGCAAACATCACAACCACCGAGCGGAATGCGAGGCCGATAAACACGGCGACCAGCGCGAACTCGATCGTCAGACCGTGGTTGAGTTTCTCAATCATGCCCGCGCTGTTGCGCGCGGCGATCGCCGACAGGCCGGTGACCGCGATTTCATAACCGGGATGCACCTTCCGGACCGCATCCATGGCGTGGTCGAGCTTTTCCACCACCGGCAGAATCTGACTCGAATCGCGATCGGGCACGCGACCGGACACCACGACCGCCCTCTGGTCTTCGGAAATAAAGCGGCGGACCAGATGCTTGGGAAGGACGTCGACATATTCCTTGAGCGTCGCCACGTCGTCGGTGTGGGCTTTCTCCGCAAGCCAGCGGCGCAAGGTTTCCAGCGACCAGACGTTGCCGACGCCGGCCTGCTCCTCGACCAGCTTGTGAACCTCGGCAATCGTGGCAAGCGTGTGCGGCGAATACAGCGTCTCGCCCTTGGGAAATTCGATCAGAACGTCGATCGGGTTGGCGCCGGTGAGCTTCGCATCGAGACGGCCGCTCGCCGCCACTGCCTGCTGCTTGTCCGGAACCTGATCGGCGAGCCGATACCGCGGCTCCAGATTGGCGTAGACCACTGCCAGCCCACCGACCACCACCAGGGCAATCAGGCTGAAGAAACCGGGATGTCCCACCATCCGCACCGCGATCCAGGCGCAAAAGCGGCGCAGCGCCTGCACGCCTGCATCCGCCGTTTTGAATTTTTCAGCGAAGCGCTGTTCGTTGCGCACCAGAAGAACGCCGAACACCGGGACCAGCAACAGCACGGCAAGCAGCGCGATGATCGTCGCCAGCAAACCGGCCTCGCCAAAGCTGCGGATCAGATCCGAGTTCGAGAACTGCAACGCGATAAAGGAAATTCCCGCGGTCGCGTGGGTGAGCACGCAGGCCGGGCCGACCACGAGGACAGCATTGCGGAACGCGGAATACTTGTCTTCGCCGGCGATCAGACGGTCGCGCGCCGCGAACGTCAACTGCATCGAATCGGAGAAACTGATGACCATGATGAGCGGCGTCATCACGTTGAGGAACATGTTGAGGCTGAAATTGGCCCAGCCCAGCACGCCCAGCGCCAGCAGGATCGCAAGCAGCGGCGGAAACGCCGCGACGACCATGAAGGATACCTTGCGGAAAAACACGATGGCTATCAGACAACCCGCGAGAATGCCGGCGACGTTGTAGATGATGCCGTCGCGTTCCACGGCGTTGCGGATCTCAAGCTGCATGACCGGCACGCCCGAAAGCTCTTTGGTGAGCCCGGTATCGGCGAGATCATCGTTCATGACCTTGCGGATCTGGCCGATCGTCGTTTTCAGCTGGCTGTCGCCGACGATGGATGGCTGCAGCGACAGCACCACCAGCGCGAGCGTGCCGTCCTCTGACAGCAGCTTGCCGCGAATGATCTCATTGGACTTCACGGTCTCGATGAATTTGTCGTAGTCCGCCCCCTGCGGCAATTCGGACGGAAACAGCGCCGCCGGCAATTTGCCGGGCTCGGGCGCCTGGCGCGCCGAGAACAACGAGATCAGACCGCGCACGCCGTCGACCAGTTGCAGGTCCGTGACCATATCGCGCAGCTTTTCAAGGTTCTCGCGCTTAAGCAGCGTCTTGCCCTCGACCACGACCAGCACGTCGAACTCTGTCGACGGGAAGCGCTTGGTCACTTCCTCGTACTGACGAAATTCCCGGGTGTCGGAGCGGAATAGCTGGCTGAGCGAATCGTCGATCTCGATACGGTGGATTCCGAACACCGCGCCGACGATCAAAGCCAGCAGAATAATGCAGGACAGAATCGGCACGCGCACCGCAATCAGCCCGATCCGCTCGAGTCCGAAGGCGATGCTGGACGAGCGGCCGGTCGGGGCGACCGTATCGGCAGCATCCGGATTTCGCTCAAGCATGCGCTGTCCCCGTCGTGACATCATGGGTCTGGAGTCATTATTGACGCGTTTTCTTCACGCGAACCGAATTCCACTTCGCTCGAAAACGCTATAGTGGAGTGAATGTGACATTTGGAGCGAACCCGAAATCCGGCGGGCTGCTCGCTTTAACCGTTGACCGCACGCATAAATTTCCGGCGCAAGGTTTAGCGGTTTCCCGAGTGGACTACAAGCAAGGGCAATCGTCGCATTGGCCCTTCCGCCGGGGTGCACCCTCTCCGGGCCGCCTCCGTAGTCCCCGCCTATTCCGCGGGAACAGAGGCTTCCTGCAACTTCAGCGAATAATAGGACGCATTGGTTTTGCCGCGCGAGGCGGAGCGCGCGAACACGATGAGGTGATGTGCAACCAGGATCGAGCCGATAAGATACTCGATCTCGCCACGCGCCAGCCGGCGCAGCGCGAATTTCCAGAACACACGCCTGTAGTCGCCGCGCAGCCCGACCCTCCAGAAGATATTGCGCAGCATGGTCAGACCGAGCCTGATATTGCGCCACGACCTCTGCTGAGGCGTGCGCGGTTGAATCCGTTTCGGATAGGTTTTCCGGATCTGGTGCTCGTAGCGTTCCAGAACTTTCTCGGGTTGATAGGCGCGGCCCATGCAGTCGCGCCAGGTCCCCACGACGTGATCGTACGGCAGGCGGAAATCGACGTTGGAATCGCGGCCTTCATCCTCGATCAGCCGATTCTCGCGCTTGAGACGATCCCACAGCGGCGTCTTCGGCAGCGCCTGGAGGAGATTGATCGTCAGAAGCGGGATCTGTGATTGATCGATGAAGTCGAGCAGGTGCTGTCCCGTCTCGGGCTTGTCGGTATCGAGCCCGAGGATAATTCCCGACACGACCTCCATGCCGTAATCGTTCAGCGTCCTGATCGCTTCCATGATGGGAACCATCATGTTGTGATCCTTGTGCATCGCCTTCAGCGCCACCGGATCCGGGGTTTCGATTCCGCAGAAGATGGTCGCGAAGAAAGCCTCGCGCATTTGCGACAGGATCTCCGGGCGCTTGGCGATATTGAGCGTCGCCTCGCAGGAGAAGCGCAGGACATAGCCGGTCTTCTTTTGCCACTCGATCAGATGCGGCAAAAGGTCGAGGGCGGCCTTGCGGTTGCCGATGAAATTGTCGTCGACGAAATAGACCGAGCCGGTGATGCCGCACTCCAGCAGCTTGTCGAGCTCGCGGGTGATCTGTTCGGGAGTTTTGAGACGCGGATTGCGTCCGTAAAGACCGGGAATGTCGCAGAACTCGCACTGGTACGGGCAGCCGCTGGAATACTGGATGCTGCCAAGGAAATAGTGCCTGATGTCGGCCAGCTCGTAAGCGGGGATCGGAAACTTGTCCATGGCCAGCCGATCGGCGGTCTTGAGCACGACCTGGCAGCCCGGCCGCGATGGATCGCGCGCCAGGCGTCGGATCAATTCGTCGGTGGCATCGCCGAGTTCGCCGACATGGAGGTAGTCGAACGACGGATAGTAGTCCGGGCAGGCGCTGACGGACGGACCGCCGAGGACCACCGGCAGGTCAAAGGCATGAGCGCGGCGGCAGATATCGTTCATCTGCTGGCGCTGGATGTGCATGCCGCTAACGAGGACTGCTTCAGCCCATTCGAAATCCTGGTCGGTGGCGGCGCGAATGTTCTCGTCGATGAAACGGACTTTCCAATCGGCGGGCAAATAAGCCGCGATCAGCAGAAGTCCCTGCGGCGGCATGAAGGCCTGCACGCCCGCGGTCAAGGGATAGGCGTGCTCGAACGTGCCGAACGACGACGTGTAGCGGGGAAAAATGCAAAGAATGCGCCGAATGCCGTGCTGACCGATGCCCCTCATCGCACCTCCCCGTTGTGCAAATGTGGAAACTCTTACTAACCTCCGACGCTTGCAATGGTTCCGGTCCGCGCGAACGGGACCGCGTCCCGCGCTTTCACCTGAGCACGAAGGTTCACGATGCCGCGAGAATTTCTAGGTGCGAACAATCGGCTCGATACCCGCCGCGATCTCGAAGATCGTGCGATCCGAGCCTCCGGCCGCGGCCAACATCAAGCCCACCGGCGCCTCGCCGTCGCGGTGACAGGGCAGCGAGATCGCGCAGCCGTCGACAGTGTTGATCAGCGCGCAGTTGCGCAGCGACAGCATATTGGCTCTCGTGTAGGCCGCATCGCCCGCAAGATCGGCGATCACCGGCGGCGTCATGGCTACCGTGGGCGCGACCAGCGCATCATACGGCGCGACGCGGCGCTCGAAGCCCGCGATGATCGCGCGACGCATCGCGAGCAGATCGACATAATCGGCGGCGCTGAGGCTTTCGCCGCGCCGAATGCGGCTGATGACGCGGGGATCGTAGAGTTCCGCCTTTTTCGCGATCAACGCGCGATGCCAGGCCCAGCTTTCCGCCGCCGAGAACCCGCCGCCGACGTTCAGTGACGCGATCTCGGCGAATTCGGGTACAGCCATGCGCTCGATCAAGGCCCCGGCGCCGGCCAGCCGATCCAGCGCGCGCTCGAAGGCGTCCGCAACCGCGCTGTCCAGGCCGTCCAGCATCACCGTCGTCGGCACCACGAGCCGCAGCCCCTTTGCCGGACGCGGCGCAACCGGAACAATCGCTTCGTTCGCCAGCACTGCGTCCATCACCGCGCAGCAGCCGACGGAGCGGGCGATCGGCCCGTAGCTGTCCAGCGTAACCGACAGCGGAATGCCGCCGTCGAGCGGTATGCGGCGCGCAGTCGGCTTGTAGCCGACGATGCCGCAATAGGCCGCCGGAATGCGGCACGAGCCGCCGGTATCGGTGCCGAGCGCGCCATGCGCCATGCCGTCCG
>ERZ778027.1114-NODE-1114-length-49501-cov-11.825163_pt1 | contig 49501 bp, 60 predicted proteins | sample MGYA00375757_ERZ778027 | MGnify/ENA primary metagenome ERZ778027 (study PRJEB29350, sample SAMN05389817) | bioreactor metagenome | isolation source: Ammonium sulfate bioreactor | place: South Africa: University of Cape Town | collected 2014-02-18 ...
TCATCATCATCATCTGTAAACTTTTTACTAGTCACAGATGAAGCTGATGTTGGTTTTCCTCCACCAACAATTTTTGCAACTGTTTTTTTAATTGTTTTTTCCTGTTCATCATCATCATCGTCATCACTATCGTCGTCATCGTCATCGTCATCGTCATCATCATCATCTTCGCCACCAAAATCCATCTGAAAATCGATATTCCATATATAATATACGTATCTACGCTGTCGAAAGTATTCTCTACTTACGCCTTCATCATCATCATCGTCATCGTCGTCATCATCTGAATCCAATGCTTTCTTTCCTTTCGCCGACAAGCCATTTATTGTTGCTAATACTTTTCCTGTAGTTGTATCACTTTTGAGTTTCTTCGACTGAGGACCTGTGCATAAGAATAAAAAAATCCAATAATTTATTGTTCATTTTCATCTTCGAATTATTAATCACCTGAATGATCACTTGTATCTATGGATCGTTTTTGTGGTTCAGCACGTTTTGCTTGAAAAGCTACTTTCAATTCCGTATTTTTAAATTTAGCTCCTTGTTTAACAGCCGCCGCTGCTGAACTATCATCCGGAAAAGCCAGAAAAGCATGACTAAACAAAATAAATTCCCCAATCAAACCAGTCAAATCTCAACAAAACTCAATACCCCGGCCGTGTTCCTTGAGCTGGCGTTAGCGTAACACTTTTAACTTTTGGAAAGAGTTTCTTTAAATCAGCTTCTTTAACTTCAGCTGGTAATTGACCAACATAAACACTGTCTGTCATGAATTCACGTTTAACATCAGGAGATCTTGCACCACCTCTGAAACTGCCTCGACCTCGATCATTCCCACCACGACTGAATCCACCACGTCCTCGGTCATTTCCACCTCGATTAAATCCACCACGTCCTCGATCATTTCCACGACTAAATCCACCGCCTCGTCCAAAATTACCTCGACCACCGCCACCACCACGTCCGAAACCTCCACGTCCACGTTGTCGATCGGACATTCTCTATGACGAATTAATAATCTAAAAAATAAAATCAATAGTCATTATATAGTCCTTTTTTGTAAACTGAGACACGAACAAAATCTGTTCGTGATAAGTCAAAAACAACAAGGTAAAATCCAAAAGAAGCGACGGGGAAAAAAGCAGATATAGTCTTTCGATAAAAGCAATTGATTTCTAATAATGCTGTTCTTCTTTTAACCAATCAAGAAGTTGAGGTGTAAAATACGTAATAAGAATATCTGCACCGGCCCGTCTCATTCCAACTAAACTTTCAATGACAGCCGAACGTAGCTCGAACGCATTCGCCTTGGCTGCATGATAAATCATTGCATATTCTCCTGATACTTGATAAACCGCTAGCGGATGATGAGGAAAATTCTGTTTCACTTCTTTAATAATGTCTAAAAACGGGCCACCGGGCTTAACCATCAACATATCCGCTCCTTCTTTAACATCACGGTCGGCTGCTCGAACAGCGAGACCAGTTGATGCAGCAGGCAACTGATAAGCACGACGATTTCCTGAGGATGGCGCAGATTGAGCAGCATCTCGAAATGGACCGTAAAAACAAGAAGCAAACTTCGATGAATACGAAAGTACGGCGACTGTACTTCCTAGATCATGTTTGAATAGAATACTTTTGATTGCCTGTATTCGTCCGTCCATCATGTCCGATGGAGCGATGATATGCGCGCCATCTTGAGCAAATTTCAATGAAATTTCAGCTAAACGGTCGATTGATGCGGGATTGTCGATTGTTCCATCGTTTCGAAGGATTCCACAATGTCCGTGTGATGTGTAACCGCATAGACAGAGATCAACAGCGATTGTTAACGAAGGAAAAGCCGAACGAAGTAATGGCAAACATCGACGAACAGGCGAAGTTTTCGATGATGCATATTCACCGGTTGGATTTTTGTTTGAACTTGAAGTCACACCGAACACAAGAATCGTTCGTAGGCCTTTATTAACCAATGGTGTTAAGTGGTTGATAAGTGCGTTGACACCGTAGCGATATTGTTCAGGAAAATTGGGGATTTCTTCGCTCGAATCATCAGAAATAAGATCAGTAACAAATACAGGATAGATCAATTGAGTGATGTTCAAAAGAGTTTGTGTACTCTGCCAAGATCGCAGAGTTTCATTGAAATATCCGCTATGTAAAATGTGGTTTGCTTCCATTGAGCGAAAGTTTCTATCCAATTCTATCGATATCACGAAAAGCGTAAACAAAGAAGCACGCACATGTCGATACTCGCTGAAGAACCAATAAAAACTTGTCAGATTTATATACAACTCATATGTCATATATTAGGAAAGAACAAAACAAAAATCACGGATATTCAATAGATTTTATTTGTTATTCAATCGGAAATTAAAATGTATTTTTTAATAAATAATGTGGTGTCGCTAGTTATCATCATAAGTGTGTCCTTATTGAAAATAACAATACAACAACAGAAAAATAGCCATTCTATTTAGAGAGCTTAATTACAATACAATCTACGAGGACATATGCTTTATGTCATTTCGAGTCAACGATTTAGTTACTTAGTAATTGCTTAATTCGGTAATAAGTCGAATGACATATTTACTACAGCGTAACGTTAGAGACAGAATGGCAAGAGAAATGTTCCCAATGTTTCCTAAAAATGAATTCTTCGGGTTATCTTGATCTGCTACGAGGAAGCTTGAGGACGTTTTGAATTAACAGGAGACAAAAATTCGAAAATATTTTCATAGTACACATACTATCACCCTCGAGATAGCGAATACAAAAAATATATCGACAAAATGAAGAATTTCTTTTATTTAAGAAAAATAAAATACGAAAAATTTAATAGGAATTTGGCCCAATAACAATTTGTTCTTGAGCAAGATCTGGAAATACTTTGCTAACTTTTTTCAATAAATAATCGCCATATGTTCCTTGAAATGTGTGCACACTTGCTTTATCCCAACGTTGTTCTGCATCATCACTAGTTGTTGTTACTCCATCCAAAGGTATTGGTAATACTTCGGCATCCCAATGTGGATCAAGAAAAAACGGAAACGATAATCGATCAACGGTCGTCGACAGATTTTTAACTCGATGTGGAGTCGATCGATAATAACCGGCAGTCATTCGATCAAGCATGTCACCAATATTACATACAAATGTGTTTGGTATTGGCGGTGCTTGAATCCATTCGCCTTGATTTGTTTTGACTTGTAGTCCACCGATATTATCTTGCAGCAAAATTGTTAACATTCCATAATCAGTATGTTCACCGACACCCCAAAGATTTTCGTTTCCTTTCTGTTGACAAAATGCAGCCGGGTAATTAAATATACGAAATAGACAAGTTGGTTCATCACGAAAATAGTTCTTGTCGAAGAAATTAGTGTCTAATTTGAGTGAACGAGCAAGACCCGACATAATCACTCGACCGAGATGTTCTATCGCATTCATATAACTTAAAATAACTTGACGAAACTCAATTGAATCATCATTAACCGATGGAAATTGATTTCGACCATGTAATGGAATTCGATCACGAACTTTCGGATGATTGACATCTTCAATTTCAGTACCAAAATAAAGACCTTCTTTACCATCTGGTTTGCCACTAGTCAATTCATTTCCAACAGGAAAATAACCACGCCATGCTCGGCCACCTTTACTCATTGATATTTGCATTTTGGTTTCTTCAGATTGACTAAAAAATCTTCGACTCAAGTCAAGTAATTTCTCTTGTAGTTCTAATGGAACACCATGGTTTTGTACATAAAAAAATCCCCATTGACGACAAGCTTGATGAATTTGTAAAGCAACTTCTTGTTGTTCATTGTCATTTGAATTTGAATTTAAAAGCGCACTCACATCAATAACAGGCAGCGAACTTAGTTCGGTCGGCATTCTTTGTATTTTCGTTACGTGTTTGCAAAGCTTATCTTTGACTCTTTCTTTTATATCAAGTGCAAAAGCACGATTTGATTGTATGCTTCGAAAGCACAGAAATACTTTGCCCTTGCACCTTTCTTCTCGTACTAGCTATTGTTTTTATTTTAAAATAAGAGGAAAGCAAAAAAGATATTTATAAATGTTTTAAACAGTCATAATCTGAGATAAGATATCGATTGGTATCGGTTCTTCTCGAATCATTACTTGAAAATGTAAATCATTTTCTTGTAAAATAGTTGTCCATGGAATTAATGAAGATAAATCATAAGAATCATTCATTTCAGTTTGTGGTTTTTGGAAGCATAGTGAATTTGTATCCGATTGAACTGATTTTATTAGATGATAGTTTTGATTTCTTAAATCATATAAACTAAATATAAATTGTAGATCGCACGGCCAGTTCAATTGAGCATCATATTCACCACGCATGATCGTAACAGAAGCCGATAGATGAGCTGATTGGTCAATAAAAGTGCCGTGTAACTGAAAATGAATACGCAGCTTGTAGCCACATAATGATGTATAAAAATCGGGTGACGTAGTTGGGAATGTAGATGATTGTATATTGATCATATTGACAAATAATATTCCATTGTGCGAAATGAAATCAATTTTAGATTCTGTCGGTTGATTTTTATCTTGAAAACAATTCAACATAGAGGATTTTAATGAAAAATAATTCTTCGTGTATTTGTTGATTTCTTTGACAAGAAAATGTTTCGTTGAATGAATCTAAGCAACACATAAATCCATAGCATATAATTATATAAATATTACTTGATAATCTTTATTTCGACCTTCCCACGAACACTCAAAACACTTCACAGCAATTTGTTCCATATCGTTCATAATTCCACGATCACGAAACATCTACAAATGACATCATAGATCTATGAAAAACGAAAATAGCTAACTTTTGTTTTTAACCTTTTGCGTTAATATTGGTTGATTACATTCAAGACATTGAATAGTATCTCTATTTACAAAACATATCGAGATATTAAAAGAAAATAAATTTTACTGAATCGGTTTTTGAATGCAGGATTCGCATTGACGATGTCCGCAACTTAATTGTATCGGATCTTTGAGTAATAACTTGCAAACAATGCATTTGTACTCTCGATCAATACTATCAATATCTCGAACATTTACACCCACCATTTTCCAATCAAATGACGAGAAGAAAAAAAATTTTGTTTCTTTGACTGAGGTAACTTTCGCGGAAAGCTATCTTTCTGCGAAAAAAGCTATTTCTTTCTCTTTCTCAATATGATTTCTCTAAATATGGCTTCACGAATGTCAGTAGTAGGCCAATTGCTATTTTTATTTATACTGTAATAAAAAAAAAAGAAAACGAAAGAAATTTAAATGTCTTTCAATTCTATTCGTTCGATATTTTTCGATATTGAATAGTTAAATGTTCGAATGGTTGTCCATTGTCAGGCGTTTTACTTGTACTCATAAAAACTTTCACATTGAGTACATTGCCATCGTTTTGATCCAATGAATATTCTCGACGAAGCAATCGAACACTTGGATCTTTATTAAAACATGAACGACCAATTGCGTTCGTTTCGACTACGAAACTATTTCCATTGATATTTCCTTCTTCGACATTAGCTAAGCCGACGTTTTGAACATTTAAATATGAAACATTGTTGGTTTGTTCATCTTTTGGATTGACACGTAAAAATCCCATTTCACGATGAAATGGTTTCAATTCTGTTGCATCTTTCCACGATGCAATTCCGTTTGCTAATGGTTGAACATTAAATGCATTGATATGAAAAATCAAATTCGGTTGACCAACATGTTCACATTTGAATTCACTTAGATAAGAAAATGATTTTCCTTCAAGTTGAATCACAGCTGATTCGGAACGCCAAACACCTAACAACCATTGAAGTTTTTCTAAACATTTATGAATCGGTACTTTTGATAGAGACATAATTATATCTAAATAATGAAATCAACATCTATGAAACTCGTTTTTTTTATTTCATATAACTAAATTCTTCTTTTTTTTTTAATTTTATTCATGTTTTCATATGACAAGAAAGAAAAACATATCGGAGTCTTTAGTTATTTTTAACGAACATTTTCGCCCATCAATGCTTCGATTGCGTATGGAGCTAAAAAGTCAGAAAAAAAAGGTTTTTCGATTGAAAAATTTCGATTTCTACCTAAGTTAATCAATCCAACAGCAATGACAAATTGAATAAAACTAAATTTGACTTGTACATCAGCCATTCGTTTTGTTGTTTCGGGATCTTCGCCACCGGGTCCGCCTAACATCATTTTTAGTTGATTTTTTAAAAGTTTAATCTAAAACAAAACCCAACAAAACAAGAAAACTGGAATTCACAAGTCAAGAAAAAAAAAGAATATCAGTAACAAGGAATGATTTTTATCTTAGTCAACATGTTTGTCAAGTTTCAATGTCGAAAACCAATCTCGAACATTCAATTGAATGGTACCGTTGCTCGCATTGACATCGATAGATGACCGTGCCGACGGGTCGGATATGTAGCCTTGAACTTGAACGATGCCACCTTTTCGAGTTGTTTTCATGTGAAAATGTTCAGCGTCTTCATCGACTTGAACACGTTTACCAGCGAGATTCAATTGAACGCCAGCAATATCGACTACACCTAATCGAACGTCACCTGAAACAACACGACAATAGACATTTCGAAATGACGGCAGTCTTTTACCATCTTGAACACGAATTGTCGAAGCATCAGTAGAAGAAAAAAATACACTCACATCTCCTTTTTCACATTGGAGACTGACATCACCATCAACAGATCCTTGAATGAAAGAAAAAAACATGATTCATTACCATTCTCAAAAATATTATAACTCCTACCAATTTTAATTGAGCCACTATTCAGATCCACTAAAATAAACAAGTTTAAAAGTGTACGATCTCGTTCGATTTCTATTCACTTATTCCATGACCATGTAAATTGCCGAGTCGAATCGATCCTTTCTGTCCTTGAATAAGAAAATTTTCGGAGTAGATACTTTTCGCGTGAATATTCGCGTTTTCAACTTTCAATCGAACAAAATGTCCTTGTAATTTCGATGCTCGAATACTCTATTTCAAAAACATATGCAAACGAGTTTGTTTTACGTCTCATGAATCTAGTTTTTTTGTCATTACACCATCTCGTTCCGTACTCAAATCGATCGTTCCATGCAACGAACCCAAACATGTGATGTCTCCTGATTGACTATGTACGACCAGACTGTCTGCCTAGACGATTTGAATTCGTACGAAAAACGAAACATTTCGAAGAAATTTTCTTACAACGATATTTTTCAATGCACACATGCCACGTTTGGTTTGAACCTAAAAGTGAGATGAAGAAGACAACTGTCGATTAGTTCAGAGATGATTTTTGTACGTGAACACGAGGACTTTGAAGATATTCAAGATTGACATTATTGTTATCCGAACAATTGATATCGATTTCTGAAGAAAACAAGAATTTTTTGTTTTTTGCATAAGAAAATTTCTACCATAATGTGGAGGAATTTGACAGAAAACTTCTAACGTATGAGCTTGATTGCTTAATTCTTCAATGCCAGCTTGAGTGAATTGACCAAATAATCGAAGTGTTCGATCTTCAGAAGAAAAATTCGTTGAAAATTCAAATAATTTATTCCAAGTGTCTTTCGAAAATTTAAAACTACTATCGCCTAAGTAAAAAAACAAGAATATTCTTTCTTTGCTATTATCGATCGAAAATTTTTTTACCATAGATCGTAAAGAATGCTTTGTCCAATCGTGGAAACGCTTTCTGATCTAGTGGTGTGACATAGAGATTAAATGGACATCGAACTTCTAAACGACCTTGATTAGGTATAGTCACTGTTTCTGTTGTGATTGTTTGAACCTGAGCATTTCTCATAACACTAGTCGGAGATGTGTCTATGCTTGCAAATGAACGACATGGATTTTGAATGAGATAACAACACCATTTCGAATGTCGATAGATTGGTGATAAAATAGGCAAAGGAGAAAAGATCATTTCATATCTAAAAATATTTCGAACTGAATAGACGAGTGCAACTGAGCGTAGCCAAGAAACTGAGTATTAAATTCAAGGTGACGAGGTGCGTTTGATAATCATTCAAAAAACAAAACAAAGACACGCCCGTTTTCGAGTTTATTTAATTGTTTTGTTCAAATACGAATAAGTAACATTAACACAAAGAGAGAAGAAAGAAACACAAAGGCAAAGACAAGAGAAATTTTAACGTCGTGATTTCTTTTCTTTTCGACTGCCACTTCGACGATGACGTCCTTTGGAACGTGATCGCGAACGAGAACGTTTACGCGAGTCTTTCTTACGACGATGGCGATCGTAAGATCGAGAACGTGAACGACGTTTTCGATCGCGCGACGAACGAGATCGACTACGTTTTCTCGATCTAAAATCAAATAGCAAAATCAAAAATCGAATTCAACAGACAAATGTTTACCTCGAACGACGTTTTGGTGATCGTGTTGATTTCGATGATTTTTTATGAGATTTCGATCTCGATGGTGATTTACGATCACGATCACTATCTTCACCAGTCGCTGAATCTGGACGACGCGATCGACTAGAAAAAGCAAATGTTCGTTTTTGTCTTCGAATTTCCAATCGAATTTTACCTTCGAGAACGTGATTGACTATATTTCATATCTTCTTCATCACTTCTCATGCCTCGAACAGTCGCCGGTTTAATCACACAGCCTGTCGCATGGTTAACTCTAAATGAAACGTTTTTTTTTCTAAAAATAAATATTCTGCTGTATGTTCACGTACAATAATGGTCGACCGAAGAATTGAAAACCATTTATCGAAAGAACTTTGGGTATTGACGGTTGTTCACTAAATTCAACATACGCATCACGTGTCTCAGCGTTCTCATCTGTATAAGCAGCGCGAATATATCGAATTTCACCAATTTGTGATAAAAATTCATGTAAAATATCCAAACTAACCTGAAGAAAACAATCAAAATGTTTCTCTCTCGTTTCTGTGTGAACACAATTCGACTTACTTCTTTGTCGATATTCGACAAGTAAACGGTTCGTCGAATTTCCTCGACTTTCGATATATCTGATGTGACAATCAATGTCGGATAAGGTGGCAAATTTCTATCAGTTAACTCGGGATCAATCGTTTCAATACACGCATTCGGTGGTTGACCAACCAGTCGATTGATAACCGTACTTGGCCACGTTGGTCCTCCGCATATTAACGTTACATTCGGATTCAACGGCGCACAATAGAGCATAGCATCGGTCTCATCCGGTATGGAATTCTCAACAACTTGTGAAACAATCAATGGCTTATCGATAAAGATCGTATTTGTTAGATTCAAAGCGCCATGTACGCTATCCGTTCGTTCGAATTTGATGTAACCAACTTTTGCATTGATTGTCGAGGTTAATGTTTCGCTAAGAACGAGACTTGTTTTCTTGTTGATTAAAAAGAATTTTCTTCTTACCTATCCGGATACAATTGAACTTCATCGATTCGTCCGAAAAACGCGAAGAGAGACTTCAATTGTTCTCGTTGACATGTACTGGAAATATTACAAACTTGAACGACTTTACTATTTGATATAATCGCTGACATCTACAAAGAGAAAAAAAAGAACATAAATCTTAGTTTGTTCTGTTGTTGTTTTTATTTACATTTTACAGTAGAGACACTATTTGTTTTACAAAGAAAAAATGAAAAGAAACACAAGAAGACACGACAAAGAGAATAATAATAATAATAATAATAATAATAAGTCAAAAGAAGGAGAAGAGAAAAGGTTATAGCATCTAACCTGAGTGCTACATATTCCTACATGGAGAATTGAAATTTCTTTAAATATATGTTCTAGTTTGCTTGTTTTTTGTATATGAAAATATCGACAAGAGAAAATAAGTCAAGGAAGGAGAGACAAACAAAAAAAATAAACTAAATGAGCTATATATATATATGTATGTATATATTTATCCTATCTCTCCCCTGAGAAATATCGAAGAAAAATGTTTGTGATGATTCGACTAGATAAATAAGACACGAAAAATAGGTTTTTTTTAAATAATTGAATGAAGATTGGTTTCAAGTTTCTAAAGAAAATTAAACGAAAGATATTTAAAAAAAAAACAATCAAAACAAGATGTTACTTCGAAAATAAGCTCGTCAGAATCGAGTACTCGACAGGATTCGATTAAATCATAGAGTTCAAACCAGATTATACTCAATTTTTCTATTGGATAACTGTCAGTTTTTTCGACAACATTTTGAAGAATCTTTTCTAAACGTTCGACATCGATTCGTTTTACTATCGTTTCTTCACTCGGCTGGAGCAAAGCCGGTGCTGATTCAATTGCTTCAATAGTTTGTTCAGTTCGTTGTCGTTTTGCTTTCAAATCTGATTCATCAGTTGTTGTTAATTTTGATGGTGATAATGAAGCTGATGACACCGTTCGTTTAAGTCGTTTTTTATCATTCGATGCCGATGGTGATTGTGGTGATGATTGTTCCATTGTTGCTACTGATTCATTTGTTGCCGTTGGAGATTTAGCCGAAGCTTCAGTTGTTGTTGTTGTTGCGACATCATCGACTGAGAGAACAGTTTCTTCGTTATGTCCATTGACTAACTCTTTTTCTTTTGCTTGTTTTCTCGTTATCGTCGAACGTTGATGATTACTATTATTTAATTTATTTCGTTTCGCTGAATGTCTCGTCGATACCGTCGATGTATCAGCATGATTCTCCGATTGATCAAGATTTCTATTCGAAATATCCATCGAATGTTCGGTATCATTCTGTGAATTGATTTCTTTATCTTCTGAATTCTGAGAATTCACAACTCCCGTTTGTTCTGTATAAACATAGTTCGGCAATGACGCTCGTGGATCATCGCCACGTTGTTTCCGTGCTTCAGTTACTTGTTGACAAAGCAACTCGAATTCCATGTCAAGTTCAGCATTGATATGAAATTGACAAACATCACGTAATTCACAAGCACGATGTCGAATCAACTGTCCTTGTGTTGTGTGATCGGGATTGTAGAGTAGAGCATTGGAAACGATTAAGTCAATGTCTTGTGTGAATTGTTTGACACAGGAATAACCGTGTTTGTCGACTTTTTCTAACATCATCGAGAATGTCATCGGATTTTCGATGACATCGTAATAATCAGGCACGTCTTCGACTTCGATCGGTCGTGAAAAATAAGTGAAACGTTTGTCACGAAGAAGAATTTTCACCATATCACGAAGGAAGACTCGGAGTTCAGTCATTGTTGCTTCTTCACGTAGTTTAATACGTTCTAATTCTTGTTCCGTATGAACACGTGAGACTGCTGGTGCTTCGACAACTTCTAGAACTTCTTCGGTCGGTTCAGTGTGATGAGTTGTCGACGTATGAACGGATGCAAACATATCTTCGTTGAATAGTGGAGCGAAAAACGCGTAACGATCTTGTGAATTAGGAATATTTAACGTAAACGTCGTTCTTGGCGATATGATCTGACTTATATCTGAATGAATATCATCGAACGAATCTGTTTCCAATGCAATTAAGATCAAAATCGGTAGATTAGGTGGTAAAGTTCGAACATTTGATATGAACATGTATTGAACAGATTCGGATAGTTTCGGCCAGAGATTATCAATATCTGGAATATAGATAATCGACGGCGCACTTCGACGTGCTTCAGTAAACAATTGAGCGCACGCTTCTTCGGGCGTTCGCGATGTTTGCCCGTGAAGATAGCCGAGTTCGAATACGAAAAACGCACAATCAAGTTGCTGAACAACAGCCGGTGCAAAAAATCGACAAAGACCATTGCCATCCGAACTGCGCATCGTAAAAGTCGCACTTCGATGCGTGTTCGATGCGAACGACGATGTCAACGATTTCGATGATGATGTTGTTGTCGTCGTCGTCGTTGTTGTTAAATCCTCGCTGATACTTTGAAATGGCAGATGGTGATTCATTCGAGACGAATTATTCGTTCGTTTGAAAAACAAATCATTCAAACGAGCTAGACATTGATCGAGTTGTTGACTGAGCAGAGGAATGAGATGGAGATCGAGTGGCCGACCGACGGGATGTTGACAACCGCGATTACACGCCGGCACAATACGATGCAAAGCAGCGTAGAAATCACCACGAGATAAGTGTAACGAACGTGGATCGATTTTGTATTTTTGTCGAGAAGAATAAATTTGCGGATAACGACGACGTAGAGCCGAGAGAAATGCTTCCTGACAAAGACTTTTCAAATCAGCACCGCAAAAACTCGCGGTTCGAACGGCAATTTCGTTGATAAATGCATCGTGCGGCTTGGCTTCCCATTCTTTCGTGTGGATTTTAAGTATTTGCTTTCGGGCATCGAGTGTCGGCAATGAAAAACGAAATTCTCGATCGAATCGACCGGGTCGTCGCAAGGCCGGATCGATGGCATCGAGTCGATTCGTTGCACCAATAACAACGACTTCGCCACGACTGTCCAATCCGTCCATCAGCGCAAGTAGAGTCGAGACAATCGACGCGTGAATTTGATCCTGTCGAGCCGAACGTACCGGTGCGAGACCGTCGATTTCATCGAAGAAAATGATCGATGGTCGTTGTTGATAAGCTTGTTCGAAGAGAACACGCAATTGTCGTTCACTTTCGCCGACATATTTACAAAGACAATCGGCACCTTTACGCATGAAAAATGAAATTCGACGATCGGGAGATGAACATTCATTGACCAACGCACGAGCTACGAGAGTTTTGCCGGTGCCTGGCGGTCCGTAGAACAAAACACCACCTAAAACAAAAAATCTTTGTCGAATTTAAACTCGAAAAATTCGCCTACGTGGTGGTGTGATTTTATAGTGATGAAACAATTCAGGATAGACTAATGGAAGCACGATCATTTCTTTTAATGAGCAGATTATTGGATCAAGTCCACCGATATCATCGAAGGAAATCTTTAAAAACAAACATTGAATTTAATCTTTGGCTTCGAAAAAGAAAATGTTTCCGTACTGTTCGATCGATTTCAATCGATTCGGCATCGGCTAATGACACAGCGCCGTTGTTTGCCTTTCGACTTTTACTATTTAAATCCAAATTCAACGCGCCAATGCCGCTGCCAGCATTCGTTGATGACGTACGTGTATTCGGCTTTTTCGAACTTGTATATACACTTAAGAGATCTAAGTTCGTTGGTAAACATCTTGACATTCTAGATGAACAAAAAATATGATCGAAATCGAATGTTCGTTTGCTCGAACGAACCTCATTCGTTTTAATGCGTTGTTTTTAGCTAAACGAGCAGTTCGTTGGGGTCGAGAATCTAAATCGCCGTTGGTCAACGGTCCGATATCGTCGCTGTCCGATGAGGTATCGGATGTTGATGAACTCGAGACATGAGCTGAAACTCGTCGACTGAAAATTTTCCAAAGATAAAAATCGAAATTCGATGATTTTCTTGTTCAATACCCTTTTTGTCTTGATCGACGAGATCGAGATGTTGACGGTCGTTCATCATCGTCATCATAATAAATCGTTTTTCGTCGTCGTCTCGGTTGTTCTAAATTCATTATTTCGAAAATTGAAATCTTCACTCGACTATTTACCATATAAATTAAACCGTTGAATCGGTGGTTTTCGTTCTCGAAGAGAATATTTTCCGGTTTGTTGGTTATTCAATTCTTCTTCTTCCTCCTCCTCCTCCTCTTCTTCACCTAAAGTATCCATCGTATTCTCTTCAGCCGTATCATCGCCAGTACCGGTATCACCATTTTGATGAGTTTTTGCTGCCGATGGTGATTCTTTCTGTTTGTTTTTCGGTTTTTTCGCTTCATTATCATTCTCATTTGTTTCATCGTGATCATCGTCGACCTCTTCTCGGTCATTATCTTCACGTTCTTCAGAATAAATATCAGGATCCATTGATTTTCGACGATTTTTGACTCGATCGTACATACTCATTGTCGACTAAAGCAAAATCAAACAAATAAATTCGATAAAAATTCGTTTTCTTACCGATCGAACACCGTTTTGCAAACGACCGGTCGTCGGGGAAGCACTATTAGATGTATCGACTAACGTTCGAGCATTTCGACGAGTTTCTCGACGTCGACGACGTCTTATTGGTTCATCTTCATCATCACTAAACTCACACAAACATCAATCTCCTTCGAAATCATTCGAATTCTCTACTCGTCATCGATGTATTCGAATGTTGTTTGATAATTTGCAGTTGTTCGTTTTCGTAGAATACGCTACAAACAAACGATTGCTTTCAATGACGAAAGAATGTCTCATTTGTATAATTACATGATATTGCGAAGGACCTTTCGAATTTCCGAACGAATCATTTGATGATTCTTGTTCATAGTTAACAACTTTCTGCAAGAAAGAAACAATATGAGTTCATTCAATCATTCGAGAGGAAAAAACGTCGAACTACTTTTATATGTCGATCTTTGTACGAATCATTGGCATTCGAGTCACCATTCGGGTGACTACTACGTGTATTTACCATGAATTAAATAGTTAATTCGCTGAATTTCTTAATGAAATAACATCGCTCACTATCTGTCTGTCTGTTTCTCTGTCTTTCTAGAATTATAGATACAATCAATGTCTTTGTATATTTGTGATCACACACCAATGAGCGTTAGAGTCGATGCAAGACGGTAGCGTTGCTTATGCATTGGTTGATAGACATGCGAACAATCCGATTAGTTGTTCGTAGATGTCGTGTCGACAGGCAAAGAAATAGACAACTCAGAGATCAAATGTGTAGATTTGAAAAATCATTAGAAGTTATTCTTCAAGATGCTTTTTTCGATCTCTCATCATCGTTGTTTTTTTTGAAAATGAAATGAAAACGAAAAAGATCGATTTGATTTCCTAGCGAATGAATACATTCGATCACGTTATTTGTCCTCGATGCGTTCACCAATCGAGAGATGTCAGTAAATTTCAAATGAGTTGGAATTGACTATTATCAACGAGGTCATCGGGCAATTTTTTATAGGCTAAAATAACGAAGAAACGCACGATAAAAATATTTGATTGCTTCATTCATTATAGATATATGTAAATTAGTATTCCTCTCATATCTACTATTAGCTATTGTCAGAATCAATCGAACTTGTTTACAGATTCATGTCAAAACAAAACGACAGCGAAGATGAGTTCGAAAGTGCCGATGAAGGCGAATCGACAAACGAGAAAAGTTCACATTCACGTCCTGTGACTGATGGTTGGGATAGTTGGAATCTCGATGATGAACCAGCGATTGACAAAAAGCCAGTAAAATCTGTTAATCGTGATCTTATTCAACAAGATTCAACATCGTCTCTCTCGTCATCGGCATCGAAAACAGGCGAAAGTCTATCTCACAATGGGTCCGATGATGATGATCGAAACGATTCGTCATCGGAACAACAGAAATTACAACGAAAGAAACAACTTCGAAAGAAACCATTCGAATCAAATCAATCCAAAGAAGAAGTCAAAGTCAACACACGAATCTCTCGTCGTGATGATGAATCATCTTCGACAACAATCGCTGCCAAACACAATGTTAAAGATGCTCATCATGTTCTCGATCGATTGTCTGCTCAATCTCCAACACGAACAGTAACAAAAAAAACAACAATCGATTCAATATTTCCATTCGCTATATGCACATGTTTTCTTTAGCCAAGTTGGCATAAACCTTGGAGTAATTTCGGATCATTCCTATCGAATGCTAAACAAAGTGTAACAACATTGACAAGTACTGTTAGTATGTATTTTCTATCATCGAATTTCGAACAGATTTTATATATTGATGTACGTATTTTCAAAGGTGAAGGTTTTAATGCAGTTATCGAATCAGTTGAAGCTGGTCTCGGTGCGCCTGATCCTCAAAAATTAGCCGAAATGGATCAGATGGCTTTTAAAATCAAAGGCGAAACATCAGATAGTGAAGAGGGTTTGTCAATCGAAAAGAAATTCGATTTCCAAGTATTTCTCTGTTCGATTTGCAGAACCGGAAATTTCAACATCTCAAATTGAAAAAGATGATTCCGTGACTAATCAAGATGGCTGGTTAAATGCATTGAGCCTTGAAAAACTCACCAATACTGTATGTCAATACGTTCTTGTTTTTTTTTGAAAACGCTAATCGAAGTTTATTTCATAGGGCATGAAAGTTGTCTCGGGCAGTCTTGATGTTCTTGAAACAGTTGGCAAAAAAACATTTGATGTATGTCTAATCGACAAGTCGATCATTCTCTGATTATGATCAATAAATCTTCTAGGTTATTAATGAAGCTGATCCGGAATTAAAAGGAACAAGACGTTTATTAAATAAACAAAATGGGCCAACTCTATCCGAAGTATTTTCGTTCTTAGAGATCCTCTTTCAATTCGATAATTCCATTGATTTATCAGGTCATTCGTGAAGCACAACATGCGAAAGAATCTCAACCAACTTCGACTAAATCTGAGCCGGTCACATTCTTCCAATTATTCGAAAAGCATCATGGTAAAATATTTCTCAAGCATTTTCGATCATTTCTTTGTCTCTTTCTCTAGGTCTAGTCCATTTCGAAGCCTTAGAATTACTCTCCAATCAATCGTCAACTCTTCTTCAAACCATGAGTTTCGGCAATGAAAAATTGCTCGATGAAATCAGCAGCTATTTTCAAATCAATGATGATGACGAATTAACTTTGAATTCCTTATCAATCAACGATGACAATGAACGTGAAACGCCAACTTTAGATATTCTCTCTCAAAATTTCACAGCTTATCAAACACAACTACGATCGACAGTTCCCGTTGACAAACTACTCGAAGTCTACGAATCAGCAAATCAATTTCTCAAAGATTGGGAGTGGACGGATACCGAACATGATCAACAAGTACGAATATTCATTGATTTCATTTAATTTCGATAGTATTTTGTTTTCGTTAGACAATCTCCGACGAGGCAATCGACTCTTTAGCAATTCTCTGCGCTGCAATCATTGAATATTATCATAAAACTGCTGAATTATTTCTCATGGGCTGTAAAAGTTTAACATCATTCTCGATCGATGTCGAACTCTTAGCTATCTATCGTAAACAACAGCAAGATTTTATGAATATGCTCGCTGGCATACCGAATCTGTTCGCTAAAGCTATGAAACAAATTTCGAATCTACCGAATAATACCGACGGAAATTCACGTTGCGATCCGAAACTTAAACAGAAACTTCTCAACCAAATATTTATTCAATCATCAAGTTCGCAAACATACGCATCAGACGCTTATCTCCTATTGAAACCTATTATTTCTCAATCGATATTATATCATACGTCAACAACACGATGAAAAACGAATGATTTTCTTGTCTGTGTGTGTGTATATAAACCTTGAGATGATGATGATTGTTAAGATTAATTTCTAGGCAAAGTTGAAAAAATAAATATATACATATATTTCATTCCAAAAAACATAGAATCTCGTTTTATTTTTATTTAATGTCATTAAGAGAAAATGGTTTTATCATATGAAAAAAAACACACTTCTTTCTATGAGTGCGCGGGCACGAGAAAGAGAGAATGATTGTATTTTAATCTTTGACGAAACGCTGATTTCTTTTTCTCTCTTTTGCAATGAGTTGTTTTTCTTATGATAAATTCCATCAAATAAAAAAAACGAGCTTTTGCCATTGAAGATGATTAAAATCCCGTTCGTTTCTTATTTTTGTAAATGATCTCAAGTCGAAATGTTTTTTTTCTTTTATCAGGTTTTTTTTTTATTTTATTACTTTTTTTTTCTGTTAACGTCATTATGGTTGTTAAGCGATGAGTGAAACAACATCCGTCTAGTCAGAATATTCACTTTTTTTCTTCGTCATTTTTTTCTCTCTCTTAGAGATATGAGCACACCGAATGAAAATCATCGGCAAGCAAATGTAAGTCGAATTCAATATCAAAATCCAAGACATAAAAATCGAGATTACGGTCGAATTTTACGTGAATCTAACACGCCTGCTTATTGGTATCAAGCAACATCTCCACGTACGCATTCGATTTATTATTATGACCCACAGTATCAAAGACTTCTTCAACAAATAAAAAAACCCAAAAGTACTCCCGTATGTAATCAAATATTTACGTTCTCAATAGTCGACAAATGTCGATTTGACTTTGTTTTTAGTTGATTCCAACTCGATTACAAACAGTACCGATCCTACCACGGATCGTTCTTTCAAAAAAAGCCAATCATGAATAGAATTTTCGTGCAATGTGATGATGATTGATTCATTTCCTAATCTGTATATTTTGTTCTTTATTTTATTTTCTCAAAAATAAAAACAACTATTTTATAAATCGATTTTCGATGTGGCATCAAGACGATGATAGTAAAAATCGAATTTATACATGTCACTATCGTTATACGCTCGAACAGCGATTGTATTCGGACTGCAACAGGTGTCCTAAACGAAAAAAAAACGAGAGTTGAGAGAAGAAGAGTCGGACGTTGCTTACCTTCAGTCGTCTATCCATGCGATAGTTAGGTAGAGGTTGTGATAAAATCAAATTTTCATCTTGTGAATTCATTTGAATTTGAACTCGTTTGAGACATTTAATAAACTCATGATCATAAATAATATTTCCCACGCAATGTTCTTTATCATCATTGCGATCATTTGAAAAATATGAGTGCATTTCATTCAATGCATGTCGATTGAACAACATAACCGAGCCAATACTCGGCAGTTGATGTTGATCAAAGACTTTCTCAGCGTCGCCAATGTGTATATACGGACGATGATTCTCTTGTTCTTCTAATTGACTTAAAAGCCGTCGTAGATTCGGCATGATAACAAACGATGTATCACTTGCACGTAAAAACCAATGATACGATGAAGCAAATATTTCATCTCGCAAATGCAAAAGTACATCGAATGTAATTCGATTGATCATTCGTTCGGTGACATCAGTTGTATTTTCGAATTTCGGCAACATCATCAATTCAGTACTTGTATTTAAAAGACGAGTAATGAAATAAAATCGATCACATTGTTTACCCCATGTGTAAACAACCGATCGTGATAATGTTAAATGATTTTTATTTTCTGTTAGGACAAAACAGAAGATTTTCGGTGAGATTTTTCGTTGATGAGTTTCATGGGACAAATTTGCCCAGAGATAGTTTAATAAAATCAAGAGAATGAAAACTAAGAAAAGTCGATTAAACAATCTTGAAAAACGACGACAAAATCGATAATAGTAAAACATCGGTATAAAAAAGTGATAATATGATTGAATCATCGCGTTTTTCTGCATGATTGCATTCTTTTTTTTTCGAGCTTTTTTTCCTTCGTTCTCACCAAGGATATACAATTGAATGAATCACACGAACAGATGACATTTGAACAACAGAAATCTATTACATCATGTTCAACATTCGTGACTTCGAAATCCGAATATGATAAACGGATGCACACATTCATTTTCTCATTGTACTATGAACAAATAACACTTTCATTGATCGTTTTGTTAAGACAATAATGTTTATGTTAGATTTATTTAAAGGGTGAGAATTGAATCAATGAATCGAATAAGAAGACAAGAAAGAGCTTCTTTATCGCTTGACTAACTTTTCGAAGTAGATATGAACAGTTCATTGTTCTGTCACTTTAGTTTCATGCATATTTGTTAATTATAGAGCATTAAGCAAAGAAAAACATTCAAAACGAATCGATTTTTAATTCGTAGTCATTTTTATTTCGAAGACAAAGATCTATATGTTTTGTTTTTTTTTGAAAATGAAAAAAAAAGAACTATAACACGAAGAGGGCTACGAATGCGCGTGAGCATCATCGTCATCACATGAGTAGAAAGGGTCGTAGTAAAAATAAAGAGGAAAGAGAAAAACGAGAAGAAGAAGAAGACGACGACGACAGAATGTTAAAACGGTAGAAGAGGAAAACAGCACAAGCAGCTGATCGAGGGAACGTGTGTATATAGAACGCAATTTCTTTTTTTTTCTTTTCGCGTATTGGCGAAGTTTTTTGCAAGACGAAGGCTGTTGTTTTTTTTCTCCTCGATGTTTCAGATGCTCAAATAACCCTCCATTCTTTTCTGAATAACACACAACAAGTCGGCAGAGTTTCCCCATCAATAACAACAAACAGAAACACGAACCCGTAGAGTAATAACAACGATATTGACGACAAACAAAAGCAACTACGAGAGAAACGAGAGAAACGAGAGGAAAAAATAAAAGGTATCAACAAGACAGAAATCCCAATTACTCGTTCTGTTTTTATCTCTCGTCATTCTCAGGTAATTGTTTGAAATTTAGTTTCATCTTATTCAATTCAATAAAATGTATAGCATACTCGAGAGAAACAGGAAAAAAAAGGCAGAGTGAGAAAAGAAAAGTGATGGCAACAGTGTGCATACATTATATTTCAACGATGACTTAATCAGTACTTGCAAACAGCTGCCTTTTTCTTTTGTCGATTGAATAGTAAAAATGATGTGCACGTTCTATTGACCTTGAGTCATTGAAATTATCTCACGATGAAAGAAGAAAAAACAACATGCCTTCGAATTTGTAATTTTTCTGTTCGTATAGTAAAGAAGTTTACAATGATAGATCAGTATGTTGACATCGATTTTTTTTTATCTATTTACTTCTATTATCAAGATATGTACGCAAAAGAAATCGCGCTTTTTTTCGTATTATTGGGAGAGGTAGAGAACGAGAATGCGAGAGAAGAACGACGATTACACACACGCATACGCAGGGACAGTGTCAAGCCTCTTCTATCGTTTAGCACTTCGATAATAGATTTTCCATATTTTATGTTTTTTTTTAAATGACACTTCAACCATCAAAAAAAAGTAATAAGTAGGTCAACAGACTGTTTAATTCGTTCAAAAGAGAATTTTTATTATCATATACATGTTTGTCTTTGTCAATCATAAATCATTTTTCGCCTATGTACACACACATATATATATATTCGATGCGAATCATCTGAGCAGAAAAATATAATAGCAATTCGATGTACGCGAGAGAGAGAAACATTAGTGGCTTGTTACTGGTTAGTGTAAGATGACGAAAGAAATTAGGCTTATAATATAAGAATATCAAGGTCGGAAGTTTTCATCATTGTGTCTCATCTCCATCAATCTGTCGATGTACACATATCCATTGCGGTCAATTTGTCTCCCGAGGAGGTGTAAAAAGAGGAAAAGAATCTCGAGATACTTCAAACATTGAACGAAATGTCAATTCAACTAGCCTAGATGCACATAAATATAAATATATCGATGATGTAATTTACATGTACGTTTATATTCATAGAAAATATAAAGTGCAAACAATTGAATAACCTTGAACTTGATTTTTTTTCTTTAGAATATTTCTTCATCATTTATTTAAAATTAAATTTCTCGTTTAACCATCAGTGTGGCAAACATTTGGACTTTTCTCCTAAGTGTAAGTTTATTTCACACATTTCTGTTTAATTATATTCAACAATTTGTTCGGTTCTTTTTCTTCTTTTTATCAAGAGAAAAAAACGAGTACAAACGAGAGATAAATATCATTGTGTCTCGTCAATGATACATTCTTCTTCTTTTTTTTTTTGTTGTGTGTATATACATATGTTAGTATGTCTGCTTGACAAGTCGAACTAACTTCTTTCTTATTGTCTTATCGAAAATGTCGTAAATATATCTCAATTATTATCTTTCGACGGTACCGCCCTTCGATATCGACCTTTGAAAGAAGATCTGCATACGTTTTTTTTTGTCTCTTCTTCTTATTTAATTTACTTGCATCGTTAAATCTTCTCGTTGAGTTATGCAAGTTGCTCATCATTATCGGATTAGATCGGGTAAAGGGACAATAAATATTCATATATATATATATTTCTAATAATTTTGACGAACATATACATGTGTATTTGTTCGATTGCGCAAGATGTACAAATCTAGATTAAGCATGGTGTTTGATAGAAGAAAAACGAGACAGAAAGAGAACGCAAATTGGATACGCTCAATCAATTTTTATTTCTTGTCATTTACTTTTACTTAGATTTAAGAGAAAGAAAAAGTTCAATGATCGATTACGATCGTTGTACTTGTGACAGCATGTGTGTATCTGTATCTATACCATCATTAAATTCCTCTCGTTTTGTTCTACGTGCTTGTCACAAAAGAGAGAGAGAGAGAGAGAACAAGGAGGAGAAGAAGAACAATGAGTAGACACGTAAGAAAGATAAATCGCTATGTCGCATCTTCGAATACCTGTTCTATTTTTAGCAAACATTAGTGAATTAATATAAAGTCCGGAAAAAAAGAGAGAGAGATAACCTTGAATAAATAATTTTTATTCGCACGCATTTAATCATCACGAGTTATTTTCTCTTTCTTCTTTTGTTTATTTTTCGTTAGATATATATATATAACACGTGATTTGATTTAGATTCGCCAAAAGATGGTGAAAAATAACTCGAAAACAAATTCGAAAAGTCTTGGCAAATTATTTCAATTCTATTTACCGGCTAAAACTCATCGAATCTATTCATGTTTACATTGTCGAGCACAATTAGCGAGTCACGATGAACTCATATCGAAAGTAAATTTTATTTTCGTCCTAAAATCAAATGAAAATCCTCGTTTTTTTCTTCTTTCAAGTCATTTCAAGGCAGTCAAGGCCGTGCGTATCTATTCAATTCAGTGTATGTTTTCTCTTCGAATTGAAATTGTTTTTTTGTTTATTTTGATTTTCTATTCTAAAGTGTTAATGTAAATACAAGTGCTGCTGAAGAACGAGTACTACTTACTGGACTCCATGAAGTAGCTGATGTTTATTGTGATTGTTGTAAGACATTACTCGGTTGGAAATATGTAAGCAAAACGAACGAAAGATTTGAGAACGGAATTTTGGATTCGCTTTGTTTTTAAAGGAACATGCATTTGAATCAAGTCAAAAATATAAAGAAGGAAAATATATCCTCGAACTTGTACATATGATTAAAGATAATGGTTGGGATGATGAAAATATCGATTCGAAGAAATAAATCGAAATTAAATTCGCGAATTATTCATCCGAGTGGAACGAAAACAGTGATGATAAAAACAACAAATCGAGTTGCTGACTATTTGTCTAGTCATGCGTATATTTCCATAAATTAACCGTCGTTTTCATACTTAAGTATTAATCTTCAAGACAAAATAGACAAATACCAGCAAAACTATTGTTGATCGATCACGTTTTTTTTTTATTTTTTATTATTTTTCTCTTTTCGTTATATTGTATATTCATTTTTATCATATACAAATTGTTATTTCGAATGTACATAGGTCACGCTTTCGTTTTTTTGTATATATTTACTGTATATCAGATATTTAAACGTCATAGAAGTGAGCTTTTTCTGTTGTTATTGGTTTTATCGATCGGTGTCTGTTTCTCCGGCGCAAAGTTTTCTTTCTTTTTTTTTTGGACAAATAAATTTTGATTGACTTTACCGACAACCGTGTGAAAAAGAAAACAATGAGTTGATCGAAGAAAATTATCAAAGATCATCGATGATTAGATGTAAATAACACTTGACTATTCGAGCTCGAGAAATAAATGGTAAGTATATACGAAGGACGAATATTGCCTTGTCAAAATGATAACATTCAATGTAGAGATGTTAGTTAAGATAAATGAGTTTTTATCAGTTAGAAGAATTTATTGGATTCGTTGATGTTTAATCTTGTTTAAGATCAGATAACATGCATCAATTGAGTAATATGATCGGAGAATACTAATTCCGTTGGCGTTTTTTTTTTAATTAGAATTAATTATGAACACTTGAATCAACCAAAAAAATAACCTTGTGCGTTAAGAATAAAGAATAATGTCGCAATGTATTCAGTTGGTTAACTTCTAATTATAAAATTCAGGATAATGTAAGCAAAAAAACAACTTTCTTTTCGTCATGGTTGACTAAATCGTCGATGTTAAAGCGTAAACAAAATGACTGTTACATTTAGAGTATAGGTAACCGAGAGTAAAATGATTGTTTCTCTGCTTTACTATACCATAGGGTTTGTTTTATACATCATCTTATACGAGTTTCACAAACGTTCGGATAAAAAACGAACGATTCAATCGAATTTCTTACATAATCTTGATCAAATTCAAACATCTCCAATCCCAATAACCAATAAAAGGTAGATTCATACATGAGCGAATCAAAAAACAGTAGATTTCGATTACGTTTTCAAGATCATTTGATCTAATAAAAACCGAACTTGTTTCCAACTTTCAATATGCATCTATGCGAATTATTTTCGGCATCGATTTATCAGCAAGTAATGAATGGCAAGGTCTAAAGACTTTCAATGGTCAATCATTACACAAAACTAACGGAACTAAAGTCTTCAATCCATACCAAAAAGTACATTTTTTGTTCGACATTTCGAAAATAATTTCCATTGAATCTGTTGAATTAGGCGATCAGTCAATTGGGCAGCATGTTTCAAGATATATTTACATCGAAAGTGAAATATGTTTGCTTTGGATTCGGTGATATCCAATCGAAAGATTGCAGTTATTTTCCAATAATCGGAAGCGGAGATGAAATTGATAAATATCCAAAGATTCTTTCAGCGTACGTCGTTTTTCATTAAATCGAAAAATTCAAAGGCAGTTTTTTAGATATCTCGAAACAACGAAGAATACAGTTTTAAGTGGTCAAACATCATTGATTCCAATTCTTGGAACATTGATCACCGATGGAATTCGTTACAAAAATGATTTCACAGTATTAATCATTCTTACGGATGAATTGAAATTTTCACATGAAAATTCGACATTTGTTGAATCGATTCGTATCTTAGCTAATCTACCGAATGCATGTTTGTTGATAATTGGAATCGGTGATGGACCTTGGCATCGTATCTCTCTTGAAGAACAATGTTTACGTGCGAGTTTAGTTAAATCAAAGAACCTACCGAAATCATTTCCAGAAAATTATCGATCAAAATTTATCTACGATAACTTTCATTTCGTCAATTTCAATAGTTACACATCAAAATCGGACTCAGCTGGTTATGATATCAATTTTGCAAGAGCTGTTTTTACCAAATTACCAACACAATTGAAACAAACCTGTCGACATAAAAAACAAAATGATCTGTAATCTCGTTTGTTTTTTTCGCTTAAATTTTCAATAAAAACAACTCCATCTATAAAAAAATAGAGGTCGTGATATGTCATAGATTGAGTCTTTTTCTCGGTTATGATTGGTTGAATTTTAATTATTTTTATTGGTTTATTCGACAAAAACCATTAGGAACAGCCAATAGAAAATCCATTTAAAAAATAATAATTATCTTTTGAATTTCGGATCAACAATGTCGGAAAAATGTCATTCTTTCATCGTTATTTTTTCATTCTATGCTTTCAATTTCGTTGCAGATATATTTTCTAGTCGAATCTATTGGTAAGAAATGCATCAAGTTGAAGAAGTTCCAGCTCCATCCATCAATCTCAATGGAACTCTATTGAAAACTGAATTCATCGAGCAACCTATCTCAACATCAATGCCAATGCCGATGGCAGAATCTTCAGTAGCACCACCAACAATTCCGGTGCCGATAGCACCAGCTCAACCTCTCTCAACCAGTACGCCCATTGCGCCTGCCAAGAAAACCAAACGTGTATGCGAATTGAAATGAGTTCGATGAAATCTCATTTAAAAATTGTTCTCTAGGGTTTAAAAGGACTTTTTGGAAGTAAAAAAATGAATCGATCATCAACGAAACCAGTGACACTCTTAGCTCGTCCAACTCCAATGACCACAGCAACAATATTACCGAATCCACAAAAACCAATCATCTTGGCCAATTCAATTGGTACGAGAAAAGATCAAATTTGTTGAATATTTTCTTCTTTTTAATAGCACCAATCATTCCGAAAGCAGTTCCATCAAATCCATCTCCAGGTTTTACAACGTATCTTGTATTCGATGGTGGACAAGGCCAAGTACATAACTATGAAAATCTCTTCGTATTTTTAATGTTTTCAATGAATTCGTTATTCTAGCTTGTTCAAGTGGCTAATGATGGTCCAAAACCTGTCACATTCCGAAATTCATCTGGTCAAATTCTCCAGGCAACACCGATAACTGTCGTTTCAACGCCTAATCAACCTGCTGTTTCATCTTTTCCCATCAAAACCGATTGTTCATTACGTACATATTCTTTTCGTTTTTCTACCTCAAACTTTTTTGTTTATTCATAGTCTCGAATTCATCTCAAACGATAACAACCGTTCGAACGAGTTCATCGATCGATTTACAACAGCAAAGTACTTATTCACAATTTCAATTTATATGCGTATTTTCTTGTTTAGCTACTCTAACAAGCGATACAACAACTTTGACAACTCAACAATTAACTGGAATTATTCATCAACCAACAACAATTCTAAATGGAAATTATGAGAATAATTCATCATTGGATGAATCGACTAATGGAAATAACAATCTCTCACTTTCAATATCACAAATTGCACAGCAAGTTAATCATCGTCATCGACGATCGAGCAGGTAAAACATTCAAACAAAAAAACAATTTGTTTATTGAAATCTTCGGATTTTTAGCTCGAGTACATCGAAGAAAAAACGTGGTCGACCAAGGTGAATTAACAAACTCTCAAGTTTATTTATCTATTCTTCATTTAGATTGTACGAACGAGATCCATTCACCAATAAACCCATTAAAGCCGATGAAACTCCACCACCACCATCAACAACAACCGAATTCACAAATACCGCTCTCTTAATGCCCAGTCAATCGCCTGTATTCAATCCATTATCCCTTCAACCGAACAACTGCAGTTCGCTAATCTTTGCCAATCAGCCTGTACGTTCGAACCGATTCAATTCTCCGAATAGAAAATCAGCGTTTCTCTCATTCATTTAGACTCCTTCGTTATTACAACAACATCAATACACATATCCATCGTTGCTCAATGGAACTGCACCGACATATCCATCCCTCACTCCTGTACATAATCCACCGATATCATCGTTAAATCTATCTCCGATAAAAACATCGACGAATGATGATGTTAAAGTTCATCTCGTCGGCGGTTATGTTATACGTGAAAGTAGTCAACCGTTTTCGAAAACTGAACTCAACAAACAACCGAGAGACAGTTACGAACAGATTCGATGTATCATTTGTCAGAAATTAGATAGTTCACAACGATTCTTTGATAAAGATAAAAAACTTTGTTCAAATCTTTGTTCAACAAAAGCAAATGAAAATATTCCTCCGTTTCAAACTATGCAAACAGAAATCGAAGAACCGATCGCCTTACCACCGGATTACGGTCTTCCTCATGATCCGAGTAAATGGACGGTAAGAATCGAGTCCTTTCGAGTTCGTTGTGTCAATTTTTCTGCTCTTCAGGTTCATCAAGTTGGCGAGTTTATTGGACGTTTAACAAACGATATTATTCGTCAAACGTTTCACGAAAGTGAAATGGACGGTCAAGCGTTACTTTTAATGACACCTGAGCATTTACGTGAAACATTAAAAATCAAATTAGGACCTTCGTTGATCATTGCAAGTGAAATAGACAAATTACGTGAACGTGTTAAAACATTATCTTGATTTTCTCACTTGAAAATAATTCTCGTTTGCGTGTGTGTGTGTTTTGCATTTGTAAATATTTATACGATTTATTATTGGGAAAGTAGATGTGGCGTTTTTCTTTGTTTTTTGTTTTTGTTGTAATTATAACTCATATGAATATCCGAAAGCTTGAACGAAAGAGAGAATACTTGAACATTTTCCATAAAAGACGTCCTTGGCAATAGGAAAAAGAAAAGGTTACACGTGTTGCGTTCTGCTACATGCGTCGGTGCATTGTTGTTTCCTAGCAAATATTTTCTTTTTCCTAAAAGAGGAAAAAAAATGAAATCAGCCATTTAAATAGCATCTGCCATCGAAATTAGCCTCGAATTAGTTATCGATACAAAACATCATTACCTAAAAATATTCAGAAAAACGCTTGAAAATCTATTTTTTTCTCGATTTAAATCGAAAGATCAGTTTTTGAACATCTAATCAACGACATCTTCGTTGTTAGCAAATTGTTACTTAATGTAGCAATACACGGCACTGGTTGATTGGCTAGTGTCATTGATCATTCCCATTTGAACAGAACATAAAGTGCTGGTTTTTCCTCGATTAAATAGAACGTGCATATTTAAAAGCCCAATCAGAAGCCATTTGAATTCTCTTTCAAAATTGATTAGCTAACCCGTACAGGTGCTTGTTCTCAGATAAATCAAGTGAAAGAATCATTCAGCCATGTTTAAATGGTTATTAGTTGTTGCTCTTCTAGGAGCATTACTTCTGACCAGTAAGATCTTCGCCTCTCTCTCTCTCTCTCGCTTTTGACTCTTATCATTCGGTTTGATCTTGTTCAGATACTTGCCGAGCGGAAGACGACGAAATTGTCGATGAAAGCTCAACAACAATTCCACCGAAAGTTGATGACGATATTGGTAAACATGCAGATGCATCGAAAACCGATGATGAAGCTGTTCAGAAGTATAGACTTTTGAAAATGTTTTTCGAATGTTTTGTTTTGTCTGTAATAGGAAAGAAGAAGCTATTCAATTGGAAGGTTTAAGTGCAAAAGAATATCGTGATTTAGTTGATTCATCGGAAAAACAGAGTTTTCAAACTGAAGTCAATCGTATGATGAAATTAATTATCAATTCATTGTACAAGAATAAAGAAATCTTCTTACGTGAATTAATTTCCAATGCATCGGACGCACTTGATAAAATTCGTTTTCTTTCGGTTACTGATAAAACTGTTCTCGGTGAGAAAGAAGAACTCGAAGTTCGTATCAAAGTCGATTATGAAAATCGTCTTTTACACATAACTGATACCGGTATCGGAATGACACAAGCGGAGTTAGTTCAATATCTTGGAACGATCGCAAAATCGGATACATCGGATTTTTTCAATAAAGTTCAAACTGCACAAGACGAAGGCAAAGATAGTTCGTCGATGAGTGATCTCATCGGGCAGTTCGGTGTTGGTTTCTATTCGAGTTTTCTCGTTGCTGATAAAGTTACTGTTGTTTCGAAAAACAATGCCGATGATCAATATATTTGGGAATCGGACTCAGCTTCGTTTAAAGTCTTTAAAGATCCTCGTGGAAATACACTCGGTCGTGGTACAACAGTTACACTTCATATCAAAGAAGAAGCTACCGAATATTTGCAACCATCAACACTCAACGACATCATTCGTCGTTATTCACAATTTATTAATTTTAATATCTATCTTTGGAGATCAAAAACATTCAAAGAACAAGTTCCAGAAGATGAAGGTATTGAGTTAGATTTTGATTTCATTAAAACTATGGTGAATTTCGTTAGATGAAAATGCAGAAAAGAAGCCTGAAGAAACAACAACAGAGAAGACAACCGAAGAGACAACAGAAAAGACAACAGAAAAGACAACTGAAGAAACAACAGAGAAAACACCTGAAGAAGAAACAAGTGAAAAGAAGAGCGATGAAGATGTTGCCATTGAAGAAGATAAAGAAGAAATTAAAGAAAAGAAGAAAGAACGAAAAATGAAACGAGTCGAGCGAACTGTTTGGGAATGGGAGTTAATGAACGAGAGTAAACCGATTTGGCAACGAAAGTAAATCTTTCACTTTTCTTAAAAAAACTTGGCAAACAAACATGTTTTGTTTCTCTCTCTCTCTCTAGACAATCGGATATTTCTGACGAAGATTATATTGCTTTTTATAAATCATTCAGTAAAGAAAAAGATCCACCAATGATCTACAGTCATTTCACTGCCGAAGGTGAAGTTACATTCAAATCGATTCTCTACGTTCCTAAGATTGCACCATTTGATTTATATTCAAATGTCAACGGTCGATATGATAATATTAAACTTTATGTTCGACGAGTGTTTATCACTGATAACTTCGAAGAAATGATGCCGAGATACTTATCATTTATTCGTGGTGTTGTCGATAGTGACGATTTACCGTTGAATGTTTCACGTGAAACATTACAACAATCGAAACTACTCAAAGTTATCAAGAAGAAACTCGTTCGAAAAGCTTTAGATATGTTGAAAAAAATCTCGCCAGAAGATTATGAAACCTTTTGGAAAGAATACGGAACCAATATAAAATTAGGTGTCATCGATGATACATCGAATCGAACACGTTTAGCTAAATTACTTCGTTTTCAATCGTCGTTTGCCGATGGCAAACAAATCAGTCTCGCGGATTACGTCGAACGAATGAAACCGAAACAAGAATACATATTTTTCATTGCAGCTCGTTCGTTGATTGACGCGAAAAGATCGCCGTTTGTCGAACGAATTTTAAAGAAAGGCTACGAAGTTCTCTATCTCACCGATCCAGTCGATCAGTATTGCATGCAAGCATTGCCCGAATTCGAAGGCAAACGATTTCAGAATGTTGCTAAAGAAGGTCTCGAATTAGACGACGACGATGCCGAACAAAAGAAACTCTTAGAACAAACCTACGAACCATTACTCGTCTGGCTTAAAGATAAACTCAAAGATAAAATCTCCGATGCTCACGTATCCGATCGTCTTGTTAAAACGCCTATGGCTTTGATTGCTTCACAATACGGTTACGATGGAAATATGGAACGTATTGCACGTGCACAGGCACATCAAAAAGGTGGCGGTGATTCGACAATGAATTATTATATCAATCAAAAGAAAACCTTGGAAATCAATCCACGACATCCGTTAGTCAAAGATTTACTTCGACGAATTGAGGATTCGAAAGATGATCAAACGGCATTTGATTTAGCTAATGTCATGTTCGAAGCAGCAGCACTTCGATCAGGCTACGAATTACGAGATTCAGCTGCTTTTGCTGATCGAATTGAAATGATTCTACGACGAGCTATGGGAATCTCATTGGATGAACAAATCGATGAAGAACCTGGCTTTGTCAATACTCAAACGAATCAAGATGAAAATATTATCGCTGACGATGAGGATGATACGCCTAAATCATCAAAAAAACATTCTGATGACGACCTGTGATAAGACAAAACGATTTTCGTCAAATATCAATGTGCTGCTTATTGTGATCTTTTGTTCCTTCCGCATTAGATAATATCTCTCACGATTTTATTTTGTCAAAATGCTTGTGTGTTGTGTACGTGGTCGTTGTTTTCAAATAAAGAAAAAGCTGAACAAAACAAAGAAATTTTTTTCGCTTGTTGATGATCGACGACATCTATAGTTGAAGAATTCTGATTGGCAAGAGATATGAACCGATGAAACATTCAAATTGAGGCCCCTTTCACAACGATTTTTTTCCTCCGACAGTTCATTTTTCCTCTCACATTCATAAAAAAATTCTAAAAGACGTATTATTATTTTCAAATCTTTTCTAATTCATCAAATGGCTTCATGTATGGCATTGAAACGTTCGTTTGAACATGATCGAGATTCTTCACCTAATAGCCGTTTCGAATCTCGAACGCCGTCGCCATCATCATCGAAACGTCAACGTCGTTGTTTTCCCATGACGGTTGTTTCGTCGCCAAATCTCTCTTCGGAAACACCTGAATCAACAGTATTCCCCGAAGTTCAACCAGTATTATCAACTGGTAAATCTTGATCAATAAAAAAAAAGCGATTAGTAAATATTTTTTGTTTAGATGCTTTATTAACTCGAATTAAAGAAGAAGTTCGTCGTCTTCAACGACGACATCAGTTAAAACTTGCGCCAACATCAGACTTGAGCGATGATGATAACAGTTCGAACGACTGCCGTTCGACAACAACAACTAATAATTCTCAACATATGTTAACACTCAAACAAGTTAATATTATTTGTGCTCGAATATTAAAAGAACGTGAAGAGAAAATTCGCGAAGAATACGATCGAATTTTAGCTAATAAATTAAACGGTAAATACGAAACAAAAAATTTCGAAACCAAATCTATTTTTCGACTTTTCAGAGCAATACGAAGGTTTCGTTCGATTTACTCAAGATCAACTTACACGAAGATTTTCCGAATTACAATTTTCCTGTAAGTTATTCCTTGAAAATGTTTCGTTTTCGTTTCGAACATCTTTTCTATTTTCAGATGTTTCATGATCATTTCTATTCGTACATACATATATCTTGGTGCTGGTTAAAAACTTAAACTTCTCAATCCGTTTGTATACATTATGATTATCTTCTGTCGTTTTCGTTTATCTTCTCTCTCTTTTTTTATACATATATCTATTCAACCAAAATAAACCACAAAATTTCTTTTCTTTTTTTTTCTCGTCTGCTATTATTTGTGTATTATTCTTGTTTTTATTTTCGCCTTCAAAAGGTGGCACGATCATTCAGCGCAGATAATATTCTTGAATAGTAGTGCACACGCAGACATATATATATATAAATATCTTCTCTCTTGTATTTTATGTTTACTAGTTTCGATTGTTTTTCTCTCTCTTATGTATATATTCATCTATCTATCTCTATTAAAACAAAAGTTCTCTTTTTTTTCTTTCTTTCTCGATTCAATAAAAGATACGTTTAAACATAATTCGAAAGTATGGAATGACTTACAAAAGAATGTTGTCCTTAACTCAGAGATTGATATTTATACAAAGAAACGAGAGGGATAAAGGTTATTTTAATACACTCAGTTGTCATTCGAACGAACAAAAAAAAACGGAATATTTCTCAAGATAATGTTTGTAGTTAAATAAGAGAATTGTTCTTTTCATTTTATTCTATGTGTGCGTGGTAAAAGTCATTGTTAGATTGATTATGCTAATGAAAAAACAATTGATATATATCATCAAACATCGTTTGATAACTCCTCCACAATGGCTTGAATACTCTTCTTGTTCTTATTCATGATATTTAACAAGATTATCAGGGTGAAAGAAAAAAAAGCGAAAGAGAAACCTCGAGGTTGAATAGCAATCGCTCGTTTTCTTTTTGTTTCGTATTTCAAATCGATAATACAGAATGTTAACTGAAGTTGATCTGACGGTGGATAATGAATGTAAGTGAGTGATTGATTGATAGCCAGTTAGCTAGCTCAAAAAAACAAATTATTGTCATTTTTATTGGCTATCGATATTCTCGAGATACTTACCTCTCTTTTTTTTGCGTTTTCGAATACAGAAAAGAAAAAAAAGGTATTGTTTGTAATCAAATGAAATGCACTCAATTGTGTCTTGTATTAGTATTGATAATAAAAGAGAAGCGAAAAAAAAAAATTACCAAGACATTAGCATTCTTTATCGTTTAATATCGAGAAAGAGATACTTTCGTGCACATATTTCAAATTCGTGTTGAGCTAATCTGTTTATTCTCAGTGTATAATGACAGTTGAAAGTCGGTCTCAGAGGAATGCGAGAGGTTATGCATCACCCAGAGATGATCGCCGTGTAGGCCAACGACTCTTGAGTGTACCGGACTCCGACTATACTTATGGTTAGTAGACGAAAATATCCGAGCAAAAGATCGATTGATTTCGATGAAATTTAGATCCAACATCTCCACCACCAAAATCCTCACGAACAGTTAAACTTTACAAACGAAGTTGGGATAATGATAAAGCCATTAAGAGCACATACAATGGTTCATCATTTGGTAAGTATCAAGTACGTGCATATCTACTATTGGCATTTGGCTATGGAATTGTTGCGGCATGGTTAACTGAAATGCCTGTTTTTGCATGTAAGTGAATATTTTTTTAATTGTTCGAATGGAAATGAAACGATGTTTTCAGTATTACCACCGAAATTTATCGATTGTACGCAACATTATACGAATGTGACAAATGTAACCAATATAACCAACATAACAGGTGTTACAACAAGTAGTCCACTCAATCGAACATTAGTTGTGTTGGATAAAAATCTTCGGCGAATTATCATCGATGGACAAACACGAAAACTCGAACCGGCTTATAATTATAGTAAAGAATATGGTCGAAGTGTGTTAACTGATGTAAGACTCGTTGTTTTTCGATTTTGTTTGAAAAGAAAAAGATCGACATTTATTTTTTTTTGAAATCAAGATGCAAGATACAATGGTATTGATAACTATTTTTTTACTCTATTAAATAAAATTGATTTTTTCGATTTAGTTCAATACTTTATGTGATGAAACACGTTTGAAAATTCCTCATATTGTCTACATGGTTGGTATGATTCTCGGTGGTTTACTTTTTGGTTACTTAGCCGATCATAGTGGAAGAAAAATGATTTTACTTGGTAATTGACTTTCTCTTTTTTTTCAAATAGAATGATTTGGTTTTTTCTTCTGATGAAGGTTCGATATGGGCTGGATGTGTTCTCTCCATATTTCAATTGTTAAGTGAAGATTACATATCCTATGTATTCTTCATGTTCTTTCTCGGATTGGCGATTGGTGCTGTGCAAGTTATTGCTATTCCTTATGCCATGGAAATGGTACCTATTGATATTTGAAATTTCAAAAAAAAAATGAACTTATTGTTTTAGTTTCCAATTGAATCTCGAGTTCTTTACGGTTTAGTTTTGTTAGGCATTGTCTATTGTTTGGATTTGATTTTACCATGGCTTGCTTTATTAATCAAAAATTGGAAAATTCTACAAGCTGTCGTATCATTTCCGTTAATAATCACGGCAATTCTCTATTGGTATGATGAAATGAGCATTTCATGTTTAATAAACAGACAAAAAAAATATTTGATATGATTTTAGGACACTCGAAGAGTCAATGTTTTGGTATACAACGAAAAAAGATTATATATCAGCTATCTTATCATTGACGAGAATTGCTCGATTCAATGGTGTGATATTCGAAGAAATTTTCACCGAAGCAAGCAATTTTCTCAAAGGCAAACATTCAGTTGGTACTCAATGTGATTTTCAACCATTATTAAGACTTGGTTTGTTGAATGAGAATCTTGTATGAACTAGTTTTGTTTCGTGATGTTCGTAGAGGATATTGGACAATTCGGAAACAAATATCCTGATATCGATATGAGCGATATACAAGCAACAACTGGAAAAAAGGACAGTTTTACTCAACGTTTTCGAGAAATTGTCACAGGTCATCATTATACACCGACTCTCTCACAATTCTATCCAACGGATATTCTTCATTCATCGATTCTCACGAGTTATTTATTGATTATGTGTGGTTTATGGTTTGTTTATTTTTGAGAATGTCGGATGAAATCGATTTTTTGTTATCTTTTCTAGGCTTGTCAGTGCGCTGACTGAGTACAGTCTCGATGTTCCTCATTTGACTCAGCATTTAACGGATAATTCGTTTTTGAATTATTTCTATACTCATTTAATTCAAATCATATCATTTCTTGTCGCCGTACCATTAGTCTATGTGTAAATCGATCGAAAGAATATCTTGATTGAATATTGATTTGATTATTTAGATGGGGTCGTCGTTGGCCAACATTTTGTTTTTTTCTTCTCGCCGAAATTTGTTTACTCGGTTCGGTGGCTGTTAAATTAGGTATACATAAATAATTTTTCATTGAGAACATTTGAAGAAAAACCAAGATTAATTATTTCAGATGAAGAGCAAACTCGTGCAGCGATGTTAATTGTTTATTTTACCGGTAAATTTGCTACACGAGCTGCTTTCATTGTCATCATCGTTTATACATGTGAAATATTTCCAACGGGTTATCGATGTACAGCATTGGGCATTTGCTATACATTTCGATTAATTGGCGTTATTCTTGCATCGCCTGACGCGGTAAATATGATTAAAAAGGAAGTATCTTTTTTTTTCTGTACTTGTTTGTTTTTAAAAGGTTGAACTAAACGATTGGATGCCGCGTTTAATCTACGGCGTTCTTTCGTTGATTCTTGGTGCTATGGCACTTTTGTTGCCTGAAACAAAGAAATTTCCACTGCCAAGAACCATGATGCAGGTTGAAATGATCCCGACAACAATTAGTCAACATTGCCGTCGGCGACGTCTGCGTGCTTCGAAACGAACTTATCCAGCTGATGGCGCGCACGGCGATGGCGGACGTTCGCTAGCTGAAAGAAACTCAACAATCTCAGTTTTGCCATTGAATCGTCCGTATGACAATCAATCGACGGTGCACAGTTTTTATGAAATGCAAGAATATGGATCCGAAGATCCAAACAATCGAAATCTAGTTCGACGTAATCCAGCTGCGCCTCAAAGTCCCAATGTGAACAATTACTACACTCAAAAACCACAAGCGATTGCCGAGGATGTCGAATCTGATGACGACGAAATCGATGAACATCAGCCACGTTTAGTCTATGCTGAAGAACGACCACAACGAGGTCCACCAAAGACTTCGATTACGCATAATGATGATGATGTTATTGTTTCGCCAGTTATGCGAAGAACAACATCGGATAGTCGACACTCGACATCTGAAACACCGACACAACTTGAAGTGACGGCTCAAATTCAAGCTGGAGATGTGATCGTTGATCCAAATGAATCGAAAGAGAAACATGATGAGACAAGTAAAACCTCGGAATTTCAACGAACGATGAGCGAAGAAAATTATTTCTCTGAACATTCGTAAATTAATACGAAGATAAATAATCAAGAACTTCTTTTTTCTTTATTTTGCTTTTCTTGGGCCGTCTTTTTTCGTTTCTCTTGTGTTTCTATTTTATTATTAGCTATTAATATGAATAAAAATCTTCGATTATCATTTTGCATGAGTAAATCTATTTCATCATCAATATCAATTATTTATTTAGTTATTCCTATGAAATTGAATTGCCGTCGTCGTCGTTGTTGTTGTCTTTGTTGTATCAAGTTATTCTTTTATTTGTTTCTAATTACACTTTCAACTAGAAGCTACACAAAAAGAGGACCTTGAGAGAAAGAAGTTTTAATAATTTATGCGACTATGTAATTTTCTTGCTTTATTTTTTGTTGTTTTTCTTCCGAACTAACTACTTTGACATACGAATCCAATGGACACATGGAAATAGGTAGTAGTATCATTCAAATGAGGGAGAAAAACAATGGAGCATGAAGTAAAGAAGATAGATCATGCAACTATATTTCTTTTCTTCTTCTTCTCCTTTTTTTTTCTTCTTTTGTTAAATTATTATCGATCTACTACTTTACACACACACACATACGCATATGAAGAAAACACGCAGCTCTTTTCTTCGTTGACGTCTGAAAAAAAGGCCACTTGTGCTGTTTTTTTGAAGACACGTATATCAAGATAAAGAACAAGGAAAAAAAAACAACAAAAGAAAAATTACTTCTCGTATTCAAATACCTTCACATGCAGTGTCTCGATTTTCAGACGAAATAGTCTTGAGATTCCTTTTGTTTTCTTCTCGTGATCCCTGTAGAAAGTTTAGTTATGCTAAATATGACGCGAATGAAATATACATACACAAACCAAATTGCTTCTTTTTAGAATATCTAATTATTGATAAAATAGATACTCGATTGTCTAGATCAAACTAACATTATATTATGTCTATACTATATAAGCATGGCGATGGCGAATGTATTCTGTATGCATGTTATTTAAAAAGAACTGGAACAGATCAACAACATCAAATAGAATGAAAACGATTGGTAAAACACGCCATTGATAGTGTGGAGGAGGAAACATAGGCGTTATTGCAGAGAAATAGCAACATCGGCGGTATACTTGTAGAAACAGTGGAAGAAAAAGTTGTCGAAGTAAGGACGAACACGAGAGACTGAGAGAGATGTGCTAAAGTGTAAACTCGATGTGATAGATAGACAATTTAGAGAGTTAATGAAATGCTTTTTTCTCCTTTTTGTGTCATTCTTTTCTGAGCGTATTCTATTGATTATTATAAAGAGACAGAACATGATCAGTTATAATAATAAGAACAAGTAAAATATGATTTTCAAAGATATGTTTATTAGCAACTGAAAAAACAAATATTTAGTTAAGATGTTTAATTTTCTTTTCTTCGTCATCGTCTTTTTGTAAATAAAAAACAGAAAAAACTTGCAATAGTATATTTGAGACTCATAATTTCAATACCATTGAGACCTTTTTCTCTCTTTTTTGTGCTTAATTCAAATCCCTTCTTTCTATTCTGATCGAACCTAATCGACGAGTACAAAACAAAAAAAGGCACACAATTTTTTGCCTTTGTTTGTTTGTTTTTATTGTTTATCGAACGAGTTCGACAAGAACTAGTTCGGTGTTTTTTCATCCGTTTCTCATCAGAAGAATATCAATGCGACAGCTGTAAACAAACACCTGATACCATTGATCGATTCTTCGACATCGAAATGTTATTTCTGATTGCTAAATCAATAATCTATCTTGTTTATCAATTCTAGAGTAATGCCAATAATAAATCTTTCATTTTGTCCGTTAATTCCAACTGAGATGATTTCTTACTCGTTATTCAAATCATAGAAAAAAAACACAAAACATCATTATTTGTCTCTTATTTATTGATTAAATCAAATCTAGACGAACATCAACCGCAGCAATGACAATGGCATGGAATCGTTCTTTACGATTAGTAAAATCCAAAACCAGTCGAATGATAATTATGTTAATATTAACTTTCGCGATTGCAGTAGCTGAAATTGTCTATGGTATACGAACACGTTCGCAGTTATTAATTGCTGATGGGCTTTTTTCACTTGCTGAATGTATTGCACTAATTGGATCATTGCTTGCATTACGGTATGCAAAAGCACAACGATTGCACACAAAAAATACCTTTGGGTAAGAGAAGAAAAAAAAACAATTTCATTTGAATAAATAATTGAATTTCGAAATTTAAGTTGGGCTCGTTTGGAACTTCTTGCTGGTCTTCTTCAAGAAGTTCTTCTTGTTTCTCTTTCATTATCGATCATTGTCGATGCAATCAATAAACTTATCAATCCAAATCATATCGAAGATCCAACAGTTATGATCTATCTCGGGTCGGCCGGTGTATCTGTTGGTCTATTAGGCTTATTTCTTTTTCGTGGTTATCATCATGATCATAATATTCGTCATGAAATATTCGAACAGAAAAAATATGATTTCGTTCAAAATGTTTGTAATACATTGAAGAATTTAGATATGAGTCATTTAAATATTGTCGAACAAAACAAAATACCCGAAGAAGATGAAGAAGAAGAAAGCAAAGAACAACAGACACAGATTTCATTGACAAATTCGAGCGAACAAAAACGCAAACGTTATGAATTAATACTTCCATCATTAAATGATACTTATGCAAATGCATTTCTTGTTGCCGATCGAGTCGAACAAGTTTATGCGAATTCAACTGAACAAGATAAATCAAAACGAAAAATGAGCTGCCAATCGGTTCAATCCATGCGCAGCGATGTCAATGAAAATCGTGGATCAGGTCTCGATGATCATTATCAAGAATCGAGAGTCTATGCAACATTGCATGCGCTTTGTTTGCATTCATTGGTAAACATACTGATTGAATTGAGACCGTATTTCGAAAGTTCTTGACTAATTACTTTCTTTTGTTTTCTGTTATTGAAAAAATAGGCGGTATTACTCGAATCATCGATCGTACTTGTCACTGGTCTATTAAATCGATTTGTTCCAACATCAGATCCTTTAACTGGTGAGATCATTAATGCTTGGCTAAAGTATATTGATCCATCATTGACATTATTAATGGTTGTTATTATCTCTGTCAAAGCTATACCGGTCATATGGTCTCTAGGTCATATTCTTGTTGAAGCTGTCCCATCGGGTATAAAGACGCGTCATTTGATACAAACAATCATGAAAACAATTCCGCAGATACGTGCTGTGCATAGTGTACATGTTTGGCGGTATGTCAATAGTTCGAAATCTGCCTATTGAGAATTGAATTGATATGTTGTTGTTGTTTGTTCGTTCTTCTAGAGCTACAGCTCGTGATGTTTTTGCGACATTACATGTTGTCTGTAATGAAGATTTACCATTGAGTACATGTACAAATCGATTCGGTCGACAATTCGAACGAATCTTTGAAACATACTGTATTCGTCATTTTACTATACAATATGAATATATTCCACCGAATGAAAATATTCATCGATGTGCATACGGTACACGACGACGACAACGTGGCCATCAATCAAGTTCCGAAGATACGGAAAATGTTATTCAAACACGAATCAGCATTCATAATGATACACTTCAAATCAATGCAAACGATGTATAGAAAACGTTTCGATTGACCACGCGAGCTTGTTGGTGTGATATGTTGATTGTTTTTTTTGTCTCTTTTATTTTGCAGAAATCATTCCACAGTTTTTCATTGTACTTTTTTTTTGCTACTTATCTCTTAGAAGACTGTATTTTTTTTTTGTTTTGTTTTGCTTTGTTTATTTCTCTCTTCCCTAATTCTTTCGAATTATGTAGATAGATGAAAGGAAATAAAAGAATCAATTATTTTAATTTGATAGACAACAAACCTCTGATGAATTATGACAAGACAACGAAATGTTCGAGTCTATAACCTAAGGTCAACGCATATGGTCTGTTGAATTGTCATTGAATTTTGTTCAAAAAAATAAAATGAAAAAAAGATAAACAATTCTATTCAACAATCATTTATTCGTTTTGTTTCTCATCTATAATTAACTGTTGTTCATTTGTTGTTTTTAATAGATTTACTTCTTCTTTCATTTATCGATAAAGAGACACAAAACAACAACAACAATAAATAATAGTAGTATGAATAGCAAGAAATCAAACGAATACGAATGATATTGTCGTTGTTGTTGAAGATTTTGTTTATGTCTTCTAACGATATCGTCGAAGACTGAGTTGTTGTCGACGTTTCCAGCATTTTCGTCGTGAACCACCTGTTGTAAGTGAATAACGATGACCGTGACCAAGACCACGAGATTTCTTGCCAGCTGATGTTAAGCCACGTAATTCACGATGTTTCTTATTGGCACGACAAATCCAATTGATACGTGGATCTTGACGAACACCTTTGTGAAATGGATCAATAAGAATGACTTCATAGAATTTATATGTGGCATCTTGAGCGATCCAATACGAGTTGAGAACACGTAATGATGGTAAACGACGACCGGCACGTTCTTCAGCGACGGATTGTAATGAACGTTGGAATTTCAATTGATTGATACCTTGATGTTTTGGTTTGCCATAGACTTGACCTTTTGGTACTGGTTTCTTTCGTGAACCACGTCGAACACGAACACGATAGACGACCTAAGCAAAGATAAAAACAGATGGGAAATGCGCATAAGATTGTTTTTGTTTTTTTTACATAGCCAGCTTTAGCTTTGTAACCAACACGTCGAGCTTTTTCGGGACGAGTGGGTTTCGGTGCACGATGAACGGCAGCTAATTGTCGATATTGCCATGTACGAATACGGAAGATAAATCGCATGACATCACTTTGCTTTTTACGATAGATCTCTTGCAAATATTTATAGGCACCCATGATGTTTTGTTTTCTGTGTTCCTAGAAATCAATCTAAAGCGAAGGAAAAAAAACAAGAGTTTTTTTCTGTTGGTTCATTGTCATTAGTTATAAAAGTAAAACGAATGTTATATTAATAAACAACTGAAATCTACTTTGGATCGAATCCAAAGTGTACCATTCGTGGACATTTAGGATACTCGTTTGAATTTCAGACAACATTTAGAATTTATTTTCAATAAATAATCATCAATGCAAAATATCACAGATTTTTCTATGAAAAATTTGACATTTTCATAACTAAATTTCGACGAAAAGTTTTTCGGAAAGAGGGCGCTCATATCTTGTCTCTGCAAATCGTTCACAAGCATAATCTTACCAATAAATAGAGTAACATTTATCATCATGTATAACATTCCTGTTTTGACCATAGACATTCTATTTGTTACCATATATAAATCGTAATTTCCTCTATCTTATCTGTGACCTTCGTGCATGAAAAGAGTGAATAATGACTTTCCAAGAATTCATAATTACTATTAACATGCCGTCTTTCTTTTTTTGTAGAGAATAGTTTCATTTGGGACTGAATCTCAGACTACGGCTCCTTCCGATTAGACAAAAAATGTCAATAGTTTTCAATGATATTTTTTTCGTTCCTTTTTACGTTGTTCGGTTTTTTTCTATTTCCCATGTTTTTCCGTATATGTCTAACTGTAAATATTAAATTTATAATCAACGCCCACGCTTTAGGCACAACAAGTCAATCTTATTATGCGCCTGATCTCCTATATATATATATATATACACACACACACACACTCGTAGAGAAGATTTTTCTGTTAGTTTAAAGAGTAGAAGTACTGAATTTATTCTAATAAAAACAATCAATGAGCTTTATTTGTTTTTTTTGTAGAATCAAACAAAAAATCTTCGCATGCCTGCAGAATAATATTTGGTTAGTTATTAAATCCAAAATATTCTTATTCTACATTAGAATTGATCCGATGATCAATGAAGATAATGAATCGATTTCAGAGGACATCTCTTCGTTGACTAGTTTATGTTTAAATGGAAATTGTACAGATGATTATACGAGAACTTTGACAGACGATGGCTTTCCAAACGCGTTTTTAATTATATTAATTCTCTCGGTTTTATGTTTTTTCGGCGTTTGTTTTATGATTTTCGGTCCATTGCAACGTTCCGAAGCTTATAAACGTGTGGAAAATTTTACATTCGGTCGTCATCCGATATTCAATATTGATCATCGTGAACAATCAACGGCGACACATTACGCTGAATCCATGGAATTTTCGAATATTTGAATTAAGTTCGTGTTTGTTTGTTAGTTGATTTTATTTTGTTTTGTTACAAAGAAAAGCAAAGACTTTTTCAACTAAAAATTCAAGATTTCTTTTGAAAAAATGAATGAGTCAGATATTGACGAGATTTGTCCGTGTCGAGTTTGCTTTTTGCAATCGAAATATCACTGTGAATAGCAGCGATTAATTCATCTAAATTGTTAAATGTTGTCATTTTACGAATTTCACCAAGAAGTACAATCGATAATGTTTCACCATAGAAATCTTCAACAAATTCGTGTAGAATATGTGTTTCCTAAAACAAAAAATCTCGAGAAAAAAACATAGAAAATTAGTCTAAAAACCATAGTTTTCTTTTCGCCATGATAAAACGGGTTCGTTCCAACACTAGTAACCATTGGATAGATTTTATTATCGTTCGTAGTTAACAATTTGGCCCAACCATAATAAACACCTTGATAAATACCCGATGGTAATTTGTCGACAGTTTCTTCATCGAAATTAGCTGAGAAAGAGAACAATTATATAAATGGTCTTTTCGAGACTTTGAAATACCTGTTGGACAACCGAGTTCTTTACTGCCACGATTGTATCCATGTACGACTGTGCCAACTGTAAAATATGGAAATACGGTTGAATCAGTCATGACGATACCTATTGAAAAATTGTGTATAAATAGCTATACGCGAGTCGTTTCTTTTTGAAAAATATATTATTTGCAAGATTTATTGCTGATTTCAATGATAAGATAGCATTTTATCGAGGTGTACCCTTCGAAATATTTATGACTTCAAAGAATCGTCGGCCTCGAAGGAAAAAAATCTGTCAACGATGTGTATGTATGTGCATGAATGCTCCAGTGAAAATGAGTCATCGAATCTATTTATTCGAAAGCGAAGCCATGATTGTATTCGTAGAAATATAAATAAATGATCGATTATATTCAATCAAAGAACAATATCACAAACATACTTCAGTATAGTTTATTTATATACTCTCATTGAATAATATTTTTCTTTTAAAATGAATTTCGAAAGAAATTCTTTTATATGATCATCTAGCATCATCTATACTGTAGATGATTAAATCTAGAAAGTATAAGATGAATTGTTAGTCAGATGAATATCTTCATGGATGTGTGAGGATGAACATATGATTTCAGTTTGAAATTCGATCATCTATATACATGAAAATCAATCGATATCTGTAATCCTTTCATTATTGTACGGCGCCATCTATGAAACTGATTGGTTTTCTATTTTAAAAAAGCAAAATAAGAATATTAATGTCACAGAAGTCTAAAGTTATTGTTAATATTTCGTTGGTCGACGAGTAAATGGTGAAAAATAGACGATATTGTAAATAATAAAAAATGAAAAACAAAGTACTAAATTGAATATTGATAATGCAAGCATAGCAATAATAAGTTTTCGTTGTTTTGTATTTATCGGTGTTAGAAGAGCTTCAGGTGTTTCATCACTAACCGCAGGATAAAGTTGAATCGTATTAGCAGTAAAAGCCAGAAGAACAATTGAAAGAATAAAACCTATGATTGTTGCTATTAATGCAAATGTTGCTGCAACACGTTTGTTATTTACACAAGCTAAAGATAAAAGCACTATGAAATATATTGAAATCAACGAATAGTATACACATACCTATCACAAGAACTAAAATACCGGCTAAAAATGTCGAGCAACCAGCCCATAGACCAGCACCGACCTTTGCCACGCCAAGTCCTAATCCTTTGAGTAAATATGAATCATCTTTTTTTCCTTCGATAGCTAAATTTGCAATATCAAGTCCGATGATGGCTGCACTTGTAATAAGTAAAAGCGAACCAAGTAAGCTCGAACTAGATTTTGGCCACGTTTTATACCAGTTCGCATCGGGAACTGCTATTTTAAATTGAGTTCCTGCGATATTTGGGCGAACATGATTCGTCGTAGGATATACAAGAGCTTGTCGTCTCGGAGGCACAAACATGATTTTTGCAATTGAAATATAACTATTCTCAAGAATATATAGACCACAACAATATACTGATACGATCATTGTTTATCAATTTATCACAATTTTCAATGGCATGGCGTTTTGTGTGAAAAACACCTTGAAACCCGTTTTTTTTGTCGATACCTTGCAGACATAATTTGCAAATAACTGAAGCATGACTATTGATGTTCAATAGGCGAGAAAAAAGAAAAGAAATAATCCATAAGAAAACAAAATTGTCGTTTGCTCGTTCTTATTTACTTATATTTTGAAAAGAAAAAGAGAGAAAAAAGAAAAAAAAAAGGAATTATGAAGTGTTTCTTTGCTAAACACATCAGTCTTCGATTCGTCGTCGTCGTCACCAACATTTAAATCCATTTAACAAACAATCACCAAATGGCCGAAGTTCCTTACGTCTTAAAATCGATTCTTCTGTTCTTATTAATCTTTTTCATCCCACCATTAGCCGTATTTTTCGTTCAAAAAGATTGCAATTCAACTGTCATACTCAACATTATTCTCACTCTTCTGCTCTGGATTCCCGGTATTATTCATGCATTGTACGTGGTTTATTTTAGTTGAAAGAGCAAACAAAAAACAATTTTCCTTTATTATTGAATGTAATTGAATATATACATACAGAAAAAAAAGCAACACAGAAAAAAAAATATATTTGAATTATTTTGCTAAGAAATTTTGTTTTATTGTAACGTTCGAGTGCTATTTGATGAATGTCGACTGAGAAAAGATCGCGGTGTTGTTGGTACTGTTGTGGTGGTGGTGGTGGTGGCTGATGTCGATATTTGTGCTTGAATTTGAGCTACATTGGCTATTAGATGTTCTTGTTGTTTGGTTATACATCGACATGTACAATCTTTTTCCGGACAGCATTTATGTTTGATTTCTTCTAATGAAAACCAATCGTGCATATGTGTTAGATGTCCACCATGTCCGCAAAGTGCGCAGAGAAAATGTTGACCGAGTACAGGTTGAAGACAAATCGAACAGATGATCGTTGTTGGCGTTGAATTTATCGGAGTAAATGGTGCTGGTGTTTGACAATTTCGATCGATTTGCGAGAGAATTTGTGTTCGTTTGTAGAAATGTTTCCAACGATGCAGCAGATTTGCATACGCATACAAAATCGGATCGTGATCATGTTCGTTGACTAATTTTGATTCGATTCTCATTTTTAAAAACGGCGTTTGAGACATCGTTAAAAGAAACATACTAGCTGATTGAATATCACCATTCGTAATATAATTCGAAACGAGATGTTTAATTAAACCTTGTGCAATCGGCGTTTGAAACCACGCGTCATTGTCTTTCAGACTCGGTTGAATCGAAAGTAAACCATCGAGCAAACGCCAACAACGTGCAAGATCATCTTTACCTAATTTCTCCGATAGATCTTGATTGATTTCGCACATATCGAGTGCATTCTGCAGATCGATTCGATAATCATCCGCTAATTTTCTGCTAACAGGCAAGAGAATCGAGACATCGTAGATCGAAACAGTCGACGGTGGCGGAATAAATGAAGCCACTGGCCGACGACAGACTGTCGAAATACGCTGTGAATCATTGTAAACACTTGTGCTTAACGATGAACGAACAGGCGCCGATGACATTGGCATACGACTCGGATTTGGTACCGATTGAATTTGAACGGTATTCGTTGCCGATGGTGTTACGGCTGTCGGCCGATAGATTGTTTGTTCGTCGGTCCCTGAATTCTCTCGAGTTTTAACACCGACAGTTAAACTCGCCGAACGCATTTGCAATGATTGAGGTCGAGTTAGAGGCGTTTCAGTTGACGGTGTTATCGGTTGTGATGAGTTGATTATTTGATCATTCGCTGATATTCGACCGAAACAAGTCAAATGTGTTCCACCGGAAAATCTTGCGCCACAGGTTCGTCGATTGAGATGGCTGAATGACACGCCAGATAGTTGACTGTCACTTGTTCGTGTCGATGAGGACGATGTTCCATACAATCGATTCGTATTGCCGTTTGTTGGATGATTTGAGGTTGTTACTCCGCTGAGTGGATCGATATCGGAGTTTGTCGATGATAATTCACGTTTTTTATTCGTTTGATTTGCTAATGTTGAACGAGCTTTCTCGTTTTTGTGATAGTTTTCAATAAGATTTCGTAATTTAATTAAACATTTCGGTAGACATAAGTGTCCATGATAAAAACAATATGACGATGTATCATCGAACATTTTCTGTATTCGTGATTGAAGATCTTTCAAATGTTCATCATTGCTGATTGTTGTTAATTTAAAACGAACAAATAATTGTGATATTACAGGATAATAACGAGAAAATATCGCATAAATTCGAAATGATAATGTATTGTCCGATGAATATATACAGCGTATGGTACAAATACGACGTTGTTTGTCTTTACTTTCGATAGTTATATACGATCCGTACGAGTCATGTACCGAATCGAATTCATTATCAATAGAAATATCAATTGAAGACGAATTCGTACTGTTTTCATAACTATTCGAACCTTCGTTATCATCACTACTTTCTGTTGACTCATTTTTATCCGATTGTGAATCACTCATGCCTTGAAAAGCATTATCATTGTCGTCATCATCCTCGTCTGTATCTTTTCCATCGGTACCTTCGTCTTTAATCGCATCCATAGGCATCACCGATGAATATCGTCGATTGGTTTGACCTTGTCGAGGAAGATTTGCTGACCGATTGGTTCCAATTGAACTCGATGAGTCCGATAGACTCGTTGTTACTGATCGTGTATAATGACTCGACCATGCTTGTCGAAATGTTGAATCCATATCGGAAAGATACAATTGTCCATTACGACAAAGAGTTAGCAAAAGTAATTGATTCGGTAAATCGTCATTGTAACGAGATTTAGGCAAATTATTGAAAACATTTGTCAAACGAAGATTAGACACGAAACAGAAATCAACGATTGGCGTTGGAGTTGTTGAAATAATTCGATCGGTTAATGGACGTATGCATTGATCTTCATCCCAACGCCAACCTACGAACCCGAATGTCGATGATGTTGTACCACGAGACGCACAAATGAAAAGATTATCTACGCTTGTCGATCGCATCTAATCAAAAAACAACTATCGAATTAGTTTTAAAACGAAGAGCTCGTACTTTTGTTAGCGCATATGCGGATTGTTCATCGGGCAATGATTCAGCGAGAACATCACCGTGTGAAGAAAATATTCTCATCGACGAATCTTTCGAAAGTGTAGCTATCGAATGAGTTTGAGCTATCCAATCCATGCTTGTGATTCGATTTGAATGTTCCAAATCTATTGACGAATGTATGTACAAATCCGGTCGACGTATGTCATAGATTCGAACGGATCGATCGCATTGAACAGCTAATTGATCGCCACGATCTGATTTTCCCGAAGACCATTGAATTCGACGAATACTAAACGGCGTTGATACGGTAAATTTCAAACTGGCCGGGCTTTTCGTCGGAGCTTGTCGAGTATCCCATAGCTGAATTTGACCGTCTAAGGACCCGGTTAGTAACCAATTTGGCTCAGAAACTGCGTAAGATATTGCCGAAATGGGACGCTAGAAAAGACAAAAAAAAAGTGTCAGTTGAATTGGCAGACTGATGGGCATTTTATCGAAGCGTTGGTGGTGTAACGGTTAGCATGGTTGCCTTCCAAGCAGCCGACCCGGGTTCGACTCCCGGCCAACGCACTTCGTTTTTTTTATTTTCGTATTTCGTTTTACCTGATGTTGAGATTCAATGACAGTACTCGTTTCGGAAATACGTGAATGATCAACAGTATAAAATCGAACAAGACGATCAATAGCAACCGCATATTGACGTGAGTCCGAATAATTCCATTCAACAATCGGCCGATTTGTATTATATGTATCAAATAATTGAGCTGTTTTTATGTCTGATAATGATGATACAGGAATATTCGAATCGTTGTTGATAGACGGTTCGGTGTGACTGCTAATTGAATCGATATTAACAACAGCTATTTCATGACTGCCGACGAGTAGAAGATGTGTTTCTTCATCATTAAGTGCAAGTGAATGAGAGTCGAAATTAAGTAATGCTATATTTGTATCGAGTTTAAGAAGAGAATTCGGCGAGAATGCATTAGATCGCTCATATAGCATTATCTACAAATAATCAATGAATACGTACGTATGTATATCGAAAAGATTTCAGTAAAACTAGAAGAATTTATTTTCGATATATGATTTTAAATCAATGACGTACTTGATTCAATTTAATTTACTTAGTCTATCGTCTTTTTATTCTCATTCTAGTCATGTTACATTCCGAAAGTGTACGTTTTTTTATTGTTTGAGAACGAAATTGACATCATAGAAATGTAGAATCGATAAGAAATATGACGCATTCTATAACACATACGTAGATCTGTCTTACAAAATAAACTTAGATTCTCAATCGAACAAAAAATAACACGAATATTTGTCTTATCTAAAATCATCCGAAGATTGTAGTCTCTATCTTTCTTTGCCTTGTTCGCGACTAACAGAACAATAGATTATGAATGGATGTATTCTAGGGCCAAAATATAATGCTCGTCGAAGAGGTCGCTCTTCCACAATCGAGTCGATTCAATATTAAAAACAGGCTGATACTGAGATATATTTTTTATATATTTGAAAAAAAAACAAATAGTCATTTGAGTTTTTAAATAGTAGATGTTGAACCGTTCGGT
>ERZ778027.1117-NODE-1117-length-49357-cov-10.820656_pt1 | contig 49357 bp, 38 predicted proteins | sample MGYA00375757_ERZ778027 | MGnify/ENA primary metagenome ERZ778027 (study PRJEB29350, sample SAMN05389817) | bioreactor metagenome | isolation source: Ammonium sulfate bioreactor | place: South Africa: University of Cape Town | collected 2014-02-18 ...
AGAGAGAGAGACAAGAGGATGATAAAAAGCACGCATATGTTGAGATTAACATTGAATCAGAATGAATCGATTTCTGTTTTATTTTGTCTGGTTAATTTTCACTACTACCGAAGCAAAACAAATTTATCTTAATGATAAATTAATTCGTGTTCAAGCAGAAACTTTAAAACAAATTGAATATTTACAAAACCTTGAACAAACGACTACAATTGATTTTTGGTCAGAAATCATCGGATTCAATCAAACAATTGATTTACATTTAAAAGCAAATGATTTCGAAAACTATCGTTCTCAATTCGAACAAATATCATTGACATATAAGATCCTATCGAATAATTTACAAGAATTAATCGATTCTGAACAAAAACAAATTCAATTTGATCGTTTAAAACGTCAATGGACTGGCCATAGATTTCGATCAATTGTCGGAACATATGCAAGTTATGATGAAATGATTGATTATATGCAAGAGAAACAAAATCTTTACCCGAAATATGTCAAAGTTATTGAGCTTGGTCGAACCTTTGAAAATCGTCCGATGAAAGGTTTAGTTTTACAATTTAATCCATTTACAAAACGAAATATTTGGATCGATTGTGGAATTCATGCACGAGGTAAATATGATGATCTCGATGATATTTGTGATTGATTGAGTAATTAGAATGGATTACACCGGCAACATGTATTTGGATGATTGAAAATTTACTTGAAGAATATCGAGGCAAAGATTCGAATGTGCGTAGTTTATTACACTTTTGGAATGTCTATGTCGTTCCGTCATTAAACCCCGATGGTAAGAAAAAAGATGTACTTAATTTCAATTACATATCATTTGTATTTAATTAATAAAAGGATATGAATTCAGTCGAACAACCGGCGTATGAAAAACAAAACAAAAGCTAAAGAAAACACAATATTAATTTTCAACATTTTAGAATCGTTTATGGCGTAAAAATCGAAGTACAAATCCTAATTCAGCCTGTATTGGTGTTGATCTCAATCGTAACTATCCACAACAATGGATGACGGGTAGAGAAATAAATTTTCATTCAAACAAACTCATGGCATCCTTCGTTTTTTTTTACTCGATAATTTTCTCTTCAGGTGGTGCTAGTAGCGAGCCATGTAGTGAAATATTTGCTGGTAATTATCAAAGGAAATTAACTTTGAAAACACATGGTGTTTTTTCATTCATGTTTGTTCTTTATCAAAGGCAAAACGGCTGCAAGCGAAATTGAAACACAAAATATTATTCAATTTCTCCAAGAGAATAATCAAACATGGGACATGTACATGTCATTTCATTCCTATGGGCAATGGTGGTTGTAAGTAAAAATAATCTAGATCTTTTTGCTATTGTAATAATAATGGAAAATTTTCTATTTAGTACACCGGTAAGATCGTTTGTGAATGTTTACATTTATTTTTGCAGCAAACAGTATGTCTAGTACGGTTATACAACAAATCTTCCAGCTGATTATAACAAATTAATTACATTAGCTAATATAGGTGCAAGAACTATTGAATCCGTTAATAATCGAAAATATGCAGTGGGAAGTGTAGCTCAATTATTATGTAAATGAGCATATAATTAATTTTCAATTGTTCGTTTTTGTTTATTCTTTTCTTTATATTATTACTTAGATATAGCTAGTGGCAGTACTGTTGATTGGGCTTATGATGTACTAAAAATTCCTTATACTTACACAATTGAACTTCCACCGGCAACTAGTATAGTTCAATGTATATAGTTGTTTTATTTTCTTTTGACATCATTTAGATGATTTATATGGTTTCCTTCTTCCTTCTAATCAAGCACCTGCTGTTTGTAATGAAACATATATTGGTATGAAAGTCTTTCTCAATAATGTTAGAAAAGAAATAGAAACAACATTATATGGTTGATTTATTATTTTTGATTAATTAAACAAAATTAACTATTTACAATAAATCTTTCTTTCTTTTTTTTATATTCTACTTATTACGATTCAAATAAATAAATGGAAATAGTGACAGACATAAAGAAAACATTAACTATTCTTTAAGATTAATCTTGTTAAATTACTAGAGTTCAAGTACTACTTCTTATGAATATAAAAGAAAAAAAAATGCAATGCATAAACATCCAATCAGATTGGCCTTGGAGCTTGTATTGATTTGTGCGTTTAGAATCTTTTTTTCCCTCGTTTTCTATATCTCAATCACTCAGGTTAATGTCACGTATATTGATCGAGTAAACTCGGTTGAGATCTAATTGTTTTTCAATCACATCCTATTGCTTCGCTTATTCTTAGGCGTTCAGTTTTTCCGTTTCTCTATTCTCTACTCAAGAGGTTCGAATAAGTAATAGTCATTATATAGGAAAGATCTGCAATAGAGTAAAACAAGAGTATGACATAGAAAGAGAATCGATGGATAGGGAGAAAAAGAAGAAAACAACGAAAAAAAAGCGTCTTCGAGCTCTTTTCCTTTTTTTTATTATACGAGAACAAGAAAAAAAATATAGCAGCAAAAAAAAGAAAAAGAAAGAATTGTTCATAACGATTTCCCGCGTCTCAATACAACGAGTTTATTACAATGATGCTTTCACACCGTACGACGTGGTTATTGAGCTCCCCTTATGCGTCGTTTCACATTATTATAGCGGAAATGAAAAATGCATAAGATGCAATGAGAGAAGCAAAGAGAGACGAGAAAGAGCGCGTCAAAGACAGAAAAAGGGAAGATGGTGCTTTGTGACAAACTAGGGTAGCAATTGGCGACTCGAGTGGTTAGCTTGAATGTCTAAACGATCCCCAGTGACGTTCGATTTGTTGTTAGAGAGTTGGATTTTTTTTTGGTTCAAATAGAAGATCGAATGATAGATTGATATGTTTAACAAGAGAAAATAAGATAAAAGAAAAACATTCCGAAACTCTATAGGTGCTAATTCGTTATTCTATCCAAAAAAATGATCAACAAATGGGAATGACATATATCCATATATTACTAGTCAGAGATTATTGACTACTAGGGAAAAAAAAGAAAGAAAGACATCGAAGAAGAAAAAGCAAAGGAGGGAGGGAGAGAGAGAAAAGCAGATCGCGAGAAGACAGACATAGAAGCAGAAAAATCTAACGACAGAAACGGTTTGTCAACAAGTCTTGTCGTTCCATTGCTTTCACTAATTGAGACGTCACAGTACGATGTATTCCTCTTGTTTTATTCAAGAATCTCTTGCCGGACGAATTGGCACTCATAAATATTTTTTCTTCTAATCATTGTTCATTGCAACTCTACTGAAGATTATATTCTATTCTGTAACTTTGGATAGACGAACACGAAAGTATCTGTTCTTAAATAGCAATCTTTTTTTTTCCCTCTTTTCCTTCTTCATTCATTTATACAAGACACAAAAAAAATCTCATCACAGATTTCTTATTCTTATCGATTTGTTTGAATTGTTTAGATCATCGAGTCATATTATTTTCATTCAATTTCCAAATGGTTCGACATTGTTGATTTTACAGCTAAAACAAGTCAAATATGCAGTTGTTTCCTCCAATTCATCATTCTTTCTTCGATTGTTGTCATCTATGGAAACTGATCTTTCTTGTTCTTCGTACGACACGGTATCTATTAACATAACAAGTTTATTAATTTCGACAATATACTAAGAAACGATTTCTCATTTTTAATTGTAGATTAATAGAGTGTCATATGAATGTTTCTGTCAATATATCGTCATCGGGATCATCATCTTCTCTTAATGTAAAAATAAACATACACATTTTTTTTTTGTTTCCTTTTCATTCAATTGTTTTGTTTAGATCTATCCATCATTATTATATAATTCACAAGAAAATAATCCCCTAACGGAACAAGCTGAATATGATTTAATTAACAATTTACGGAAAGATAGTGTAATGAATGATTTTAGTGATGATGATGATGATTACAGTGAAGACGATGACATCGATGTAGATATTGACAATCAAGAACAAATTGATATGCCTTTTCCACAACCATCATCAACAACAACAACAACAAGTACTATCACCTTACATTCACGTATAATTAGTTCAATTATATCAACTGCTTCTCTGTCCACAGCGACACAGAAACCAGAAATTCCTGACAGTACACAATCGAAACAAAAATCTGTGACTATAATATCATCATCATCGATTCGATGTACTTCGACATACTATTACTATTTAATCATTTCCTTGTGTATAGGTATATTTATGTGAGAAATCGCTTTTTTTTATTTGAAAAAGTAAAACAAACAAACGAACAAACAAATCCGTGCTATATCTGACAACATGAAATAGTTCACACGAGACAGCTACTTTTAGGTTTCGAACGGTCTTCGAGATATTTCCAAACTAACTAAAACAAATAAAAGAAAAGAACATTTATATTTATTTAGTATTTAAATTTGACGTCGATAAAAGAGAAAGAGCGAGAAAAAAATGTTGTTTTTAGGAAATGAAAGAAGAAAAATCTCTCCATCGTATTTCTTTTGCCCTTGATCGAGAATAAAAATGTATCCGTCGAACAATTATTAAACTTACATTACAGAATTCCTTCAATAATTTCTTCTCTGTTTCATCATGATTTCCATTTACATGATCAATAGATTCATAAACTTCGGCTGTCTAAAACAAAATGCCAATTACGTACGATACACATAACTGTGCGATTGATTTGAATTTTACTTTAATTGCATCGAACATATTCTGAATGGAAATTTGCTGCTGTAATGGATCATCGATTGTCGATGGTCGAGATTGTGTTGATGTTGTTGCCAGTGATAGAGAGTCGTAAATGGGCTTCGAACGATGACAACATGAAGAATGATTTGACCGAGCTTTAACTGAAATAGTTTGAGTTGACATCGACTTTTTCTAATTAAAGCAAATTGAGATTTTGTTTTATTTGTCTTTCTTTGTGTGTGTGTGTGTGTCTTACGTTGAGATTTGTTTGAATAATCGTTCGGTCAATTAACGATTTTAATGATTGATTCTCTTGAATAAGTAATATTTGTCGTTGTTCAAGTTCGTTTAATTTTCCTTGATAATCAACAACTTGACATTCAAGTTTTTGTATCGTATTCGTGCCGAATTGTTTCCATTGTTCAGCTAATTCGTGCATTTTTTGACGTTCTTCATCAAGTAACGCACATAAATCTTTTAAATCGTCATTATTCGATAATGACACAAAATTCTCTGCCTCATCGTCTTGTTCGTCATTTGACTAGAAACAAAAAGTTTTCAAAGAAAAAAAGAGCTTAGAGTTTAAACAAGCAAAATAAATCCGTCTAATCCATGAACACATGCAATATACCTCATCATATATCATCATTTTAATAATTAGTTTTTATCCAGCAAAACAACAAAGAATGTGTAGACTATGATTAATTCTGAAATAAACATAAATCGAATGATAATAATAGAGAATGAAATAGTGATTATAAGTCGATTCGACGAACGATTATGAAATTGTTTGAATACACAAGAAAAAATGTCAATCTAGAGGAAAAAAAATTCATGAACATAGAAAAGATTTTTTTTCATTGATAAGAAGAAGTATTCGCTGTATGCATCTGCTAATCAGAAGTGACATATTCTCGCGATAAGCACAGATTAAAATCATGCTGCGAGCAAATTCACAGACGAGTATTTTTAGAAATCTCTCGAGAAAAGAATATATATTCACTCCTCGTATTGTTTTCGGCTATCTCGAATCAACGAAATTAGTTTAAAAAAACATTTTTTCTGTTGTTGTTGTTGCTGTCAAAGATGATCGCATATAAATACGTACGTATTTATTTATATATGAGGAAAAAAATCTTGAAAATGAAACCTTTCATTGGTATGTGCCTCTCTCTCTCTCTCTCTCTCTCATGAAGGGCAAATGAAAATTTTCAAATTGAAAACAGAAATGTTGTTCTTTTATTTAGCATTTTCGTATCTACCTTGAAAATGTGTCGTATTAGAATTTAATTGTTCATAAAAAATTTTTCAGCAAAAAAAAGAAATTTTTCTTTTTGAAAATATTGATTCAATAAAGTAGTATATATGGTCAATCTTTTCGAAGCGCCATCTTTTTTCAACAAATTTATATTCAATACTTTGTTGAGTAAGGTTGATCAATCAACAAGAAACAAAATAGTAAAATGATCACGTATTTATTCGATTGGATCAATGAATATTTCGTATGAATCATTTGATCAAAAAAAAAGAATAAGAAGAAAAGATTGAAGATAAGATTTTTTTTCATTCTCATCTTTCATTTGATTAGGATATGTAAAAAAAGAAGCACTGATGAAATTTTCGGACCTTTCAATGGTAGAGCAAGAAAAAAAGAAATTAATTTATTGATTTTTACAAAAAAACAAACTTTGTATTGAATAACTTTAGTCGAATCCAATTCGACTTCGTGAATTTATTCGACAAATTCGTTCGGCTAAAACTGCAGCTGAAGAACGTGCGATCGTACAAAAAGAATGTGCGTATATTCGTGATGCATTTCGTGATGAAGATAATACGTGGCGATGTCGAAATCTTGCTAAATTGCTCTATGTTTCGTTGCTTGGCTATCCAGCACATACTGGACAAGTAAAAATTCCCAATTACAAAATAAAATTCAAATAATTTTCACTCGTCTAGTTGGAATGTTTGAAATTAATTGCATCGGCACGTTTTACCGATAAACGTATCGGTTATTTAGGAGCGATGTTATTGCTTGATGAACGACAAGATATTCATGTTATGATAACGAATTCATTGAAAAAGTAATTTTTGAGAATAAAACAACGAAAAGTTTGCTTTTTGTTTTTTAGTGATTTGAATCATTCGAATCAATACATAGCTGGTCTAGCATTGTGTGCATTAGGTGCGATATCTTCAGCGGAAATGAGTCGAGATCTAGGCAGTGAAGTTGAAAAATTAATGCGATCGACAAATCCATATTTGAAAAAAAAAGTTTCTGCGTTTTTTATTACGAAATATTGATTCGAATGGAAATATTTTCTTTCTCGTAGGCTATTCTTTGTGCTGTTCGAATGATACGAAAAGTCCCCGAACAAATCGATTTATTTCAAAATTCTGTTCGAAGTTTCCTTAGTGACAAAACTCATGGTCAGATACAAATCTAACATAGAAGTCTATTTTCTTTACCATAGATTTTCTGTTCTGTTAGGTGTTCTTCTTGTAACAGTTACATTGTTGAATGAAATGTGTGAACAAGAGAGTGAATGTTTACAAGCTTTTCGAAAAGTTTTTATCATTTTAATTTCTAATGGAAAAAAAAACAATTCAATGTTTATATTTCAGTTAGTACCAACTCTCGTTCGAATCTTGAAGAATCTTATTACATCAGGCTACAGTCCTGATCACGATGTTTCAGGGATTAGTGATCCATTTTTACAAGTAACAAAACAACAAGGATCATTTCTTTTGTTTTTAAATACGTTCGATTAGATTCGGTTGTTACGTTTACTACGAGTCTTAGGTCGAAATGATTTGGATACAAGTGAAACAATGAATGATATTCTTGCACAAATATCAACAAATACGGACAATACAAAAAATGTTGGCAATGCTATTTTATACGAAGCAGTTTTGACTATTATGGATATTAAATCTGAATCGGGATTACGAGTAAAAACTCTATTTGAAAATGTTGAACATATGATTTATTTTGCAAAAAAAAATGTTTAAGGTTTTAGCCGTGAATATCTTAGGACGATTTTTATTGAATTCGGATAAAAATATTCGTTATGTTGCATTGAATACACTTTTACGTGTTGTTCATATTGATCATAATGCTGTTCAACGACATCGAACAACTATTGTCGATTGTTTAAAAGATACGGATGTATCGATTAAACGGTAAAACAAAACAACAGCAGTCTTTTTTCCTATTAAATAATTTAATTTAGACGAGCAATGGAATTATGTTTCGCATTGATTAATTCGAATAATATCAAAACTATGATGAAAGAAATGCTAACATTTCTTTCGACTTGTGAACAAGAATTCAAAGCTGATTGCACGTCGAATATGTTCTTATCAATGGAAAAGTAAACATTTTCAATATTAAACAAAAACTTGACAATTTTCATCTTCAGATATTCTTCATCGAAACAATGGCATGTCGATCAAATGATTCAAGTTCTAACTACTGCTGGTAATAGTGTCCGTGATGACATTGTTTCAAGTCTTATCGGCATTATTTCATCATCAGCTGAATTACATGCTTACACAGCTGAACAATTCTATCGAATCATTCAAAATGATATCACACAACAGCCACTTGTTCAAGTTGCTTCATGGACATTAGGCGAATATGGCGATTTATTTATTCAACAACAATCGATTCATGTAATTGAATTCGATTTTCAAGATAATATCAATTGAATTTATTCTTATCTTTTTAGGTTAATGAAAATAATATCGTTGATATATTGGAAAAGATTTTAAATTGGTCGATAAGTACAATTATAACACGTGAATATGCGCTCAATGCATTGATGAAACTAAGCACTCGATTTACTCATTGTTCCGAGTAGAAATAAATTCTTTGACAAATATATTTACTTCGATCTTTTTCGAATCTGTTCTCTAGTCGAATTCAATCGATTATGACAGTTTATTCGTGTAATATGAACCTTGAATTACAAACACGTGCTGTTGAGTATACATCACTATTTACTAAACATAATTCGATTCGAGCAAGTATTGTTGAACGTATGCCGATTCTTGTAACAAATCAAACAACAAATTCAAATCTAATCGAAGAAGAAACACCGCAAAATATCGGAAATTCAACTGAAACCGAACCTGTGGTAAATTATTTTCGACTTTTGCTTTTTAATCGAATTAACATATTTCGATTTCAGGTCAATCTCTTAGAAATGCTCGATAGTAATCCTCCAACAACAACCAACGGAAACTCATTAGAACAAATACTTTTCTTTGATGATAATCTGTCTAATATACAACCAACAACAACAACAACAACATCATCGTCGATTCCATCGATGAATGTATTCAATAAAAATGGCTTGAAAATCGATTTCAATTTCGAAAAACAAAATGATCTTCTATTAATTTCTCTACAAGCTATAAATTCAACATTGAAACCAATTGAAAATTTTCTATTTAAAGCTGCTGTACCTAAAGTAAATCCATACCAATCCTATGTTTTATAAGGAAATATTTATTTCTAGACAATTAATCTCGAATTACTTCCACCATCGAATACAGTTATTCCAGCGAATCAATCCGGAATCGTCCATCAAACAATGAAAATTCATAATCCAACTAAAGAAAAACTTCGTATGCGTATTAAATTAAACTATACAATTGATAATAATCTCATAGTCGATGATATCGAATTAAATACATTTTCTCAACAATGTTATCAATGATTTAAATTCTCGTTCAATATTCTCACACATACACGTTTTGTTTTTTCATTATTTGCAGTGATTGTATGAAAAAAGAAAATCAATTGTAATCATTTTATTTACTATAATAAACGACTACGAAACTTTTGTTTCTAAGTAACCCAAATAAATGCACTGATTCGGACATATCTAATGACGTAATTTATTCCCCTACTATGCTTAGATAGAAAGTAAATACAACATATAGTCATTCTTTTTCTCTCTCTTTCTCTTTCTCTCTTTTTCTCTCGTTTCATATCATTAGAGAATGTCGAATGGGTATATGTGCATGTTCGTCTGTTCTTTCTTCTTTTTTTCTTTCTTTCTTTCTATAAGATGTTTCTCGAACAATCTGGAATCCTAACGTACACGGCTTTTTTTCTTCTCTTTTTCTTTCTCTCTCCTTCTCTTATTTTCTCTTCTTCCTAACATCGACCATTCTCTTTGCTCATATATAGTAACCTGCTAACATACGACCAGCAAGCATATATAACAAAAGACGAGAAAAAAAAGTCTTCGTCTACGCATCGTCGTCGTCTAACAAAAACAAAATCAAATAAAATTTTACTCGTTATTTTCTAGATTTCCATTTCTTGCACTTTCATTTAATTCAATTAGAAAATAATCTTTAAGAAAAAACAGAATCAATGGCTGACGGACGTAAAGCAATCGGTATTGATTTAGGTACAACCTACTCCGTAAGTTCATCGATTTACATGTGATTTTATTTTGTTTTGTTATTTATTATTCAGTGTGTTGGTATCTTTCAACATGGAAAAGTTGAAATTATTGCTAACGATCAAGGCAATCGTACGACACCATCGTACGTTGCATTCACCGATAGCGAACGTTTAATTGGTGATGCTGCTAAAAATCAAGTTGCAATGAATCCTAACAACACTGTCTTCGATGCTAAACGTCTTATTGGACGTAAATTCGACGATACAACTGTCCAATCAGATATGAAACACTGGCCATTTAAAGTTATAAATGAAGGTGGAAAGCCAAAAATTCAAGTTGAATATAAAAATGAAACGAAAACATTTACACCCGAAGAAATTTCCTCGATGGTTTTAACAAAAATGAAAGAAATTGCTGAAGCTTATCTTGGTAAAAAAGTTTCCGAAGCTGTCGTTACTGTTCCAGCTTATTTCAATGATTCGCAACGTCAAGCAACGAAAGATGCTGGTGTTATTGCTGGCCTCAATGTTCTTCGTATTATCAACGAACCAACAGCTGCTGCCATTGCCTACGGTTTAGATAAGAAAGTATCGGCCGAACGAAATGTTCTCATTTTTGATTTGGGCGGCGGTACATTCGATGTTTCAATTTTAACCATTGAAGAAGGTATCTTCGAAGTCAAATCAACAGCCGGTGACACACATTTAGGTGGTGAAGATTTCGATAATCGAATGGTTGCACATTTCGTTCAAGAATTCAAACGTAAAAATGGCAAAGATTTACAAGATAACAAACGTGGTCTTCGACGATTACGTACAGCTTGCGAACGTGCTAAACGAACGTTGTCATCATCATCGCAAGCTTCGATTGAAATCGATTCGTTACATGAAGGTATCGATTTCTATTCGACAATTACACGTGCTCGTTTCGAAGAACTTTGCGCCGATCTTTTCCGTTCAACACTTGAACCAGTTGAAAAAGCTTTACGTGACGCTAAAATGGATAAATCACAAATCCATGAAATCGTACTTGTCGGTGGTTCAACACGTATTCCAAAAGTACAAAAACTTTTACAAGATTTATTCAACGGCAAGGAATTAAACAAATCGATCAATCCAGATGAAGCCGTTGCCTATGGTGCCGCCGTACAAGCTGCTATCTTAACAGGAGATAAATCCGAAGATGTCAAAGATTTACTTTTACTCGATGTTGCACCACTTTCATTAGGTATTGAAACAGCTGGTGGTGTTATGACAGCTTTGATCAAACGTAATACAACAATTCCGACCAAACAAACACAAACATTTACAACATACTCAGACAATCAACCAGGTGTATTGATTCAAGTTTACGAAGGTGAACGTACAATGACAAAAGATAACCATTTATTAGGTAAATTCGAATTGTCTGGCATTCCACCAGCACCACGTGGTGTGCCACAAATCGAAGTTACATTCGACATTGATGCCAATGGTATCTTGAACGTCTCAGCTATGGACAAAAGTTCAGGCAAAGAAAGTAAAATTACAATTACCAACGATAAGGGACGTTTGTCGAAAGATGAAATCGATCGTATGGTTTCTGATGCTGAAAAATACAAGAAAGAAGATGATCAACAACGTGATCGTATTGCAGCTAAGAATTCACTTGAATCCTACTGTTTCAACATGAAAACAACAATTGGTGATGAAAAATTAGCCGATAAAATCGATGCTGATGATAAAAAGAAAATCACTGAAACAATCGAAGAAACTTTGAAATGGATGGAAGCTAATCAATTAGCTGAAAAAGAAGAATTCGAACATAAATTAAAGGAAGTCGAAAAACTCTGTGCACCGATCATGACTAAACTCTATGGTGGTGCTCCAGGAGGTGCTGGCGGTATGCCAGGAGGATTTCCAGGTGGTGCCGGTGGCTTCCCAGGTGGTGCTGGTGCACCAGGCGCTGGTGGTAGCTCAGGACCAACAATCGAAGAAGTCGATTAAACAATTGCAGAATGCCGTCTTTTATCATCTATTTTCTCTTCTTTTTATTGTCAACAACATTGTCTGTCTGTATGTGTGTTTCTAGTAACAACAACAACAACAAAAAAAGAATTGATGTATGATGAAATGGATTTCTCATTAGAAATAAATAAAAAAAAAACAATAATTCAAAGAAATGTCGATTGAAAAATCGATAAAAAAAAACCTTCGTCTTTCTTTTCTTCTTCTTCTTGTTCTAAGTAAAGGCAACACCAAAATAATTATGTCCCGGACTATTGAAACATTCATACGAACATAATAAAACTCGTTGAGGTACAACCGACAGATTTTTCGTTTGAACACCTTTAAATGTTCGTTGTACATCGATAAATTCGACGCATTCTAACCAAGTATTCAAAAAGTAATTATGACAAAATTGACATTCAGTACATTGCATGAGTATATCTTTGGCTTTTTTATTCGATTGTATACGTTCACGTAATGTCGGTTGAAAATCAATTGTTGGATGACGTAATTCATTCATTGCACGACGTGCACAGATTTCTTTCAATGTTAAAATTTCATTTTCTTGTATCGAATGTATGGGTGTATGATCCAATAATGGATTGTGTTCGCAAAAGAATGTTCGTAATTGTAAGGTATGAAATTTACTTGGAAATATTCGAAGATTATTACAAGCAATATCGAGATATTTCAATGAACTTTTTATATTTGTTATACTTTCAGGTAGTTCGAGAAGATTATTTCGATGAACAACTAGTTGTTTTAAATTGATTAAATAGCCGATTTCGAGTGGTAAACGTGTTAAACGATTGTAACCAAGATGTAGTTCGAGTAATTTTGTACAAAGACCAATTTCACATGGCAGTTCAATTAATTGATTATGTTCGATAGTCAAAATCTCGAGATTAACTAGACAACCGATGTCTTTAGGCAGTTCAGTAATTGAATTATGATTTAAATTTAATATACGTAAATTAATTAATTTCGAAAATGTTAATGATGATGAAAGATTTTGTAAATGATTGTTGTAAACATATAATTTCGTGAGATTTGGTAATGAACCAAGAGCAAGCGGAATATCAGTAAAATGATTATTTCCTAGATTACAAAATTCAATTGATTTTAAATAACTGATTTCATCGGGTAAATTTTGAAGTTCATTAGCATGTAAATCAAATTCTTGTAGTGAATCACATAATTCGAGATGTTTGATCGACGGCGGAAGATATTGTAAATGTTTTTGTGTATAATGAAATGCTTTCGAACGAGATTTCAATGCACATGCAATCGCTTGATTGACGCTTGCTGTGTCGGTTGTTTGTCGTGCTGAGAGTTTTGTTTTTGACGAATATTTATCTGTTCGCGTCGAATAACTTCGTGTACGTTTAATAACTAAACTGGAATCATCGTCATCATCATCATTGAAATATTCAAAATCGAATTCAACACTATTCTCAGGCGTAAAAGGCATTGTTTGTTATGTTGTTATTTGCTTTTCTATGTTCGCAATCGATATGTTTCTTTTTTTTATTTTTCTCCTCTCCTTTTCTTTTGCTTTTTAGATGCTGTAAGTGCTATTTTTTTCATTACTCAAGGAAATCAAAAACGAGAAAGCAAAAAAAAAAGAACAAAATGAAAGAACTGTTTGAAGTATTTTGTAAAGAGTTCTGTTTCTTTCTTTCTTTCAAATTGATTGACTAAGTTTGTTCATTCTAAAATAAACATTCAAGTTTATTATCAGGTCTAAGAAAATGTACAGAATGAGAGAAAACATTAAGTTCGATTAGGGAAAACGATAGGAAACAGGAACGTCAAAACACTAGCGAATATAATAAATATATACACGAAAAAAAAAAGGAAGTTCATGTACATAAATTCTAGGAAAACAAATGCTTATGCAGAGGTAGATAAATGAATACTATGAAATCAATCTTCACGAAGATTAACTTCAATTTCATCATCATCTGTTCCATCGAGTGTATTCTGTTGACTTAAAAATGATGGACGATGATGACGTAAATTAAATGAACCTATTTCGTCATCATCATCATCGATGCTTCCAGTTAATAAACGAAATAAACCACGCGGTAAACGGACAGTATTTCGTATTGTTTGTCGACGATAATATTGCTGTTGTTCTTCATTATCTTGACATGCTAATTGTAGAATATCATTTTTAATTTCAAATAATTGAAAAACAATACAAGCAACACATTTATCAAAGCCACTATCTGAACATGAACAATGCCATGATTGTCCACTGGGAAATGTTCGATGGCATATATCACAATTGAAACCAGGCGTTGAATAGACACTACCGTCTTTACGTTTACGTTGTGTACGATCAGAATTGTTGAGTTGATGACCGTGTTGACATTGAAATATCGGTGATGTTGATTGTAGATTTGGATTGGTTTTTAATTGTACTTCGATCATTTTCGGATAGAGTTCCGAGAATAATGTTGCAACAAGATCTTCGTATTTACTTGCCTTTTTTTTGTAAGGTTCAAGTGATTTCTTATTGATATATGTTGAACCAAGAACAGGTACTTCATCACAATGTGCTCGAGCGAGATGATTAACTAATTCTTGAGAACTATATGTTCGAATATTTTGCTATTGAAAAATAAATAAGATTATTTCGTTTTTTGTTATTATTATTATTATTATTGATTTACTTTATCCGAACATGCTGGATGTGGACAAGTAAATTTGACATGTGAACAACGTTCGCGATGACTTTCATAGTCTTGAGGAAGTATGCGTTCCGAGCAAGCACATTTAATTGTTAATTGATCGAGAAAAGTTTTATATTGTGCAGATGGTTGAAATGTATAATTCATTTCACGACACAATGGACAACCATTATCATATCGATTTGAATTAGCATCTTTAGCACAAAATATTCGATGGCAACATGAAGTCATATGAGGATCTTCAGCGATAGCTATTCGAAAACAAAATAAATAAAATAAACATTTGAAAAACAATACGTCTTACTCATGCAGATAGGACACATTAAATCACGTGCTTCGATTTGTGTATTACCACCTGCCGTTGTTGTTGTTGCTGCTGTGGGATCTTCGAGATGCATTCTTGATAGTCGAAATTTAAAAAAAAACCAAGTTTTTGCTTTTGTTTATTTTTATTTGAGCTGAATCGAGCGATTAAAACCGATTGTCCGATTGAAAAAAATAGTAGTAGCTGTTGTATCGAAAAAAAACAGAAAGAGTTCTATGATTTATTCCATTTACTAGACAGAAACTAATATTCTATTGTTTTTCCGGAGACAAGCGTAGGATTTAGCTACGATTGTATGAAACTCCGATGAATCAGCTGGATATAGAATAAACATTGTAATGATTGGAGGACATGTTTACTATGGCTTATTCGTAGTCAATACTACAGGTGTCGCAGTTATACTATAGGATTAGATTAGTTTTTGTTTGTTATGAATAAACAAAACGAATGAACAAATATTTTTTTATACTGAATATTCAATTAACTGTATTTTCGAAAAATAGGAATATAATAAAAAAAGAAAATTGAAAAGTCTTGTTTTGTTTGAATAAAATTTAATATAAACTAACGAATATAGCGACGAATAAAAGAAGAAGATTAAATGTAATTGATACACTGCTATTGTGCGAATCCACATCGACTTGATGGCTGCCTGATTTACTTTTAATTGTTTCGAGTTCTTGTTGAGCTGAATGAATTGGATGTGACAAATGATCATGTTCATTGATAACAGCAACGGTTTGATTTGATGAATTAATTTGAAGATCACCAACGAGAACAGTTGTTGCATTAGCTGGAACAATAGCTTGAATACCTTTCGTTACTTTTGCACCAGTTTCAAGACAGATTGGATCGGTACCAACAGCTGGACAGACATCGGCAACGGATGCTAATGTTTGAAGTGGAGCAATTCGATGAAGATTACATGCACGAGCTAAGAGTGAAGCTGTTGAATTTTTATGATCGACGATTTCAACGAAATCAGCTGGTACATATGTTTTACGATCAGTTGTATTCGATGAAGCTGGCTCGAGAAAGACAATAGCATAACCACGGCCAACAGGCAAATCTTGACAATGTATTTTACCATCGACACGACCTAAGAATGCGAATATAAAGAAATGAAAACGATCGTTTTGCTTTTTTTTGTTCTTACCAGCATCGATAATATTAATTTGTCGTAATGTTGCTGGTCCTTTGAAAATGCAATCGACTTGAAATGAAACTTGAAAAACTGAGTCACTTCCGTCATTCATTATTTTAGCCATTGGTTTGCCATAGACAACGACAGATGATTTTTCGACTTTCGTCGCGAAATCAACTGTATCCGGTGGACATATACGACTTGTCGTTTGACCAGAACAAATCGATACGACGATAAGTAAGAAAATACTGCTAACTGTTAGCATAATGTTTTATTCGAAGAAGAAAAAAAGAAAGATAGTAACTATCAAATCGATGTGAATAGAATGATCGAATCGATTTTTACATATGTTTATATACAGTCCATAGGCAAAATAAATAGAAGACACGTCCGATGTGTACTTGCATTGTTTATCTTTGAACAATATAGACGATGGTAGCAGACGACAAGAAGATTTTCGTTTTTTCTTCTCTCTCTCTCTCTTTCTTTACATATGTAAATCTTTATCATTATACATGACGTCATTGTTATATTTTACTTTTCTCGATAGATGTCAAATAATAAAATAAAATACAGAGACGATTCAAACTTTTCCGTTAAGAAAAATTTTATTTTTTTATATGAATGACCAGTAAAGGAATAATACATATAATATTAAAAAAAAGGCCATCTCGTTGAAAAACACATCGGTTAATCATCATCATCATCTCGATGCGCACTCGTTCGTGAATGAGATCGATGTGACGAATGGCCATTAGTTGTTTTACGAGTCGAAGACGATACACGCCGATGTGAACCACTATCTGATTGATTGCTGTTATTGTCGTTATCATCGAAATTAGTTTTCTCAGATCGTCTTTTTGCATGAGGTCTTTCTCGATGATCATTTATTTCGTCGTTATTATTATTCGTATAACTTTGTTGTTCGGTGATAACACGATTTGTTGTATTTGGATGCGGTGAAGTTATACGTTTATTTGGTTTTATTGATTTAGATTTATCTTCGTCATGATCTAATTCATTATCACTTGCAATTGTTGTTAATTTATCGGCTGTTGATTGTGGTGCAGGACTTGTAATTGCCCATTGAGCAACAAGTGGTTGCGGTCGAGGTGTGCCGACAGGTGGTCCTCGACTTTGTGGAAAATCTTCGCGACGTGATGCTGCAGATGATGGTGCCAATGGTGGAAGACTATCACCATGCAAACGATTTCGATTTGGTCCAAGGACTTTCTTCTTTTTTCCCATTGTCGAACGTAATGTTGATTGTTCATCAGTTGAATTATTTGGTTCGTTTTCTTCGAAATTCGATGATGCAGATCGTGCCATCGGTGATTCTTTTCGTCGTGGTGAAATCTCCGTGCTAAATCGTCTCGGACGTTCTTGATCATCGCTATTATCATCACCACTGTGCAATACTCGATTGCGTGATGATGATCGTGGAGCTGGTATAGGCGGTACAGATGTATTTTCATTTGGTTTCGATTTGTGCTTTTCTTTATGCGATTTTTCTGGCAGATTTCTCTAGCAAAACAAAAGATAAAAAGAATGTATCATACATATTCTCGTTTATTATTATAGAAATTGAAAAAAACAAACAAACAAGTCTATGCTTATCACAGATAAATGTATCCTATATGTATATACGTATTTTTTTTACTAATTAGTTGCTTTCATGGTTATGAGTAGAAGCGTTCGTGGCTGCAGTTCTTACTTCAGCATTTTTGACAGCTTGACCAATTGGTACGAAACCATTTTTAGCTGTGTCATTTTCATCGTCATCGTTTGTGGCTTTTGCACCTTCTTCTTCTTCTTCTCTTTCTCGTCTTAATTAAATAATCACGAATTCAATTACAAATTATTAAAATAAGAAATCGAAACTTACTCTTCTCGTAATTTTCGTACACGTTCTTGTCTTTCACGTTTTTCTTTGTCCTCAATTTCTTTACGTTTTCGTACGTCATCATCGACACGTTTATGTAAAACTGAATAATGTTCATAAACTGTTTTAATTAACCAATCGAATCCATGTCGTATTGATTCATCCATTTTGCCAATTTTTCCATTTCGACTTGTTGCTTTTGCCGAACATAATTCCTATTAAAAATAAAACAGATTCATTCAATGCACTCGTCAACTATTTCTTGCTCTTCCTACCACTCGACATAATGTTTGATTTTCATTAGCAAGTCGTTCGATTTTCAAATCTTCAAGTATGGAATTTTTGTCTGATGCTTCTGGTTTGTCTTGTTTATTTGCCAAACTAGAAAAGAAAGTTTTAATGTGCAATTTTGTTTTCTCTAGTTTCTTCGTACATTAGTATTGGTTTTCCTTTGACTTTTTCTTCTTGTAAAAGTTTTTTTAAAACTTCACGATTTTCACTAAAACGATTTCCTTCACTTGAATCAAGAACATAAACAAATCCATAAGCATCATCATAATAATGTCGCCAAGCTTCACGAAATGTTTTTGCACCACCTAAATCGATTAATTTAATTCGTTCGTTTTTATGAACTATTTCCGTTTGAGAAAAGCCAATTGTTGGAGCGACTGAATCAGCAGGTGCTGAAATATTTTGTTAAGCAATGTTATTTAATATTCTCTTTGCTGAATCATATTATCTCACCTTTTTCAAGTGCCTGGACTGTTGTTGTTTTTCCTGAAACAAATGAATAAGTTTCCGGTTAAATAAATTTTTTAATTTAACAAAACAAAAATCTTTTACCAGCATTGTCTAGGCCGAGTATAGCGATTGTAATTGCTCTAAAAACAATACAAAATACAATCGGATAATGTTGAGGTTGTTTCTAATAAAAAAAAATCCCGATCATACCGATTACTATTTGGTGTGCCTTTGCAAGCTGTACCACCCATGTTAATTCTCTTTGAGACAAAGGAAATGTTAATAATGTGAAACAAATAAATGACGTGATTGTTAGTTTAGTATAATTTTCTTTTGCGATTGAATGAAAGAAAATTGAGTTGGAAATACCGTGTAGACTAGTGAATGATTAACAATAAAAAAAGAACTTTTGTTATGATTCTCATGCTTGAGAGCAAAAAAAGAAGAAGGAAAAAAATGAATTCATATACGTCATCAAGTTGGTATGCGTAATTTTTTTTCCGTTCTGTTTTTTTGTAACAGACATAAGTTTGGTTTGTTGCCAGGTATTGAACACCCTTGTAAAAATATACAGATGTCGTTATTTTAAAAATATTTGCTATTCTCAAAGAGATGTCGTCAATTGTTGTTTCACAATGTCAAATTATTTTTATACTTCTGGTACACATGAATAAACCTTTATTTTTTTTTAATCTGTACTATAAGAGCATTAAAGAATGAAGCTTTATTCTATAATAAAAGATAGACAACAGTGAAAACTAGTGAATAAATCGAAAATGTGAGTGAATATTTGTTTGCATGATTTTTTCGTGTATCATCATCGGAGAAGAGTGATTTATGATTGTGATCTTGAAAGAAAGCTAGACTCAAATTTTGTTGATGTTGTTGGTCAGCTAAGAGAAGCGAAAGAGCTGCAAAATCGATCGGATTTTTCCCAAAATTAAACGGATTTAATGGTGATTTTGTCGATGATGATGTCATTATTGTCGTTGTTGAAGGTGGTGTTGTTGTTGTTGTTGTTATTATTGATTCAATTGTTGTCGTTGTCGTCGGTAGTGTTTCTTTAATTGTAAAACAGACATAAGAATAAAAGATTCATTTAAATTGAAAAGAAAACAATCTACCTGTTAAACAACCAATAGATACAGCTGGTGGACATCTATTCATCAACTTTTCATCTGCATCGTTCACTTCTGTGAATGGATACATTTTCGAAAGTCCACACGTTTTCGCCAGAACAATATCTATCTGACTACTGTATGGAATTTCTTTAAAATCGACGGGTCGATAGGTATCGTCGAAGAACGGCTCGAGAAAAACGATATATTGTCGATTGACATCCAATTGTTGACATGAACGACGGCCAAGAAGTGAACCTAAGATGATTTCAGTCTTTCTATCTTTAAGAAAAAAACGTGCATAGAAAAAAAAATCTATCAACCTGCTTGAACAATTGAAATAACACGTTTTGTTGGTTGACCCTTTAAAACACATTCGACAAGAAATGTAACATTAAATAAATTTCGAATTCGTGTATCAAGAATTTTATTTAACGATGTTCCAATAAGTATAATAGGTGATTGTTGAACTCGAACTGAAAATGGTATTTTATCATCATTTGTACGTTCATCACAATTCGATGCAATTAGACAAGATATGAATATCGATAAGAATACTAAATAAATGTATAAACGATGTGTATGCATAATGAACTATTGTTGAAATGAATGAATGAATGAAGAGATTGAACTAACTCACGTTCTTTTTATTGAGTAACACTGGAAGAAAACGATCTTAGATCAAATTACTTTGATTTCTTGTTGAATTTAACAGATCGGATATCAATCGACGTGATTATGAAAATGAAATGAACATTATCGTAATTCTTGTGTAATAGACTTGCCTAAATGACCTTTGTTCAATAAAAAAAAGAAGAAGAAGGAGTCAATTTGATCCTACTAATACTCTCTTTTCTTTATTGAGCATCATATGATCTGACCCATGAAAAAAAATTCTTCAATGATGTAATCTGTTTGAATGTCTTTGTCGTTCTATCAGATTCTCGTATTCAAAATGAGAAAATATGGAAAATTTCAACGTTACAAACTAAAAACCATTTGTTCAAAAATGCAAACCGACTTCTCGCTGTAGGATAGATGTCAGTATGAGACAGTAGAAGCAGAAATTACATTACTCGGATTAATTATATTTTTAAAAACTAGAATTAAAATCATATATTCGAAAAAAATCTAAAAATCTCTTTGAATTCTAAATTTTTCTAATGGAGTTCGATGCTAGTATCCAATCAAACAAACTAAGTATGATAACAACAATAATGGTTACTAATATATATATAAAACGAATTTTCATTTTCTATTCTTTTCTCTCTTCTTCTATTTCTGCACTATTTGATAGATCTACAGCCGACGATTTTGTCTGTCGTTGTTAACAAAAGTCATAGCAATCGTTTTTGTATATCGAGATTTTATGCGCTCAAAAACAAACATTTGCTCTTAATCGTAATTAGAATATTTTCGAATTTCAGATCTCTCTCTCTCTCTCAGTTTTCAAGTAATTTACTTATCACGAAATAAAATAACTACAAATGGCTTTACGTGTACCAAAAGCTCCAGGCTTTGCCTCGATGATGAAAGAAGGCTCGAAATATATGCACGGTAAAATAAAACTAAATAACTATGCCATCAATTTCATTTGATTATATTTTTGTTCAGGTCTTGACGAAGCTGTTTTTCGTAATATTGGCGCTTGCAAAGAATTATCCGAAACGACAACATCAAGTTTCGGTCCCAATGGTTTAAATAAAATGGTTATCAATCATATTGAAAAATTATTCGTTACGAATGATGCTGCATCAATTCTTCGTGAAATTGATGTTGTTCATCCAGCAGCTAAAATTCTTATGTTAGCAAGTGATATGCAAGAAAAAGAAATCGGCGATGGTACAAATTATGTCATTCTTTTTGCTGCTAAATTACTTGAAAATGCTGAAAGTTTACTCCGAATGGGCTTGTCACCGAGTGAAATTGTCGATGGGTTTAATTTAGCATTGAAAAAAACTTTAGAATTATTGCCAACATTCGAAATTAAACTCAATCTTTCGAAAGAAAATCTACGTGATAATAAAGAAACTGTTTCAAAAATTCTTCAAACAGCTATTGGAAGTAAATTATTTGGTTATCATGAATTTCTTGGTGATTTAGTTACACAAGCGTGTTTAACTGTTAGTGGAACTGAAGCCACATCAGCATTTAATGTTGACAATGTTCGTATTTGTAAAATCTTAGGTGGTGGTCTTTTACAATCGACAATGATACCTGGCATGGTCTTGAAACGTGAGGTCGAATCCGAAATCAGCAAAGTTAATCAAGCACGTATTGCCGTATTTAGTTGTCCGATTGATATTCAAGTAACCGAAACCAAAGGAACAGTTCTCTTGAAATCAGCTGATGAATTATTAGCATTTTCAAAAGATGAAGAAGCTAGTATTGAATCACAAATCAAAGCCCTAGCTGAAGCCGGTATAAACGTGATTGTTAGCGGAGGTAAAGTCAGTGAAATGGCACTTCATTTTTTGAACAAATACAAAATCATGGCCGTACGTTTAATGTCGAAATTCGATTTACGTCGTGTCGCTAAAACAATCGATGCTGTTGTTCTACCGAAAATTCGTGTGCCAACACATGAAGAAATTGGCGCTTGTGATTCGATTTATATCGATGAAATCGGCGATACACATGTTGTTGTTTTCAAACATGCTAAATCACTTCTTGCAACAATTATTCTTCGTGGTTCGACTGATCAACTTCTTGACGATTGCGAACGTGCTGTTGACGATGCTGTTAATAATTTCAAAGCATTGACACGTGATACAACTCTATTACCAGGTGGTGGCGCAACTGAAATCGAATTGGCATCGAAACTTTCGGAATATGCTCGTACATGTCCAGGCATTGAACAGTATGCTATTCAACGTTATGCTGAAACATTCGAATGTATACCGAAAGTACTCGCAGAAAATTCAGGTGTTAAAAGTACAGAAATCTTAGCTAAACTCTATGTTGGCCATCGAGATAATCCAAATTTGGGCTTTCTTATTGGACAAGTACAATCATCATCGACGCAATCGAATGATATTGTCTATGATACGAATGATGTTAAAGAACATGAATTATACGATTTATTCTTGACAAAGAAATGGGCAATCTTATTTGCAACTAAAGCTGCAGCAACAGTTTTAAGTGTCGATGAAATTATTTGTGCTAAACCAGCGGGTGGACCCAAACCAAAAGAAAACAAAGGATGGGATAACGATGATTAGAACAAACAAACAAACAAACTCAACTATATAACAATTCGTGTGCGTGTGTGTGTGTTTGCATGTGATGCCCCAACAAAACAAAAAAAAACAAAAACAAAAAACAGATGAATGACTTTGTTATCGTTGTTGTTGTTGTTGTGTTTTTAAACGTTATATCTTTTCTTTTCTATTAATCTTTCACATTGTTCTAGGACATTATGTCATCACTGATCAACTTGTTTTCTTTTTGGTTTGTTCTAGAGAAAAAAAAAATAAAGAAAAAAAAGAAATTTTTATTACTATTACTACTACTACTACTACTAATATTGTTATTATATTATTTATCTTAATTCGAGAGTTAGATCAAGGTAAGATTATATTTATCTCAGTTGCTAAGCTAAATCTTATTTATTTGCTTTTGAATATAAGTTTATTCAAAAATGTCTGCAAATGAAAGTACGACAGAGAAAAATGAAGAAGAAACATTAACCTATAATGAATTACTCGAACGAATTGATGATGAAGAAGCAGAATTGGATCGTGAACGTGCTTTGTACGGAAATTGTGATACAGACACATGCACATATCAACAAGGATATGTTCCACGACAAGCTTTATTTGTCTGTATGACTTGCTTTAATCAAGGCAATGGACAATTCGCAGGTGTCTGTGCAGCATGTGCTTTTCACTGTCATAGTAATCATGAAGTGAATGAATTGTACACACGACGGTATAAGAAAAAAAGCTTTCTATCTGAGAAAATCTTGAAAAGAATGATTTGTATTTGATTAGATACTTTCGTTGTGATTGTGGAAATTCACGATTAAGTCATCAACCATGTAAATTATATCCCGTAAGAGAAATGCGTATTTGTTCTCGATGAAATCTGAGTTTTCCTTTCGTTATTGTAGAATAAAGATCCAGAAAATACGACGAATAAATATGATGATAATTTTCGTGGTCTATACTGCGTATGTAAACGTCCGTATCCAGACAAAGAAGCAGCGGTAAAACTAAACCATTCATTTTTTTTGTTTTTTCATTTAAAAAAATTTTTTATCTACAGTCTGATGATGATCCGATGATTCAATGTATGATCTGTGAAGATTGGTTTCATAGTCAAGTAGAGAAAAATATGCAAAAATAAATCTTAATAATTTAAAATTTTTTTTTGTCCAATTAAGCATTTGGGTGTACCATTGCCCATGGAAGAAACTGAAGCCGATCAAATGGATATGATTTGTCAAGGTTGTGTGACTAAATATCCATTTTTATCTCATTATGATGGTGAGAACATCTTTTCTACAAAAAAAAAGAACAAACAACTTTCAATATTTCAGAATCTCGTACGCCAACAGCTCAACCTGCAGAAACTGCAGCTGGTTTGTGAACAATTTTTTGTTCTCATAAAACTTCATCTATTGAATTTAATTTAGCTGCTAGTAGTAACCCACCGTGTCTTTTAACTGGCAATCAATTGAATAGTAATGAACTTCATACAATATTCTTGCGTGATAGTTGGCGACAACGATTATGTCGTTGTGTTGATTGTTGTGTATGTTCAAAAATTTGTAGAAGAAACGCACAACTTTTATTTTGTCAATTCACATTTAGAAATTATATGAAAATTCCAATTTGACAGTCGTATTTAATGATAATGATGCAATTCAAGAGTACGAAAAACAATCGTTAGCTAAAAGCGAAAATCTTGATGCTGATAAATTACTGGCAAATTCATTGCAGCAACTTGATCATGTGAAAAAACTCGAGGTTTTACATGGTAAATAAAACCTGAATATCGATTGTTTGTAATACTTTTCTTTTGTTCTTATCTAAGGTATCAATGAATTTAAGAAATCACTTGGCGATTTTCTTCGTGAAAAAGCCAATGGAGATGGAGTATTAACAGCTAATGATGTTACAACATTCTTTGCTGGTTTACAAGAAAAACGTAAAGAACAACAACGTACAACATTTATGCCGCCGGATAATTGTCATTCATAACTATTTTCTTTTTGACAAAATATCAAAAAAAATAGAAGAACAACAAACATGTACTGAGTTACAATAAATAACATTGTTGATTACTTTTTTTGTATTATAATAAATCCAGATGAAATTAAGAAAAAAAACTTTACGAATATTTAAAAGCTATAAATTGTCGTTGAATCATTTTCCTATTTAGTCTTGTGTGTATACGTGTATTTTGACTATATCCATAACTTTATTTCTGCTTTGTTAGTTTGGTATCATGACTTATGTCAAACACGGGCAGAAAAAGGAAAAAAACGATTTGAATACATATAGATGAGAGTAAGATGTATGTGTTCAGTATGCAGATAAACAGACATAGGCAAGAGAAAAAAAAATAGATAGGAGCAAAAGAAAAATGAGAGAGAGAGAGAGAATGCTATAGAAACATACTATTGTTCACGAATGAATGGAGGTTTTGCTTTTGTGGTATCGATGTTTGTTGTTGGTCTGTTAACACATAGTGTATATATGATATGCTCAATGCATCAATAGACGAATCTTCGCCAAAAAGAAAGAAAGAAAAGGAAAAAAACCAAGACAGAACGTTCAGACAAATAGAACATCACACTCATGGAAATAACCAAGAGGAAAAAGAAAAAAGAAAAAGAAGACGAAAACGAAAAATGAATAATATCAATTGTAGTTCAATCATAGTTTAGAATCAAACAGAACAGAAAAAAAAGGCAAAACCATCTGACATGATACAAACGAAAAAAGAAAAAGGAAAAGAAAAGAAAAAGTTTATGTTTATATTCATTGTAATATGTTGCTGTTAGTCTATGAAGATAAATTAGTTCAAGTGAACAGATTTTGAGCAAACATTCTCGTAGAGAATAATCAACTTGTATCCATTCGTTGATTATTAGTCACAGTTTCTAATGCAAGTATTTCTTTGGCCATATCCGAACCAATAATTAGGTTGTCATTAAATTGACTACTGTTCCCAGTATGAATATTTTTAATATGATCAAGTACAGATGATGAAGTACTCGATGAAAATGTTCCACAAAATGGACAATGATATCGACGATTTTTGCCAAGAGTTTCTTTGAATATCGTTGAAACAGCAATTTTCTTCAAATTCTCTGTATCATAATTATTCGTTAGTAATCGATTTGATTTCGAATGTAAGAGATTATGTTGATTTGTGTAAAGTGAAGAATTCGATGCAAATGAACAATGATTACATTTGTATTTCGAATTTGAATTTTGTTCATGACATGTTTGATGATGATTATGTTCTAAGATCGATGTTGAAATTTGTGGACATTGTTGACAATAAAATATTCGAGATTGTAATGAATTTTGATTGTTTATTTGTCGTTGAATAAATGATCGATGTAGAAGAATTTGTTTCAATGTAAAATCTGCATCTATATTCGATTGAAATGAACGTGTTAATAATGATGTACTTTGTCCTGAATGTTGTTTGGTTATATGTAAAGTTATTCGATCACGTCGTCGATGATTATAACCGCAGAATGAACAATAATAAAATCTTGCTGTTAACTTTTGTTTTAAACGATGAAGAGAAATATGTTTTCGTGCGTAGTTTCTTTCTATCGTTCGATATGAACATGTTGTACATTGATAAATCGAAACAAAACATTTTCCATGTACTTTTGATTGTTGAGATTTTTGATATTTTGAACAAATATGTTTATCTAATTCCATGAGTTTATACGAACGAAATGCACATTCCATACATGTAAACATTCGTTTTCGTTTTACATTTGTAAGATTTCTATTCATATGCTTATTTAAGGTTATCATTGGTTTGATTGATGTATCAATTGGATTGATTCTTAAGAGATCCGTATTATTATTATTATTATCTGGTCTTAAACGTTCATAAATAATTTGTTCGAAACCTTGTTTATCTTTGATTTTCTCCCAGATCGATCGTTGTAAATCTTTCCATTCCAAATGACGAAATTCCGTAAAACGTCCTAAGACTTTCTTTGAAACAACAAAGCCAAATGTACGTTCGTATTCCGCATAAGTACTTTCAGCTTCTTCGGGCGTCATTTCATAATATCCATCTTGTGTTGGCTCGATTTTATGTCGTGCACGTATATGTCTTAATGAATCTGTACGCCAATTGGTTCGATAGAAACAATACGGACAACGATACGGTTTAAAACCTGATGATGTTCGTTGAGAATTTCGTAAGATTTCCGGTGATTTATCTTTATTTTGATGATGTGAATAATTCTGTCGATCATCATCGAAGACAATTGCCGATTCTTCGGAATGATCGTGAACTAAAATCGAACTTTGATCCGATGATTTATATGGTTCAATCATAAGCAAAGCAGCTGCTTCATCTTCGGTGACATCGACAGTTCGTGCATCGGCTATGCTTAATTTTAAATCATCATCCATATGACTTTCATCGTTTTCATCGTCGAGTTTTTTTTCGTGTTCAAAATGATTTTCATTTTTCATTGAAAAAAGAGATTGGCGATGATGATGATGTTGTTGTTGGTGGTGATTGTTATGATTATTCACACTTGACATCGATGCTGATATTAAACCATCGAATTGTGGAACATATTCGAGATAACGAAAATTTCGATTGAATTCTTTATTTCGACATTTAACAGATTTTGGACTCATTGATAAGCCTAATGCCGCTTCATCTTCAGGCGTTTCATGCATTGTTTTATGATGTCGTTTAACATCGTAACGCCAACGATAACCACGATAGCACAATGCACAGTAGAATAAACGATTGGGATTGAAATTTGGATGTGAAGAAAAATTTGGATAAACAATTTGTGATGGATCGGGCAGAAGAATCGTTCCATCGGATTGAATTAAACTTGAACGATTGTATAATGTTTGAGATTTATTTTGTTCATCGGAATGATTCGATTTGTTTGATGATTTAATAAGAAATTTCGAATAGAGTTTTTCATCTTGTTCATTCGGTTTTTTCGTTGTTTTAGTTGGATGATTTTGTGCAATATGTTGTTCAAGAAATTTCGGATGATTCGAACGAAATTGACATAATGAACATTGATAACGACGTTTCGAATCTTGACCATTCGATAATTTATTTTCAATACCACGTTCTTTCATATACGCATCGATCGTTTGTTCGGCTTCTTCCGGTGATAATTGTAGAATTTCGAGATTTTGATTTGGATGACGTTTTTTCGCATGACATTGAATATACCAACGAAGATTAGCTCTCCAACCACATATCGAACACATAAATGGCTTAATATTGATATGTGTTGCAACATGAAGTTTAAGTTTAGTTAATGTTGGTGCTGAATGTTCACAATGTGGACATCGGAATTTTTTAAAACGTCTTGCTAATGCATATGTTGAATTGATATTATTATTATTGATCAATGAAATATCGCTTTCAGATAATTGATTTATTTCTTGTTGATATTTCCAAAGCGCATCTTCTTCATCATCATCGATTGTATCAGTCATCATCATTTCACTTTCTTCTTCTTCATCATCATCATCATCGTCATTATTATCGTCATCATCATGGTCATTGCTGTTCTCTTCATCATCTGTCTCTTCTTCATTTTCATTAACTTCATCGTGTGTCGTATTAATAACTTCGCCAAATGCTTGTACAGGATCGATTAAGAAACTCGATGATAGACTTTCGTTACTATCGTGTTGTTCTTCGAGATTATTATTAACTTCTTGATCATGTTCAGCATAGTCTTTTTGCAGGATATGCGGCGGATAATTTGGATGAATGTCACGTTGATGTCGACTGATATCTTTCGACCAAGGACTTGTAAATAAACAATATTTACATTGAAAGATTTTCGATTGTGCTGAAAGAGATTTGCCGCCTTTGACACGAAATTTATAATTGCCCGTAGCTGATGGAGGTAATGGCGCGTCAGTATCGAGCTTTTCAACATAACGACCAGCTTGTGCATGACTGATCTCGTGTTTTTTACGTATATGAGCTGTACAATCATGAAAATTCTAACGAAAAAAAAAAACAAAACGTCAATTGAATATGCGAAAGACAAAAGAAAATACTTTATAAGTTAAACGACACATTCGACATTGAAAATTTTTTCTATACGGTTGTATTGAATGATTTGTTGGTGAGAAAAATGAATTATCTGTGCCAGGTGAAGAATTTATCATTGGTAATATCGATGGTGAAGATGCAGGTGTTACTAAAATGAATAGAAGATAAATTCGATTTTTGACTTTGGTTTTTTTTCGTGTGCAATACTTTTCATTGATGTTGGTGATCCATTTTTTGGCGCTATTGGTCGTTGTTGACTAAGAATTGAATGTAAAACATTTGGATTACGTTTAGCCATGTTGTTAATTGTCGGTGTCAGTTGTTTCGAATTGAGATTTATATTTGTATTTTCATCGCTAATCATGGATAATGATGAATCATCTGTAAGAGTTGAAAGAAATGCTGTGCTAGTTTTGTCTGATGTTGATGAACGATTCCAAAGTTCATTCGATTCTAAACAAAGAATAATTTTGAATTGAATCAAACAAACGAAATAGACAAACCTGATTCAGTGTTAGATGAAGATCGTTGATTGAATAATGTTGAAGTTGGACGAGGTGCTTGTGAAACAATCTAGGTTTTATTTTCAATCGATAAATTTGAAGAAGAACAAAAACTCATGTCTATCTACTTGATGACTAAAAGCTGGTTTACGTCTAGACCGTTTTTCAGGTTGTGTGATTGATACAGGAATTTTCGGTGGTGCTTCACTTTTAATTGCCGTTTCTATGAAGAAAAATGAAGAACACATGTTAATTAATTTGATCAGATAGAAAAAACAAAAACAATTGTAAACAAACCTTCGCTATGTGCCTCATTTAAATGGCTAATTAATTCAGGTAAACTTTTACCATTAAAACTGCATTCAGGACAAATGAACGCCGTTCCGTCAGCATCGACGGGCGTGTTCATCATCATTTTGTTTAAAAAGAAATTATCGAATTATTGATCTAATCTAAAATATACTATTTCAAAGCAATAAAACTTGCAATGACAAAAAGCCAAATCGCGTTGACCGTCGATAATGTTGTCGATTTTCACTCTCTCTCTCTCTCTCTGTGTCTTCCGATATGATGATGACTGCGTGTATTGCCGCGTGTATGCTTCTGCTGTCTGCCTTGTCGAAGAAGGAGAAAAGAGAAGAATAGACGCATGTGCATATATGTGCGTCGAGCTGGTGCAGGCACAGACTAATACGACAAGCCGAATGCAGTAGCAGAAGAGGATATATAGTTCGAATCACCTTTCTCTTTACATAGAACTAGAGAAGAGGAGAAGAAAAAAAGCAAAACTATAGACAAGCGTCTAATTCTCTTTTGATAATATACAAGTACATATTTTCGTTTCTATCTAGTTCTTCTTCTCGGTTTTTTTCTTTCGAATTCAATCAAGGCAACAACGATTAAGGAGTACGTTAAAAAATGTCTACTCAGCTTTGCTTGTAACGTATTGTTACGTACTCGGACAGAAACCAAAGGTACCAATGTAGGCACATTCAAGACGTTAATTAGAAGTACTCGTATCTACTACCATGTGACTTTCTAAATACAAAGTAATTCTGTCTATTATCTCAGTTTTTGAGGGTGTTGAAATCTCGCGCTTCGTTCTACTTCATGAGAAATTCTTTTCTTACTTGTAAAATATCATAACTCTTATGGACGATATTTACGCACATCTACGGATATATAGGACACGAGAAAAACTAGTAAGTCATTTGTCAACTGTTCTAATATTAGTCGGCATGACAAATGAGAAATTAGAATCGTAACAAAGAAGATTCGCTTGTATATTTTTTGTTCTTGACGAAACATGATTATGTATGTAAAACTGGACATGTAAACGAATGACTAATAACATCGAGAATACAAACAAAAAATGACTACCGTCACACTATGTCACCGCCTCTATTTTTGACCGTTCTCTTTCTTTTCTTCTCTTTTTTCCCCCGTTTTCTTTCGATTTTTATATCCACTTGTACCCGTTGGTAGCACGTTGCTTAGTGCTAGAATATGCCGATAAAAAAACAACAACAACATTTCTTTTCTCGCCTGCTTATACTATTAAAACTATCTCGGACAAACTTTTCTAACAATAAAAAATAGAATGACTATTAAAATCGATTTCAATCTATGATTGACGACTAATAATAGTACTACGAATGATGACCATGAACAAACTCGATTCTATTTCAAACTGACGATTATGATTATTACTAATTTTGAATGGTTGGTTGCTTGCCAGAAAATTTGTTTCATTTTTCTTTTTCGTTCGTTTGTTCGTCCGTTTATTTTTATAGAATTGCTAGTTGCCTTGTAACTGCTGTGCTTCTATGATGAAATAGATGCTGTTAAGCAAAAGAACACGTCTATTTGAATTGCAAGATTACAGACACAAGCACGTACATGAATACATACATACTTACTAAAAAGCAAACGATATATTTTCGTCCGTTCGTTGTACTATATCGACGGACGAATGAAATAAATAAATGGAATGGACGAGAAAGAGAAAGTATAGCTAACAAGTGAAATGAAAATGAATGGCTATTATCAACTTGTTAGATGTCTTCTGAAGCGCGATAGTCGACAGATTGACTGAAGGCACATAGACGGCATCAGCTTTTTCTTCTCTCGGTCGTTTTTCTTTTTCTCTCAGCGTCTGTCCGTATACTCAGCTCAGGTAGATGCAGGATTGTATATGCATGATGCATGTGTTGAAGTATATAAGCCTGTTGCTTGCAAATGTGCATTACTACTTGATCTAAGAGAAAAAGAACAGACTAATAGTCAAGCATCAAGTTGGCATCAAACATTGAAAGACACGACAGAAGGTAAATGCAACAGCAACATCAATATTTACCTTAGCGATAGCGTGATTAAACAAATTGTTGTTCATTTGCACGAATGAAATCGCGATAGCTCACCGTGTCATTCGATATAATCAATTGAGATGATGAATTGTTAAAATGAAATGAATTCATTTTTTCTTAGCAAAAAAATCTCTTCTTCATTTTGTACTTGGATACAGGAACATGTTTGGTGCTGTTTTATTTCTAGGATAATTGGAGCAATTTTGTATGCTATCTTATTAATTAGAAAGAACACGAACAACTCATAAATGTAATATTCGAGGAAAAAGAATCTTAGAAAAAAATCATCAGTTGCAAACAAGTTTTATTTTAACAAAACAAAAAACAAAAAACATATTTTATTGTTTATAAATAATATCAAAACTAAATTGTCCTTGTCTAAAATCGAAACCTGTCGTAACATTAAGTTTCATTCCGTTTTCGACATGTATCGATTTTCGTAGAAGATGAACACCTTGTTTCGAATAATTCATCCAAGAATCATTTTCATGTTCAATACCTGTTGTTAACCAATTATTTTCATTCAATTGATAATCAATCCAAAATGCTAGACCATTACAAATACCGTTTTCTTGCATTGGAATTTCGAGATTCAATTGTTTGATTTGATTTTCGAGAGATTTTTGTTGAAAATCGACTTCAAATAGATCAATGATCGGTGATAATGTTGGTTTTTTCGATGAATATTCAAATAATGATTGCGGTTCGATTGCTGCATCGACTTGATAAGATGCAGCAAGAATTTCTTCATCGAATGGTGTCAAATCAAATTGACAACATTGACCAACCGACGAACGAATCTTATGTAAATCATCGAATTCCAATGCTATACAACGTAGACGTGCTTTCGATGGAAATATTTTCGTATCTGATCGAAATTTCGAACGATATTGTTCGATGAAATAATAGAAATGTAGATTGTCCCATGGTAGAATTGATTTTGTGAAAAATGGTTCGGAAATGATGGCGTCAATTGTTTCATATTGAAAATTTTCTTCATTTTCCAATGATGAAATCATTCGATAGTTTAATTTCGTTGTTGAATTCGAAAGTATAGCTTCTAAAATTCGTGCTAAATGTGTATTATTCGATTGTAAAATACTCAATTGAATATGTGGATAATATTCGAGTATCAACAATGGAAGTAATAGACCATCACCAACATGTAAACAATGTTGAATCGATGATGAATTTGAAAATAATTCTTCTAAACCTTGAAGATATTTCTTTCGACGTTGTTCATTATTAAATCCAGCCAAAGCTAACCGACTAAGAAACGAGGGTGGAAATGAACGAGATGGATATGTTCGATTGCCAATATCAAAATAAAGACTATATTCATCATGATAACAATATAAAGATAATCGTTCGTTAGCTTGAACAATTTTTGATTGTTGAGGATAGAATATCCCATGAATCCAATGTTCTCGCCATTGAATATTTGCTTTTTGTTCGGGATCACTCAAACACCAGATGGGTATTGTACCTAATTGAATGTCACCCTCTTCGTTCATGTCAAGATTCCACCACATAATAAACGCATCGATTTGTCCTGATGAATGGCAACGAATATTTTCGAGAAGTTTCTCTTCAATAAAATTGTTCGATGTATCCAATGATTTGAAATCAAAATGAAAGACTGGTATAGGATCGGATAATGGACGAATCGAATCTTGTAATTCGTTGATATTCAAATCGAATATTGTATTTCCAGCTAAATGTCGACATTCATCGGGTATAACGATTCGTTTTTGATTTGAGAGATTTTTTAATCGATGAAAATCGAGTAATGTCGATGATTGAACGAATTGTATATAAATAGTTGCACGTGCTGGAACAATACGAAGATTATCTTTATCGATAGTTAAATGTCGACAAGCTTCAGAAAATGTTCGTAAAGCACCTTCACCAATTAATTCCGTATCGAAAACTTCAGCAACAATCATATTTATTCGATCGCCTTGTAGATCTTTGTCGAGATCAAGTTCAGTCGAACGTTTATCAATAACTTGTATACGATCGGATAGATGATTTTTGGCTATACATTTCTTGGCTATTTTAGCCATCGGTTGAAAAACTTCACATGCAGTTATATGTGATGGATTTGATACGCGATTTAATGCTCGGGCTGACATCATCGAAAGAAGTCCTGTGCCCGTGCCAATATCCAAAACATGTATAGTTTTATTTGTTTTCGAAAGATTTTCAATCGTTCTTTCGATTGCTTTTTGATATTGTACATTTCGTTCATGATCATGAAGCATATCAGCAAATGCTGAACGAGCTAATTCTTGTTGATAATCGAAATCATCATCATCAACAAATACCCATTCTTGATTTCCTGTAACAATATTCGTACGTGATGTAAATGTCGACATTTTCAAATAATTCGAGAACGATTTACTAAAATAAATAAGTCGTTTTATAAACATCAAATAGAGAAATTTTCTAAAATCAACACGTCGTTTCTAATTAATCGAAAAAAACAGAATTATAATAGTAGAATTTTTATTTAATAATACAAAAGAAAACGATTAATAATTAATCAAATGAACAATACGCGATTGCATCGTTGATGTTTTACATAGCGGACATGTTTGATTGTCTATCACCCAAGTATGTATACAATTCCAACAGAAAACATGTCCACATTCGGGCACAAGTGCAACATTTGAAATAGCTAATTCATAGCATAATGGACATTGAACGATATCTTTTGATGATATTGAGTCATCCGTTGAAATTGTTTGTTGATTCTCGTTTTCTTCTTGAGATAGGAGATCTAATTGATGACGATGTTGAGTTATAGATATTGAAATTTGTTTTAATAAACGATAGGATTCAATAAGATATTGAATTGAAAGACATATACTAAGAAATTTCATTGTCGTTTGAAATTTCGATTCGAATTGTAAACTTTCCGATGTCGAACGCGTGTAAATTAAATAACGAATACCGGTTAATGTTTTACTTAAATGATAGGATGTGCCTGTTAAATAGAAGAATATTTTGTGTAATTTTTCGATCAATGTTATTAGAAATTGTGAAAGTAATTCAATAGTTTGTGATGATAATTTCGGATGAAAATATTCGTTTGCCATTGGTTGAATAATATATGATGTTAGAAAATATTTTGTAACTAAATTTCCGAATACTCGAAAGCAAATCATAAGAAAACGACGATGAATTGTTGGAATTTTCTTTCGTTGTGGATCATATTGAATTAAACAGACATATTCTTCGCCAATTGTCTGTCGATTAGCTAATGTTGTTGTTAAATAATAAAGAAATTCACTTAAACAATGAAAATAAGGTTCATAAATATGAAAATGACTTAAACCAAATAATTTTGTATATAATTCATTGATTTGTTGTGTTAATTGTTGAATCATATAGTGATCTTTTTCTTCACTACGAATAATTTCTAATTGATTCGCATACCGAAGTTTAGCTGTCGACATTTTCTATCTTAAAAAACAAGCAATCCATTGGGATTTATTCACACAGAAAAAAAAAACGAGAAAACAAAACAAAATGTAATATTTTTTGTTTTTAAAATTAATCTTCTCTCCAATTAACATAAACTGCATCTGTTCGATATCGTTGTGAACAAGATGTATCATCTAAAGACATTCCTTTTCGATCTTTATCAGCTTGAAACATTTCATAACCAGCTTGAGCGATCATCGCGCCATTGTCAATACAATATCGTTCATCTGTCGCACAAACCGTTGCTTGCCGTTCTCTACACATAACACCCATCATTTCCTGTAATCGTACATTACAACCAACACCACCAACAATCAGTACTTGTTTACTTCCAACATGTGCCAATGCACGTTCAGTTATTTCGACTAACATCGAAAAAATTGTCTCTTGTAATGAAAAACAAAGATCTTCGTTTGTATATTGATTCGATTTTAATTGATTATCTTTTCGTCGTGTTTGTTTACTTCCCGTCGTTAATGATTTAATATGACTTAATATACCCGAAAAAGACACATCCATACCTTTGACTGTATATGGTAATGGAATGTAATTGACGCCTTTCTTAGCTAATTGTTCAATATTATATCCTGGACTTGGATCATTGGATAATTTGATTAATCGTGCAAAACGATCTAAACAATTTCCAACGGCAATATCAATTGTTTCGCCAAATATACGATAACGATGTTCAGAATAAGCAATAACCTGTGTATTTCCTCCACTAACATAGAGTACAACAGGATTATTTGCCTGTGTAACTAAACGACCCATTTCAATATGTCCAATACAATGATTAACACCGACGATCGGTTTATTATAGAGTTGTGCTAATGTTCGAACAACAGTTGCAACCACAATTAATGGTGCACCCATGCCTGGACCTTTCGTAAAACAGAAAACATCGATATCAGCTAGTGACGAGATATTTGCTTCTTTCAAGGCCTTATCAAGTAGATCTAATATGACCGATTGATGATGTTTAGCTGTGTGATTTGGTCGAAAACCTTCACCGGGCGGAGTTATATACGTATGACGTGGATTCGATAGAACTTTGCCATCACGTACAATACCAATGCCAATTTTATTGGCACTACCTTCGAAACCTATGGCAGTTAGTGTCATTTATCTATAAATATATAATAATCGAATAGTTTTTTCCTCCTTTTTTTGTTTTGTTTGGTTTTAAGAGAAATACGAGTTGGAATTTTTAAAATGAATAATAATTTTTACTTAAAAGAAAAAAAGAGAAAACAGATTGAAATACGATAGGAGATAAAGAATGTTAACACCCTCAAAATGTTCATTTGTTTGCTACGAATTATTTACGACGAAACCGATGGTTGATAATTGCGAACAAGACGATCGAGTTCATTGGCCTTAAAAATCGAAAGAAATCAAATCTATTTAAACAAATTTCGTTTTCAATCGAAATACTTTATTAGCTAAATCTTTGACAAATGGATGATTGGCATGTGAATCCTTCATTTGCGAAATATAACGATTGGCAACTTCAGGTGCTTTAGCAGTTAATTGAGAAAGAACAATTAAATTGATCAATGTTTGAGGATCGTTACTATCCTAAAAAAAAGTCGATTGATTAAAACTTCTTAATTTTCATTTCAATTTACTCGATCAAGTGCTTCTTGAAGTGCTGTTTGAGCGTCTTCATATTTGCCTTGTGCAATATGACAAACCGCTTGACCATTTAAAAGTAACGGTGTAGCTGAATGTTTATCAGCTAATTCTTGGAAAATATAATATGCATCTTGTAATTTTTCTGAACCCTAACGAATTCGAACGAGGAAAAAGTCGAAAAAAATGAATGTTCAACTCAACATACAATGCCAATATTGACCCAAGCAGTTGACAGTTGTGTTAAAACTGAATCTTCATCGAGATCGGTCATACGTTTTAATTCTTTTCTGCAAAAGCAATCACAGAAGATGATTTTTAATGACAAGATTCTCTCGTTTTGAAAATACAGACTTCGCTAAATCAAGACGATCCATTTTTAATAAAGCTTGAATTGTCAATGAACAACTACAAAAAAAAACGAGATATCAACTCAAGAATTACATTCATCGATTTACCATTCCAATGAATCAGCATTATGTAAAACCTTGAGAGTATTTTCATAATTCTAAAATTAACAAAAATTCATGAAGATAAATGAGAACAAAAAAAACTATCAACTGACCTCGCTAAGATAGTAAATATAACCAGCCATTAATAATGAAAATGAATTTTTAACATTTCCACCCATTTTACTATCTAAATCACGTAGAATATTATCACTAAAAAGAAGAACATTCATTATTTTTCGTTGTTGTTATAGAAAATTAAGTTTTCGTTTTCGAACCGTTTCGATTCGCTCGAAAGATATTCGGCTAATAATCGAACAGAAATCAATTCATCTTGAGCTGTCGATGGTCGAATTTCATCGAGTACGACGCCGTATTTTTTCTGTGCGATGTACGAACGATACATAAAAAGATCTTTTTCCGTTTGAAGATGTTCTGGAACCTTGAATAAAATCAAATAATCATGCAATAACAAAACGAATGATGAAACAAACTTTCAATTTAGTTGCTTCATTGATCACTTGTTGATAGTTTCCTGTATAGAAATTTGTTCGAATTTCGAATAATTCATCGGGTTCACGATCTTCACGTGGCATGTTTAAGTCTCGCTTATTCGTTTACCAGAAAAAAGTAAAGTAATCAATTTGGAGACAAAAAATATGAACACGTTTTAATCAATATTCATTGAATAAAAATATAACCAATGAAATCTGAACTTCTCATCTCCTAGATTCATATTTTTTTGTCATTTCAAGCGAAAGAATAATTCACGTAAATTTATTTTATTTTTCGATTTGAAAATCTTCGGATATGCATCGATCACCATTCGATAGATGTCATTAGTAGATTAGTCTTCAAATTCAATTACGTGTTTACATAAATAATCACGTTATCATGTAATTTTCCGTCTCAAAACTAAAAAAAGCCTAAATCGACGTGATTTTTTTAAAACAAGTTCATCAGATACTTTAAGATAATCTACTTAAAAATAATTTAGTTATTTGCGCACAAATAGTATTAACATAGTATACTGTCGTGTCTCACATACCAGTCACAGTCAATAAAAAATAACGAAGTCCAAGTAGGTTTTAGTTTATTTTTAATAACAAAAGGCATTTTTTGTGTTTAAAACCGCGTAGAACAGTTTTATGTTTATGTCGAGAAAATGTTTTCTCTTTTTTTTATATTTCAAATTGAACTTAAATTAAAGCAGGTGAAGATGAATAAATTTATCTGACATCATTTTTTTTAATTACGCCTTTTATTTACGTCAGGACATATATTCATTTTACATGAGATTATCAAGACAAAAAAAGAGATAAATACGAAACGTGTTTCTCTCATTACTAAAGATGAGAAACTATTTCTGATATATCTCATGTTTTCCTTCTTTCATTCAAATAAATCTTCGACTAAGTATTTCGATGTCAGTGTGCGTAAAACCGAAGTTATTGTCGTCACTTTTACTTTTCAGAAAACAATTGCTTATAAATATATTGATATCATATTTCATTACTGTCTATTCGTTTTCTTTTCCTATTGAGAAAAAACACAGAAAATAAATACCAATATGAAAACCATGCGAGAAGTGGGCACGATAGAATGTTAATTTTTAATGGAATCGTGTTAATTTCAGTAGATTACCCCATTTTATTCTTTTTGCTTTGTTGGAAGTGTTTCATTTGCACATATTACGCTCATGATATCGTTCAAATATTTCGAAATGTTCTATTACTAACACTATTGTCGATATTTTTGGAATGAAATCAGTTAGACCCATTATAACAGTTCAAATAGCAAATTCGTAATACGCATTGACTATATAGCATCACACACGATGTTCTCTATCTGTCTTATGTCATGTTAACTTGTCTGTTTTAATATGTAAATGTGATTTGGCAACTACTTATTTTGTTTTTACTTGAGAAGACAAGTTGATGAAAATAGATTATTCTGTTCTTTTTTAAATCAGACCTAAAGGTTTTTAGGTCTCCTTTTGGATTTAGAAATATAAAAATAATTAGAATAAATCAATTTAGAATTAAAAGAAATTCTTTTTTTTATTATATACACATTTAGAAACACTTTCTTCACAACTGAACAAACAAAAACAATAGATAAACAATAATAAGATTAATAAAAAAAGAAATTGATCTGGTTGATCATCTAGGTCTGTTTGAACGTGATTAATTTTGAACTCGACTTAGAATTTTCATTTGTTTGTTGTTTCGATCCGATATCGGTAATTTCATAATCGGATTCTATCGTATCTTGATTCGATTGTAAATTTGCAACCATTAAATTATTTTCATTGACGATACTTGTTTGTGCCATTGATACAGGCGTAGTCGAACTAAATAATCGTCGTCGATATTTTCTTGGATTTTTTTTACAATAGGAAATCATTGAAATAATATTATTATATAATTCTTCTCTAAAACGTCGATTTGTCAGGATATAAAGAAAGAAATTTGTCGCAAAAAATGTTTGTTGTAATGCGTCAAGCAAAAGACTAATAAAAGCAACGACGCAAAAGTCTTCATTTTGGTTATGAAGGCCCTTTCGAAATGTTTGATGAAGATTAAAAGGCAAATTTAATAATATATAAAGTATATTCAAGCCAATTAACATTGCCGATAGATGAATATCTCGTGTACGACGTGATCGTTGTTTTCGCAATAGGATTTCACTTTGTCTTTGTTGAGTTAATTCAACAGAATTTTCATTGATTGCTGACGATGAACGTTGATATTCTTGATCATATCGAAGTAAACTCTGTTGATTTCGAGTCAGTTTTAAACGCAAACGTGTATGTTTTCGACAACGTATTTGACAGCCAAAACACGTATAAATCGTTGTTTGACTTGCAGTTTTCGGTAGAAAATACGTAAATAAATGTTTAGTTGGAGGTTTTGTTGATGATTTATTTGTTGAATGAAATTGTTTCGCTGTTTTCATTCGTATGCGTAAACTTCGAACGATAATTATTGTACAAATAATATTAATTATTAATGGTAGACAAAAGAAAACGACAAGCTCAAAGGGTGGATAAATTTTTGTGATTAAAAAGTTATATGTGGAATTCTTTTCATTTTCTTCCGTGTCGCAGACACTTGTTTTGTGTTCGTCAATTTCAACTAAACAGAAGAAAAAGTTCAATTAATATTTTGTGATCTGGAAAAAATAAGTAATGAAATAGTTCTCATTGACGTTATTTGGTGTCTGTCAGCTGTCATTCAAATACAAATAGCGACAACAAGATATATTTGTACCTTCGTATCCGTATTTAACAAACCAGTGAAAATGAAATGCACATAGAATGCACGCAATTAAACATTCTTTCATTAGAACTTGACGAAATTTTGATTTCGGATATTTACTATTGGGTCGATTGACTGTAACTGTACGTGCACGATCAATATTCACACAGATTAATGTCGATAAACTGAAATGTGTTAGAAAATCAGAAAGAAATCGATGTAAACGACATGTTATTAAGAAATGATCGAATGCAAACTGAAAATAATAACTCGACATCCATTTAGAAAATCGAACAAATGATAATAAACCATTTGACAATGAAAGAAATGCTAAATAAGCAAATGTTGATTGATAACGTAATGAACGTTGAATTAATATTGCAAATGCAAGAAAATTTAATATTGAACCAAAACATAGAAGAATATAATTATGAATGAATAGAAACGGTCGAGTGATATTTCGTTGTCGGGGACATGGATTATGTAATTCCATTATTGATGATGAAGTTGTGATATTATCACTGATATATTCAGTGAAATTCATAATTTGTCACGAATAAAATCTAAATTATATGAAAACAAATTTCGAATATAAGTAATTATCTTTTCTTCTTCTGCTTCTTCTTCCTAACTTCGAGTTCGTTAAAGAAGAAAGAAAATTAATATAACATTAGGTGAAGAAGAAGAAGAAAAATAAGAGAGAAAAGAGAAAGAATAGAACGAAGAAGAAGAAGAAGAGGAAAGCAGAAGCATATAGAAAAATAGAAACAAGCAAATACCATATCTTCATTGTCTATTTTTTGAGAAATAACAATTAAATGTCTGTTAATGATTCTCTAACTATGATAAGATTTTCTTACGTGACATGCTACATTAGAACATGATTTTTCAAGTGTCTGTTGTTTATTTATTTATTTAATAAATAAGGTAAAGAGAAATCGCATTCTATGTTTATTCAATGAGTATTTTTCAATATCATGAAAGAGAAAATACTGATTAACCTAGATTGTTTTATGACTAATTATTATGCAGAAAAATCTATTGAGATGATGATAAACCTTTATATTTCCGTTGAAGCTCACATGTAGAGTTAACAGATTGTAGTTTCGAACAACAATATCCTACTGAGAGATGAATGACCGAGTTCTTTTGTTCAAAATCGCACTTTCTGTCAACTCTAATTTAATTCAATAACAAATAAAGTGGACTCACTCACACCAAGATGATTGTTTACATTGATCAAAAACTCTAAATAGACGTAGACATAAAATCATAGGTCTCAATACGGGTTTTTCTTGAGACTTTCTTGAGGAAATCTATTTTTTCTAAATTGTGATGTCTGCTGATGACAATGTTACAGAAAAATTCTCCAGAGCTATTTCTGTCGTGAGTGACATATTATGAACATTAATTAGAGGAACGTCATGTCCGGATGAGGATGAGAATGAAATATCAATGTTATTTCATTTCTGTTAGTTATATCTGACTTGCAAGAATTTATTTGATTGTCACGAATATATCGGACTTAACCTAAATCGACTCAAAAGATATGTTCTCAAGGAATAACAATTCCTATATTACAAATATATTTCTCATTCATTATCTTATTTCAAACATTCTGCTCTCCAAAAAAAGAAACTAAATAGCCTAATGACGAAAGAAAACACTGTCAAAATATGAAAACATTTTTCTTCTCCATCATAAACTATTATTATTATCTAGTTCCGTACTTTATTTACCGTGAAATTCTTTTGTCGTTACCAGGGTATCTACAAAACACTAGCGTCATACTTGAATTCTTATTTATGCAATTAAACATCATAAATTAACGTAGACGATAACAAGGTCAAAACAAAGAAGAGAAGAGAAAATAAATTACTTTTCTGTTCTACAATTGTTATTGATACTCGACTTTTTGTGAGAGTTTTTCTGTGATAATGAATACATGTTAAAACTAATTTTCTTCTTTTTTCCTTCGTTAACATCAAAAATAGTGCGGCAATTGTTATGGGCGTGGTAGTCTGCGTGATCCTTAAAATTACGATCACGAAGATTATTATGTGACACATAAACTTGACTAAATTTATCCAATAGTGAGATATTTTATTTTTTACTCCTTTCATTTGGTTTATTTAACGATAAGTTTAATATCTTGATATGATGGAAAAATCTCGAAAATATCCAATCTCTAAAGTGAAAAAGTTATTGACAGTAACAACGATAACTTGAATCAATGTTAATACGTAATCTAGTATACACTAGTCAATAGATATTCACAGCGGATAAATACTCGTATTTTTACAGTTTTCTGTATAAAACGTTTGGTTTCGTTTGTTCACAACTGATAGCACATCTATTTAAGAGCTAATTTTCAACTAATTGTGATTTTTATTGTAATCATGAGCAAAAATTTCAATCACGCAAACTATTTTATGAGCGTGTATGAAATTCCAATGTTGATAAATAGTTCGAAGAGCATATAATTTTTCACTTCTGAATTTTGATTACATCCGAAAGAAAAACTTCCATCGACAGGAAGTAATAGTTATTTTTGAATATGATTTTTATTTTGATAGAGTCTGTTTTAAGCATGTGTATATAAAAAGAGAGAGAGAGACAGAGAGACAGAGACAGCGAAGACACAAACAACAAGAGAATCTTTATACTTAATACCGACAAAGATTGAATTCAGGCAAATAAATGAATGACAGAAAGATCACGGGGGTACAAAGATTTGAGACCAAAAAGCACAGATAAGATAGATGAATACACACAATCATTTAATTAGATACAGATATCTCATATACAAAAACACAGATAGACAGAACTTGAAGCAAACGAAAGAAAATATTTAACTAACTAAGTCAAAATGAGTACAAGAGTTTCAATCTATTCACTAGACATCACATGATTCGCAATTGATAAGTTTAATGGATGAATTTTTTGAGACGGTTCTGTTTGTTCTTGAGTATTGATTATCATTCGATTTGATACAGGCGACGACGAGCCCGATGATGAACCTGAAGGAGAATGTAATTCATGTTTCATTGATTGACCATTCGAATCTTTATAATCATTATTTCCTGTCCATAAATGCATTAAACGATCGAGATCGTTGATTGTATTACTATTTCGTCCTTGTGGACATTGACTAACCATTGAATCATTATCGTCACGTGTCAAACGCTTTCGTTTATTTGGTTGACGACGTTTCAATTCAATGGGATATTTCTTACGTTCATTACAGAATTTATAGTACAGTTTTCGTACTAATAATTCAATACTACCAATAACTGAAACACAATTCGGATATCGATCAACAAGACGACTAACAATCGAACGTAGTTCATCAGCATTTGGATAACTAAAAAGACAGAAGATTTGTTTGTTTGCTTTCGAAAGTCAATATGATATTTACAGTTCATATTTAACAATTTCTTGATAGAGTGCTTGTACAAGTGCATTCAATTGATTTGCATCGCCGTTACCATTCAAAAACGCGGCAATATGTGGTGGAAAACGAGGTATTGGAATACCATCGCTAGGCTTTGGTAATAAATCATACATGAGATTATGTTGAACTGGATTTATATTTTCTGTTTGATGCATTGGCGAGCCACTGAAAATCGATTTCGCAAAAAAACAAATAGATTCGAGATTTTTAAAAAAATCATATTTAACATACGTATTTCCCGATTCATCGAGTGAATATTTGGCTGATAGTTCATCATCATGATGATATTCATTTGTCGATGAATTTAATTGCAAAGGTGTTATTGAACGAGTCACATTCGAGACTGTATTTGCTGAAACTGGCGTCGTAGGACTTTTTCCAGGCACTGGTGGCGAATTATCCGATGCATTCAAATCCTTTTCACTAAAAACATAATTACAAAGATTTTCTATTTTTATACGCAATGCGATGAAATTATTTTTAAATGACTTAATATAATAACAGGAAAAGATTTTAATTGAACGTTACAAAGAATAGAATTTCATTTAAGAACAAAAAAACATTGACTCACATGAGCACTTGAAGACGTCCGTCAAACGGAAGTCTTTTATATGATTCAATATCGATATATTCCTGATATTGTTCATTCCAAATTTGAATAATTAATGGTGATGATTTTGGAATTTGAAATTCTTGGCCTGAATAGAACAAGTACAAAAGTTTATATCATTGAAATCAAATTAGAACTTCTTCGAATTTACTGATCAATTGTTTGAGATGTTCATGTGAAATCCCATGATGTTGATTGTAGAATTCGTTTGTTGGCGGAATTTCAATCAAACGATTTCGTTGATTAAATCGACATAAAAATGTCATTGTTGTCGATTTTTTCGTAGCAGTTTGTTGTTTTAAAGCAGACAGATTATTGAGTAATGTTGGCGGTATATTTTCCAAATTTCCTAATGTATTTTGATTATTACTCAATGTTTGATAGAATTGAAGTAGAGTTGCCACATTATCTTTATCAACTGGTTTCAACGCTGCAGCTAAACGAAGATTCAATGCTTTTTGTTGTTGTTGAAGTAGATTGGAATCATTAGGAATATTTTCTTTGATCGATGATGTCGATGGTAACGGTGGTGGAGGTAAATTCAATGTTGAATTCGTACTATTTGTATTAGTAGTATTGTTGTTGTTATTGACAAGTGCATTCAAAGTTTTAGTTAATAATAAATGATTTGTTATTGAACTTAATTCACGAATTGGTTTTTTAGTTGTTAGTGGTTGAGATGTCGATGATGGTGATGTTGATGACATGTTCGATTTTAGTAGAATAAGAAATGTGTTAGAAGTGAACAAAACGAAGAAATGAAATTTGTCAAATAATATGGACGGACGAATAAAAAAGAGAAAGAAACATAACTGACGTAAACGGTCAACTTGTGTACGTAACCGTATAGACAATGAAAAGAGGAAAACACAACCAATGATTCGATTTGGCGTCGATTGTTTTATTTAAAACAATGTGCGTATAAAGAAAGAAAAAGAATAATGTAGTCGTTTCGTTTCGTTGTCTTCTAGTCTACCAATTTATCACTGTCTGATTGGTAGGTAGTGACAAGCAGAAAAAACACATACAGAAAAACAATATTTTTATTGAACATGTAAAGATAAGATTTGAATTACGTGTTTCATTGATCTATTTATTTAAAAGTAATACAAATGTATACATGTGTGTTTAGCACTCGACATCAACAAGTGTGCGACGAGTTGAGATTGTTGATATTGTATCTGTTGTTTCACTTATATATTGTTTCGACTTACGAATGGCATTGATATTTGCACGTGTTGCAAGAAAATATTGTTGAACAACACTGGACAATCTTTCTCTAACACCAATAGCTCGAGATTTAAATGAAATTTTTTGTCGAAAATATTCAATATATCGAAAGATCAAAAGACTTAGAATAGTAATTGTCAGCAATGAGCCTATGACAATGCCAATAATACCACTAATAGGAAATGATGATTTGTTCTCGATTGTTTTGATTGTTGTTAAAAGTTCAGTCGTTGTAGTTAATAGTTCAGTTGTTTTTCGAGTAGTCGAACTTCGAGAAGTCACAGAAATTGTTCGTATCGTTGGTACCTAGAAATGAATTTGATTTCATTTAGTAAAGCAAAAGCTGAGATATTTATACTGTTCGATTTTCGAGTGTTGTTGTCTTTGTAGTTACTGATGTTGTGGTTAGTGTTGTTATTGTCGTTGTATTTGGTTCGGATGCAATTTCAAAGGTCCAAAATAATGGATCAGTCAGACCCATTGAGTCTCTCGAACATGTTGCAATTGGTATAAATACACCTGGATCTAATGAAATGAAATATTTTTCACCTGCAGTAAATTCAACATTGGTTCGAATGACTAAACGATCATTTTGATAATCAACATTTGTTGTTTCTGTAACAACATCATAAGTAAGAAAAGCTTCTTCATTCGATTGAATTTTAAATTGAATAACTGCTTTTGTATTTGGTCGAGTAAATGTTATACCAGTTGGATAGATGATTGTCCAAATTGATTGAAATTTCGAAACAAGACCCGTAGGAAAACGTGTTGCATCGTTCATATAAAGTGAATTTTGACTTTCAGTGGCGATTTGTACAGTAAAACGAAGACAAGTTGAGTCACCTTGATTACCAATTGAATCAACACCAGCAAAACAAAATAAATTTTGTCCGACTTGATCCACATTTGCTGTATAATTAACTTGTCGATTGTAAACTGTTGTATCATATGGATCAGTAAATGTCGATGTCTGAGTAAAACCTACCGGATAAACTCCAATAATATTAGCTAATGTAGCATTAGGACATTGAACTCGAATGCGAATAAACATCATTAACAATTGGCCAGGCTCGACAAAAATACATTGTTCAGCAGGCACGTCGCCGATATATATTGGCGGAAGTGTGCACGGATCAGTTGATGACCAAACATTGAAAATAAATTGAATAGGCACTCGTGATAGCGGTGTTGTACTTGTATCGTTTTCAAAATCGAGTATTGTTAATGCCATTGCATAGAATCCGTTTGTTACCGGTTGAAAACGAAGTACACAACTTGTTTCATTGAGAAATGTTGATGCTGGAAGATTCAATACTGATCGACAAACACCGCCACATTCTTGTGTTGAATTCGACCAGAGACATACATATCGATCGAAATCATTGTCTGCAACATTGATTCGTATGGAATGAAGGATATTTCGACGAAGTCGTATGATTGGTAGCATAGTCACAATAGGTGCTTGATTATATCGGCCGTTCGATCGTTTATATGTATTGATTTCTGTTGCTACAGACCATGTACCACCTCCTGTAACCAATGAAAACCAAGCTGAACTAGTAAAAACTGCTCGAAAAGTATAATTCGGTGGTACACGTATCCTAAATCGTGCTTCACCACTAACATACTGTTCGATTTGATTAAATCCTGTGCAAGGCACAGCAACAGATTTCAAAACACTAATACTCGGTGGACATGGTGCAACACAAGCGAGATTTCCACTACCAATCATATAATTTCCAGCGTTAATCAGTGCGTCGGTACATGGATACCAAGCATAATTCCATGCATGACGTTGAAAAACTTCGACAACGAGAGGATTTATCGTTGAATTAATAACACGCCATGTTATCATCGATCCACGAAAATGAGCCGATGATACAATCGTTATTAGAATGAGAAAAATCAGTGCACTCATACTAATCATACCGAAGAAATGACAAAAAGCAATGCACTCAACTTTCTTTTGACTTTTGTAGTAAATAAATCTTGTGGATTATATACAGGTTTCAATGTACAGAAATCATAAAAGTAATTTATATTTTCTATTGTATTTTTTCTTGTTTTTCAACGATGTTGTTAATAAATGAATTGAATTTCAAGCTCGAAGTTCAGTGCTTCTGATCGTTATTATAAGGTTGCCACGAGATACTGTCATACAATTAATATTATTCAATGAGAAGAACAGAAAAAAACGAAATCAATAATCTTTATTCTGGAAGAAAATTTCATTCGAAGTCATCAGTGAAACACTACATGAGAACAATAATGTTTATATGACATCTATCATGAACTTAATAATAATTATTCAGTCTAGTATTAGATAAGATATGCTGATTTAAATTATAGATTAGTGAGATGAATTCATTGAGAATTTTGTTTTCTTCAAAGAATGTTTAATCGGCTTTGTCGAATAGCTAAAAGGGCATATGACCACAGCGATATTTTTATTTGATCAACAGTCTTCTTGTTCTTGCGTTTTATTTCCGTTCTAATTGTCATTCAAACATGCAAACTCGGACGATGACTTGCCGTGATCAACAACACATAAAGCAACCGATATCGAAATGCGTCATATGTATTCTAGATAAGCTTTTTGCATGTGGATTAACATCAGTCATTGTCTCCACCTTTTTCCTTCGTCGTCGTCGTCGTCGTCGTCTTCTTTTATTCAAATCAATCAAACGACATTCACATTTGAACAGTTTCTGACAGGTCTATTACCAAATCTTATTTATATACAGGTTAGTAGAAGTGAAAAAAAAACAGTGAAATTTAATTTGATGTATGCATATTGAATTTTTAATTTGCATGATATGCGTAACAAGAAATAAAATATTCTCACTTCATCTTTTTTGTAAAGTAACAGATTTTTTCTTCTTCTCGTTTTTTTTATTGATTAACTCAAGCATTAGTAAAGAACAAATTTGATATATAGAACGTTCGTTTATCTTATGAAATATAAATTACATTATGTAAGATTGAACATTTATTATTGATCTTTGTGATTCTATATCTATCGATCATTTTCGATACACACATATATATATATTTAAAAAAGCTAATCGATTTTATTTCATTGTCTTGATCGTTTT
>ERZ778027.1119-NODE-1119-length-49335-cov-10.437784_pt1 | contig 49335 bp, 60 predicted proteins | sample MGYA00375757_ERZ778027 | MGnify/ENA primary metagenome ERZ778027 (study PRJEB29350, sample SAMN05389817) | bioreactor metagenome | isolation source: Ammonium sulfate bioreactor | place: South Africa: University of Cape Town | collected 2014-02-18 ...
GTGGAGACTGCAAATGGGGAGACTGCAAATGGGGAGACTGCAAATGTGGAGACTGCAAATGGGGAGACTGCAAATGGGGAGACTGCAAATGTGGAGACTGCAAATGTGGAGACTGCAAATGGGGAGACTGCAAATGTGGAGATTGCAAATGGAGACCCTGCAAGTAAGTTAAGATAGAATCAAAAAGCATATATGATCAAAAATATTCTTGATTTAGTTTGAGAAGCAAGTGTTCTTGTTGCAAATCAATCGATGAAAAACCAGATAAAAGTACGTAGAATTTTGTATTGAATTAGCTTTTTTAAAAAAACTAATGTACGAGTCTTATTCATTGAATTTATGAATTCGATTTGTTTTATTGAACAGAAATGAAGAGAGAGAATGAATAATTGATAGACAACAAATAGATAGGATAATATACCCATTGAATTGTGGATATTAAAACTTTGATTTCATAATTCTAGTCACTAAAGCAGTTGCTCCAAACATGAAAGATTTAAATCCTATTTCACGAAGTCCACTACGAAGTAAACCAATAAACGAATATCCAGATAGACGAACAATACCAATTGAACAAAGTCCGATCGATGATCCACCTGAAACTGAACCAATATCTGAGAATATTGACTCAATTACTGTGGCAACACCAATAAATAAAAAAGATTATCGCCCTCAGGAGGAACATCCAGATTCATTCAAATATTCAAGCATTGTCAACAAACCAGATTCTCCTGCACTTCCACAGAGTGAAAATCCTGATAGAATAACTGGTTCAGTGTTACCTAATCGCCCCGATGTCTTAATTCAACCTCAAGATGAAAGAATTGATCAACGAACATTATCGTTATATCGCAACAAAAAGGATCGTTCTCCATATATACCTTCACCGTAATCTTTTCAATTATTATAAAATACGAAATATTTCTTTTGATTTTTGATTATTAAAGTCCTTCAACTCCACCACCACTGCGACCTCTTTATGATAAACGAAATTTTCGTGTTCGAGTCTACAGAAAGGATGACTATTCGAAATATGCTTATTGCAAATCATGTTCAAGGAATATAGTATGACAAAATATTCAAATAGGATTGTTACTGTTTTTTTTTTCGTTTTAGATTTTCAAAGAAGCTACAGAGAAATTGTCATTGACACACGGAGCTCGACGTTTATATAATATTTACGGAAGGGAAATTACCAGAACTCCAGATATTGAAGAAAATAAATCTTATTTCGTTGAATAGACATTTGATTTTAAAGACAAACAAATATTTATAAATAAACTTTATTTTTAGATTAAATTTGCGAAGTTATGACAGAATCCAATGATGATGATAAGACTATTGAATATTATAATGGAGATCGATATGAAGGACAAAAAGACAAACAAGGTAGACCACATGGTCACGGTGTTTATACTCATCATAATGAACGTGGACAAATTCAACAAGGAAAATATGATGGCGAATGGGAAGATGGAGAAAAACATGGAAATGGAAAACATTGGTACAGAAATGGAGATATCTATGAAGGTCCATGGGAAAATGGAAAAAGACATGGTTCAAATGGGACATATACCTATTACAAACATGATTCACATCAGGATATATCACTATCTTATGAAGGACAATGGAAACATGATCAAAAACATGGTCAAGGTATTATGATGTTCACCAATGGTGATAAATATCAAGGTCAATGGGAAAATGGTCAAATGTGTGGAAATAAGGATGATAGTACTTATACACATCATGACAAACAAATCTATCATGGCAAATTTACAAATGACACGAAACATGGAAAAGGAAAAATAATCTATGATAATGGTGATATCTATCAAGGAGGATTTAAAAATGGAAAGAGACATGGTAAAGGTACATACACATTTAAACAAACTGGAATAGCTACAGAAGGACTTTATGAAAATGATAAACGAACAACTTATAAAGTAGTCAAAGCAAAACAACATTCTTCAGATACGGAAACAACTGATCACGTACAAAGACAAACAACAACAACAACAACAATAGCAACAACTAAAAAATCATATGCGAATTTGGAAGATTCTAATTAATGACATTAGAAATCAAACACGTATCCATTCTTGTTTGGTTTGTTTGCTCTTCTTGACAAATATTTTTTTAGTTCGAAGTAGTTTCACTAGAAAATAAAACTTGATTTGTAGATTGTAGATTAAATTTGCGAAGTTATGTCAGAATCCGATGACAATGATAAGACTATTGAATATTATAATGGAGATCAATATGAAGGACAAAAAGACAAACAAGGTAGACCACATGGTCACGGTGTTTATACACATCACACACAAGATGATCAAATTCAACAAGGACAATATGATGGCGAATGGAAAGATGGAGAAAAACATGGAAATGGAACTCATCGTTATAGAAATGGAGATGTTTATCAAGGTTCATGGAAGAAAGGAAAACGAGACGGTGATCATGGAAAATATACTTATCGCAAACGCAATCCACATCAAGAAACATCAGCTGAATATGAAGGAGAATGGAAAAATGATAAAAGACACGGTCAAGGTATTATGATTTTCTCGAATGGTGATAAATATCAAGGACAATGGGAAAAAGGTGAAATGCATGATAAGACGGGTAAAAGTACTTATACATATCGAAATGGAGCAACATATCTTGGTAAGTTTGAGTATTTGTTTTTGACGTATATAATTGACATATTATAGGTCAATGGGAATATGGAAATAAACATGGCAAAGGCATATTAACCTATCAAAATGGTGATATTTATGATGGAGATTTTGAGAAAGGAAAGAGAAACGGTTCTGGTAAATATACACATAAAGCTTCTGGAACAATTACACAAGGAACTTATAAAGATGATGAACGAAAAAGTTATGATATACTCAAAGAAGAAGAAAAACCTTCTTCTCAACCAACAACAACAACAACAACAACTAGCAAATTAGCAGTTCATGCAGACGATTCCGATGACGATGACTGATTTGTGTGTGTCTTTCCTAAATCTATTTATTTGAAAATAATAAAAATTTAAGATTTCGTAACAAAATCTGGTGCACGTGTAAGACCACCACCAGCTGCTCCATATTGAATAAAAACCGAATTAAACGGTTGTATCCAAGCAATTTGTCCATTTCGACTAACTTGTCGATTACAACCATAGACAGAAAGTGGTTCAATAAGAATTTGATTTGTAAATGTTTGTTTAACCGCTGACAAAAGACCAAATGCAATTGATCCATCATAAAACGCTGTTGTTCGATCGGATACATTCGGTGTAATACAAGCACCAGCTGTCAATCTCATTAAATAAACATCATAGTTTGTTCCATTGGAATGTTGAATTGAAATCGGTGTTTCATTTAATTTTGTAACATGATTTGTTTCTCCACAAACAACAACCGGTGGTAATTGAAAACCTTTGGGCACATAAACATGTGCTAAAATAGAAACACCTCGTGCTGAAATCACATCAAATAATCGTTTGTTATTTTCCTTGTGAATAGGTTGACTTCCTAAAGACATAATTAATCGAGAAAATTGAATAAATTTCGTTTGTCCATCTTGAGTTTGATATTGAGCAATGGCAGACGATTGTTGTTCATCTGTATAAATTGTTGTTAGAGTTCCATCAAGAACCTGTCCTCCATGTTTTCGAATAAAATCTTGAGATAATTTCATAAAATTTGCTGATAAAACACGATCATGAGTTTTCTCAGCAAAGAGAAGACCATTGGGTAGAAAACCATATCGTTGAATGATTTCTTCTTTCGATAGAATCTTTAAAGTTCGTTGTTCATTTTCTAATTGGTGTTTGAGAAGATTAACATCTTGAATTTGTTGTTGATTTCTTGCAATAATAATTGAACCTTTGCCTTTCAATAAAAGTTGTTGATTGAATTGTTGATTTAGATCGTCGAAGAATTGTTCATTTGCACGACATTGTTGAGCAATTGAATCTAAAGTTTTTTGTCGATCATCGAAGAGTAAAAATAATTGATAGGTAATCGCTAATTTCAATGCTCGAAACCAATGTTCAGGATGTTGAATCCATCCGATCCAATCGATAGTTCTCCAAGGAAATAATCCTGTTTGTTCGATAGATTTGTAAGTTTGATAGTTGACTGTTGCACGTGTCAATTGATTGATTAGAAATGTCGATGGACGAAAACTTGTTGGTGCTTCTGTGATTGCATCTTGTTCGAGATGCCAAGCAGAACCATATGCAATTGGAATTCTTCGTTCGTCATTCAAATAAATTAGATTGGAATTATTTTTAACGAAATGAAGAGCTGAAACGAGAGCAGGTGCTCCACCAACAACTAATGTTGTTTCATTGACATTTGTTAATTGAATTGGACATTGTGATAACGATTTCATTTGAACAGGAGTTTGAAGAGCATGTTGATCTATCATTGTTTCAATGTTTTCAGGAATTAAATAAGCATATTGAGAAAAATGTTTTCTAAATATGTCTAATTGTTGTTGATCAGTTGTAATAAACGGTTGATGCATTCCGGAAAAACGATATTTTTTCATCTGTTGACGTGTATATTGACTAAACGCATCATTACCTTTGATATCATCGATGGATCGACTTCGAATACTTAATAAACCGACTGTTGTCACACCAAACAATCCAACATAACACAAAGACCGTTTCAAACGAAACATTTTTCAAAGTGTGTGTGTGTGTGTGTTCCGGTTTTATCTTGGTGATATGAAGAAAAAAAAAGAAGAACAAATATCAAATATCTTTCTATAATCAACATTTATTCAAGGTGTGCAACTAATCTCTAAAAAAGAAAGATTCTGTGATAAAATCAAATGGACTCGTTTAATTCTCCTGGTGAAATCATCGAATTTACTACTCAATATTATATCTATACGAGTAGTTTCATATTTCTAAGTGGATTGATTGGTAATACAATAAATCTTCTAATATTTACTCAAATAAAATCATTTCGTGATGATCGATCTGCATTTTATCTTCGAATGGAAACAATTTCAAATTTAATTCGTCAAACATACATCATTATTTTCTCAATTTTACTTCTGTTGAATGATAATGATGTGACACGATATACGAATGTAACATGTCGAGTACATTATTTTCTCATTGAATGTTTAACTTTAATAACATTTTCAATGATTTGTTGTCAATCGGTAGATCATTTTTTATCTCGAACAAATCGATATTGTACATTGAAGTCGAGTTATTATTTGTCATTTGTTTTGATATTAACTTGGATTAGTCATAGTAGTTTAAGTATTGTGTTCGTACGAAGAGAACCGACTTTCGGTTGTACTGTTTCGAATCGAATTTGGATCGAATATTTAAAATATTTTTTCTATCCGATTCTGTTAGGTTTTCTTCCGATTAGTATAAGTTTAATTTTTAGTTTATTATCATATAAAAATGTTCGTCATATCATTCGTTTACAAGTTCCTATTGAACGTCGTCGATTTGCTCGACAATTAACTTCAATGATTTTACTTCGAATAGGATTTTTTATTATCTTTTCAGTTCCCTACAATGCCAATCGAGTCTTTATGTTAACCATCAACAATTTAACAGATTTAGATCCAATGTGTGTTGCAAAATATCGATTTATCAATACAATAACAACTTCAATTATGAATTTAATTTATATCGTAAATCATTTCAAATCTCATGTTGAAAGTTATTATTTTCTTTTGTTTTTTAGTCGAATTTTTATATATTTTATGTTTGTTCAGCACGATATCGTCGTCAAGTAAAATATATTCTGGTTAAAATCTGTTGGAAAAAATGTAAAGATTGGATTTCTTGTAAAACAAATCGAATCGACGTGATAATAAATGTTTCATCGACACCTCATGAATAACATCATTTTTGTTATTCTTATCTTAAATCAAAGAACAACATTCTAGAAATGACTTATCGTACTCGTTGTTTTTTATTAAATCACATAAAAGATACTTTGAATTTTTATGATAAATCAATCGATCCTGCGGGTGGATATTATCCATCGTATAAAGATGATGGAACAATTTATAATCGTGAAAATCGTCATTTAATATCGACAACACGATTTATTTATAATTATTCAATGGGATATATTTATTTTAAAGACGAAGATTATTTAAAACGAACACATCATGGTCTTCAATATTTACGAAATGTTCATCGAAATTGTGAAACAGGTGGTTATGCTTGGCAAATCGATGATGGACAAGTCACGGATGATACCAATCATTGTTATGGTTTAGCATTTGTTCTATTAGCATATTCATGTTCATTCAAAGCTGGCATTCAACAAGCGAAAGAATGGATTCAAGAAACATTTGATCTTATGGAGAAATATTTTTGGTTCGAAGACAAAGGTTTATATGCTTGTGAAGCAACAGGAGATTGGAAATTAAAAGATTATCGTGGACAAAATGATAATATGCATGCATGTGAAGCTTTACTAGTTGCTTATCAAGCAACAAATCAATTGATTTATTTAGACAAAGCGAAACGAATCGCCGAAGTAATGACTCAATGTCATGAACAATTAAATAATCAAATTTGGGAACATTATCATGTTGATTGGACACCTGATTTTCAATATAATCAAAATGTTAAAACAGATCGACGTCGTCCTTGGGGAATTCAAACAGGTCATCAAACTGAATGGGCGAAATTATTATTAATTCTCGATCGATATGATCATCAACAATGGCATATCGAACGTGCAAAAGCTTTGTTCGATCGAGCTATTCAATACGGTTGGGATCAGATTCATGGTGGTCTCATTTACGGTTATGATATTCAAGGAAATCTTTATGATGGAGAGAAATATTTTTGGGTTCAAGCTGAATCATTTGCTGCAGCTGCTCTACTTGCTCATCAATTCAATGATGAGAATGGTTATTATTGGCAAATATACGAACAAATTTGGAATTATGTTTGGAAATATTTTGTTGATCATCAATATGGAGCTTGGTTTAGATTATTAAAACAAAATAACGAAAAATATTCAGATGAAAAATCACCCGTCGGTAAAACTGATTATCATACGATGGGAGCTTGTTATGAAGTTCTCAATGTTATTATTTAATTTTGACAAGAAAATAAACTATGAATTAATAAACATAAACTTCCGACAACTAATGGAATTATACCAACACATAACAACACTAATGAAGGCCACCGTCGAGGAGATTCCCAATCAATTACATATTTTATATTCATATCTTCAACAGATTTAAACCGATTTTCTAATAAATGTCGATTTACATAACAACGATAGATTTTACCAATCTAAAAAAACGATCAAATCAACAACAAAAAAAATATTGATTTGAAATAAAAAAAAAAACTGAATTACAGAATATAATTGTTGTGCATGTTCTAATGCAGTTGAATGATCATGATATTGAATTGATCCTTTTATTTGTAAATTCGATCTTAATACAATTGGATTTGAGAGTGGTGATTGTTGAATAACATCAACATTCCAAATCGGATAAACAGAAGTTGTAAATCTTGTTTTAGTCTTTCGTTGTGTTTCAATTGTATTGACACGACAAGAACTCGATTGGATTGCAAAATGATTGACTTTATTATATTCGAAACTGCCGAAGATAGTCAATGGAATACCAATTAAAATAAAAACAAAACCCAAACCAATTAAAATTGGTGAGATTTCATTTGATGAATGTGTTCTTGTTTCGACAGGAATCGATACATATTCGACAGTACTACTCATTCTTTATTTGTCTACATAACGACCAAAATACTTACATTTATTTTTAAAGTCGAAAAAAAAGAAAATTTTCAGTTTTTTTTCTTTTTCGTTCTTTCATTTTCTGTTTTTTTTTCAATCTTAAATAAATGTAACGACAAACGGCCAGGACAATATTTGTGTATTTAAAAATAGCAAAGGAAATGTGAAGGCGGATTCTACAATCCAAGACATTCAGTCACTGCAGGAAATTTTGCACGTTATTTAATTTTGAGAAGAAAGTAAACTATGAATTACTATTTAAATATAAGCAACCGACAACAACCAATGATAACACACAAATACACAAAAGTAATCAAGATATCAGCACCTAACAAAACGGATATTGACTGTTGTGAAGTGATTTCCCAAAATACTAAATCTCTCATTTCTCGATACTGTTCAACTTTTCCTCCATAGTCTAATACATGTTTTTTTACATAACATCGATAGACTCTACCAATCTAAAGAATTCATAAATCAATTATTTATTTATTTGAAGAAAACAATTGTTTACTGAATAGAGTCGTTGTGCATCTTTTAATGCATCTCGACGATTTTGAGCTCCGATCGTTCCTATTATTTGTAAACCAGACCGTAAAATAATCAAACCTTTTGATTTATTATTCCTCGTTGATTGTTGCATAATATCAACATTCCAAACTGGGAAAATCATATCTAGAGTCTTTATTCGAACCTTTCCTGTATCAGTTGAATTGACTCGACAAAGACTTGATACCGTGTCAGGATGGTAATTGCTAATGTATTTCACATTAACAAAGACCATTATTACAAAACCAAACATAAGAATACCAGAAATCACTCCAGATAGGCATTTATTTTTTATATCTTCGTTTCCTAAAGGTGTTATTGTTATTGTTCTTGTTGCTTGAGCAGGAATCGCTGCGTATTGACGAGTGTTATACATTCGTTAGTTGTTTTTTTCCAATAAGCATATAAAACTCACATCGATGCAACTGCCTTATATACATTTATTTTTCAAGCAGAAAAAAGACAGTTGTCAGGTTTCTTCTTTTTCGTTCTTTCGTTTTCTGTTTTTATTCAATCTTAAGTAAAAATGTAACAGGAAACGGTCAAGACAATATTTGCATATTTAAAATTAGCAAAGAAAATGTGAAGGCGGATTCTGCAATCAAAGAAATTCAGCCACTGATGATGCTTGATGAAGATTGCGGAAAGAAAAATGTCGTGTTAAAAAAGTGATTATCATAGAATCAGAATTTGTTAAGAAATTCTCAATGTTATTGAGGGTGTTGAATTTGAAGTTAAATCAATCGAATGACCTTTTTGAAATCTATATATTAACAAATGGATCAGTAGTTTTAGTTGCTAGCTATTATCCTGTTAATAATGTTGAAATTGACGATGTAATTTCTCTAAATTGGACAATTAAGTATACAACATGGTGAATCGAAAGCAACATGTTTATTCAATGAACAAATTCTTTCAATAAGAAGAATTTCAAAGTTATTTTATATAAAAAAAATGAAAATCAAACGTAAACATTCAAATAAATATGATGTTTTTTATCGTCTTCATTGAACATAACTAATTCAACAGTAAATTCGACTCCAGCTTTCAGAAGAACTTCTTGTTCGTCTGGATAAACAGAAAATTGGCTAATATCAATAGCTTTCTTTTCTTGTTTGTAGATTTTTCGTAAATTAATAATGAAAAGTGAATTTGTATTGAATTTATGAGCAAATTGTCTATTTCGACTTGTTGAACTAAAACCTGCCCAACGAAAAGAAGTTCCACTTTGTTGAGCTAAATGATAAGCTTCAATCATTGTTGAAGTTAAATTCATTCCACGATACACAGTTTTTCCATGAATTTCTTCAGTTGTTGGATGACTGAAACAAAAACAAAGTAAACGAACAAATGATCCATATGTATCGATCTTCGATCGATCTCCTTCACGTAAAAATCTATTTAAATCATGATATAGAAATGTTTCTTTGGTATAAATTCGTAGACATCCTTGTCCAACTTGATCAGGTGTAGCATCTATTAATGGATATAAATCATTAATTAATTCTTCAGCTTCATTTGGTTTTCCAATTCGATGTCCTTCTCTATCTAAAGCTGAGATCAATGATTGAAGTTCTTTATTAATATTTTGTTCAAGTTCTTCAATATCAATAAATGCCATTTGAACACTAAAATGAAATGTTCATTTTCATTGAATGTCGAAGATCAAAAGAAAAAAGTCACGAACCTATTTTGTCTAATTGATTGAAAACATTGTGCAATAATCGGAACATATTCTTTTGATTCTCCATGATCGAATGTTTTTGCTTGTAATGCTTCTCCAACATTGAATCTTGTCATTCGGCTTGTTTCATTCGATGAAATACTCATTGATGTTGATACAGTCATCTTATTCATTTCCTTAGCCAGATCATCAATCTAAATTCATTTATTTTATTACGAAATCAAACTCAAAACTGCAAAGTAAACCTTAATTAAATCTGTAAATGGATCAATTGTTTGATCGTCTCCAGCTGCATATTGATTTGTCCATTGTTTCGCTTTTCTATTGAATTCTGTTCTATCATTGACGTAGAGATACGCAGCTTCAGGAACAAGAAAATCATCAATATTTGGACTACCAAGTAACGAACAAATCGATATTAAAGTTTTTTCAAGTGTTATCGCTGGACTCCATTGATCATGAAGAATATCAAGACAAATATTTCCTTTGGAATTGATATTTGGATGAAAGATTTTCGTTCGAAATGAAACTTTCGGTGGCGACAAAGGATAATCAGTTTCACAAAAGATAGTTAATTGAAAAACTCCTGATTCATACGGTGTACCAGAAGGTCCTTTGATCATGCCTGTCCAATTTTGGAAATTTGAACTCGATGGATGAAGATGAAGAATTTCCTCGGGACGATCATGTGAACGTCGAACTTCATCAGCAAAACGTCTTGATAATGAACCTGTTGCTTGAGACAATGAATTGTTCTAGAGAAAATACTTCCGAATTCATCGATCTCAACAAATAAATATTCATGACTCACGAGTCTTTGATTTGATGACATTGGTTTAGATTTCAATCGAATGAAAAAAGAAAGAATCTCACATACATTTATTTTCTTTTTCCTTGGAAAAAAACAACTACCAAAATGCAACGTGGTTTGTTTTTCTCTGTTCTTCAGAATAAAAACAAGGAGACAAAATGAATCGATAAAAAAAGCCTTATAAAATGAAGTTCGAAGAGTAGTTTTTTTTTTTTTTCGTTTGTTTGTTTGTTTATTTTGAATAAAGTAAATCAACGGTATGCGATGATTGTGTTGACTACAATCTGTCTAGGACTAATCTTAAATGAAATATCTAATCAAAAGAAAAACACGTTTAAATAAAAAGCGAAATAACATTGGATGAACAAAGGTCAGACCAAAAAGAGAAGAAAAAAAGAGCATCAACACACAGCACGCGGGGTTTAAATGAATGAAAGAGAGAGAAAGAGAGAAAGAAGATTAATACAATCTGAGAAAAGACTGCGTATACCAAACTAAACTTGATAATTGTTCATCCATCTGTTTTTTTTTTGAAAATTTGATCGTTTCTCATTTATTTGTGGTACTGGTTGTTGTTGTCGTTGTTTTAACAATGGCAGCACCTGCTAATTCTCCAGCTTGTTGATTGGCATCCGATGTTTGAGGCGGTGTTGCTTGTCTTTGTTGTGCTGGATGATATTGTGGTTGTTGTTGTGCGATATTCTTTTCTAATTGTTGTTGAATATTATTGAAAGAATCTCTTCCTTGATAATCGATATGTCCTGATTCCCAGGCACGACGATGAGCAACTGAACCGGCTTGAACACTTTGACTATTTGTTAATGAACCATAATTCAATGATCCATCGTTTAGATTCAATGCACTTAGATTTCCACCCTAAATAAAAAAAAACAAAGAAATTAATTTTGTGATCCGTATGGTTTGTCTACAAATGAAGATAAAACTTCACCGAGCTACAGAATATACGGTTCGTAGTTCGCACCAAATAGAAATCTATTCGGGAACATCAACCATTCATGTTATTCGATGTCACAGTGAGGAATTTACTCCATGAAAAGAGGAGCCCCGATTAGAACTGTGTTTGTACGTTCGATAGAAGAATATTCTTCTACGTACTTGTACATACATCGGTTAGATTCGAACACGAGACTTAACGATTCGTTTCCTTACAACCAAATCGTTTATCTTTTCTCACTCAAACTCAACGAAAATATTCAACTTAAAGCAAAACAAAAAATAACTCATAGAGTGAAATCGAACCGAATCGTTTCGATTGTTTTCAATTTGACTTTGAGAATATTTTCTTTTTAAATTCTCTCGAATTGTAATATCATTGAATAATTCGTCGATTATCAACGGAAAAGATAATTGACGATTTAAATCGGCAAATCTCAACTAAATTCTATTGAATGATTGATTGTTTCAGACGAAAGAAAAAGAAAAGTAAAAATAAATGAAAACATGCATTACCTCAATTAATCCTTGATTGGAATTGTTTTGCTGAATAAATAAAAAGGAGAACACAAACACCATGCGGGTTTTCAAACAAATGACAAGCAAAAAAGAAACCAACCTGATTATTTTTGGATAATTGTGGCCAAACTCTTTCATACAAGATTTTCCACCAAGAAAGAAGAAATTCTCTTTGAATTTCATGTTGTCCTCCTAAATTACCCGATAATTGTTCATTTTGAGGATTGTATGTCAATTGCCACGGTTTCAATGCACCGGCAAAATGAACAACTCGAATATCGTTTCGAAATCTAATCGAATCAAAATCATTTTCGAATTCGAATTTGAAATGAAACAAACAATTGAATTTTACTTAGTTACAGCTGGAACATATGAATAAAATGTATTGGCTGTGACATTATATGTAAATGGTAAATGACGAGAAATATCCGATGTTCGCCAATTCGAAAAGAATGAATTCAAAAGACCTTGATCTCCACCTAACAAAATGGGCAAAAAAAAACAAATGAAAATAACGAACGAGAAACAAGGAAAGAAATGGTCAACCATCGAATGATGAATGTTGTTGACTGGCAAATTGTACTAATTGATTGAAGGTATTTCTTGAAGGTCGAAAAACAAAAACACCGGAATTGAAACAATCGGGCCAGCCAGCATCAGGTGCAGCTGAGAATTCTTCTCTTTCAAATAAATCATCGATATCTTGTAAAACAACAATATCAGCATCCAAAAAGACACATTTTGTATATTGTTCCAATAGCCAACAGTTCAATTTCGTGAATGTAACACCGAGTTCTGGACGAGATAATAATTTTAAATGTTCGGAATCATTTGAATTTAATTCATCAACAACAATAACTTCATCAAAACTTGTTTCTAATGTTCGTCTACAATAACAAATCAAACGATTTGTTGTTTTTTTTGTCTTTTCAAATCGAATAATTTTTTTCTGTTTTTTTTACCTTAATAAATCAGATAAAGTTTTGGACACTAAAACAACTAAACGTCGTTGTGTTCCAACTTTTCGTAGTGATTGAGCGACGACAAGAGCCCCAAGTGCATAGCCATCGTTCGTTGCTAATGTAACAAATGCTTCGGACGACATAATGATTTATTAAAAGAGATTTCTTCTTCTTCTTCTTCAAATAAAAAAAAACAATTCGAGGTGTTTTCAACCAACTGAATACGAATAAGAAATTCGTTTTCTCCTCACATCGTTTAAATAAGACGCATCGATATCTTCACTCAACCATACGAATGCTGTCTGCATGATATATTCGTTATTCGATGATAATCACGCATCCACTGCATGATTTCTTTCTTCTTAGGTACTTTTGCCCATATGGATGTCTTTTATAGGATCACGCACACACCCGCACTCATCGCAAGTGTTCCGAACGAATTTCTATTCACAATTTTCTTTTCCTTCTTCTATTTCAACTTTAACATTTCATAGTTTATTACCTTGTCCGTCTCTCTCTCTCTCTTTCTCTTACCTTGTCCTATATTATGATTAATGATGATTATGATTTTCAGTGCAAAAGATAAAACAAGGAAAAAAAAGACATAGTTCAACTGTTGTTATCTGATAAGTGCGAAAGAATTCCTAATTTCTTAATTCTACACATCGAAACGATTAAATAAACAAACAGAAGAGAAAAAACTGAAAGCGTAAAACTGTTGTAAACATGTCGAACAGCAAAGTGCAAAAAGAAAATGTCCGTACTAACCTTGATCAACACATTTATAAATAACTCCAACGAACTAATAAACAAATATGTTTTGTTTATTTATTTTTTTTCGCCGAAAAATTCATTTCTTTTCAATTGACTTTTTGTTTCGATAAGTATTTTCAATAAATAATTGACTATTCGATGAATATTAAATCGTTTTGTTGATATTTGATAGATGTCATCGTAGATCCTCGAGAAAGAGAACGAGAGAGGTTTCTATCGAGGATCTTATTTGTTTACTCTATTTCGAATAGAAACAAGAACATCGTTGATATGGATATGAAGAAGAGATACGACAACATTCGACAATGTGCGAACATATTCAATTGATAAAAAAAAGTGCAATTCATTGGGAAATTGTTTTGAATCGTCCCGAGAAATACAATGCAATTACAAATGAAATGTATGTGGCGATGACACAGATTCTGCAGTCAGCTGCTCAAGATGAACAATTAGTTTTACTTTCGATGACAGGAAAAGGAAAATATTATTCATCAGGAACTGATTTAGCTGATCCAGCTAAAGCTTTTATGTCCAATGATGATATTGAACAAGCGATGAATGAAGGCAAAAATCGTTTGAAAAATTTCATTGAAAGTTTTATCAGTTTTCCAAAGATTTTAGTTGGTTTTATCAATGGTCCTGCAATGGGAATTTCCGTAACACTTTTAGCTCTATTCGACGGTGTTTATGCATCGTCGAATGCGACATTTGCATTGCCATTTATTCGAATTGCTCAAGCACCGGAAGCTTGTTCATCATTTTCATTTCCATTACTGATGGGTTCACTTCATGCCAAAGAACTTCTTCTTTTTGATAAGAAAATCGATGCTTATGAAGCTCAACAAAAAGGTTTAGTGACACGAGTTTTCGATCAATCGAAGTTCGACGAAGAAAAAGACAAAATTTGTCAACAGATTCTATCTTTACCAAAACAAAGTCTACTAACAAGTAAAGTTTTAATACAAAAATGGAATTTGGACACATTAAAATATGTCAATGAATATGAATTAAATAATTTACAACAACGATGGACATCCGAAGAATTTGCTCAAGCAATGATTACTTTTTTAAATAAAAAAACAAAATCGAATTTATAATCAAAACAACCTTGGACTTTTCTTTTTCTTTTTCGTTTTCTTTCATATCTTTTGATATAAAAAGCATTCTGTCAGAAGAAAAGATAACTTGAATTGATTACCATCCTCTCATCAGATCAACTGATTGTATCTTTCGATGATTAATAACAAAAATGAAGACATAAATAGCCAAGGTAAAAACAAAAAAAGCAACGACGATTAATGTCATGCGTACTTATGTAAATTCGATTTATTATCATAAAAAGAAAAAGAAATATTTTATTTACAAAAAGAAAAGAGAAATGAAATGTCTAAAGATCCGTAAGAATCTTTCTTCTAATAACTAATTCTTTTTGTCCCGTCCGAGAGTCAAACTCTCTATGAAAAATACAATCCAATGGTTGAGCTAACATCAATTCACAAGTTGTATCAACAGTTAATGAAGAAACTTTTCCTCCGATTAAATTGCCCGTCTGTTGGTCAGCAAATGATCCCATGAGATGATGCGATTGACTGTCAAATGTCCCACTCAGAGAAACGATATCATATTGTTTATGATTCAATTGTCGATTTCTCAATGAACATTGAGATACTGTCCCCACACAAGATAAAATAAATAATGAATCAACACCGATATCTTCCATTAACTCATGAATTGTTGAAATTAATTCAACACCTGGGCCGAGACGAAGAGGAAAACAGCGAAGAGCTGTATTGGCTGGTGCTTCTATTCATTCAAAATCTCATATCTATTCAATCAAAAAACAAAATCAACTTACGACGGCGAACCCGTTTCGGTGAGTGTTTAGTTTTATTGATTCGATTGAATATATTGGTAACTGCATTTAATACTTGAGGCATGTTTACTTTCTAATACAAACTACAACTGATTATCACTCTTTGGACTATCTCGCATATTTATACTTCACTTTTCATTGTCAATCACCGCCCATTTTCGGATAGGTATCATGCATTTTACGAATGCGTTTTCATCCATAATTATGACTTTTTCTCCGTTCTCAAAAATATTTATCTAACTCATTAATCGACTTTACGCAGTTTTTTTTTTCATTTTTATAAAATACGTCAATTGAATTCGTTGATTTTTATTGAATATCAAATTCGTGAAACCGAACCAGAAAAAATCGATCCAAGTTCTCAACGTGAAATTGTACGAAAGGTTAACCGTCAAACAATACATAAAGACGTGATCAATGATTAAATATAAAAGCATAGTTTGTTTGTTAATAAGACTAATAGAGAGAGAGAGAGAGAGATACAATCACTCAATCTTCAACTAATTACATTGATACAATCGATTTTTTTTCTTCTTCTTGTTTTTTCTTTTGATAAAAATACACAAAAATTTGATATCTGTTTTATGTTTCTGTCAAGGTAATTTTCTCAACGAACATGATTTCGATAAACGACATTTGACGTCGTTTGTTTTTTTTTAATAAAAAATGAAAAAGAAAGAATATGGACGATTAGAATATCTTTGTTAGAAAGAGCCAAAAGGCTTGTTGATTTCCTTTATCAAGAGTTTTCCGAGAGACGAAGAACAAGAAGAAGAAAAAGGAAAAGGAAATCTTTTTTTTTTATAATTTCATGTCGAATCAGCAGCGTGTGATGAATTCGTCGAAGGAAAAAACGAGACGATAGAGAAAAGTATTGACAGATGTAAATGTCATAAAAGACTTGATGATCGAATGGGTTATGATCGTCAACGATCACCGTTTGCTACACGACTTTTCTTAACGTGTTATTCAACATTTTTACTAATCAATCTTTTACTTTATTCGAATGATTATTTAAATAAAACTTCTCAAGATAAAGAAGAAGATCTCGATAAGGTTCTTCTCTGTTTTGTTAGTTTATCGATATTTTCAATTGGATTCTATGGTTTATGGTTTGCAAAACTGTTTATTCTCTATTTGTTAACATTTCTCTTGTCAATATTTGTTTGTACAACATGTTTATCGATCATCTTTATCTCAATGAATCAATTACAAAATAAATTTAGTCTTTACACAGCTCATAATTATATTTGGTTAATGAAATCTTCGTTGCCATCGACGTTAATTATTTATTTGTTAATCAGTATGATTCTGAATAGTTTAGCTATTTGGTCAACATGTCATTTGTGTTCGTGTATCGAACATCGACATGATCATTGGCCTTTTAGAAAGAAAACCATGACACATACAATCATTTAAATGTATTTTATTATATTTCGATGTTGTTTTTGTCTTTGAAAAATAAAAACAAAAATTCTAATTGGAATTATTCGAACGTCGATAAAGAAATTGACTGAGAAGACAAATAATTAAGAAACTAGTTGCAAGTAAAACAATTCCAATCTTAATCAATAAATTCCAATTGATCGATTGAATCGATCTCTCACGGATATCTTCATCGACATTCTCTCGACGAATTTCCTCAGAATCATCGGAATCATATTTCGGTTTCTTAATAACAGTATCTTCCTGAAATGTATCGAACGATGACAATGATTGTCGATTATCATTCGATGATTGAATCAATATCTGTGATGGACATGGTGATTCGTGTGGTTTGTCCAAAGATTTCGCTAAGATGAGAATTTTCTGTCGACCTCGTTGACCAATACATGGAAATTCAATTGTAATTCGATCGAAATGTTGTTGTTCAATCCAATCGAAATTGATTGTGAGAGGATCTGGTGAAATGCCGATATTCCAATTCCTGATATTAATTAACAAATGATTAACTTGATTCGATGAACGAGCTAACTTTCCAAGACCATTCGCCGAAAATAAATAATTGTCATTCGTTGGAAGAAAATCTATAATCACAATCTAAAATTCATTCAAAATTAAAAACCTTTTCTCAAAATCATTTTCTAATCAAACTTCAATCAAACGAGTTTGTCGATCTCTTGCAAAGAATCGTTCGACAGGAGTTCGACTTTGTGCTTGTGTATTAATAAAATGAATTAAATTGTCGTAACTCGTAAATGCCAATTGTAGAAAATGTAAATAACATCGTTTGCCATTGTCATGGAGACTTTGAATAACATTCAACGGATTGGTATTGACGAAACAATCATCGTTAGGACAAACAGATTCGCCCGATTCCATTTGAAGAGTAACAAGACATTCTTTACCGAAATGAGATTCTTCAGGTGGATGACTCAACAATCGATCGATACAAACAATTAAATAAAACAAAATCAAATTAAATAACATTATTCGAACGAACAACAAACTTTTCTTCGATTGAAAACGCGCCTCATTTTTTCTTCATTGATAAAAAAAAAATTTTATTTAAAAAATTTCGAAAAGAAAAGTTTATATTTTCGAATTCGTCGTTGATTCGGATGTTCGACTTGTTGATACTCGTTGATTTGCTGTTGCTGCTGCTGCTGCTGAGGATGATGATGAAGAAGTGATTGAACATGTTGATAATTAGCAATCGTTAGCATGAGATCGGGATGATTGGTTGGTAAAGATAATTTTCTAATGTCGAGTGTTTTCTTCAAATAAGTGAATGCATTGACATAATCCTGAAGAGACAAATAAACTTTACCAATATTAAAATAAGTAATCGCAAGATCGGGATGTGTCTGAGGAAGAGAATTCAAATCAATTTGTAAACTCTGATTGAAATATTCGAGAGCATCGTGAAATTTCGATTGTTTTTTACAAATAATTCCGATGTTATTATAGATCGACGCTAAAATCTTTTGATTATTTGTATTGGTTTGAAGAGCATAAGTGAAAAAGAGAAAGGCTTTATCGAAATCTTGTTGAAAATGATAAATCGAACCGATATTTAAATAAGTCTCAGCTAGACACGATTGATCATCATCGATCGAGAGAAAATTCTTTTTCAATTCGAGTGATTTCTCAAAATATTCGAGTGCATTTTCAAATTGATTCATTTGGTTGTAAACACAACCTAATTGATGATAAATATACGCTAAATGTTGTTGATCATCGGGAGGAGACATTCGTTGAAGAATATCGAAATAAATCGATTGAGCTTGTTGCGAATAACCGAGAAATAACAAAAGTTGAGCTAAACTTTCTTTGGGATTATCAGTCAAATGAAGTTCATCACGAAAATGTTTGGTTAATTGTTGTAATTGAATATCTTGTTCGTTGGTTGTCAATCGAAGATCAACTTGCCAAATATTATTTTCATGTTTCAGTTTTTTGATATTTTCAATGGTAAAAACGGTGTGTGTCGAGAAGAGAATTTCTTTTTCTCGATTTTTGTAGAAACTCTGACGTTGAATTGAAGCAAAAGGCGATGATGATGTTTGAGTATCGATGTGCATTCGAAAGATAATTCCTTTGAGACCTGGTTTTTCAATGGCCTTTCGGGCGAAGTTCAACGAGATTTGTTTGTCGAGTGAAGTCGAAAGAAAATGTTGAAATGAAATTAAACCTCGTTTAAATCGAATTAATTTCTGAAATTGTGAATCAGTAAGACCTTGTCCTCGGTAGACAATCATCGATGAATGTTTTTCCGTTCGATGAAGACGAACAATTTGTTCGTGAAGATCTCGAAGAAAAAATCCCATCGAAAGAAGTAAATCGATGTTTTCTGTTCGAAGAGCTTTGTTCATAAAATGATAGATAAACGATTCTCTTGTGTACCACCAAATAGGACTATGTTTTTCATATTCATTCTTCAATTCATCAATGATTTCGAATTGAGTTGTTTGTTGACGACAATAGGCAAGAAAATCTTCTCGAGAATTTTGATCGTAATCAAGTTGAATTAAAGTTTCTTTGAGAAGAAGTGAATACATAAAATCAGCGTCTAATTTATTCGATTGACTTTTAATTAAATCGAATCGAAGAAGATTATTTTGATAATGACAAATATCTTCATTTAATTTCTGACAAAGTTTGGTTATTTTTGAGAAATAATTTTCATTTAATTTGGAATAATTTTTCAAATAGAAAAAATTCGTTTTCGAATAAATATAAATCGATTCAATAATTGATAGATCATGAATTGAATCGAGAAAATCTTCATGAATTTCTTGATTAAGAATTAAAAAGATTTTCGAACTTCCATTGACATCTGAATATCGAACAAAATCTCGACAAGATTCTTCATCGAAAAAGATTTTCACCGAATAAATCATAATTTGATTCAGTTCCTTTCGAATAGATTCATCTTCATCGATTGAATTCAACCAAACGATCAGCACATCATCGAATTTATCATTGGAATATGAACATTTTCTATTGCAATTTCCCATTTGTATTTCTATATGACGTTTTTTGTATATTTGTACACTTATTATACCTGACAATAATGAATCAATTGACTCATTATACTTATACGAAATATGTGCGTCGTAATTTAATCGAAAAGAAAGTATCGCCCTCTCTCATGTTGATATGCAATTGAAATGAAGACGAGCACGTGTATATACAATTAACGGTCAAATAATTACATTTTTAAAAGTTTATTTCTCTGTAAGTTTTTTCAACATCAACAAAAAAAAGAAGTATGACATGATAAAAAAAAAGAGCCCGAAAACCTCTGATGAGATATGTAATATCTTGAAAAACAATATTCATGTTCACTTCATGTGTTGTGACCCTAATTGAATTGTCAACAGTTACACGATTACCTAAATCAGGACCAAATGAAGCAGCTGGAACAATTGTTGGAACAACATGGGGTAATATGGCACCTAAGACCCAGGTGATTCAATCCGACGAAATCTATTGGTTAGGATTCCTTTTTATTCCGTCAGGATCTGGACGGAATTATACGGTGCCGATAGGATCCAATGTATCCGCTTTGACCTGGAGAAGTCAAATGAATTAATTTGATACGCATTGTATATTACTTACAACATTTCTGTGTCGTACTTTCTGTGACTATCTTGAGAGTTAAACGAGCATCCAGGCTATAATATGACTGCTATAAATGTATATACACATAACAAAGAAGTATTCAAGCGTTGGAACTTTAGAAAAATATTTTAGTTAAATAATATATTTTTATTTTGATCAAGTTTTTCGTATTTAAAAAAGTAAATGATTTATTTTGATATGAATTACACGAAAAGTAAGAACGAACAAGTATCGCCCTCTGTTATGTTGATATACAATTGAAGTGAAGAGGAACAAATCTAATCTTGTCGATGTACCGACCCGAACGAAAAGTACATGTGATCTTGTCGTTATTTGAAAAGAAAACGAACGATGACAGGTTCGAAACGAATATTAATCGTCAGTTCAAACGAAGATCTTATTCGACATATTCGTTTTAATCAATATCAAGACACATTTATCATTGACTTAGAAAATGACAATCAAAATCAATTTATTTCCAATTTAACTGAATTAGTTTGTAGTTTTTTTTCTCAAATTTAAAAATAAAAATGAAAATGAAAATGAAAATTGTTTTTTTAGAATTGTTCGAATGATCAATTGTATAAACGAGCCATAGATTCGTTGGATATCGATGATCAACAATCGAAATCCAGCAAAATCGCCAAACGATCAGTGGATTATATTTGTTCAGTTTGCGGTGATCACGCGATAGGATACAATTACAATGTTCTTTCCTGTGCACCTTGTAAAATCTTCTTTCGTCGAAATGCCAATCAAAAGTTAGAAACAATGCGATGTTTGACTGGTGAACATCATTGTTCAGTTGATTATCAAACGAGACGTAAATGTACGAGATGTCGATTAGAAAAATGTTTTATTGTTGGAATGAAAAAAGAATTTATTCAAACCAACGAAGAAAAACAACAACGTCAAAAGAAAACCACCGATGAATCGGATTTGAATTGTAGAATAGTCGATGACCTCTCGATCGAAGATTGGTTAACCATCGAACGAGTTCAATATTCATTCGTTTCGTTATTTGAAAGTGGCCAAGAACAATGTGCTTGTGTCGATGTCACCGATCGAACATCGGCGTTGATCACTTGGTCACAATTTATTCAACAAATTGCTCTTCGTTTTATAAATTATTTTCGTCAAATCGATCAATTCGAACAGTTAGATGTCGATGATCGTTTAATTCTGATAAAATACAATATTTTCCCAATAACTCTAATCTCGAAATGTTTTTATTATAAGACAGAGAATGATTGTTGTTCAAATGAAGACAATGAACATTCTCGACGGCAACGTCGAATGTTTTATCTGTGCGCAGGCTCATATGAGACTCGAAAATTATTCGTTGAAATGGTTTTATCGTTAGTTGACATCACGAAACAAGATCCAATAATTCTGTCGTTACTTTCGATAATTTTAATCTTTTGTCGAGGTTTATCAATGAATGAAAACGAAGGTCTTCTCAAGAATTCACTTGATGTTTATCGATCTCAATGTTTTTATTTGCAAGTTCTTTACAATTATCTATTAAATCGTTTTGGCGAATTGGAATGTGACAAATACTTGTCGAATTTAATTCGAATCATTCTTCGAATGCAATCGTCTTCGTATCGAATGCGTCAACATTTTCATCATCAATCCACAACATCGGACCTTGTCGATCGAATAGCACCGATCGTGCAAAGTCTTCTGAATATTTCCTAGAAATGTTTTTTTGTTTTGTTTGCAAAATAAATTGTCGTCGTAAGTTTTAGATGTAAATGTCAGGTCAAATCAAAATGTTAATTTTAACATCGAATGAAGATGTCATTCGACATTTCTCTTCGAATAAAATTCCTGATACATATTTGATTCATTTGCATGATGACAAACCGATTTTGATCAACGAAGACGATCGAAAAGTCATTCAGAATTTGCCATTTCTGCAACAGTTAACTGAACCTGTACGTTCGAAGTTTGTTTTCTTTTGTTTTTTTGTCGAAGATTTGATTTAAATTTAGAATAATGTTGCCGATCAAGTCTATAAACGAGCTTTAGACTGTGAACCAACAGAATCTCCATCGAAAAATGTGAAAATGTCGAAGAAATCGAGTGATTTCGTTTGTGCTATTTGCGGTGGCAATGCTCTTGGATTTAATTACGATGTTTTAACCTGTGGCTCGTGTAAAGTTTTCTTTCGACGAAATGCAACTAAAAATCTAGTTGGTGATTTCGATTTTTGTTTTTGAAAGTAAAACTTTTTTGTTTTGAATTTGAATCGAAGGAGAAATTAGTTTGTGTGAATGGTGACGGACGTTGTTCGGTGAATCGAGGCATTGCTCATCGATGTCGAAAATGTCGATTAGAACGATGTTTTGCCATGGGAATGAGAAAAGATTTTATTCTTTCCGACGAACAAAAACAACGACGAAAACAAAGACTCGAATTAAATCGAAATTTAGCAACACAATCAACGACAACTCAACAAACAACAACAACTGATCAACAAATTGATAAAGTAAATTATCTTTCGAAACGAAATAAACAAATGTCGAAGACAAACGATTTAAATTTAGTTATTAATGAATCTTGAAGAAGAAGTGCTCGTTGAAAATAGTGATTCCAATGAAGAGAAAACAGAGATTTCGATTCAAAGTTTAGATGTGAATGATTGGTTGACAATTGAATGTGTTCGTTTGTCATTTTTGACAATATTCGATGTGCCAACAACTCAATTAACAGATGTTTTAGATTTATCCGATCGAACATCAGCATTAATCACTTATTCGCAATTTGTCGATGAAATTGCTCTTCGTTTTATAAATTTCTTTCGTCAAATCGAACAATTCGAACACTTGAACATCGACGATCGATTAGTTCTGATAAAATACAATATTTTCCCATTACTAATGACATTGAAATGTTTTCATTATAATCCAATAACGGATTGTTGTTCACCAGGAACCCACGAACAAGCGATGAAACATCGACAATTCTTTTTATTATGTAATCAACCGATGAGTCTACGTGATGCGTTGGTTAACATGGTTTTATCTTTAGTTGAAGTTACTAAACAAGATCCAATCTTAATTTCACTTTTATTAATTATTTTAATATTTTCTCGTGGTTTATCGATGAGTGAAAATGAGCCAATCTTAAATGATTATTTGTCTGTTTATCAAGCTCAATCGTTTTACACGAAAATTCTTTGGAATTATTTATTAAATCAAACAAACGAAACTCAAGCGATCCAACGATGGACTCAATTAATAACGATGATCTTTCGAATTCAATCGGTTGCTGAACAAATTCGACAGTTTATTCATCGTCTCTGTTTAAATACAACAACAGCAGCGGATAAAATAGCGCCGATTATGCAAAGTGTTTTGCATATTTCTTAAAAACAGTTCTTTCTTCTTTGTCTTCTTCTCTTTATTAATAAAAACATACAACAAATGCACAATTACTAATATATGAGTTCCTTTTTTTTTATCTACTAAATACGTTAAAACTACAAAAAAAATTGAATTAAAAATAACAAAAAGAAATGATGAGACAATCGGACTTCGAAGCGTCTCTTTAAATTGAACGAGCTAATCAATCATTGAAGGAAAAATAATTTCAAAAACAAAATTCGAATTACTTTTGAACAAGTTGGATGAATACCAACAGTCATATCAAAATCATTTTTTGTCTTTCAGATGTATTTTGTATGTGTAACCCTTTGGCATGTATGCAAATGCACTTTTACTGTCTATGAATATATAGAAGAAAGAGAAAAGAAAAATGTTGGGCCTTGACCGTTTGTTTTTCTTTTTCCTGTTGAATAGAAAAATAAAAACGTGTATTTCTGTTATTTTGATTGAAAGAAGAAAATAATTCGCTAGTTTATTATTTATTTTTTCAATAGAAGATGTCGCATCAAATAAAAATGTTGATTTTAACATCAAATGAAGATGTTATTCGACATTTCTCGTCGAATAAAATTCCTGATACATATATTATTCATTTAAATGATGATAAACCAATTCTAATCAATGAAGACGATCGAAATGTTATCAGAAGTTTACCATTTTTAGAACAATTAACCGAACCTGTACGTTGTTTTGAAAGATTTTAAAAAAATAAAAATCGATTTTTATTTAGAATTCAGTAGTAGATCAAGTTTATAAGCGTGCTTTGGATTCCAAAGTAGATGAATCTCCATCGAAAATTGTAAAAATGTCAAACAAATCGAGTGATTCTATTTGTGCTGTTTGTGGTGGAAATGCTCTTGGATTTAATTATGATGTTTTAACATGTGGATCATGTAAAGTTTTCTTTCGAAGAAATGCAAATCAAAATCTAGTTCGTTTCTATTGATTTGTTTTTCTCTTTAAAAATAATTTGATTTTTTGATTTAAAAAAAAAACAAAGGATAAAATGATTTGTGTAACTGGTAATGGTCAATGTTCAGTTAATCATGGAGCGCCACATCGATGTCGAAAATGTCGATTAGAACGATGTTTTACCATGGGAATGAGAAAAGATTTTATTCTTTCCGACGAACAAAAACAACGACGAAAACAAAGACTCGAATTAAACAGAAATTTAGCAACACGAGTCTCAGCTACAACTCCAACTGCTGATGAAATTGATCAAGTGAGATTTTGATTTGAATTTAAATGATTAATAAAAAATAGATTTAATTTAGTTTTTAATGGATATTGAAAAGAAAACAGAAGAAGAAATCTTAGTTGAAAATAGTGATTTCAATGAAGGACAAACAGATAATTGTATTCGAGCATTACAAGTTGATGATCGGTCAATAATTGAAAATGTTCATTTATCATTTTTAACAATATTCAATGCTTCACCCTCTCAAGTAACAGATATTTTGGATTTATCTGATCGAACATCAGCATTAATCACTTATTCGCAATTTGTTGATAATATAGCACTTCGATTTATAAATTTCTTTCGTCAAATTGAACAATTTGAACGTTTAAATGTCGATGATCGATTAGTTTTAATAAAATATAATATATTTCCTTTAGTAATGACTTTAAAATGTTTTCATTATAATCCTGCAAGTGATTGTTGTTCTCCAGGTACAAATGATGAAGCGATGAAACATCGACAATTCTTTTTATTATGCAATCAACCGATGAGTCTACGTGATGCGTTGGTTAACATGGTTTTATCTTTAGTTGAAGTTACTAAACAAGATCCAATCTTAATTTCACTTTTATTAATTATTTTAATATTTTCTCGTGGTTTATCGATGAGTGAAAATGAGCCAATCTTAAATGATTATTTGTCTGTTTATCAAGCTCAATCGTTTTACACGAAAATTCTTTGGAATTATTTATTAAATCAAACAAACGAAACTCAAGCGATCCAACGATGGACTCAATTAATAACGATGATCTTTCGAATTCAGTCAGTTGCTGAACAAATGCGACAATTTATTCATCGTCAATGTTTAAATACAACATCTGTGGATAAAATAGCACCAATTATGCAAAGTGTTATGCATATTTACTAAAACAATTCCTTTTGTTTTTCTTTTATTTATTATTATAAAGTGCACAAAAACATACACTTTTCTTTTAATTAATGTTTATATCATCAAGAATTTGTTTGATCGATATTTTCTACAAAAAAGTTTAACATACAGAGCAAATTCGCTCAATCAGATCATCGACATTTTAGAACTCATTATTAACACCATTCGACGTAATTTCAATACATAGTTGTATTATACGTTCACCGTCATTCACCTGAATGAATCTATATCCCAGGTGATTCAATCCGAACCGGAATCTGTTAGTTAGGATTCCTTTTTATTCCGTCAGGATCCGATATATCTACTTTTTTTGTAGCAGACATTGTTGTTGGATAAAACAGGAGAAAGCACCTTCCAAAATTAGAGAAAAATATAATGTGAATCCAATTCTTTTTTCTAAAAACTGAATTTAATATAAATACCGTGCATTTATTTATTTGTATAACATGGAGCCTAGATTAAGGACAGTGCGGTCATGGCCTTTCTCGTGAAAACACTATTACGAAAGATAAAAACGAAATGAAATGGCGAGAAACGTATTTATAAGAATTATTCAAATGATGGAGAGATTTTGTTATATTTATTTTAGAAAAAAAAAGCATGTAAAGTTTTGTTAAATAAGCTAACTACAAAAAAAACGTTCGTAGAAAAAATTGTAAATTAAAAATAACAAAAAAATGATAAGACAATCAGAATTCGAAGCTTCTCTTAATTAAACGAGCTTTGACAACAAATTCTTCATTAGAAAAGGAAACAAATCATTCAAAATTGTTAAATTTAATTGCAAGCCCTGGTCTAGAGTTTAGCCAGGGGAACTTTAACCTCAGCATCCTTCTTGTTCTGCCGATTGACCTGATGATTTAGTAACAACTAATGTTGTTAAATTCTAAATTGAAGATAATCAATCGTTCAACGAAAAATAATTTCAAAGACAAAATTCGAATTACTTCTGAACAAGTTGGATGAATACCAACAGTCATATCAAAATCATTTTTCGTTGCACCGAGTCTCATGGCAACGGCATAACCTTGTGTTATTTCACCTGCATTCGGTGATAAAACATGAAGACCAATGACACGATTTGTTTTCTTATCGATAATTAATTTCGAATACGACATTGTTTTCACCTTTTCTCTATGTTCACAAATTGACCATTCCAACGGAACGAATTCCGAATGAAAAACTTCGATATTCTCTTCACCGAACTTCGCTAACGCATCTTCTTCACTGTATCCAATAGCTCCATATTCAATCGGTGTAAAAACTGTTGTTGGAACATTATAATAATTCATTAGAATCTTCGATTGATTAAACAATCGTCTTGCTAACAATTGTCCCGCTTGAATAGCAACAGGTGTCAATTCTAGAGCTTGTCCAGGCGGCATTGTTTGTTCATCAATACAATCGCCAATAGCATATAACCAAGGAATATCAATGGATTGTTCTTCGTTTGTTTTTATTTTAAAACCATTCGATTTATTTAATTGTAAACCGATATTTTCTAGTTGAAGTTTGTTCGTACAAGCTTGACGTCCAATAGCAAATAGAACTGTATTACAATCTTCGTAAGAATCTTGAATTTCTCCCGATGGTAATGTTTGTTTATAATGAACACGTAATTTGCCCGGTTTGCCTTCTTCTAAACATTCGATTCGCGTTGGAATTGTTTGATAACGAAAGAGAATTCCAATTTTATTCATATAATCTCCAATTCTCGATGCCATCTGTTGGTCAAAACCTCGCAAAAGTATCGAACGAACAAATATTTGAACATCTCGGCCAATTCCATGTAGAAATCCAGCGCATTCAAGTGCAACATACGATGCACCAATAACTATTGTCTTGCCTGGATCGTATTTCAATGAAAATAAATCATCACTACAAAATACAATTTTGTCAATTTGTCAATTGAAAGCGAAATAAATATTGTTGTGAACCTAGTAATTCCATATTGTCTGTCACCTTCAATATCGGGATATTTCGGTCGTCCACCAACAGCAATAACCACGTTTTTGCCTGTGATTTCTTTTGTTTTACCTTTTTTATCGGTTAACTAACAGAGAAAATGAAATGACAAATTGAGAAATTGACCAACGAACTTTTAATCGATGTGGTGAAACAAATTGTCCATAAGAATTTTCATAGACAACACCTTTCGAACGAAGATCAGTTCGATATTTGAAATTCAACGATTGAATATACGATTGAATCGATTCAATCATTTTCGACCAATTATGTTGACGAGCTATTATTCATTTCAATAAACAAATTCATTACTTTTCTTTTTTTCTAAAACGAGATATTGAAATAGAAAACCTTGTTGAAGTTGTGCCCAACCATAATCAGTCGAATCATGAGCATATTCGCCAATTAATGCTGCTTGATGCATTAATTTTTTTGGAATACACTTCAATACAAACATTTAGAAAAGTGAAATCGAACGAAACAATCTACTTACGCCAACATTGACACATGTTCCACCAAGTCCTACAATCAAACATTTCAATTCAAAATTACAACATCAAATCAACAAACAGAACAAACCCCAAGTTGTTCCAATGGGCGTTGGCTCAACGAAATCTAAGACGCAAACTTTTTGATCAAGTGCTCGAGCTTCCTAACAAAAAAAACACACACACACAGATAAGACATAAGACAAAGAATGAACAAACTTTTGAACAAGCAAGACCACCTGAACCTCCTCCAACAACAATTAAATCGTAATCATACGAATCCAATTGATGTTCATCTAATTTCTGTTGTTTTCGATTTGATTGATCCGGATGAAGAAGTTTCTCGACTCGACCTGATCTCAATGCTGCAAGTGTATCATCACAACCACCTTCATTCAAAATCACAACATATCAAAACAATTCTTTCGTTTTTCTCCAAACAATCAATTACCAATATGTTCTTGTTTGATAAATATATTTGGAACTGTTTCTTGACCTGTTTTATTCAAAAGAACTTCGTCAATTGATTCTCCTTCAGCTAAAATATTCAAAATCTCATTTGTTTTGTTTGTGTTCGTTTGTCAAATGAAAAATGTCTCACGAATTTTATCTATTTCAATGGAATAAAATTCAATCTCAGCCGAATTCAATGCATCTTTAATCTGAACAAAAAAAAAAAGAAAAGAACGAATGAATTCGATGTTTGTTTTCGGAAAAACTGCGAACTTTTCTACAATAAGGACACCAAGATTTGGAGAATATCATCACATCATTTTCGTTGATATATTTGTCAACGAGATCAACAATCGATTGATCATCTTTCTCTTTCGTAGGTGGCATTTATCTAAATTAAAATCAATCGATAGGCAAAGACTAGAAAATAAAAACGTAACACAATGACGTCAACTTGTTTTTTTTTGCCTCGTCATCCTCATTTTGAATTTAATCGATGTGTGTTTCGCTCATCAAACGAACGAGTTTCTTTTGAGATAAAATGAAAGCGAATAGGTGAGAGCATTTATTCGAAGTGACCTCTACAACAAATAACCGAAGAGGGTTTCAATAAACCAATTGAATTGAAAATAAGTTAAGGGAGGGTTGTTGTTTTTCTTTTTGATGCTAAACGAGGAAACGGATTTCATCATAAGTTGCTGCAATGATGACTCATTTTACGATATGACAACTAGTCGAGTTGGCAAATGACTCATTTTTCACATAAATATTTTTCTTTTTTTAGTATTCGAGTCAAAAAAGAAAAGAAAAAACGATGCCTGGCCAAACGAAAATGATCATTATAACGACGAACGAAGATCTTATTAATAAATTTCAATTAAATGCCAATAAACACACACAAATCTTTGATTTGGATAATCATCAAATGGATTTATCTTTTCTCAATCAGGTTTTATTTTCACATATTTTCAGTTGAAATGCTTCAACTGTTCTTCGATTTTAGAATCCAAAATTCGAACAAATATCGAAACGTTCTTTCGAATTATTCGATGCTGAAGATCAACATCAAATAAAATCATTAAAAAATGTGAAGAAATCGAGCGAATTCGTTTGTTTAGTCTGTGGCGATCGAGCCATTGGTTATAATTACGATGCTTTATCTTGTGCATCGTGCAAAGCTTTCTTTCGTCGAAATGCAAATCAAAATTCAGTTCGTTGACAATTCAAAAAGATTCGTTGTATTTTCTTTCTAATTTTAAATAATTTGTTTAGATGAAACTTCGTTGTTTAACAGGAAATAGTTCGTGTTCGGTCGGTCATGATGTTCGTCGAAAATGTGCGAAATGTCGATTAGAACGATGTTTTACCGTTGGAATGAGAAAAGATTTTATTTTAAGTGAAGAAGAAAAACAACGGCGCAAATCTCGTCTCGAATTAAATCGGTTTGAAACATCTCAACGTTTGTCAATGACCTCGGAATCTTCATCTGAACTCGATCAATTGCTAATGGATATCGATCAAGTCAATGAAAATCTTTTGATCGACGAACTTCGAACGAAATTCGTGTCGATTTTCGATTCTCAAATGTTTGAATCGTGTGGTCAAGCGATAGATGTAACCAATCTGTCAACAGCGTTGATCTCCTGGTCTCAATACGCGAGTCAAATCGCTGTTCGATTTATAAATTTCTTTCGACAAATAAATCAATTCGAGAGTTTGCACAGTGACGATCGATTTATTCTCATAAAATACAATCTTCTCGTTGTTTTCCCATTATCGAAATGTTTTCATTATAAAACAACGAACGATTGTTGTTCATTGGATTCAAGTGAAGAAGCCGAACGACATCGACGATTCTTTGCGTTGTCCGGTGATTCGTCGAATATGCGAGGCAAATTCATTGATTTAGTTGTTTCTCTTGTTGAAATAACCAAACAAGATCCAACGATTTTATCACTTCTGTTGACAGTTTTGATATTTTCTCCGTGTTTATCAATGAATGAAAATGAACCTCCATTAAAAGATCCGTTGGCTGTTCATCAAGCTCAATCGTTTCACACGAAACTTCTTTGGAATCATTTGTTCAACGAATGGGGCGAACAACCAACGCAAATCTATTTTATTCAATTGATCAATTTGATTTTGAAAATTCAAATTGTTTCCAAAGACCTTCGCGATTTCTTTCGAGATCAATTTCAATCGCTCGACGATCTCGATCAAATTGCGCCGCTCATGCAGAGTGTTTTACATATTAACTGAACCTTTTTTTTTTTGGTGTTTTTGCCGAGTTTTAGAATAAAATTAGTCTCAATTTATGTTCATTCAAGAAAAAAAAAGCTCAATGTTTTGAGTGATTTGTTTATTTGTAGACAAAAGAAAAAAAAGAGAAAACAGAAATGAGTGAACAAACGAAAATGATCATAGTTACATCCGATCCTGAGATAATCGAACAATTTCGATTCAAACAAAGTCAATTGACGAAAGTTTTCATTTTTCATAATGAGAAATTAGAAAATAGTGATTTTATGAATTTAACATTTGCTCAACTATTTCAACCGGTTGGTTTTTCGAAAGTCAAAACACAAAAAAAGATCGTTTTGAATTTTTTATTTAGAATTCAACAAACGATCAATTGTATAAACGAGCTCTCGATTATCCTCAAATCAACGAAGATAAACCAGCAAAATCTTGTAAAAAATCGAACGAAATGATCTGTGCTATTTGCGATGATCGAGCCATTGGCTATAACTACGATGTTCTGTCTTGTGCATCGTGTAAAGCTTTCTTTCGACGAAATGCCAATCAAGATTTGGTTTGTTTTCGATGAGAAATTAATTTTGAAATTGATTTGAATTTGTTTAGAATGAAATTCGATGTTTAGGAGGCGATGGTCAATGTTCAGTTGGTCATGATGTTCGTCGAAAGTGTGCCAAATGTCGATTAGAACGATGTTTGTCCGCTGGAATGAAACGAAGTTTTCTTTTGAATGACGAAGAACGAAATCGAAGAAAACAACGAGCCGATTCACAACGAAATTCAACAAACAATCAAATCGACATTCCATTGACAACTGAAGATCAAAATCAAATCGATCAAGTTCATTTACAAAATTCATTTTTTCATTTGAATTGAAAACTGTTTTTTTTAGTTATTAATGGAAATCGAAGAAATCAATGAACAACCTGAGAAAATGTCATCGAATGGTTTAGCATTGAACGATTGGATATTAATTCAAAAGATAGAATCTCTTTTTTTATCAATCTTTCAAATAAAACGTGATGAAACGACGAGTAATGTCGATTTATCCGATCGTCAATCAGCGTTATTAACTTGGTCTCAATTTGCCAATGAAGTTTCAATGAGATCGATCAATTTCTTTCGACAAATCGAACAATTCGAGAATCTTTCGAGTGACGATCGTTTTACATTGATAAAATATAATTTATTTTCAATTTATCCATTATCGAAATGTTTCTATTTCAAACGAACAAATGATTGTTCATCATTTGAATTGAGTGACGAAGCCGAAAAACATCGACAATTCTTTGATTTATGTCGAGTTTCAACAAATATTCGTGAAACATTCATCAAGTTTATCGGTCAATTAATTGATATCACTGAACAAGATCCAATTATCTTATCACTTCTATTTATTATTCTCTTGTTTTCTCCAGGTTTATCATTGAATCCCGATGAACCGACATTGAGCGATCCTCTTTCGGTTCATCGAACACAAATTCAATATACAACTTTACTTTATAAATATTTTATCTATAAATACGGAGAAAAACAATCGCAAACACATATCTATCGATTGTTTTCGGTTGTTTTGGAAGTTCAAAATCAAACAAAAGATTTTCGAACGTTTTTCCAAGATCAATATACGTCTTTGGATGCTATTCATCAATTAGAACCACTAATGCAAAGTGTTTTGCATTTTTCCTAATGCTTTTTCTTTTCTTTTCAAATAAAATTTTCTGTTTTTTTTTTATACAAAACTATTGTTGTTTTGAAAAGTGAAAGAATATGACTCATTTTTTGTTCGTCAATCAAAATAACCATGAAGCGGTACATTTCGTTTGTTCTCGTTCTTTTCATTGGCGAATATTTTCAAAGTAAAAACATGTTTTTTCTGTTCTCATTTCGTTTTACTATTTCATGATGAGTGACGACACGAAAATGATTATTATAACTTCAAATTCCGAGATTATTCAACAATTCCAAACAAATGAAAATCTGCAAACACAAATTATTGATTTAGATGATGGTGACGATCAAAATCGATTTAATTTAGCATTTCTTGCTCAATTATTTAATCCACAAGTTTGTTTCTTCAAAATTCGATTAAAATTGACTAAAAACAAACTTTTAGAATTGCCGAAATGATCAAAATGTAAAACGTGCTCTCGATTGTGATCGAGACGATGAATCGAAAGGATCAAAATCAATGAAAAAATGCAATGAAAAAATGTGTGCCATCTGTGGTGATTATGCAATTGGATATAATTATGATGTTCTATCGTGTACTTCATGTAAAGCTTTTTTCTATCGAAATGCAAATCAAGATTTCGTTAGTTTATTGAAAATCGTTGTTTATTGTCGAATAATCTTTTGCTTTGCTTAGGCGAAAGTTCGATGTTTACGAGGTGATGATCGATGTATAATTTCTCATGAAATTCGTCGAAAATGTCAAAAATGTCGATTAACAAAATGTTTTTCTGCTGGAATGAGAAAAGATTTTCTTCTTTCGGAAAAAGAAAAACAACGACGAAAGAATCTAATCGAACAAAAACGAAATTCATCAACAATCGATCGATTTTATTTCGATTTCTTCGAAGATCAATTCTCAATTGAAGATTGGATTCTCATTGAAAATCTTCAATCAACATTTGTCTCCGTTTTTCAAACTGATTTCACCAAAACTCACGTTGAAAATGTAAATAATCACATTTCTGCGTTAATCTACTGGTCGCACATTGTTGAATCTGTTGTTATGAATTTTATTGAATATTTCCGACGAATTGAACATTTCGAACGTTTAAATAACGACGATCGTTTTATTTTAATCAAATATAATGTTAGTTGTTTGTATCCAATCTTAAAAGCTTATTATTTTCATCCGATTTTCAATTCATTCGATTCTCAAAATGACGAAGAAACAAAAAAAGCAATTGAATTCTATAATTTATGTTTCGATCCGAATACGATTGATCTCAGTTCAACATACGCACAGCTTGTTCTGCTTTTTGTTGAAACAACAAAACAAGATCCGATTTTAATTGGACTTATTTTCATCATTTTACTATTTTCTCAACGAATTCTAACGAATGAAAATGAACAATCGTTCAATGATCCATCGACTATCTTTCAAATTCAATGTTATTACACTGAAATTCTTTGGAAATATCTCGTTAATAAACAAGGCGAACTCGAATCGATTCGAACATGGAATAATTTACTTCGAGGAATATTTCAAACGAAATCTTTAGCTAAAATAGCTGTCGATTATTTTAACGAACAAATGTCAGCGAATTCAGCCGATCAATTAGCTCCACTTTTTCAAACTATTCTTCATATTTCTTAATTTATTAAACACAAAAATTGTTCATAGAACGAGACAAAGTTTTTTTTTGTTTGTTTTGTGATGATTAAAAACTATATGAAATGACATTGACACTGCCTTCGAGAATAATCGGATGCGAACTGGTTACCGATGATAACGACGAAGAAGGACATTTGAAATTCAACGACCATTGTTCACTTGGTAATTCATCTAAACGTCGAAATAATCGATAGGTTAACGAAATCCAAATGAGACCAAGAAGAAAACAAATGAGAACTTCAATTGAATACGCGTGTAATTTAGGCAGATAATCAGCTGTATAAAGAGCGATTGAAGATGAAACACTTCGACCTAAATTCGATATTGTCAATAACAATGTCATATAAGTACCAGCTATCGACACTTCGCTAACTTTAGCAGAAGCTCCAGCAATGGAAAGTGTCATCGTACTAACGAAGATTTCGTTCAAACAGAATAAACAAATTAATATTGGATAAAAATACGGTGTTCCAATGATTTTCGATGTAAAATAAATGTAAATCGCCAAGAGAACACCGACGAATAAACGAGGAATATATCCTCGACTCAACCAAATCAATGGACGACGAGTTTTACGAAAGATTATTGGAATAATTAAATTCACAATTAACAATGACAAACTGATCAACGCAAGAGTATGACGACTTACACCGTATCTAAAACACAAATCAACATCACAAATACGATTTCAAAAACAAAAAATAACACCTACTCAACTAATGTTAATTCAGTCATTTTCACTGTTGCAGCAAAACCAATATGATGTGTAAACAAAAGAAAACATAACTGAAGAATACAACGTTTTCGTAATAATTTATAAATTGACAAATATGTTTGAAGTAATGGTAAACTTGAATGAGTTTCATCTTCGATTTTCTTCGTTCGACAAACATTCTTAGCCAAGATAAATCCAATCATAATCACACTCACAACAACAAATAGAATTCCCCAAATAAATGTAAATTGTCCCAACGACATCAGACCATACGATTGATATGCAAATGAAAATACACGACGAATATATTCATTCGAAAATTCAGTCGATTCAAAGATCATTAAAAGTGATGAACCAACACAAACACCTGTCATTTGTCCAATAATTTGACATGTCGATGCCCATTGAGGATTGATATCATTGAATAAAGCTATTGACCAACCGTCAACAGCAATGTCTTGACTTGCAATGAGAAAACAAAGAATAAATAAAACTATGGTCAAAATATTCAATTGAAGATTATCAATGAGATCTTGAATGTAAAACGAAAGAATTAAAAGAATAAGACCGATGAAGAATTGAATTGGAATGAGCCATGTCAATGGACGACCAAATCGACGAATATAAATCGAATCAATGATTGGTGCCCAAAGAATTTTCAAACTAAACGGATATTGAACCCAATTGAATGTACCTTGTTGTGTCCATGATGCGTGATGCGAGGCTAAGAAAATCGGAACTGACGAAATAAATCCGAGAATAACACCTTGCAAAAAATAAAGTACAATGATCAAACTAATTCGAAACAGTAATAATTTCGGTTGACACGACATTTTTGAATGAGATTCTGGCCAGTTCATCGATATATATATATTTCGTTTGGTCTTCTTTTCATTCTTCAGGCCTCGATGACAGAACCGGTCACTCTGGAATTTGAACTAATAGTGTATATTCTTCTTACATCATACATACATACGTATATATACAATCAAGACAATTTCAATCTTATTCAAAGAACAAAAATTGTGATGCAAGATCAACAATTCCACTTGAACGTTTTCGTAGAATTGAATCACGCAACGAATATAGAATATTCACGAGATTTTGATTTGTTTGTTTTTTTTCTCTCTCTCTCTCTCTCTTTCTCAAAGATTAGAAAGAATAAAAAGGACTTTGCTTTGGTTGTTTTTTCTTGTTGTTGAAAAGATAAGATTCACTCTTGTTGAAAAAAAAGCCAAACTAATATGTCGAATGACACAAAAATAATCATCATCACTCCCGATTTAAATCTTCTTCAACAGAATTTATCATTTCTTACTCAATTCGTTCAACAAGTTTGTTTTTGTCCACGAAACGAATTCCAAAAAAGAAAATCGTTGTTTTAGAATTCAACAAATGATGAAATAACGAAATCGAAATCAATTAAAAAGCCAATTGACGAAAAGAAATGTTTAATCTGTGGCAATCGAGCTATTGGATACAATTATGATGTTCTTTCTTGTGCTTGTTGTAAAGTTTTCTTTCATCGAAATGCAAATCAACATTTAGTTTGTTTTGTTGAAAAGTAATTTGTTGTCAATTCATCATTTTTGATTTGATTAGACTTCACTTCGATGTTCATCAGGCAATAATCAATGTTCAATTTCTCATAAAATCCGTCGTAAATGTAAAAAATGTCGACTTGCAAAATGTTTTTCATTGGGAATGAAAAAAGATCTCCTTCTAAATGACGAAGAAAAACAACGACGAAAAAGTCTAATCGAACAACGAAAACTTCTCCAATTAAATCGAAATTGTCCAACGAATGAATTCTTATTATCAATCGAAGATAAATTAACAATTGAACGTGTTTGTTCATCATTTTTATTGAATTTTCAAAATGATTTAACCGATGAGTATCGAGAGAGTTTGACTGATCGTTTGTCTGCAATCGTATTTTGGTCGCATTTAGTTGAAAAAGGAATTTTAAATTTAATTCAATATTTTCGTCAAATTGAACAATTCGAAAAGTTAAATAATGAAGATCGATTTCTAATAATAAAATATAATCTTTCGATAATGTATCCAATTCTCAAAAGTTTCTATTACAATTCAACGAATGGTCGATTTCAATATGAAGATATTGATCATGCCGAAAGACGAACTCGTTTTTATCAATTTTGTTTTAATTCTCAACATTTATCAATTCAATTTCGAAGCATCATTCATTTCCTTTGGCAAATCACTGAAAACGATCCGATTATTGTTTCGTTTCTTCTTCTTATTCTTCTATTTTCTCAAAATCTGTCCGCCGAAGTCAATGTTCCATTATTCCAAGATCAATTATTAATCTTTCAAATTCAATGTCATTTTACGAATACTCTTTGCAAATATTTAATAAATAAACATGGAGAAATTCGATCGATCAATACATTTAGTCGATTAATTCGAGGAATATTTCAAATTCAAAATTTAAATCAACTCTTTCAACAAACTTTTCACTCTCAAATCATACAAACAAATCAAATCGATCAATTAGCTCCACTTATGCAAACTGTTCTGCATATTGTTTAAATTCTTCGACATAAAAAACCCCGCGTCTTCATTTTTGTTGAATAAAGAAAAAAAAACAACGTGCTTTTTTCTGACTCATTTTTCTTTTTTTGATTTTATCTGTAGACGCGAATATTTACAAAGTGAGAAAAAAAAAGGACAAATGGCGACTGAAACAGCAACGACAATGATCATCATAACATCGGATTCGAATTCCAATACATCGAATATTCCATTTCTTTCTCATTTATCTAAACGAGTCAAACTTTGTAAAAAATCTAAGGAAATGGTTTGTCGTATTTGCGGTGATCGAGCTATTGGATATAATTATGATGTTCTGTCTTGTGCATCGTGTAAATCATTTTTCTATCGTAATATCAATCGAAGTTCAATTTGTATAACTGGTCGAGGTGATTGTTCGGTTTCACATGAAGTTCATCGAAAATGTGCAAAATGTCGATTCGAACGATGTTTAACAGTGGGAATGAGAAAAGATTTCGTTTTGAGTCAACAACAAAAACAAATTCGATTTAAAAAATATTTCGAAAAGAAAAATTCGGCAACATTAAATGAACATGAATGGTTATTAATTGAGAATATTCGAAAATCGTATTTACAAATATTTCGAGAAGAAGACGATTTGATTGATTATTCGAAATTGAATGTTGCAGATCAAAAATCAGCTCTCATTCTTTGGTCACAAATTGGCAATGCAACTATTTTAAAAGTTATTCGTTTTGTTCAGCAAATTGAACAATTCAATCAATTGAATAATGACGATCGATTTATTCTAATTAAATACAATCTTTTATCTTTATTTTCACTAACAAAATGTGCAAAATTTAATTTAAAATATCGAGATTTTATTTATGCGATGGAAAAAACGACCGATATTATCATGAAACGAATTCAATTTTATGTTCTATGTTTCGAAAGCGATGGACTTCGAAATTCATTTTTGAATTTAGTTTGTTGTTTACTCGAAATAACCGAAGAAGATCCGATTCTATTATCTCTTCTTTTATTAATAATTCTATTTTCTCAAGGAATATCAATGAATGAAAACGAACCATCACTTCATCAATCGATCGATGTTTATCGAACTCAATCGTATTACGTTGAAATTCTTCATAAATATTTAATACAAAAACAAGGAGAATTCAAAACTTATCAACAGTTTATTCGAATTCTACACGGAATTTTTCAAATTCAATTAATAACAAAAAAATTTCTCGATTTTTTCCGTTGTCATTATTTGACAAATGAAACTGTCGATCGAGTAGATCCTCTCATGCAAAGTATTTTGCATATTCCATAAAAATCTATTTCTTAATAAAAAAAATAACCTTCATCCTTTCATATTTTGTGTCACGGGTGATTATCATAGTACGATTCGTACTTTTCGACATGACGAAGAAATCGATGATGCATAAATATCTACGTGTGCTTTCAGTTTATTTACAATGTAAACATCGATTTAGTTGAAAATCAATGTCTTCTAATACGAAATTACTAATTCTAACTGATGATGTGACACTAATTGAACGATTTCAATTTGGTGAACGATCGCATATTGAAATCGTTGATTTGATGAATAAGATCGACGAACAAGATCGAATTCAATCGAAAGTAAAAAAGAAAACATCGAATATTTGTTGTGTCATTTGTGGTGGAAATGGAATTGGAAATAATTATAATGTCTTTTCATGTGGCTCGTGTAAAATATTCTTTCGTCGAAATTCAAATCAAGATTTAGTTCGTGATGAATTTTCAAGATTTGTGAAAATCATTTTCGTTTTTGATTTTAGAATAAACTTCGTTGTTTAAATGGCGATGATCAATGTTCACTTGCGCCTGATGTTCGAAAGAAATGTCAAAAATGTCGACTGAAAAAATGTTTCGAAATGGGAATGAGAAAAGATTGGATAAAAGCTAATTTTCTTGTCAATAATTCAACAACAATCAATTTAGAAAATGATCTTGATCAAGTAACAAATTCATTTTTATTATTTTTCAAAAGAATTTAAAAAACTTTCAATCGACTAGTTATTAATGGAAGATAAATATTTATCAATCGAAGATCGTATGTTAATTGAATATATTCAATCGATAACTATGAATTGTTTAAAACGAGAAGTCATTGAATATCATCCATTGAATATTTATGATCATCGATCAGCAATCATTCATTGGTCGTATATTGCAGACGAACGAATTCTCTGTTTTGTCAATTTATTTCGACAAATCAATGAATTTCAAAATTTAAATGGTGACGATCGTTTTGTATTATTTAAATCGAATCTATTGTATTTATTTCCAATATTTGTTTGTTTTTATTATGATCGATTCAATAATCGTCTTTTAAATGAAGCTTTTGAAGTATCATCGAAACGATTCGAATTCTATCGATTATGTTTTGAGTCCGATGGCCTTCATATCTTATTTTTGACTACAGTTCGTTTTATAACTGAGAGCACTGATCAAGATTTTACTATTTTATCTTTATTAATCTTAATTTTATTATTTTCACCTGATTTGTTAATGCATAAAAATTCTCGATCACTTCAAGATCCGTTGAATATCTATCGAATTCAATCGAATTATACAAATATTCTTTGGAAATATTTAGTTGATCAACAAGGAGAAAGTCAAGCAACAAGAAAATTTGTTCGAATTTTATCATCAATATTTCGAATTCAATTTGTTGTTGAAAAACTTTTCGATTTTTTTCAATGTGAATTTGTTTGTTTCAATCTAACCGATGAACTTGCACCTTTACTACAAAGTCTTCTGCATATTTCATAGAGATTGTCATTTGTTTGAAATAGTTGAATAAAATGAAATGATAATGGCGTGATGACAGATTTTATCTTATAAAAAGGTCAACAAGGAGAGATGAAAGAATGTGTAAAACAACGAAATGGCTTGGCGATTAATTTGTGATCGTGGTCAACAAATTTGGAAATATTTAACAGATGAAATCGAACAAGATTCTTCAATTGATTTTGAATATGACAAACTCAATCCAAATAGTCAAGATAAAATCTTTCGAAATTCAATTCTACAATCATTGACAACAAACGATGACAATTTACAAATTCCTTCGTTTGCCGATGACGAATTGTCTTCAACTGTCGTTAAAAGTGTATCGAAAGCAATTAATTATTACAAATGTTTACAAGTTGAAGATGGTCATTGGCCAGGTGATTATGGTGGACCCATGTTTTTATTACCCGGTGCTATAATCACTGCTTATGTAACTCAATTTGACTTTACCAATGAACAAAAACAAGAAATGATAAAATATCTGTTAAATCATCAATTATCCGATGGTGGTTGGGGAACACATATTGAAAATAAATCCACAATGTTTGCCACTGTTCTTTGTTATGTTTCATTGCGATTATTAGGACTTTCATTTCAACATGAAACTATTCAAAATGCTTATGGATTCATTCAAATGGAAGGTGGTGCAATGTTTGCGCCAAGTTGGGCCAAATTTTGGTTATGTGTGTTAGGTGTTATGCCGTGGGAAGGTGTCAATTCACTGTTTCCCGAATTATGGTTATTACCCGAATGGTTGTCTATTCATCCATCTCGATATTGGTGTCATTGTCGAATGGTTTATCTTCCGATGAGTTATGTTTATTCAAATAAAATTACTGGACAAATAACTCCATTGATTGAACAATTGCGAAGAGAATTATATGTTGACAAATATGAAAACATTCAATTTAATCAATATCGAAATTCAATTAGTTCGTTGGATTTATATTCACCGCAAACATTTGTTTTAAAATTTGTTCATTGTTTAACGAATACATATGAATTGATTCATAGTGATTATTTACGAAGAAAAGCAAATGAATTTCTATTGAGTTATATCGAAGCTGAAGATGAACATACGAATTTCATTGATATTGGTCCAGTGAATAAATTCATCAATATGTTATCAATTTGGTTTGCAAAAGGACGTGAAAGTCAACAATTTCGAAATCATTTAAATCGAGTCAACGATTATCTTTGGTTGAGTGAAGATGGAATGAAAGTTCAAGGTTACAATGGATCTCAATTGTGGGACACTGCCTTTTCTATTCAAGCGATTCTTGAAACAGGACTCACACAAATCTATTGTCAAACATTGAAATCAGCGTATTATTATTTAGAAATGAGTCAAGTCTTAGAAGATGTTCGTGATTTAGATAAATATTATCGACATCAATCGAAAGGTGGTTGGCCATTTTCAACACGTGATCACGGTTGGCCAATAACAGATTGTACAGCTGAAGGTATTAAATCAACATTATTACTCGAAGAACATTTAATTGATTGTCCTCGATTGATTACAAACGAACGTTTAGAATATGCAATTGATTTTCTTCTCAGTACTCAAAACGGAGATGGTGGCTGGGCATCGTACGAACTTCAACGATCAAATCCTTGGATCGAATGGTTAAATCCCGCTGAAGTCTTCAAAGATATTATGATTGATTATTCATATACCGAATGTACATCTGCTTCTGTTCAAGCTTTAATCAAATTTCAATCGAAGAAACAAAGTTTAAACTATCGAACTCGAGACATTCAATTGGCTATTCAACGTGGAATTCAATTCATTAATAGTAAACAACGATCCGATGGAAGTTGGTACGGAAGTTGGGCCGTTTGTTTTACTTATGGAACTTGGTTTGCCATTGATGCTCTCATCGCTTCAGGCGAATCGATTCACTCGACCACAATTACAAAAGCCGTTCAATTTTTAATTTCAAAACAAAATGGCGATGGCGGTTGGGGAGAATCTTATTTAAGTTGTGTCAAAAAAACGTACATTCAACATGAACATTCACAAGTGATAAACACATCTTGGGCACTTCTTTCGTTGATCGCAGCGAAAGCTGATCGTTCGCACATTGAAAAAGGCATTCGATTTCTTCTCAAACAACAATTGAACAATGGAGATTGGAAACAACAAGCGATTTCAGGTGTTTTCAATGGAAATTGTATGATTAGTTATACGAATTATAGAAATATTTTTCCAATTTGGGCTTTAGGAAGATTTTTAAAAGAAAAAAACTGAGAAATATTCGCGTTTGTTTCTTTTGTGTTCTGTTCTTTTCGTGTTTATTTTTCGAATAAATAGAACTGACGATGATGGTCTGATCTTTCGAAGACAAAATATCTATCCAATGAATAAACGAGACAAACATATCGTCAGATTTCTCTTTTTTTTATAAAACCACGCGTCCATCCCATTGTCTTTCCATTCGAAAATGTTATTCTATCTCATACTACTTTCCTTCATCACTTTATTTTGTTTGTTCAAATTCAAACAGAGAAAAGTGAAGAATCAAACTCAAAAATATGATCATGCAATTATAATGGGTGGAAGCATCGCTGGAATGACGACAGCTGCTTATCTAACGAAATATTTTCAAAAAATAACAATTATCGAACATGACGATGTTCTCAATGACGTTCTCATGAAATCAACAAACGAACAATTAATTAATTATCGTTGTCATTTGAAAAATTCGAGTGAATTAGGTCGATCAGGTACGACTCAATCATTTCAAATTCATGTTCTACAAGGTGAAGGCGCTCGAATTCTTTTCGATTTATTTCCAAAACTAAAAGATGATTTAATTCGTAATTACGGTGCAAGAATATCATCATTGAACAACGAATTTCGATTTGTTATCGGTGATGTTTTATTAAATAAACATCTCACTGAAGATCTTTCGTGGTTTTGCATTGATCGTTTTACTTTAGAAATTGTTCTACGACGACATTTATCCACTCAACAACAAATTCAATGGATAACCAATACAAAAGTAACACAATTACTAACTGATCCAGTGACAAATACTGTTCAAGGTGTTCAAACCAAATCAAAAGATGAATTCTATGGAGATTTTATTATCGATTGTACGGGAAGATATTCGTCATCGTTGAAATGGTTAAAAGAGAAATTGAATTTAATCGTTCCAACCGAACAATTGGATACAGGAACTGGTTATGTTTCATTTGTTGGAGAACGATTTCGAACAGGAAATTCATCATTAGATTCATTTTTAATTGGAGGCAATGCTGCACATGCTCCACATTTTAATAAAGGTTTTCTTACGATTCCAATTCGACAAATTGAAAATCCCGAAGAAAATTCTCTCGGAATTTTATCAAATTTTGCTGTTTATTGTGTCAATGGTGAATATCCACCGTGTGATTCATTTGAAAATCTCTTAGATTTTGTCAAAGAACATCTTCCTCAAGATTATTATACAATGTTAAAATCAACGAAATTATTAAGTCCTCTTCTACCGTATCGAAAAGCTTTTGATTATCGAAAGTATGTCGAACACGTAGGAAGACAATGGCCAAAGAATTTCATTCTTCTTGGTGATTCAATGTGTGTCTTCAATCCTAAGAATGGTCAAGGAATGACTCATGCTTGTCGACAAGCCAAACAATTAAATCAAATCTTTGCAAACAACTATTCTCTCGAAGATATTTCATTTATTTATAATCAACAAGCTTCTGCAATTAGTCACGAATGTTGGCTTGGATCAACAACAAATGATTGGGCTGTACCAACATTAAAATTAATTCAAACCGATCGATTTGGTCAAATGAAAACATTTCAACGAACTCAAGATCCAACATTAAATTGTGTTCAACCGAAAATTCCACTGTTTATGTTATTTCTGCAATGGTATACTTATTGGTTAATTCAATGTGCTAAACATTCAGGTCAATTGACAACTGCTTTTATACATGTTGTCTTTCAAACAAAAACTCCTTTTGCATTATTAAAACCGAACTTTTTCTTTCGAATTCTTTTCACCTCCATAATTCATCATTTGAATTTGAAAAAGTTTGTTTCTTTTTCTGATTAATAAATAACGCATAAATGTTTGTCTACTACATGATAAAAATGAAAATCGACATGAACAATAATGTGTGATTTTATTGAACCGTTGACAACTTTAATTAAGAACTTAACATCAAAAGAAATATTATTATTGTACAACACCTTTTTCTTTCTTGAATTAGTTTCAAATATATTTGCAACATTTATTCCTTCAAACACCATTCGAAAATCATTTAGAATAGTAATTTAATGAATTAATTCAGAAAAAGGAATAAAAAAGCTTTTGTTTCAACGTTCAAACCTTTGAATGAATCTTGTATAGTAATAGATCTAAAGAAATGAAAATCTCTGCAAATATAACTTTCGAATAGTCTATTTCATGTAATTGATTATATGAACATTTAATTTAACAAAGTGAATATGTTTATAACAATGAAAAAATCACAATTACCACCAAATAACAATTCCAAAAAGATCAATTTGAGTTAATACAAATGACGAGTTGCTAATATCACCTTCTTTTTTAATGAGTTTGCCTAAATTTAGCATCAAAGTATGAAATCAATAATAAGCATGAGTTCTTACCTATTTCAGCGACAATTTCTTTGATGAATTTTTTTTTCGATGCATTCAATGAATTATCAATTGGAGATCTAATTTGATGTTCAAGACATGCCAAACATTTACTGTCGTACAATTTTGAAGCAACGAATTTAGCTAATGTTTCAATTTTTTCTTCGTTTTGTATTTTGTATAATATCACTTGAATCAATTGATCTTGAATACTATTGACTTTTCCAATTCGAAATAAATCTGAATAGATTAGATTACAACTTATATTTCATTTCCAGGGATCTGGATTCTATACAGGCATCAATTGATTGGCTAATGATGATTGTACAATCATAAAATATTCTCTTTGAACTGATAAAACCCAGATGCGTCGCTATTTATATCATTCGGTGGATTTGCATATTTATACAGTTCTGTCCAAGTGTTATCCTTTAGATTTCAATTGATTCTCAAGAAACCATAGATGTCAAGGAGGGAAACTCTTTTCATATCAATAATTCATAATCTTAATTTTTAAAAATTTCTTTCTTTTTCTGATTAATAAATGATTATATCAATGTTTTTTTTATTAAATAATAAACAGTGAGAGTATCATTATCATTCATAGTTAAACCTATTTTTGGCCATTGATTTGCATCGAAAATGATAAAATGTTGACGCCAAGCACGGTGCATATCTAAATGCCACCAAATCGGCGACAAACCCATTCCCCAAGATTTAATTTGAAAAAAATTGAAATCATTTTTACCAAGTAATTTCATTGAACGAATATTTTTATATTGAATTGTTTTATCACCAAATGGAAAATAGTAATAAGCAATAACTAAACGATCTGTATAACATGTTACATAACTATTTTTAAACAGAATTTCTTTGTCTTCTAATGAAACAAGTTTACTCAAGCTCAAGCAAAAGATTAAAGTCAATATGCGCAACATCATTTTTTTTGTCGTTTTTTTTCTCTGAAATAAATACGTATATATGATTTCGTTGGTCAATCAACCGTGACGATGACTCAGTAACTAAAAAAAAACTTTATTCTTCTTGTTTTTTTCTCTCAATCAAACAGAAAAAGATTTCTTATTGATTCACCGTTTGTAAAGCTTCTATAATTTTGTCGAAATCGGGAACTTTGCTTGCATCTTGAAGAATTTCGGCATATTTAATAATTCCTTGTTGATTGATAACGAAAGCACTTCGTTTTGTAACACCTTTAAGACCAAATTTAGGAAATTGTTCGTAGAGTGAATCATATTTTTGTGACACTTCTTTATTAAAATCCGATAAGAGATCAAATGGAAGTTGTTGTTCTTCACGAAATTTTGCCAAAGTAAATGCCGAATCGACTGAAATTCCAACAACAGTTGCATTTAATTGTTCATAATTTGCAATATCATCACGAGTTGAACATAATTCTTTCGTACAAACACCTGTAAATGCTAACGGGAAAAATAAAAGAACAACATTCGATTTCGATGTTAAATCTTTTAACGAAATTTCTTTGAGTTCAGTATTATATAAACTAAAATCGGGAGCTTCTTGACCAACTTCTACGGGCATGTCTATTGTCGTTTTTTATTTAATAAAAAGAATGTCTATCTCTAAGACGTGCTTCAATTAAGTATTTTTTCTCTCTGTTTCTTATCATCGAATAGAGATAAAATCTTTTTCATTGTTTTAGATATCGTTTATTACTATGAAAAAAAAAGTCGAAGGTTATTTCATGAAAATTAAATTGATAAATAATCCAATCAAAAGTAAAATCATCATGTCAATATTGAATTGTATTAGAGATGATGACGATGCTAAAATTAAATATTTCATTTAAAATTTATATTCAGTTCATCATTTTGTCAAAACTTACTAGTAGTAGATCGAGTTGTTGATTGCGTTGTCATTGAGGTTGTCGACGAAGTTGTTGATTGCGTTGTCATTGAGGTTGTTGACGAAGTTGTTGATTGCGTTGCCATTGAGGTTGTCGACGAAGTTGTTGAGGTTGTCGACGAAGTTGTTGAGGTTGTCGACGAAGTTGTTGAGGTCGTTTCTGAGTAATTCATCGAAACAATTGCTGGACCTGTAACTATGATTGAGAAAGGTGCGGTTATATTCTGAAAATATGTTGTCATTATCACGATATATCGACCATTCGCTTGCAATGTGTAGGATATTAAAAATTGTCCATTTTCTCCTGAATCATCATCAATAGCCAATATATTTGTAATCATATCATTTGCATTAAAAGAATTTAAATATAAGTAACCATAAGCATCAATCGTCGAATTGCTTTGAATTGTATAATTTCCACTAACGGATGTTGTTATTAAAATTGCTTCATAATAAAATATTGCCGTTGAATTATTTAGACGAAGCGTTCCACTATTTCTTGTTAATGCACTGGAATATCTTGATGAGACTAAACAAAATTTCAATCCAAAATATTCGAACTCCAACATAGCTCAACTTACAAGTTGTTCCATTAGCAAAACTCGAATTATAATTCACTTTTGTTATATTCACTGATGTTAAACCAGACACAATTAGATTAAAGCTTCCTGTAACTAATGAATCATATGTGGTAAAGATCAAAAAGTACGTTTGATTTGTTTCCAGGAAATATCGAAATTGAAATTGATTATTTCCACCTGAATCATCATCACGGATTATTAGATTTTCATAAGGCATTGCTGGATTAAATGATCCAGCGTATAAATATCCATATGTATCAACAGAGCTAACACTTAGAAATCGATAAGAACCATTCGAATGAACTCGAATTTGAAATCCTTCGAAATAATATCGATTTAAATCACTATTACGATTAAAGATTGAACTATTCGATGTCAATGATGATGAAATTGTTGTATTTACTGTATATAAATTAGCTATAGAAGACAAAAAAAAATGAGATTTTTAAAATGAATGAAAGTGAAATGAACGAACGAGGTGTTGTTGTTGGAGGAAATGTTGAACCAGTTGATGAACAATTATAAAACATTCGAATTTCTTGAATATCAATCGAACTCATTGTGATACGTTGACCAATTGTTACATTAGCTTGTAATGGAATTATTGTTGGATAACCATTTGATGAAAGGGCATTTGCACCATAATGCATCACAGATCCATAATCATAAGAAGTATTCTGAGTATTCACTATACTATTATTATATTTATCAAAATTAGACTCCATTCCTATAACGAAATCAAAAATGAATTCAATTATTCGAGAAAAACAAAGATTATTATCAAACCAGATTCTATATTTGAATAATTCACTCGAATGTAACTATCTCGATCTGGTCGAGACTGTTCATGAAAAAATCCTAAAGCATGTATTAATTCGTGCATAATAATTCCTTCATTAATACAACCAGGATGTTGTAACGTAACTGTTCGTTCCATAGTTATTCCTGTATTTTGTCCAACCTAAAATATGCAACTCAAACATAGATTTAGAAAAAATCTTAGTTAGTTAATTTTACATAAGAAGAACAACCATCACCATTTCTGATGGTAATATAATAAACATCCGAGGAAATACGAGGTCGAAATTGAACGCAAACAACATTATTTATTGAAATCAAACGTTGCATTTTTTCCATTGTTGCAAGAATGAAATCAACTTGATCATCTCCATATCCATTTCTAATGATTTCATA
>ERZ778027.1126-NODE-1126-length-49172-cov-11.939064_pt1 | contig 49172 bp, 59 predicted proteins | sample MGYA00375757_ERZ778027 | MGnify/ENA primary metagenome ERZ778027 (study PRJEB29350, sample SAMN05389817) | bioreactor metagenome | isolation source: Ammonium sulfate bioreactor | place: South Africa: University of Cape Town | collected 2014-02-18 ...
GTTATATACCAATCTAGAGAGAACAGAAGAAAGGCAAACTGTAATATGACGTGTGAATGACAGCAGTAGTATTGCTCTTTACTGTTGCGTCGTTTTCTCTTCTCCCCTTTGTGTATTTCCCTTGCTATCAGGCTAAACAATCATCTTTTTTTTTCTAAATATAGACGAAAGATAACTGCTGTTCGAACTCTGATTACGTCTCTACTGTAGTCGTAGTACTCGCTTCATCTCCTTTTCTTGGTTATGTTCCCTTTCATTTATTAACTAGACATCTAATCTCAACAGACTACTCACTCAAGATGTAAATATGAAATGAAGGAAAAAATTTTTTTTTCAAATAAAAGCAAATCTTTCTCGTTAGTCTCGATGTCTACTTAAAACAAGCAACGATCATTTCTCTCGTTCGCTCTCTCTCTCTCTCTCTTTCTCCTCCTTTTTTTGTGCTTCTCCAGAAAATGCACTCTCATCACTATCGCTCGAGGCTAGTATTTTGTATCTAGCATGTTAGTAGATAGCGCAACTAATCGGAAGGCATTAGTAAAAGACGAGAGCATAGTCATTGGAGATAACATACTCGCGATCGCAAGAGAAAGAAAAATCGAAACCGAATCGATTAGAAGAAAATCTCCTTTTCTTCGTCTTCGGATGTAAATAGAATTGATTGTTTCTGTTTCTACGAAAGATTTTTATTTTCAATAACTAATAATGCGTATCACACACACACACACAAACGAGAAAAAAAAACAAGAACATCGACGAAGACTTGTGATATAATAGAAAATCAAAACATGTTCAATAAGAGATAATTGATGATCGATTATTCAAGTTCATTATTATTGCGTGTTTGTGGATAGATGAATTCTCCCATACTTAAATTGAATGTTTCACCGTTGAGAAATCTATAAGCAAGAAAAGAAAAAGCAACTCTCTCTGTATATATCTCAAGGAACTAATTTAATCTCATACGCTTCATCTTGATTGACAATTGGCATGTTAGTCGATTGTCGCGTAAGACGAGATTTAATTCGATCTTCTTTCAATCTTGGCATGATACTGCAACTAGGCGACCATGAAATATAATTAATACTCTTGTAATAATCAAGAAATGTTCGAGCTAAATTTCGTCCAAGTTGTTGATCTAAATTGAATTGACAAAGATTAATTTTCTTTCGTAATCGTCTTAGATATTCTAATAAAGACGAACGAAGGAAGTTTTTTTTTCAATTAACTTTCTTAACTTGATGAATGAGAACAAAAAGAGAGAGAGAGAGAGAAAACTCATAAAATATCATCTGTTCACTTTCTCAAGACTTATTAAAACAAAGCGTCATGTCTCAATTGTTTTCTCTTACATAAATCTTCAGTATATGGAATCGCTTGAGAACTCATCGGTGTTTGATAAGAAAAAAACGAGACTTCCAATGTATAACAATGTGTACTATCTTGTAAGCAACCACCAAGTGTTCTGAAATGAATAGAAGAATAATTCTTTGTCGTTTTTTTTTGTTGTATTTGAACAATAATAATACCGTCGACCAGTTCCAGCTTTGAATGCATCTCGATTGAATGTTGTATTATTAATCGAGAAATCTTCAGCATTACGAGATAATAATCGAGGAAAGACACTGTGCTTTTCAAAACGAATAGCATCTTCATAAACATTTCCGTACATAAAACCATTCATCATTGTTGAATGAGCGTGAATATCAATGAAAAAATCCAAATCAAAGTCCTAGAAGAAGAAGAAAAAAATAAAATGTGTCCTTGAAATTTTCTTGTGTTTTAATTAAACAAACAGAATCTTCGTTGAGTTTCATTATATGTGTTTTGATTCCATAGATTTCTGGATGAGCCCAATGTGATGGTTCGGTCCAAACTCGATTGAGATCAAAACCAAGTAATGAACATCTAAGAATAGAAAGTCTAAGTTTAGAAACAAAAAACCGACTCGTCTCAATTTCAAACCGTTGATTTCCGAGAAAGACACCATCAGGATTAAGCATTGGTACAATATAGAAAACAATATGATCTCGAAGTACTCGTGCTATCGGATGATCACTTATGATAAATTCAATAAAACCTTGACAAACATATGACGAAGGTGTTTCACCAGGATGAACACGAGCAGTTATAATCACAACTTTTTTTCGTTTGCCCGAGACTAATAACGATGGATTAGCAACAGTTAATAAATCTAATCGACGTTTTTGCTAAACAATCATTTTAGTTTTTCATTTATAAGACTTTTTTTCAAAATTTTACCACACTATAAACTAAAGGTCGACGTTGAACATAATCTAAACGTCGTTGTTCGATATGTTCGAGGTAATTTTGGAGTTTCGTATACGTATACGGAAATGAATAAGCAAATTGATAGACATCATCTTCTCGATCGAAACAAAATGTAAATGACATAACATAATTTTTTCGATGTTCAGGACAACGATAATAGAAAACATTCCGTGTCGGTAAACGTTGCCATCGTTTACGACTCGTCGATTTAACCAATGGCGTCATACCATCACGATATAAAGATTTGGCTTTAGAAAAATTCACAATATGAAAAATGACTCTCTAGAAAAAAACAAAAGTCAATGTGCTTGTAAATAAATCAAAGACATACTTGATCAGCTTTGACATTTTCCACAGTAAATAAAAACCAACAACGAAATCTCGGACAACAAGTATCCGGTCGAATGAAAAGATCGTATTCATTTTCATTGACATAATCAATTCGACCCAAATTACCTTGAAAATTTTTTGAATAAAAACAAAACGAAATTCTCATCAACAAAAAACTATCTACCGCATTCGAACGAAGCATCGAAAATTAAATGACCTTTCTTTGGTTTGCCCTCATAGTTCGGTGGCACAATTGCAACACGTTGTACATTACCGATTAGATGATCATTATTCACATCGGATTCGCTATCTGAATTGTTCGCATTTCGTTGTTTTGGTTCGCCGGTATTCTCGGTCGACATTGTTTTTCTTTGAATATTCATGTGAACTATTGTCGTGCTCGTTTATAAGAAGCCATCTTTCGATTTTCTTTCTTCTCGTTGCTAAGCAATAACGTGTCAGCCATTGAATTAATTAAAAAAAAGTCATTTAAATGAAGAAAAAAAAACATTCGCAAGACTATTTTTAGAATTTTGTTGGAAATAAAAATAAAAATAAATCGATTCGAAAAGAAATTTCGTATGAATCATATCGGTTGAGTTTAAAAGACTCGCATTTATTTGATCTAGTCTTCATTCGTTTGTGTGAATATTATCATGACCGAGGCAGATGAAAAGAAACTGTTCGAACGTTTAACTCGACTAGTTATTCCGACGAATTACGATGTAACAATTCAACCGAATTTGGAAGATTTTACATTTAAAGGCAAAGTTCTTGTCGACATTCAAGTTCAACAAGCAACGAATAAGATTGTTCTATATGCAGCTGAATTAGAAATCAGTCAAGCTTCGATTAGTAAATTGTTTTGAATGAAATGAATGAAAAAACAATTTGATTTCAGATGGAAATAATGGTAAAGTTGAAATCGATGCGGAAAATGAACGTGCAACGATTTCGTTCGAACAAGAACTTCAAGTAAATTAAAATAGTAAAAACGGAAGTCAATGTATCTACGACTTTTATTCGTATAGAAAGGAAATTATCAATTAGCATTGACATTCAACGGTCAAATTCTTGAACGTATGGTTGGTTTCTATCGAAATAAATATACGTCTCCAGACGGAAAAGAGACTCGTTATGGTGCAAGTACACAATTCGAAGTAATAGCGAAAAAATATTTTTCAGAAAAAAACAAAAATACGTCACTTAATGATTTCAGCCGGCTGATTGTCGACGAGCATTTCCATGTTGGGATGAGCCCAATTTCAAAGCTACATTCGACATAACATTAATAACTCTCAAAAATCTTCGAGCTATATCCAATATGGTTTGTTCGATAGCGTGATTGAATCAATACGATTTTCGTTTCCTCTTTAGCCGATCAAATCAGAAGACGTTTATGTCGAAGATAACCAATGGAAAATCACAAAATTCGAACGTACACCCATCATGAGCACGTATTTAGTTGCGTTCGTCGTTGGAGAATATGATTATGTTGAAACAAAAGATTCCAATGGTGTTCAAATCCGAGTTTATACACCAGTTGGCAAGAAGGAACACGGCAATTTTGCATTGGAAACCGTAGCAAAAGTATTGCCATTCTATGCTGAATATTTTAATATTAAATATCCAATTGCTAAAGCTGATCAAATCGCCATACCGGATTTTGCCATGGGGTAAATTGATGATTTACTTTGTAAACTAATTTGCTTCGATTTTTTTTTCTCAAAGAGCTATGGAAAATTGGGGAGTAAGTCGAGATTTCGTTTTGTCTCGAAATTGAATTATTCGTATCTGTTTTTAGTTAGTTACATATCGTGAAACTGCACTTTTAATCGATCCAAAATCGTCGTCAACAGCTACACGACAACGTGTTGCCATCGTTGTTGCTCACGAACTTGCGCATCAATGGTTCGGCAATTTAGTTGTATGCTAAATCGAATTCAAATAAAGGATTTCTTTATTAATTTTTTGTGTTTTTAGACAATGGATTGGTGGACAGACTTATGTAGGAATCGAATAAGGCAGAGATTGAAATTGAGAAAATCCTTTTTGTTTGTTTGCTTCAGGGCTGAACGAAGGTTTTGCATCGTGGATCGAATATTTAGCTGTGGATAAATGCTATCCTGAATTTGATATTTGGACGCAATTTGTTGCAGATACATTCGCCGATTTTCTTGTGCCTGATGCATTGAAATCATCGCATCCGATTGAAGTACCCATTGGTAAACAGAGAAAAAGCTTTTTCTTCCGATTGAAAATTTGTTTTTGTTTTCAAAAAAAAAACATGAATAGGTCATCCAGCTGAAATCGAAGAAATTTTCGATTCAATTTCTTATTCCAAAGGTTCATCGGTTATTCGCATGTTACATGATTACATTGGCGATGATGCTTTTCGTCAAGGTCTACATAATTATCTCAAAGAATACAGTTACAAAAACACAATCACCGTCAATCTTTGGTCACATCTAGCCAATGCATCGAAAAAACCCGTCAATGAAGTCATGTCAACATGGACTCTTCAAATGGTAGACACTATTTTTCAGTTTGTTCGAACAATAAAATTATATTTTATCTTGATTTTTTCAAGGGTTATCCACTTGTAACTATCACCGAAGAACAACAATCGAATAATAAACGTGTTATTAAATTAACTCAACAACGTTTCATTGCTGACGGTAGTCAAGATAATGATAATCTTCAATGGAAAATTCCGATAACAATTTTTACGAAAACAAATCCGAATGCTGTCGCAGAAAAACTCCTCATGGAACAACCGGAAACAACGATTACATTAGAAAATATTTCAGCTGATGATTGGGTGAAATTAAATTACAATTCGATTGGTCTTTATCGAGTCAAATATTCATCGGAAAGTTTAGCTCGATTCAACGAACCCATCGCCAAGAAAATCTTGAGTCCACAAGATCGACTCATGATTCAAGATGACGTCTCGGCATTGTGCAATGCTGGTCATCAATCATTTGCTGATTATTTGAAATTATTATTATCGTATGAAGATGAAGATAATTTTACTGTTTGGAAATCGATTGGTAAAATCTCGAATTTTCGTTGAATTAAATTGTAAATGAGCGTTTTTTAGCATCGAAAGTTGGTGATTTATATACGTTACTTGATCATACCGGTTATATCGATCAATTTAAACGATATCGTTTGAAACTTTTTTCAAAAATCCAACAAAAACTCGGTTGGGATGCCGAACCCAATGAAAATCCGCTTTTTGCTATGTTACGTCCGATTGTATTGAATATCGTCGGCAAATCAGGCGATGAAAGTGTTGTCAAAGAAGCACAAAAACGTTTTGAACGTCATTTAAATGGCGATCTAATCGATCCGAATATTCGTGGTACTGTCTATGCACTTGTTGCTCGTTTTGGTAACGAACAAACTCAAGAACAATTGAAAAAACTGTATCTATCAGCTGAAATGACCGAAGAAAAAGTTCGAGTACTCCGTGCGATGGGTCAAACAATCGATCCGAATTTAATTCAAAAAACATTAGAATTCGTCTTCGAAACTGAACATGTTCGAATGCAAGATTCGACAGCTGGTCTTAGCGGTTGTACATCAAGTCGAATTGGTCGTGAACTATCATGGAAATATTTACAGAATAATTGGTCGAAACTTCTACAACGATTTGGTGACAAGAGTAGTTATTTAATTTATTTCGTTGAAGTAAAATTTGGATTGAAACAAAGATTTTATCTCGTTTGTTTGTTTTGTAGATTGCTTTGGATAGTTTCGCTGATGACAAGATTGCGAATGAAATTCAAACATTTTTCGAATCGGTTCATACACCGATCGTTTCACGAGCTGTTAAACAAGTTGTCGAAACAATTCGTATGCGTAGTCAAGTACTTCAACGTGATTCAAAAGCTATTGAAGATTATTTAAAAAATTATTGAAAACATTTTGATAGTTGATTCATTTTTATTTTTATTTGATTTAATAAAAAAAACAAACAAAAGCAAATAGACGAGATAACCTAAAAAAACGAGCATAGACTTCGATTTGAATGCCATCTATTGGAAATGAGTTGATTGAGCATTTGAAAATCTCCAATGAGAAATGATTCTTTCTTCACTACTGAGTCTTTCATGTTGATGTTTCAATACCATCGTCTTGATTTGATTTAAATACTTGACAGTTTACCTTGAAAATCTTTGTCAAAGAAACAATATTTATTTTCTCCTTCTTTTGACCAAATAGAATCCGAACGAATATGATTCAATTCAGTTAATTTTATGTTAAATTATGGCTTCGTTGAGTGATAGCAATGATAATGATAGCAGCTCAAGTGATTCCGATGATTCGATTTTCTACGATGCTAATGAGAGTTTTTCAACCAGTGAAACATCAACGTAGTTAACCACATTTGCTTCGCTTTTTACATTTCAAAATGAAATTTTTCTTCCGTTTGTAGTTCGCTGCAACACGAACCGCGTTGGAGAATATCATCACAAAAATCTGTACGTGAATTTGCGCTCGTTCGAATCTTTTCTCTCTTCATTATTTGTCTTTTCGAAGAATCGTTTTGTGCCAATAACTGAAAGTCAACGACATGATATAGAACGACGTGATAAACTTCAACGATTACGTTCTCGTGATGATACCTATCTCTCCAATGAAATCAAACAAGCCAATATTCAATCGACAAGTCAGCCGAATCTATTCGATCTCAACACGATCGATCGAATCACAAAATACGGTGAAATTCATCCGAACAGTCAGAAATTAAACGACGACGAAATTCTTCGTCAACCAATCGTTCGAAATCTTGATAATGGAAAATATATTCCATTGAGTGACGCCAATCCAATGACGCAAACCATACTCGAACGTGTTCAACGTTCGAATTCAGTTGTACCGATGAAAGATCACAATCTATCGTCATCATCGTCATCGTCATTATCATCACAACTCAGTCAAGCGAATGATGGCACATCAACAATAAGTAAATCATCGGCGAACTCATCGACGCCAACAACCGTCCGAAAACAAATATCGAAATTTGTTGTGAAGAATTTGCTTCGAAAAAATAAAGCCAAAAGTGTAACGCCATCTGAAATCGATGACGATGAGAAATTATTGATCAATGACGGATCCAACGGTGATTTGAAGTATAAAGCATCGAGATATTTAAAACAAGATGAACAATTCGAGAGCACACAGTTATTGCAAACATTTGTCAATGCTCATAATGGACCGATTTGGTGTATGAAGTAGGAATAGAAACGATAAGAAATACGTTTGATAAATGATTTAAATAGATTTTCACCGGATGGACATTTGTTAGCTACAGGTGGTCAAGATAGTTTAGTGAAAATTTGGGCATTGAAAACTGCAGAAATCTATTTCAATGATTGTTCTCGTTTAACATCGAATTTAACAAAACAACAAACAGAAATTCTTACAAACCGTTTTCAAGAATTCCATCAAGAAACACTTTCAGACACGCAAACATCAACAACAACAATCAATACCAAACTTGGTTTACATGAAAATCAAGCTCCTCTATATCCGAAGCCATTCTGTGAATTGAAAGGTCATCAAGCATCGGTACTCGACGTAGCTTGGTCGAAATCATTGTTCGTTCTCTCATCATCAATGGACAAAACTGTTCGTCTTTGGCATTTAAGTCGTTCGGAATGTTTATGTTTTTTTCGACATATTGATTTTGTTTCGGCCATTGCTTTTCATCCGCGAGATGATCGATATTTTGTTTCAGCAAGTTTAGATGGGTAAGACGGGAAAACGAAAGAGAGAAAATGTCAGATAACAAGATCGATCGATCGTTTCTTTTTGCTTGAAGGTCGAATTTAGTTAGATTAATCATGAAGATCTTTTTTTAGACATGTTCGCCTTTGGAATATACCAGACAAACGTGTTGTACATTGGACTGTTTTGCCTGCTCAAGTCTCATCTCAAATCAGTGTTGCACATGCGAATTTAATCACAGCGATCAACTTCTGTGATGACGGGAGAAAAGTAACCGTTGGAACGTTCGATGGAAGATTTTTGATTTACAGTGACTCGTTACAATACGAGGTGAGCGATTAACTTCTTTTTTTGTTTGTCACTTATTGAATTTATTAATCTTTGTTCGTTGAAAAGACGGTGATGAATGTTGGAGAAAAAGATGGAAGTCGAAGTCATCAATCGAGAAAGAAAATGTCCAAACCTCATAAAATAACTGGCATCGAATCGATGAATTCAAATAATTCAAAAGTAAATATTAACAGAAGTAGAGCAAAATAATGAATATTGACTTAGGTATTAATCACATCGACTGATTCTCGGATACGTCTGTACGATATTCGAACGAAAGAAATCGAACGTAAATATCGTGGTTATTCGAATCAATCGAGTCAAATTCGTGCATCGTTCAGTCACGATGATCGTTACATAATTAGGTACGATGAAATCAAGAAATCAAAAAAGAAATAACTCTTCTATTTCCAGTGGAAGTGAAGATAGTTGGTTTTATATTTGGCGAACTGAGCCAAATGCAACATTGACACGGAAACAACGACGATATTTTAGTCGAGCTTTCGAACGCATTCGAGGTTAGAAAGAAATTTCGAAAGAAGATATTTTTCAAAAGCAAAAAATGTCGTTTTAGTTCATAATACAATGGTGACATCGGCGATATTTGCTCCTAATCCTCAGTTAATTATGAATAGTATTTACTCATCTCCTGTTTCGACACCATCGAATGTAAATAATCGTCAACGACCAATTGGAAATGATACGTCGGATAATTCGATCTATGTTATGCTGACAGCCGACTCCAAAGGTCAATTAAAATTACTTGTCAATCGGTATTATCGCTAATTGTGATACTGATAAAATAATCTCTTCTTCCAGAAAAACTACACACGCGCACACACTTTGTGATATACATATTTTGTTTTCGAATTTCAAGATAAAATGAGTGCTTAACAGTGTCTTTCAAAAACTAATCTTTGATTTCCATTTAAATTTTGTTTTATTTTTCTTAACAATTAATATTCTAATGTTTTCTATTTACTCTTCTTTTAGATTAGATCTATCGAAAAGAAATGAATCGACTCGACATTTCTAATCTATAAATAATGACCTTCTATCTCACTCGTCAATAGCCAAGTGTACGTACATCCAATTTAATTACATTCAAAGTCTATTCTTTGCCAGTATTTTTTTTCTTCTTTCTGCTATTATATTTGATATATAAAGCAACAGTTAGTTAGCAAGCAACGAATAGGGAATAGAATTAAAGCGAATAACAGAGACAGAAAGAAAGAGAGAGAGAGAGAGAAAATGGCATGTTATCGTGTGCCTATTCGACAGCAACATGCAAGCAGTAGCATTTTTTGTTATTGTTGTTGTTGTGTCGCATCATTAGAAGTCAGTCGAAGAAGTAAATCCACATCTATATTTTTAGTATTACCAGACATACAAGCACGCATGCGCTCTCAGAGTATTCTGTCAATAAACTAATAGGTGTCCCTTTTTCCCTTTAGTCCAAGAAAACTATGTATATACTTCGTTTTTTTTTCGTTTATCGTGTAATATTGACTATCGACCTTTGATAATGACAGCAGATGGTCCCAGCTGATCATTTTTTTTACAATACACTTGATAGTATTAATATTAGTAATAACGATAATACGTATACATTATATATATAGATGTATAAATAGATTTTGACTTGAAAACGAAGGAAAAAGAAAAGCTATCTGCCTAAATATTGATGGTTAAGTATCATCGTTAGAAAAATATTTATTGACTTGACAGTAGGCATAAGAAAATCAATGATCGTAAAAGCAGACCATGTTGCTATGTGTCAAAGAAGCATGCGACTGGCAAACATACGTCATTAGTATTATATTGAGTTGCTTTCTTTCTTTTCTCTCTCTCTCTCTCTCTTTTCCGTCTTTTTCTCATCAATAGTTATACGATTGAGGTGCAGGGCAACGAAGAACGAGAAGGAAAAAAAAGACGACAACGCTCGGAAAATATCTATCATCAAATCATCATCACTCCTTCTCCACTATAAACTAGTAATCGGGCAGAAGTTAAGTTTTTTCCTCTATCTCTCGCCATGTAAACAATTCCTATAAACAGAACGCGCGCGCGCCGCGTTTTTTTTTCTTCTTTTACATTATGATTTGTTTCTTCAGCGTTTCCTACTAATTGCCCGCACCTGTCCCCTGTCGAACTCTGATCTTCTGTTTAGCATTTGTTCGAATAATTTTAGAATGTGACTATGTAGAATAAACAACGAGTTTGATCTTATTAACGATAATGAACAACGAAATAATCTCGTCATCAAATGTTCGATTTTTACTCGTAACAGCAAATACAGGCTCGGTGTTTGAAAAGGTAATTTTCAATGTTCATCAACAATATTTTTGATATTTTTCTGTTTTCTAGCCTGAATTATTAATAACATGGCGAAATGAATTTGCTAAAGTAAGTTTTCTAATCTAGTCGTCCAAATGAATAATTAAATGAGAATGAACGTTGTTGAGTATTGCCACATTGACAATCACAAGAGATTTGATAGTTATTTCGTTGTGTTGACTGTAAAAATTGCTCGAATATCCCTAGATCAGTTGTTGAACTAAGTCGACCTTGTGTTAATTTTTTAGCCTGAAGAAAGAAAAAAAAGCTTTTTTGTTTCGATTGTTTGTTCCTTCTGTTTGATCCTTACCGAGCAATCACAAGAACAATCAATAAAGCAAGCTCGAAATCGATCGTCTTCGGCTAAATCTGGTTCAGTTCGAAATAGGTTATTCATTTTCGTTGTATTTGTTGTCATGAGACAATCATTCGTATCATCCATCGTCGATGGTTTGACTGAAATCGAACATGAATTCGATTTAGGATTTTCAGTAGTTAGAAGAGATTTGATTTGATTTGTTGCATTTTGAAATAAACTTGTCATGATAGAAGAAGAAGAAGAAAAAAAAACTAGTTAATATACATTGATTTTCGCGCATTTGTTTTATTTTCTAGCTCATACAACAGAATTCAGTCGATTTCATTGCTTTACATTGTCAAGAAGTTGGAGGCAAAGAATATGAAAAATACATGCATATACTTGATCAATTTATTAAGTAAAATCGATGATTGAAAGACAAGAAATTCACATTTTCAATAAATTTGTATAGAGATCTCGTCGATATTCCAGAGTTAATAACAGATTTTACTCGTCATCGTTTATATTTCGATTCGGATTATCAATCTCAGGAAACATTTACAGTAAAGCCAAGCTGCTCTTTCAGGAATGTGTAAACACATCTGTTCCATTATTGTTTTTTTTTCTAGGCTCTTGGTTGCGCGTATTTCTTTCGAAATAATCTCTCTGTAGAACAGTGGAATTTTTCAGTTTCATGTTTTCAACCTATTGTTAATCGTCAGATTTTTGCGGGTAGTTTGGTCAATGCTCAAACAATACGACGAGGGAAATATCCTCGAGCATTTTTTCCCGAAGTAAATTCTCAATTGAATGTCTCAATTCGTTCGTTCATTCAGCTCTTTTTCGTAGCCAAAATGGTCTCGAAAAGGTTTCACACAAACCCGTTGGCTAATTAATGATTTGTAAAACATTTGTTGTTGAGAATTTGTTTTACATTAAAATTCTTTTAGCACATTTGATTTGTTAAATGTACACCTCTTCCATGACGCATCAAATCTTCTAGCAGCCGAACGAAGTCCATCAATCTACAGTAAATGCCGTCAAAATGCGTTGAAATACACATTAGAAAAGTAGATCAATGAAATCGATTTGGATTTTTCTTGAATATTTCTATTTGAATTAGTTTACCAACTGATCAAACGGGCAATGCCGTTCCATTTATAATCTTTGGTGATTTTAATTTTCGCTTAGATGCTCATCGTCTAGTTCAAGTAATTGATTCGATTGAAATCGAATTTGAATAATTGATTTGAAATTTTTTAGCATCTATCAGAAAAACGAGACGATTTAATCGATAAAATAAAACAAGATGATAGCGAGGAAATCTCGAAAATCATCATTCGAAATGAAGATAATCAACCGAAATTAACAATCGAAAAGAAAGCATTCGATTTACATGAAAAACATGATGAATTCTTTAATCTCAATACTCAACAAGTTCGAATTGAAACGACAAAATCAATTCTCGAAAATATTCTCGCTTGTGTTTAGGCAAATACATTTGATTTTGAATCGTCGTCATTCAATGAACATTTATATGAATATGAAAAGAATTTTCCGCCAAGGTTTGTTCACTTCGAACGAAGAAAATCTTATTGAAAATTGATTTCAGTTATCCGTACAGTGAAGAACACGATGAAGCTCGTTCGTATCTTCGTGCACGTTGTCCTGCTTGGTGCGATCGAATCTTTCTAAGTCATTCATTTAAAAATTTTGTGAATACTGAAGTAAACGACCAAAACATAACAATAAATATATTTCAATTTGCTTTATTCAGGCCTCTCAACCGACGTATGATATCGCTGGATATGATGTTTGTGTTGGCGATCATAAGGTTCGTTTGTTTTTATTGTTCGTTTTGAATCGTTAATTATGAAAAATTACGTCTTGTAGCCAGTCTATTTATGCTTAACAGTAAATACCGTTTCAGGTTAGTCTCATAGTCAAAATATGTGCAATGGATTGTTCTTGCATGAATCTATTTGTTGTCACGCTTGAGAGTTGGTTTTCTTGTCTGAAAATCTTTCTATGATTCTAGAAAATTTGCCATGATTATGAATGCTTTGTTTAAAAAAAAGAATCTGATTCCCGAGGGTAAATAAATATACACAAAATCCATCCTAATATCATACGTTATCCTGTAGTCATAGTTCTTTTCTTCTGTGTCTTGTTGGTTTTGGATTTTCCTTGTTTTTTTTTTTGAAATTTTTCGTTGTCAAAAACTTCGTTCTTTTTCTTTCTGTTTAGAACTTAATCTCAAAGAAACCAAATATCTCAATCATGATGACCATCAACGAACAACCGTAGATCATCATCTATTTCGTGCGAATATCAAACATACAATAATACGATTTCTACGCGAAACACCGGTGTAATAGATTCGAATCTCTGTATCAATCTGTTTTTTTTTCTTCTCTCTTCCTAGTCTATTTTATCCTCATCAGCAGTGAATTGTATTTCTTCTTTTTTTTTGTTTTCTGTCGTTTGTGCATATATATATATACGTAATTTTAACGCAATAATAAGCAGACAATTTCGATGTGTGAAATTTTAGATACGATGGCAAGCGAATCGGCGAGTAGTTCCGATGAATTGCCGAATTCATCGAAAGTTGTAAAATTCTCGAATTTATGCAATCTTTTGGAAAGAATATCGAAAAGTCAAGGAGCCATAGCTAAACAAAAGTTAATGACAAGATTTATTAGTGATTGGAGAAAGACACATAAAGAAGTGCATGCAAATGATCCGGAAACTGCGCCAATCATTCCAGCTACTGCTGCTGATGGCCAAACGATTAGCGGTGCATCGCCTGTGATTCTGCAAGATTCATTCTATCCAATTCTACGACTTTTATTACCACAATCCGATCGAGAACGTATTGCCTACGGTTTGAAAGAAAGTAAACTTGGCAAGCATTTAGTCGAAGTTTTAAGTATTTCGAAAGAAAGTGACGATGGAAAGAAATTGTATGGAAAATATTTGGATTAGCTTTTTTCTGGGAAATTTCAACATTGATCTTTGATTTAGATTGAATTTTCGTGTACAGAAAAATACTCGAACACAAAAAGGAAGTGATTTTGCTGAAGTTGCATATTATGTTCTCAAGAATCGTTGTAACGAAGATGTGACGATGAGTATCTGGGAAATTAATAAGATTCTCGATGAAATTGCCGTCGAAAATGGCAAAGGAAAAGAAGGACAAAAGGTTGAGTGAATTGATTTGATTTTTGGTAAGAAAAGATTTTTTCTCATTTAGATAATTGATCATCGTTTGACGTATTTACTTCGTCATTTAAGTGCATTGGAATTAAAATGGTTAATTCGAATTCTATTGAAAGATCTACGAATTTCATTGAAAGAAAATTCGATTCTCGAATGTTTTCATCCGGATGCTAAAGATCTGTTCGATCATACGAGTAATCTATTTAAAGTCGCTGTATATTTACACGATCCAGAAAAACGTTTACACGAAATTGGTTTAAGTTTATTCTCACCATTTCGACCTATGCTTGGTAAAATTTTGTTTTTAGTTCGAAAGATTTTTTTAAAATCTTTGTTTTGAATTTCAGGCGAACGAACACGAGCTGATAAAATCGAACAATTAATTCGTAAGAAATCAACAAATCCAACTGCTGCTCTAGCTGAATTTTATATCGAAACAAAATACGACGGTGATCGTTTTCAAGTGCATCGAGATAAAGATCAATTCATGTATTTCTCTCGAAATGGACACGATTATACAAGTGTTTTCGGTCCCGATGCAACAAATATCGGCACACTAACACCTTACATTGCCAATGCATTTAAAATTGATTGTGAAAAATGTATTCTTGACGGTGAAATGGTTATTTATAATCGTAATGAAAAAATTATTCATTCGAAAGGTGATAGTTTCGATGTGAAATCTATTCAAGCGAGTGATTCTCAATTACAACCATGTTTCATTATTTTCGATATTCTTATGTACAATGATGAAATTCTAACGAATCGAACGTTAAATGAACGTTTAGAATATTTACATAAGAAAATATGTGAACCGATCGAAGGTCGATTGATATTTTCAGCAATTAAAACTGGCCAAAGCAATCAAGATGTCATCAATGAATTGAATCTCGCCATTGAAGAACGACAAGAAGGTATTGTCGTTAAAGATCCATGGGCAGTTTACAAGCCAAATGTTCGAGAAAATGGCGGCTGGTATAAAATCAAACCTGATTATACAATCGGTTTGAATGATGAAATCGATTGTTTGATTGTCGGTGGATATTTCGGTACGGGTCGACTACGTACTGGTATGCTCTCGCATTTTCTCTGTTGTGCTGTTGTTAAACAAAATAAAACAACAACGGATGAAGAAAATCCATCGAATGAATGTCAACCGAATGTTCGTGATTTTCTTTATTATTCATTTTGTAAGATTGGCTCAGGTTATACGCATAAGGAATTACTCGATTTTAATAATCGTTTTGCTAATAAATGGAAACAATGGACGAAAAAAACGGCTCCACCTTATATTCTTTGTACGTATGAAAAGCCCGATGTTTGGATTGAGCCAAGTGATTCATGTATTGTTCAAGTTAAAGCAACGGAATTCATGGCATCGGACAAGTACAAATGCGGTTTTACTCTACGTTTTCCACGTTTAGAAAAATTTCGTGAAGATAAATCGTGGTTCGAATGTGTCACCTATCAGGAATTAATCGATTTACGTGAACGAAATGCGGGCAAATTAGCATCACGTTTCATTGAACATGATGAAAATGATGATTTAGATTTCAATGAATCGAACGAAAAAACAATAACAATGACGAAAAAATTACAAACCAAATCTCGACAACAAGCCAAACCAACGGTTGACTCACGATTTCGTGGTATCGATCAACAATCCGTTAAACAAACAGGACATTTCTTTGCTAACCATGAATTCTGTGTTATGGAAGGCAATAGTCAATATTCGAAAATTGATTTAGAAAAATTTATCTACGAAAATGGAGGTACTTGTGTTCAAAATGCTTTAACTAAAACACACTGCGTCGTCACTGGTATGCATTTGATTTTCTCTCTCTCTCTCTCATTCGGCTTTTTTTGTTGTTTCATTAAAGATAATCCAAATAGTATTCGTCTTCGAACATTAATCAAAAATAAACAAATCGATATTGTTCATATATGTTGGTTGATACGTTGTATCGAACAAAAAACACTTCTACCATTTGCTCTATCGGATTTAATCGCATGCACAGATCGAACACGTCAAGAATTGAGTCGACTCTATGATGAATATGGTGATGCTTATTTTGCATTGACAAATGAAAATGAATTGAAAGACATCTTCAAACGAATTCAATCGTCATCAACGGATAATAAAAATTCCGATGATAAACAACCAGCAAATAAAAAACGTCGATTAAACGAGCCAATTTCATTTTCACAATCGACAATTCAACTTGACTTAGCAACAAATCCGCTTGCAACCAACGAACAACTCCTTTCGTTTATTTGTGATTTTGAAAATACGTATTTTCCTGATGAATCATCGGAATTCGGTTTATTTCGTTTGTTTGTCATCTATTTCGATCAATATTGGATTATTGGCGATGAATCGACGCAATTCATTGAACCTGAACATAAATTATTGATGCTAGAATGTCAATTGCATGGTGCACGTATTACACAAACGATTACATCGGATGTGACACATGTGATTTGTGCAAAACCAAAAACCAACGATGAGCAACTCGTCGAACGTATTCAAAATTTTAAAAAACTTAATCGAGAACGTACGAAAAAATTTCATTTAATCAGCTATCAATGGATTGAAAATTGTATTGAAAATCAACGTTTACTTAAAGAATTACCGTTTGCTTTGTGAAATAATGTAACAATAATACTCTGTGATTTCTCTCTCTCTCTTTTTTTTTTGTTTCAAATAAACGTTTGATATGTATGCTACCCTAGATCAGTCATCCGTAAACAAACGTATGATTGATCATATAATAATTGCGTTAATTAGAACCCACGCATTGTTTTTGTTGAGAACGCAAAATGTTTATTGAAAAAAGATCAATAGGTTAAGAGAACGTTGAAAACATTAAATTTGAAGAAAAGAAAGTAGTTAGTTCGAATTCGCATTGAAAGTTCTATTCGCCGAAAGGTTCGTCAATTCCAATAACTTTACGACGAGCAACTAAAGACGAAGAAGAAAACAACAACGTGTAATTTTAATCAAATAGAAATGCTTCTCATACGGTAATTTTGTTGTTTTTCGTCACTGTTATCATGACTTCGTCGATTTAAGTAATCTTCAGCTTGATCTAAAAATTCATTTCGTTTCATTTCCATTAATAAATCCATCAATCGCCTTCGTATTTCTTGATTTGAATGCTGCGAAGAAGAGGAAGAAAATGTTGAAGAGAAAAAAAATGAATTCTAGTTTTACATACACGTCGTTGTTCACCATTGACTTCATGTAGAACGACTAATAGACAAATGAAACTGCATAGAATCACGATCGTTTTCATATTTTATTTAAGAATACCTTGCGTTTATGTCTTTTTTACTCTCTGCTAATATGAAATCAAAATACAGGCGTATATATATATATACACACTAGTTCACATATGAAGCTCTGTTAAAAGTCAAATCATTCGAGCATAACCCTCGCCTATGCAATTTTTCTTTTTCTTCAATTATTATGTGTATCGATTTCCCCATTGCATCTTAATAGTCCTTGGACGAAAAAGTATCATCAATGCGTCAAAACGATTCTCTTGTGTTTATGTTGATTTGACAAGGGATGATTGATAGCCTACGCAATATACATTCATTGTATGCAACAAGTATGCGTTGAGATTTATTCAAATTTAAAAATAGACAGGAATTATCGATTAATTTCGATTCAATTGAAAAAATAAAATCATTTTCTTTGTCTTGCTCTATTTGAATGCAGTCTTTAAAAAAAAATTGTAATTTGATAATAAATAAAGGCCAGATCAACTAGTATTTTGTATTTGATTGATTAAAACCAGTTAAAAAGGATCGTCGCTCATGCCAACGACTTTTCGACGAAAGACTACAAAAGAAAATCGACATTGAGAGAGACAAATAAAAAAAAACGGTTTTTTATTGTTCATACATATTCGTTTTTCAATGTTGCCTCGTTCTCGACTGACTTGAGTCGATAATTTATGATGCTTAAATACAAGCTCACCATTTGCAATATTCTTCAATAATAACCGTAGCAATTTAGTGCTATTAATTTTATCAGAATATTGAATCTAGAAAAAGAAAAGATTGAGACATTATTTTCTAATGAGAACAAAAAAAAGTAAGAATTTACTTTTTTATGTTCACGGGCGTTTATGGAGATGATAAGTCCCAGACAAATCATGAAGAGGAAAATGGTATTGCTGTGCATTTTGTAAGAAATTTTGTATTCACTAAACAAAATTGAAATTTCAAAAATTTACAAGTAAAATTCAACTTTTCTTCTTACCTAGGAAAACAGTTCTTGTATATAACTTATCAAAATTGTGTTCTCATACGCAACTTATATATACATATATACGTTCGCGAGAGAAATTTGAGCGGAAAAAACATACCATTCCCTCAAAGCTAGAGATCAAATATGTGGTGTCGTTCCTGTGTTGAAAAATGCCATATATATAGATATTTTTCTATTTTTAACTGATGCAGTGACGCAAGAGAGATAGGATTAGGCATACATGGTGCACCCGTATGTCGCAAAATCGAATTAAATCAATATTTCATTAGATTGTTAGCTTTTCCTATGATGTAAATCCATCGAGTTTTGTTAAAAGTTATTACGTAGTCTGCCTCAGTATAGATAGATTTGTTGTACTTTGACTGAGGACATCTATAGTCATTCGTTTCGATCATTGGAAGAAGTCGATTCATTTCTTCTTCTTGTTTTGCCTTGAACAATCAGTTCATTTCACGTGAATGCAATTATGTTAGATATCGACCGTTAATCGTCGACAATGGCTCCTCGTTCACAAAAAGTTTTCGTTCGGAAAGTGCGAAAAGATGATACTGAAATAAGTCGATGTATCAAGTAGGACAGAGAGCATTGAGCTCGGTTTTTATTTGTTTATTTATTTATTTATTTTCGTTGTTAGATATTTAATGTTTGGAGTAAATATTCTCTTTTGGATTTTGGGTTTCTTAATTGCGGCTATTGGCATCTATGCATGGATTGAAAAAGATACATTTGACAATTTCGGTCGGTTAACAATGGGTGGCACGTTATTCTTCGATCCAGCACTTGTCTTTGTCTTAGTCGGCGTATTTATGTTTTGCATAGGATTTGCGGGTTGTGTTGGTTCGTTAAGAGAGAATACGTGTTTGTTACTTTTCGTAAATATTGACTCAGACTGTTTCAAAAATTAAAATTTGATGTACTATTTTAGTTCAGTTTTGCTCTTGCAATCATATTCTTTGCTCAATTAGCGTTTGGTACATTGGTTTTTATCTATCGTGAAAAAGTTTGAATTTAATTTTGGAAAGAAAACAAATTTTCTTCTTCTTTTTGGTTAGGTGAAAAATGAAAGTGAAAAACAATTGATGATTATGATTCAAAGTTATCGCGATGATCCTGATCTACAGAATCTTATCGATTGGATTCAACGTGATTGGTTACATTGTTGTGGAATCAATCATTATCGAAATTGGGAGAGTAATATCTATTTCAATTGTTCATCGAAACTCGTTGGAAGTGTCGAAGCATGCGGTGTACCTGCAAGTTGTTGTCGAGCTGATTATTTTCATGTAAAATTACGAATGAAATACTTTCAAATAAAATCTGTTGTTTTTAGAATAATAAACAGTGTGGATACGGAACACTCGAGCCTTCAGCAGTAAGAACCGGAATAAATTTGTCTTGTTTCTACGTCATTCACCTATGTTTTAGAACACTCAAATGATATATACAGATGGTTGTTTTCCTAAAGCATCATATTGGTTCGAACGTCATATACTTCCTGTTGCGATTGTTCTCGTCGTTCTTGCTGTTTTACAAATCTTAGGCATTTGTTTTGCTCAAAATCTTCGTAATGATATTCTTGCTCAAAAAGCCAAATGGACTTGGCATGCTCATCCTATGTTCAATCCATATCCTTATTAATCTCGAATAAAACTTCAATCTCAGATCTTTTGTAGCGAATATATATATATATACGTTTATCTGTTTGTGTGTCTCTTCTTTCAGTGTTCTTTACTTGAATGCAATATCAAATGAATTGTAAATGATTTTAGATTTGAAAAAAAAGACGAAATTCTAATCATGGACGCAATTAAAGATGCTTTGACGCAAGCAGGAAATTTAGTTCAACAAGCAGCACATACTGTTGTTGAAGCTTTACGAGGTGATGAAACAGAAAATAATGTAAGACAATTTTGTATGTGTACAATCGTGAATATGTTGTTTTTTGTTTCGACAAGACTGAAACAGATACTGCTGACAAAAATATCGATAGTAAACAAAAAAAATTCGAACAAGAACAACAAGCATCACTTCAAAAAAGTGAAGTAACATCTCAATCTGGTATTTATCATGATCCAGCAACTAAAGTCAATAGAATTTTTTCTTTGTTCGTCTTTTTTTAATCTTATTTCAATGTGTCGTGATTTAGAGCGATGCAAAAGTTTTAGTCACGTCGTGGCCTGACTTAAAAGGCAAAACACGGCACGAAGCCGAAGAGTTTATCAAAGGAAAAGGATATGCAAATATAAAAGTTCTTAAAAAAGGTACCAGCTCAACAACAGAACATGATGAATCACGTGTGATCTTAGTCGTCGATGAACATGATGTTGTCGTTGAAGAACCGAAAGTCGGTTAAAAATATACAAATTTTTTTTCTTTCTGATTTTATCATATGTTATTCGAGCATGAAACTGATTTTAAATCAATAAAAACCAAGCTTTATTCTATATTTTTTTAAACAAAAACGACTAATTTATTGATTATTTTGAACTATACTATCGATTTCACTAATGTATACATAATTCGATTGATAAAGATCCTGTTCATTATACCGAATAACGATATCAACAGTTGTCTGTTTCGAGCGACGTAGCGGACAGGGTGGCATGCGAAAAGTGAGATTATTGCCACGTTTATCTAAGATTGTTGTTTGAGCAGACCATTGAGGTTGTTGTCCATTTATATAAACGATTGTATTGGTTTTTATATCCTTTGGAACATGACCTTTGAGCTCAACGGCAATTTTATCATTGCCTGTCATGGAACCATATAAAGGAAAAACATCTTCAACATGAAAAGGTCCATAGTCTGCAATGAATCATTTGTTTGCTTTGGGTTTTTCTACATACATAAAAATGATGACATACCTTCAATCATTAAAGATGAATATTCGGAACTGAAGTTATCTCGATAAATGTGACCATCGCTAGTTTCATAACAACGTGTAAAACAAATCATCGATTGATCAAGTTGACTTGATTCAATTAACGCTTTAGTGATTATTTCATTTTGTTTTGGTTTGATATATTGAAATGTAAACCTACGTAGTAAATACATCGAACTACAGTTTTTTATATTAATTTTTTTTGTTTGTTTTACGTTTTAAATCCTTTTGTGAAATCTTCATTGGTCACATAGAAATATAACGTATTTGTTTGTGATTCATTGATTTTAAAGATAAATTTCGATTTCCGTCGTTCTTTTGTATCAATCGTATATGGATGAGGATTTTTCTTTTTATCAACGAGTGTAAGTTCAATTATATTGTTGATATTTTCCCATGTTGATGGAATCTGCAATGAAGAGAAGATGTTAACGAGAATGAAGAAAGAAAATTAGAATATGCCTTAATCGATGGATATTCAGGTTGAGCAGAGTCGTCAGAACGAATATAATGAGATGAGCCTTCGCTTTCTTTTTTGGTTCGTGGACGAAATCTTTCTCGAGGTTGAGAATGAATTTGAATTTTCTCAGAGACATATCCAGCTGGATATGGTTGAGATTTGGACGTACTATCAGATGAGTATGGCAGATCACTAGTCAACATATTTTGAATCTAACTCAAGAATATTTGATCACAATCTATTCTTTGAAAAAAATGATTTACTCGCTGAATTGCTGCAGTGCGTTCTTGTTCATCGGATGAACTTTTTTCTCTTGATATTTCAACTGCATTTGTTGAAAGAGGTGAAGACGGTAATAGAAAATCCATTACAGTAACATGTTCTTCAAATATTTGATTGATTGTTGTTATATAGTATTCGTTTAGTGGGTTTTCTTTCACAAGAAAACAGAAATTCTTAATATGACTCATGAAACCCAATACGAAACATTCTTTCCAATCCAGGTTCGAAATAATAAAATTACGCATTTTATCGATACTATTATAAGATTATGCGATGACGTCATGATTTATTGTACGAAAAATACAATAATATGCAAGTTGGATCATTTGTCAAGGAAGTAGATTATTATTTTGTTTGTGAATGCACATCTGCCATAATGAATTCGATTTACGTCATGATTTTGTTAATTGCAAATGTACTCAAACTGTTTGATTGAAATTTTTCCAAAAAATATAATTTATTTACAAAAAGGAAAGAAACAAAACACAGATACCGAAACAAAAAAGAAAAATATAATAATAATAATAATAATAATTGAAATAAAAGACTCGTGATCCTGTCCAAACTTCACTGTTCGAAAAGTTTTCAAAAAACTTTGCTAATCTCTATATTCAACGGTGAAAACACATACAAGAAGAGATTATATATATATATACATAACAAACACGAGAATGTTCTAGTTCTTTTTCACCAATCGTTTCGTTTGTTTAACTCCCGTTGATCTTCGTGATGTTGATGCTCGACTTGGACACGCACCGGTTGCAGAAAAAAACTCCAAAGCATCGAACTCATTCGAATTCTGATTCGTTGCCGAATCACTCAAACTTAGTGATTGTAATTCTTCTGCAAATAGAAAACAAACAATTGTAAAAGCCGAATAAAAACTCCAAGAGCACACTTACGATCCAATGATCCTGTGTAAACAAAAGGACTTTGAAATAGTTGATCGCCTTTGTAGTATATCGTGATCGTTGTCGTAGCTCGATTGAGTTGCGGATATGGGAATGGTGGCATATTGAAGTAAACGAAATTGCCATTCTTTGTTAGAGAAATCTGTTGTTGCCAATGGGTCATTTCTTCTTGAACAAAAACTGTAAGATCTTCCTTAGCAATTCGACCTTTGACCATAGCGTAGACTCGTTCATTGCCACACATTGGCCCAAATTTCGGTCCCATATGTTCGACAGCCACATCTCCGTATGCTTCAGTCATTATCGCCGAATATTCGACCGAATTCTCATCGCGTAAAAACGTATTTTTATCTGATTGATAGATACGCGTGAAACGAAGCATGGATTGTTCCAATTTTCGATTTCGAATCAGTTCCTTTGTGATGATATCATCTTGTTTACTTTTAATATATTCAACCATGAAACTTTTATATCCATTCGTAATATCTTCTTTCGTCACACAGAAGTACAATGTATGCGATTCATTTTGTCGAAATATTGATACATCATCATCGTACACATCGTGACATTGTTTGTTGTTGATCGAGTAATTATGTGGTTTTCCATCTACGGCACAGAGAGTGATCTCGATGATGTTTTTCATTGATTGTCGTCCCCATTGTTGAGGAATCTGAAATGAGAGGATTGACGTTTCTTTTATTCGCTAACTGAATTTCATTGATACATACTGAAATGGTGGGATATTCGTATGAACTATTGGGCTCACAACGAAGATAGTGTGAGGTAAATTTACATTCATTCTGCGTTCGTGGTCGAAATTCGCCACGTGGATTCGATAATATCATGATTTTCTGTGATTCGAATGTGTCAAATTGAAGAACTACAAAGAAATTCATTGATGATTTTTTTCGAAGATGATGAATTTTCGCGTCGTACTTTGCTGAGCATAATTGAAAGTATCTTGAATTGTCGTACATGGTTGACAGCCGCCATGACTTGTGAGAACATCAATAGGACCAACATTCGATGATGAACTTTGCAATGCTGAATAGTTAATAAATGAAAATGTTTTTTTTTTGAGGCCCTCAAAATGAAAATCGAGCTATTTACTCGAACTCTTTCGCGCTTTAGCATCTCGATGAATTCGCTGTTGACTTTCGACATATTGTTGAACAAGAATTGAATCTAGACAAAACAAAGATTGTTCTATAGAAATTCAATCATCGCCTCGACATACTATCGATTTCTTTTTGTTCGACCGGTGAACTGCCCATTGGAACGTATGAAGATAGTATGGGATTTTCTAACAAAAGAAGGAAAATATTCGTTGAAATTTTCGGTCTATTCGAGATCTACCTCGGTTTGTTTGATTCAATGTCATGTTGTCCATTGTTTCTTCGATAAACCTTGAGGATTGAGGCACTTCACCGGTAGGCGTTGGCAATTGTGCAGCGAAATCATTCGCCGTAAATGCTAAACAAAACCGGCATTCGTTCGAAATGTTCGACTAGATCATCAGTCACTTACTATCCAGCCCTGCAGCTAATAAAGCAATATTGAAATCATCACCAGTATTTATTATTGGTGCTGATGGCGAATCATCAACACTGAACACAACGTCATCGAGAATCTAAGAAAATCATCGATTGACTTTAAATCAATTCTAGATTTTCATTCGATTTACTTGATTTGTAAGTCCTGAATCATTGACATCGATCGTTGACGACGGTTGCCATTGACCGGTTAAATTTAAACCGTCAAAAAAACTATCAAAGAAGCCATTGTCTTCCATTCGACAAAAAAACTTTATTTTTTGTTATCTGAATAGTAGCAAATAACGAAAAAAGGTATAATTAATCGTTATTTCATGAGAAAAAAAACAAGCACTGACGAAACATTCATCTATACTGAAGTAATCGGCGGGGCAACTTGTTTTTCTTCTTTTGCCTTACCATAACAACATTGCAATGGTTTTTAAGCAATCAAAATGCGAGCTTTTTTTCTCTTTCTTTACTTGTTTTGCCCCGCTTTCGATAATGTTCTGTCTGTGTGTCATATTTAGACATTTTTATTGGCTGAATGTTTATCACGTAGAAAAAAAGAAAACAACGAACGAACGAACACAGATGTCCGTTTCGTACTTATCGCAAAAAAAATCACACAAGTAGACACCGGTTTTTTTTTACAAAAGACAAATAGCTCGAGTTTATCGATCCCATTTCGATTTCGATGAAGTAAAAAGTGATTCGATTGCTCCATGAAATTGTAAAATATAAAATAAACGAAGAGGAACGGCCGGATCAATTAGAGTTTCGACTGTACGATAATAATCAGGCGCAGACTATAGAAAATGAGAATTTAGTCAACAATAAATTTCTTGTTCAAAATTCGTTTTACATCAAATTTGATTTTATAGAGTTGCCAAAGTGAAGCACCAGTAAAACATGTCAGAGGAATTTCAAATCTAAAAACTAACTTAGTCGAACGATTTATTAGAGAAGAAAAATCGTACACGTCTAATCTCTCTCGATGCAGCCAATCGATGACATCATCCGCATTCCAATCGTGAACATTCAGATATGGATTCTGCGACATCGTACTAATCGTCGTCATCGAAAGATGAGTATTGGTTGAAATCGTTGTTTGTTCAACTTGTACACTGCCTAGTTCGCGTTGAATAGCTTCGATTTCTCTTCGAAGTAATGCAAATGCATCATGAAATGGCAACGTACTAAAATCCACATATAATTTCGAACCATTTATTATTCCAAGCCAACCTTCGGCTCTGTAACCTGCTTGCATTAACATTGGAATTGATCGTTTATTTTGTTCAACGGAATATTCAGCTTCTAAACGACAGTATCGACTTCGATGATACTGCTCATTAACTGCCATTAAAACAACAAACGCATTTTCAATAGCCGATGCCATTGATGTGAGAATATCTCCTGAAATATTATCTTGATCAATCCAAACGAGATAATTTAAATTCTAAATCGAATCAGATTTTATTCAAAAGTTTAACAGATGATTATTTATGTTTCTTTGTTTTACTTTTAATTCTTTAGCTATTTTCGAACAAATTGTTCTTGTTGAATGATTATAACTGATCATGATATGTCCGAGATTATTTTTGCTTTTTTTAATTTCTTTATATTCTTCGGTTGTGGTACATGTTTGTTTGATAATTACAATTTCTAATTTTAATTAAGAAAAAGATAAATGACTAATTCGATGGAATATCTTTTTTACCATCTTGTCCGTCGGTATAAGGAACACAGAGACTTTCATTACAAACGATTGTCGATGAATCATTTGGTTTTGTATTACAGAGATCATCGAAAGTATGAAAAGTCTCATTTGATGTCTGTTGGATATCGTGACTTGGCGAGCAGATATCAGTACGATCGTGAGAAGCCTGAGATAAATATGGAACTAGAAAAATAAGAATTATTATTTGAAATATATTCGAATTTCACGAACGATTCACTGCTGTTTCGATTGGCTGTGTTTGAATTTGACTTCGAAGATCATCTAGAAAGAATTCATTTTCATTGATTTCAAAATTTAATTCTAAATTTACTATAATCAGTTGCCTCTGTTGCTTGTTCTTCTTCGTCTTCCTGACTTTCGTTTTCATCTTCGAAAAATATGAAAATAAATTTCGCAAAAAAATATTTATATATTTACAATCGACAACCAACAAGCTTTCGTTTGTATTTCTTATTAACTCATCCATAGTTGATATTACTGCGGAATTGTCTAAAAATATACATTGCTTCTTGTTCCGTTTAGCTTTCTTTTTCACATACGCAGTCGATCATCATCCTCGGTATTCATAGAATGCAAAATGAGTGTTTTATTATCGTCGTCGTTGTTTTTTCTCGTTCTATCTCCAAGATACTTTTACACGACATTACGAAAAACAACAACCGTCTACCTCTTTGCTTACAAATGTTTAGTCGCGCACGTTTCTATTTTTTTTTCAAATTCGGTGGTATTTTTGTCGTTTTATTGAATAGAAAGAAGCATGGAATGACATCATTAAAAAAAACTAAGTCAAGACACCTGTGAAATAATCATATTGTTTTGTCGATTATGATTGAAATGTAAGCTGAATTTAGAAACAACAGAAAAAAAGAAGAAGAAGAAGAAGGAAGTAGAGATTCACAGTCACCATTCAAGAAGACAATAAAAAAATAAATTAAATAAGAATTTTCGGTTCTGATACACTTTCACTGATCGATTTATGAGGCAAAATAACACCGCCATTGATGAATAATTCATCTTGAACCGATACATCAAGACCGAGAACAGTCGTATTCTCCAAACGAACCCATTTGCCAACGGTACATCGCCAGCCAATGATCGAATTTGCGATCCACGAATGACTTTTAACTAATGAATCGGCGAGAATCGTACAATTTTTCAAGCAAACACCATCTTGAATGATCACACGTGGTCCAATGGCAACATTCGGTCCTATACGACATCGTTCGCCGATTTTAGCTGTAGAATCCTGCGAAATAAAAAAACAAACTTCTATTAAAAATCAATTCGATGATAATCTATCGCACCAATAAAACATTTCCGACGATGCCATGTTCTTTAGCTAATCGTTCGGGATGTGCATGTCGAAGATAATTTAAATATAAACTCAATCCAGTCAAGTAATCCTTCGGTTGACCAACATCCATCCAGAAACCTTTCAATTCGAATGCGTACAATTGCTTATCAGTAGCCATAGCTGGAAAGATTTCTTTTTCGATCGATGTCGGTCGTAACTAAACACAAAATGTTTTGTTCGATTTCTATTCGATATTCGTCTTAATTTACTTCGATTCGATCGAGTATCGTCGGATTGAAAATATACAAACCAGCATTGATCTTATTCGAAACGTATTCTCGTGGTTTTTCAACGAAACGTTCGATTTTGCCTGTGTCTTGTTCGTAGACGACGACACCGTATTTTGAAGGTTCTTCGACTTTGGTTACCTTGAAAAGTAGATGAATACAATGTGGTCATATCTTATCTTTCGTTGCATACACAAATCGTTCCTTCGCATTGATGATCTTTGTGAAATTTAATCATATCTTCGAATGGAAATTCGCAGATAACATCGGAATTGAGCACAAAAAATGGTTCATCATCAACTTGAAGATGATTACGAGCTAATGCCAATGGTCCAGCTGAAGAACAAAGGTAAGAAATAATAATAATAATAAAAAAACTACATCTAGGAATTGAATTCACCTGTTCCTAATGGTTCTGTTTCTTGTGAAAGTGTGATTTTAATGTTCAATCGTTTGGCTTCAACTTCCATTTCTCGTTGAAGCATATCAGATAGATAACTAACAGCTAATATCACGTGTGTAACACCGACCTAGAATTGTATTATTTCGATATTCTAATAAAAACAAAACGAAAAACACTTGATTACTTGAACAAGAGCTTCGATTTGATGAAGTACCATTGGTTTATTGCAAAATTCTACTAATGGTTTCGGTTTCGTTAACGTCAATGGACGTAAACGTGTGCCGTATCCACCGACAAGAATAAGTGCTTTCATTTTCTGGATTAAATTTGGTTATTTGAAAATTTTCTACAAGAACATAAAAAAGTACAGAAACAACCTTTGCAATTCAATGTAACGTGTTATGTACACATACATTTACTATATATTCATGAAAGAAAGGCCATTGATAAGTAATCAAATCATAGGCAAGTTAGAGCGCTGGATGTCGTTGATTGGTTAGATGTGACATCTGTTGAAAACCAAAAGATTCATATTGCATCATCTTGGACTTCTGACTCAACAAAAGAAAAAGGGGTGTGTGTGTGTGTGTGTGTGTGTTTAAACATGGAATAATCGTACAAGAGAATATAGTATCACCATTTTATTTTCGTCACATACAAAAAACAGACTATGATAATATATACAAATATTTGAACGAAGACAAAAAGAACTTTTGAGTTTTATTTATTTAGTTTTTTCTTTGTTTTTCATAGAAATCGAAAAAAAAAGAAAGAGAAACAGAAAGGAAATCTATCGTCTTTGCATGTTCTGATTGCGCATATATGGAACATGTGGTCTTGTACATTTGTTTGCATAATGTCTAAACAAAAAAATATGATTATTTAGAAATAAATAAAAAAAACATCTCAACAAACCCTCGTTCACCACATTTGTAACAAGTAACATCATGTTGAAAAGGTTGAGAAGGTGGCGGAGGTAATTGTTGGTGTTGATCATCGAATTGATTTCCATCATGATGATTATTCTGTCGATTATTAAAATGTTGTCCTTGAGAATTGTTCGTTGATGAATTGGCATATTTCTGTCGTTCTTCATAAGGCAATTTGAAACATGATGATGCTTTATGTCCTGTTTCATGACAATAATCACAAACAAAAATAATCTTTCGTTGCACGGGCGCATGTTCATTCGAATTCGGCAGTTCGAATGTTGGATGTGACAATGTACAACGTGATCCTTCGGGACAAAATCCACAGAGATAATTTTGACAGAGAACTTTTCGTGTATGTCGATTTTTACAATTGGGTCCATGACGACAAAAACCACGATCATACCACGGACAATCTAATTATTCAATGACAAAAATCGAAATTGATTTCTCTTGCATCAAATATCGAAAAAACTTACCACGAATTTTCGATTCCGGATCGAGATGTAGGAAAGCACATTCTTTGTTCATACACTGTCCAAATTTGGAGAAGAAATAACATTCAGGCATTTTGGCCATATCATACTCGTGAAGAAATTCACAATCATCACCTTTTTTACATAGGCCACGAAGCCAATGTTTGCAAACAACTGTTTTATCACCGTGTATATGTCGAAATGGACAACGAGCATTTGAACAAGTCGATCGAAGGAAAAATTCACAAACGCCAACATTGGCTTTGTCCATGTTCGGAAACGGCAGCGGCAAGGCGCCTTGTTGTGAACAGACGATTTCATCGAGATCAAAATGAATATTTTGAACCGGTGCAATTATATCTTGCATCAACATCGTCGTCGAAAGAAATTACCTAACTAATAAATAATAACTAACGAACGACCGACCAAACGATTGACTCTCTCAATGGTCGTTTCATTTATCCATTTGCATTCGTGATAGATGTCGATATCGATAAATTCTTGCAAGTGCAGAGTTTGTTTTAGCTATATCCAATCAAATTTACATTCTCTGCATACGTGTGCTAATCGACATCAGAGAATATGCTACGTCTTTGTATATGAAGAGAAAAAAAAGAGAGAAAAAAGGACTAAGTCAATATGGCTGCTATTCATTCGTATCCTTTCACCTCTAAACATCGACATTTGATTTTCGTAGAAAACAATAATAAATCGTGTTTTTTCCTAAAAATATGACTACTGTTGGTATTGATCAATTCGCTGTTGGTTATGGTGTTGCATTGAGTCTGTCAAAAATCATTTCTTTTCCATTTGATTTTCGTTTTCTCTGAATAGTTCTCGGTGGTTTACTTGGCTTCTTCCGTAAGGGAAGTGTCATTTCACTTTTATTCGGTAAGAATTATGTTTTGTCTTCAATTTCTTGAATAATTTCAAATTTTAGGTCTCGTTTTCGGCGCATGGACGGTCTACAATGCTAATCATCCAACACGTCAAAATAACGTCGCTAATTTAGCTGTAAGATCGAATAAATCATTCATGCAAAGAATTTTCATTGTTTTATTCTTACAGATTGCGACTGTTCTTGGCGTTCTTATGTTCTTACGATTTGTTCTTACACGAAAAGTGTTTCCCACACTTATTATCGTCGGTTTATCGGCCTATCAAGTGTTTCGAAATTATCCTTATCTTAAATAAAGGATAATGACGTGCAAACGATCCAAAGACATCTATTTTCTTTTCATTACTTAATCTCGCTCAATAGCTTCTCTTGTTAGACGTAAAAAACCAAACTTAACTCGATGAATGTGTTCGTTATTGTCAACTGTTCATTTTTTTTCGTCTATGTGTGCGTGTATTTCTCGATCTACTAGACCAGCTCTAACGCAATATTAAAACTACATGGTTTGTGTCTTTTTTTTTTTAGAATGTAATAGATTTTCTGTTAGATTTATTATATTCATCTTGCGAAATCATGTCTTTTCCGCCACATATGCCCATTATACCTCCAATGCCATTTTTCCCTCCTGGCGCGCCAATGATGATGCCACCAAATGTAAGTGAATTTTGTTCGAAAACACAAACGAAAATGTCGATTCTCTAGATTTCAACACCCCCACCACCGATTAATGGTACTGCTAAACCTCCAGAAACAGACAAGGTTTGATTTGAAAATTTCGAATACTGATCTATTGATTTCGAATTTGTAGAAAAATCGTGTTCAATCGATAACCACTGTCTTCGTCGGCAGTATATCCGATCGTGCTCCAGATACTATGATCAAACGAATGCTTCATGTGAGTTTACTCAGTACAACAAATGTCTTATCTGATAACGTGTTTTGTTCTTCGTTTCAGAATTGCGGTAGTGTTGTCAGCTGGAAACGTATTCAAGGTGCCAATGGAAAACTTCAAGGTAAACATTTCTCTCGAATGTTGTTTTTTAATATTCATTTGTTGTTTTTTAGCATTTGGCTTTTGTGAATATGAAAATCCTGAAGGTACACTTCGTTGTATACGTTTACTAAACGGTTGGCAAATTCAAGATAAAAAACTAGTTGTAAGTTCATTGAATTCTTCTCTCGTTCGTTGCTTATCTTCGAAAGGATAAAATTGAAAAAAAAAGGAAAAATAAACGTATCTTTTCTCAATAATTATCAAGTTGATATACAACAATTATCAAAAAATCTTTTTGTTTCTTAGTGTTTATTGAACACAAAATGCAAGTCTTTTGTTATAAAATAACATAAGAGTGAGTGGTACTTTGTATTGAGAAAAGAAAATTTTTTTTTCGAGTTCGATTTGAATTTTTTTTTCTTCGAAATCAATCGCTAAACTGTTAAGAATGAATGTTAAATCATTTTTGCATTATTTTAGGTTAAAGTCGATGCGAAAACCAAAGCTCTATTAGATGAATATAAGAAAAAGAAACGTCATGAACTCGCCAAGAAAGCAGCTAATGATACAACAGCCTTTAAATTCGTCTACGAAGAAGATGAAGACGACGAAATGAACAGTAGTAATACTGACGGCAAAGTAAATCAATCAGATAGAAAACGAAATTGAAAACTATGTGTCTTTTTTTTTTTGTAGAAAAAATCCGGTGAAGAAGGTGAAATCGAAGATGAAGAAGAACATGATTATATCGACAATGAAACACGTCGAGAAGATATGGCAATAAAACAATCTCTAGAAACGATTATGCGAGAATATTCCAAAGAAATGAATCAACGAGCACTAGAAGCCAAAGAACAAGCGCTACGAGAAGCAGCACAAGCTGCTGCTCAGCCGCCGCCGCCGCCGACTGCTGATGTTGCTCAACTGAATTCTTCACCTGTTTCAGCCGAAGTTCCAACGGGAAAACGTTCTGACGGAGATGATGAAGATGGAAAACGTAGTTTAATTACAAATGAAATTCAAATGTTTCGCGATCGATTCAAAGACGAAGAAACAAAAATGCGTAACACGGAAAAAGAACGAAAAGACCGTTACGAACGCGAACGAGCCGAAAAACGAGCTGCTGAAAAACGCATCGCCGATGAAGCCGCGGCTGCATCGAGTAACAACGGCAAAAAATCCTCTCATTCACCTCGATCATCGTCTCGTGATCGTTCGCCATCGAGACGGCGCGATCGTTCGTCACCAAGTGACGATCGGTATCGACGTTCGTCGCACGCCAGTAATTCCGTACGTAGTCGAAACAATGATCGACGTAGTTCACCATCGAGATACGATCGTCGATCGCCTCGTTCGACCTATCGACGATCTCGAACGAGATCACCCGCGTCGAAAGCACACGGCAACGATGAGGACGACGACGATGCCTACGAACGACGACGACAGGAAAAACGTTTGAAAGAGAAAGAAATTCACTATCGAGAACGTTTGAAAGCTTGGGAACAACGGGAACGTCGCAAGCAAAGCGAATACGAGGCGGAAAAACGTCGAGAATCGACTCGATTGCACGACGAAGAGAAAGAAGCCAAACGTTTGTTAGCGATGCTCGAAGATTACAACGATGAAAACGACGATCCAGTTTATTACAAAGGTGCAGCGTTTACGCGTCGATTGAAAGAACGTGAACATGAAATCGAACTCGACAATCGCGATCGTCGACACGAGAAAGATGAAATCGAAGAATTACGTCAGAAATTACTTCTGCAAAACGATATCGATGATATCGAAATTGAAATCAAAAAACGTCTCGAACAAGAAGAAGAACTCATACGGAAACGTCTCGCTGATCTAATCCGACCGAGTGACGAATCGGACAATGAGTCCGATGTCGACGAACAACCCAAAGATGTTCCCATGGAAATAACAACCACAAGTAATGGTAAAAACGAAAGTTTCGAACAATCACCATTGCCATCTCAAGTGCCGACAATTGCAGAAACTCAACTTAGTCCAAGACAACAATCTGCACTTGGCGGACCGCCGATTACCGGCACGAAGATTCAATCGAAACGAAAACTCGCTGCTAACGATGTTTTCGGCGATCAAGACGATGAAAATACGATTGGCATGCAAAAGAAATCGAAACTATCTGCAATACCCGACCAACAACAACAACAGACTGTACCAACATTCGAAGATTCGCCTCCGATGAATCGAAAACCAGCCGCACCTGTCACACCAACAAACAATAACGCCAATTCAGCACAGAATCAAGAAGAAAAACGACAAGCCGTTAGAAAATTAATTGAAAGTATTCCAACGAAAAAAGAAGATCTCTTCACGTTTCCAATTGATTGGTCACTTTTGGATGGCAATCTCATGGATAAACGTATTAAACCATGGGTTACAAAGAAAATCGTTGAATATATCGGCGAAAATGAGCCGACATTGATCGATTTTATTTGTCAATCAATCATGTCAAAGAAAACACCTGATACAATCCTATCCGATATACGTGTCGTGCTCGATGATGAAGCTGAAGTATTCGTTGTTAAAATGTGGAGATTAATTGTTTATGAAATCGAAGCGAAACGAAATGGTTTGAGCAAATAATCGATTTTGCTTTTTCTTCTTTTCTCTTTCTCGATATGACTGTATGTAGTCGTTCTTTTTCCTTTTTGTTATTCAAGTAAAACAACAAACAAGATAAATAGATCAATTCAAATTTTGTTACTAAACTTAGACACAACAGCAACTTCTGTCTCTCGTTATTCGATGAAAACGAAAGAGAGAAAAAAAAACAACAAACAAACGCAAAATTTACTATATCATATTGGTGTGCGTGTATGTATTTGTCATTTCTCTCATTTTCTCTATCAAAGTTTTTCTCTTTGTGTATCTTCATCTTGTTTTGTTTGTGATTTTTCAACACATACAACAATAAAAAAAGAAAGGATGAAGATTATAGTATACTCATTCATTTATTTGCTATTGCTGGATTTCAAGAAGCATATTAATCGCACGAAGACTTTGCTCAACACCCTCAAGAGAAAAATAAAGTAGTCTATGTTGTTTTATTTGAAATAGATATTAGCCTCTTAGATAAGAATACAAAATAAAACTCATGAGTTGTTATTCTTCAATACAAAGTACCATATCGAGAGAAAATGGATGATTTTCAATGTTAACTATCGAATTGACATTAATATGTGTCAATGAATGTACATAAACACTTTCGACTGAAAAATTCTGATTCAATATTCGAACTTGATTATCTCCATTTTTATATGTATACGAGCCATTATCAGATGTTGTGACAATTAAAACTGAATAATTCGTTTGTAAATCACATTCAATTGGAATTGATAACCATTTCATGGTTTGACTCGATGAATAAGTCGTACTTTTTTGTATAACCGTACCAATATGATTCACAACAAAACCAGTTATGGATCCAGCATGATCGGAATGTATTTGTATTGATCGTAATTTCAATGGTTTTTTCAATGTTAATTTATAACCTCGAGCACAACCATTTTCTCTAGTTAAATGTTCGGTATTACCAACAACTCGTGATATGTCTATTGATGTTGTTTGAACAGTTACACTATCACCTTGTATCATCCATGATGTACTATTAAAATGACCAACTTTCAAAATCATACTCGTGATATTTCCTATGTCTTTGTCATCTTTTTTGAAAACATATCGTTTAATAAGATAACCATCATCGATTCGATTGTAGAGTTCAATGAAATCATCAAAATTTTGATGTAAAGTAGATTTTAATTGTAAAACTTGTATTAAATCATTTGAATGCAACATTTTCTGTATGCAATCCTCATTGACAACAGCTAGATTCAGTAATTGTTGAATAACGTTTTTCTTTCGTTCTAAAATCGTTGTTGTTTGACATGTTTGATCATCTAATTGTTTAAGCATTGCACATTTACGGTCTTCGATTCGACATTGTAAATAATTAAACGTCTGTTCGATTTGAATTTTACCTTGTCGAACAAGTTCACGTTGTTGCTGAATTAAATCTTTGGTTGTTTCCGAAAATGTTGTTAGATTTCGTCGAATTTGACTCATTTCTTGTACAGTCTCTTGAAATTTCATTCGTGCTTCTGTTGCTGCGTCTTTTAACGACGAATGAAGATGAGATTTATGTTCCTCATCTAGACAAGAATCACAAACGAGAATCTTGCATTTTTTACACCAATATTTAAGCATTTTCCTTGAATGATAAGTACAAAATGAAAGTAATTTCTCAGCCGATGATATCGTTGTATGTGATTGAAAAGCTTTATTCGAATGTATTTTTGTTGAACAATATTCACACAAATAGCATTCACATTTTTCACACCACTGAACTGCCGGTTGTTCATGTCCTTCATCGCAATTATTACAAATCGGTGTACGACTTTTATCGGTCGATAGATTTGAGTTCGATAAAAATTCGACCGTATGTTTTTCAATGCGATCGAGTGATACTTGTGCAATATCATTCTGATCGAAATGAATGTCTGAATTCAATGAACTAGTTGAAAATGTTCGTTGAATGTTAAGTTCTTCACGTTCTCGACTAGGTGATGACGTTCGTACATTCGAAAATCGAGTTAATACACGTTGATTTTGTGTACAATGTGAACAAGCACTAAATTCATGTTCGTGCTTTGCTTGTAATTCGTTGAAACTTGCCATTGAAAATAATCGAGTTGCATTTTTTTTATCAAGAGACTTTAAATGATAAAAAAAACATGACTTTTGCGAAAATTATTCTGGATTTTTAGTAGAATAAATGATAAAACAAGACAAAATGCTGATGTCACTATTAACATGTTGTTCTTTTTTCGGATCGAGTTACATGTATCATGTTGTTGCAAAGATAATGAAACAATTTTCAATCACATGATGTCTATAAAAAGAAAAGGGATTTCTCTTTTGCGTCGATCATGGTTATAAATCATTCTGAATTGAATAAATAAGTTTATGAGTCGAAACGATACTTGATATTTATATTTTTCATTGTGGAATAATGTGATACATGACATTCATTCTAATTCTTATTTATTTGATTCATTCTGACATCATAAAATTGAGAAACTATTTAAGTGCTCGATGATTGACGAATCTATTCATTTCTACGACTTCACTTTTCACGAAACGATGAGTTGCATTCGTACAACTTCGTCTTCACGTTCAACAAACGATCAGCGTACGCAATACAAAGTCACACGAACAATCACCGATGCCAATGGAAAAACACGAACAGAAACTGTCGAAATGACCGGCGACGACGATAATGCCATTAAAGTAAGTTGACTTAGTAAGATGATATCTGTTGATTTCTGTTTAGCTTATGCGAGATCTTCGTCTAGATCAGAACGAGAAGGCCTCGACAAGCAACACGAAACAATCGATGGTTGTACAAGAAAATAAAGATTTTACTCGTGAAGCTCTACAAGTTCATAATGATCTACGAAAGAAACACGGCGTTGAACCGTTGAAATTAAACAATGATCTGTCGAAATTAGCTCAACAATGGGGTAATACGATAGTATTTCTCTCACATTTAACCTCTTGTTCTACTTTTTTAAGCAAATCATCTAGCTGCAACCGGTTCACTTGTACATAGCAAAACAAAATATCAAAATTCTCATGTCGGTGAAAATCTCCGTTCACAATCGTGGCCAATAACTGGCAAAGAAATGACCGAATCTTGGTATAAAGAAAATCAAAAATATGATTATCATAGTCGTCAAGTATATCAATCAGGTACCGGTCATTTCACACAAATCGTCTGGAAAAATACTCAGGAAGTCGGTTTTGCTCGTGCTCAAAATGGTTCAATGCACTATGCAGTTGCAATGTATTATCCCGCTGGAAATTTTATTGGTGAATTCGATAAAAATGTTTTTCCTTCACGTTGAATGTAACGAAGATTTTCGTTCTTATTTTATTTGATTTTATCGTATAATAACAAAATAAATCACGAGAAAAACAAAGAAACAAAACAGAAATAAATATAAATAGATTTTCCAACTACCCGATCGCACTAGAAGAGTCACACGTCGACGTGCTTGAGCAACGAGACTATTCGTACCATCCATATGATCATGTATTTCCTTGAGAGAAAGAAAAATAACAGCAAATACATAATCGACTTTCAAAACTAAATCCATTGACTAACTTTTAGATATTTATTTTGATACCGTGTTTCTTCACCAATTTGTACAGCTAGATGTTTTAATTGACCGACCTTGGAATTGAGCTGTTGAGTTCGTGTGTCATTTTGTTCTTCAATATAAGAATAATTCGATCGTCTTGAATGTGCGTCACTCATAATCTGCAGATTAATAAACAAATATTAAAACTGATTGATTAGGAAAAAAAACGAAACGATTCTAGATTTTATTCGGATTTATTTAATTATTATTATTTGTAGAAAAGAAAAAACGACAAAATGAGATATTCTAAAACATTATGAGATCAAGCTATATGTTATTAATGTACAAGAGAAAAAATAGCACACGCAAATATCACTTCAAACCAGGAATGTCAGAGAATTACTGTTCATACAAATAAACAGAAGACAAACGAACAAGGACGGATAATCATTTAGAAATTGTCATAGAAATGAAAACAACTGTTGCTCTCCTATTTTCCACCACTAAAAAATCGACGTTCACGTAAACGTGTTAAACTCGTCGAACGAATCCGTTTGACGATCGGATTCGATGCGGAAGACGATGATTGATTGAGAAAACGTTCACGTAAATGATTGAGTTCCGTATGTTTGAGTTCTTTTATTTTCGATTTCAATTGATCACGATCTTTGCTCGATTTTATTCCAATAGCCTAAATTCAAACGTTTATGTACACATGCAACTACATTCGAAAGCAAATACCTTCATTTTCGAACTATCTAAAACCAAGAGTTTTTCGCCGTCGATATTTCGGCTGAGAAATATCGGTATGTAACTCGACATTCGTTGAGCTGTTAACCATTGAATACATTGATCAGTCGTCCAATCTTTGATTTCAATGTAATCTTCAAGTGTTTGATCGGCCGATGTTACTTGTGTTTTTGCACTAGATTATGAACAAAATTAAGATTCTATGACGAATGAAGATTTGTCGAATTACCTTATTAAATCAGAATCATTCGAAATGTCGCCAAGCGATGGTGTTGATAAATGTTTGAGAGGTAATTTTGTTCGATTGGGTGTAAAATTTTGATCGAGTTGATCAACGGATTTATTTGTTGTTAAATGTAATGTCGGCGCTTGCCAACTATCGAATGGCGTATGTGCAGAGATTTTCTCTAATGATATCGATGGAAGACGAATTGTTGCTGGAGTATTTCGGATAGGACCGGACGAAGATATTGAAACGATTCGTTCGAGTTCTTCGATCTAAATTTTAGGACAAAAAAAAAACGTCAAACGAATATTATTCATTCAATTTTGAATACGAACTTGTTTCAATAGATCATTCACTTTTTTCTCGTGTTTTTCATTCGATTCGATTTCTCTAAATTAGAAAAAAAACCAAACAAAACGCAACATTATGACGAAATATCATTCGAATAAATCGATGGATGTGCATTGTGATGTAAAAAAAGCATGATTCTTTTTGGTTTCTACTAACACCTCGATACGTACAAAATCGATAGATTAAGATTTTCTTTCTTTTCACAAACCAATAGTTAAAAACAAATGTTTATATTTAAATAAACAAACATGAGATTATTCCATTCAACCTACCGATCTTGTAATTGTTGAATGAGAACTTTGGCTTGAACGTATTTTTCTTCTAATTCTTTGAAATCATTCAATGTTTGTTCGTAAAGTTTCTAGAGAAAACGAAAGATGCGAGATAATTCTCTCGAATTCGGTTTACTTGATAGTTTTCTTTTTCTTTTTCAGTATTATCAAGAGTTTTTTCCAATGATTCATAACATTGTTTGAGAATTTCGATTTCGAAATCATTAGTAAACTTTTGTTTTTGTTGTTGATGTCGACTATCATCGTCCTCATCGTCGATTTCATCGTTATTCTCACTGAAAATCTTTTCATAATACGCATTTTGATATTGTTGAAATGTTCGAGACATTTCTTCACGTTCTTTATCTAATTGTAACGAACGTTGAATTAAACCGAGTATTTCCGATTTGGAAATATCTTTTTCACGGCCAATAACAAATCTGCACATTAAAGATTTTGATAGAAAAAGGAAAAAAAACTGCAAATGTGTTTTTGTACCTAACTAAACCCGATGTATTTTTGAGAACATTGGTTGCATAGACATGTGTCACACCGATGAGCGAATGATTGTCTACTTCGATGATTTGATCACCGATTTGAATTCTAAAGTAAACGAAAGATTCGAATAGATGGAAGCAAAAAAAAAGAATCATCGTACCGGCCGTCTCGCCCAATAACTCCATCAGGATTCATAGTTTTAACGAAAATACCTAGCTTTTCTAAACCACTGTCGGCACCGACACCCATGCCGAGAATACTAGATTTATGAAATTCGATTTCAAATGCACGAAATCAATCGTCATTTTACCTTATTCCAAGTCCATCAGGTCCTAGAACATCCAAACGAAATTGAATCTTTATTTAAAAAAAGAATCCGAATAGTTTTCATACCTTTTTCAATATCAACAGTGAAAACATCCATTTTTTCAATTCGTTTTTCGAGTTCGTATTCTGCTGATGCAGCAAATGGATCGATATCAGGATTTCTTCGATCATATTCGCTCGGTGCATAAGTCGGATAGACCTAACAAATCATTTGTTCCTCTGTGTTGTTCGTCAATAAATCTTTTCATACTCGAATTGGTGCGGTACTAAATTTGACACGTCGAACATCATTTAGCGAATCGTCTTCATCTTCATCGTCGACTTTTGGTAAACCTTCAGTTTCGTAGAAAATCGGTGATGATGATTGATCGACATCGTCTTGAACATAATCAGGTTCTAAAATCGAATTCAAAACAAAATCTAGACGTGCGTGTCATCGAATATTTACCATCGATCAGGAGATTCTCATCGGATTTGTTCTGTTCTTCAAACGAATGTTTCGATAGATTATTAGTTTCGATCTTAGTTGGTTTAACAAATGTTGTATTCAGATGATTCATTCGTTTGACCATATTCGATGGCAGAAATGCCGGCATTATTTGCACATCGTTATCTTCACGTTGTAATTTCTTAAATTGTTCGACAGCATCAGCCGGAAAATCGTAATGTTGATCTGAATTCGAGAATTTTCTTTGTGTATTCATATTGGAGTGTTGCTTCCTTGGTTGTTCATTCGAATTTAAAGATTGTTCAGTAAATACATTACGTAATCGTGTTACATGACCAGTGTATTTATTATGATTATTATTATTATTATTATTCGTTTGAGTATCGGTGGTTTGATTGTCAATAATAAGATTCGATGCCGATTCAGTTTGTGTAAATAACGATGGCACTGTGGAATGAATGAGAATGTCTGCCATTTATTTATCTCGTTTTTTGACTTCTAATTGTTTATTTGGGCGGAAGACAAGAGTTGTCGTAATGCTTGTTGTCTGTCGTTATATTTAACTAGCAAACGTTCGATATATCAATCAAGTAAGAGATCGTCTTGTGCGCTATAATTAGAATTCGTTACGATTTTGTTGATAAACATGTGCGATAAAGAAACTAATCTGTTGTTGATCTAAAAAAAAAAAGACTTGACTTGCTGTAAATTTTGTTTTACTACTGTCATCGTGTCTGCTGCTGTTGTTGTTGTTGTTGTTGTTTTATTCGAGTAATTAGAAAGAAAAACTGATCATAAATGAGCTCGGCGTTCTGTCTATTTCTCTCTCTTTTCCTCTTTTTCTCTTGAATAGCTAAAGATTAAGGACGAATGTTTGAAATAAACAATGGGGAATTGTCTTAAATAACAACAAATGTCAATTCCTTACAGCACAAATGGTCTTTAGATTCATCGTCAATGGCATGCTGGAAGCATTATGTGCATAGACACGCATACAAAAAAAGAAAAAAAGAGAATAGGAAAGATAAACAGAAGCATTTATTTGTTAAATTCAAACGCCAACCATATACTTTTCATATCAATGCCAGACTTCGACGACCTCTACACGACCTATCAAATCGAATGTGTCTGTATGCGTAACGCTTTCTTTTTTTTCTTTCTTTCTTATTTAATTTTGTCGTCATATCTTGAGATATCAAAATATTTTCTCGTATTGAAATTATTATTCACATATGTTAGCTTTTTTTATTATTATTTTTCTTTGCTATCAAATGAAAAAATAAATAATATCAATGAATTATAATTTATTCACAAGAAATGTCAGGCAGCTTTAGAGAAACATTGTTCGTCTCATTTCTACTTGAACATGCTAAATTAACTAATCAATAAAAACGATACTCGAGTTTCCATGTCATGACAATATCGATTATGTTGTCTATGAAATGATTGCAGATCAAAATTGATTCAACAACAATCAAATAAGACCAATGTACTCGTTTCATGTACCGCTCGGTACAATACGAAAAAAAACTTTGATTGTTATCTCATTGTCAAGGTCTTCTTTATTATACAATCATCGACACTTAACTAGCCCATTTTTGTCATTGTAAAACAAAAGACAAAAAAAGCTGAATCATAAAATAGTAGTAGTGGTGGTAGTAGTAATAATAATATGTTATTTAGTAAAGAAACGATTGAAGAGATAAAACAGCAATTAGTTTATTTATTTGAGAACAAAAATATATATATATCCTTCTATCCAATAGAATCATCGTACTTTTAAAAGCCAGAAAAACGAATGTATCAATTGAAAAAAAACCGGTGGGAGTGATGATGCTTTTTATGTTCGGTGTATTTTGATAACTAATAAAAAAATGTTTTTTTTTCTTTCTTTCTCTCCCTCTCCCTCTCTCTCTTTTCTCTGCTTATTAGGCATGTTTTTTTTCTTTTTTTTTGCCGTGCAGAATATTGTGTGCTCTCTTGTGACTATGACTATTTATAGTCTTTTTTTCCTTTTTTTTTCTTCTCTTCTATTCACTCATAGAAGACGAAGAAAAAAAGGTATATAGGCGTAGTTGATGTTGTTTCTTCTTTTTTACTATTCGTACAAAGAAGAAAAAGAAAGAACGGAATGATATTACCTTTAGAAACGAGAAAGAGAGAGAGAAGAAAAAAAAATTCGTTCTCATACAAGAGACATCACTACACATGCGTTTTTTGTAACAAGTTCACCAATGTAGAAGAAATAATTTTTATTTTCAAGTGTAGTTATGGTGAAAGAATACGATTGAGTATTTGCAGAAAGTACTTTTTCTTCGCTCTTCCGTTATAAACAAAAAGAAAAAAACAAATGATTGAACAAAGTAGGTCGATGATAAACAAAGTAAAAAATAGAATGATGACGTTTATGGAAAGAAATCTGTTCTTAGCGTTTCTTCGAGGTAGTCAGATATGATAACCTTTTTCATACTCTCGGTTTTTTTCCATTGTAAATCATAAATCGCATGTTTTGTCATGTTCCGAGCGTATATATATATTTATATTCATATATATAGATTTTTTTTCTCTTCTTTTTCTTTCTTCGTCTTGTTATTCGGGATTTTTCTTTTTTTTTCATTCATCTCATACGAAGGAAAAAAAGACGAAGAAGAAGAAGAAGAAGAAAAGGAAAGAAATATATATATCTTCAACCAAAACTGACTGACAGACACCATCCAAGGAGATAAAAAACAAAACTAAGTGAGAGTAGCATCTGCAAACGACGAGTATATCAATTTGCTTTTTTTCCTTTTCTTTTGATAATAATAATAAATAATCGTTTTCGTTTTAATATAATTTTAGAAAAGAAAAAAAAAAGTTATCTTTCTTGCATAACACATTTCTTCATGGTTGACTTTTGTCGACCATCATCTTTGCCAGGCAATAAGACACTTGGTTCTGGCAGTAATAATAATAATAATAATAATAATAATAGTTCGAATACAAGTCTAACACAAGAAGGAAATTCAAATCGTATATTCCCATCTGTTTTTGTAAGTTTTATGTCCTTCATATTTGAAGTTTTGTTAGTTTAGGGCGAATTTTGTTAAGAATTTATTGAGCTGCAAAATAAATAAATTCTATTGTAATTCAAAATTTTTCTTTTCATTTCTTTAGCTTCCTTATTCGCGTGTGATTGATCCTGATAGACAAGATTTCATAGCAACAACGGCCGTTTCATCAATCACAAGTTCGACTTCATCCAATTCACCCATGGATTCAGGCGAAGACAAACCACGTGTACCAACAAAAGAGAAAAAAAATCAAAGTAAAATACATTAATCGAAAACAAAAGTGAAAACAATGAACTATTAATTCGTTCAGGTGCAAATGCTTCAGCTGAAGTAAAGAACCATTTGAAAAGTTTTATTTGTCGAAAATTACAAAAAGAAGGAAAACTTGAGTAAGAAAATAATTAAATTTCGCAAAAAAAAGGAAAGAAAAGTTGGTTATTCACAGGGGTAATCCGGATTCAATCGAAATGCTTCGACGATTTCAATCTGAACCAGTACTTGCTAATCCTCGTCTTGAATCAGGAAATTTTAAAATCAAATCAGATTTACGTCAAAGTATTCTCTATCGCCATAAGCAAGTTACTCCTATGTCAGATAAACGTCATCCGATCCGTTCAACAAATCTAGCTCAAAAACCGACACCGAATGGTGAGAAAAACATTTGTTTTTTTTTCTCGATATGAACAATTATTCCAAACATTTTCCTTTTCAATTAGTTCCAACATTTCCATTATTACCATTTGGTTCTCAATCTGCTCAAGTTCTTACGCCCGAACAATTATGGTTTCCTTATCCGCGTTCACTCTACAGTTGCAATTCGGCGGGTAATCTAGGTGAACATCGTCTAACACCTAATAATGAATCGCCTCATCATCATACGAATATTCTCGGTCCTAATCATTTCATTGTCGAAGAAGAAAATGAAGCTTTACTAGCAAAAGAATTGCAAGAAGCAAAAATTCAAAGTACACATAATAGTCAGAGTTCAATGCATAGTAGTCAACCACATTTATTGAATATTGAAACCAACGATTTCTGTCTACGACATCCCAACGTAAACAAATTTGATCATATCTTCAAAATCGAACTTTGTTTTTTCTTCTTCTTCTTCTTCTAGTTATTAATCGATCGTTTAGCATTACATTCCAAATCATTATCGTCTTTGTCCGGTATTGCTTCGCCTGTTGAGAAGAAACTACAGAAAAGTCTCTCCGGTTCGATACGTTTACGTTTTACAACAGGCATTGCCTATGATGATGAAACATTGAAACATGAATGTTATTGTAAACGAGCAGATATTCATCTTGAAAATCCTCGTCGTTTACTTGTTATCTATGATCAATTGAAAAAATCGAATCTAATTCAAGATTGTGAAGTCATTCGTGGTTATTGTGCAACCATTGATATGCTAACTGATTGCCACGAGTAAGACAAAAAAAAACAAACGAAAATAGAAAGAGAAAACAAACAACTTGTTCTTTCAGTCCTGGACATGTTTATCTCTTTGGTTGTGATCAACGTCAACGAAGTCAACAATCGGCAGCTATTCTCGCCGAACGATTGAATTCTATCGTTCAATTACCATGCGGTGGCTTTGGTATTATTGATGATACAGATACAATTTGGAATGATGAGTATACAGCACGTGCTTGTCGATTAGCCATTGGAAATACAATTGAACTTTCGAAATATGTTTACGATGGTAAACTTAAAAATGGTTTCGCACTTGTTCGACCACCAGGCCATCATGCGACGCAGAAACCACTCGGTTTCTGTTATTTCAATACGGTTGCTATAACAGCGAAATATTTGAAAAAACATCGAAATCTCGAACGTATCGCTATTGTCGATTGGGATATACATCATGGTAATGGTACTCAAGATTTGACCTATGATGATCCGAATATACTTTATATATCACTTCATCGTTATGATAATGGAACATATTTTCCAGGCGGTGGACGAATTGATGAAGTTCGAGAGAAATAAAAATGAGTTTGTTGCTTTTTGAAATGAAGTTTGTTTGTTTGTTCTAGTGCGGATGTGATGATGGTTTGGGAAAGAATGTGAATATTGCATTTTCCGGTGAACCACAATCGGTGATGACTGATGTCGAATATTTAGCTGCATTTCGGTAGATTAAATTGAAGATTTTCAAAGTTAAAATTCCGGTTTTTTTTTCTATAGAAGCGTAGTCATGCCAATTCTAGAACAATTTCAACCTCAAATGATTCTTGTTTCATCTGGTTTTGATGCATCCATAGGTCATCCTCATCCACTCGGTGGCTATGAATTAACACCCACATGTAAATTCAAATTAACAACAAAAAAAAAAAGATTTTAATAGACTATTTTTTTTTGTTTGTCCAGGTTTTGCTTACATGACGGAGCAATTAATGAGTCTAGCAGATGGAAAAGTTGTCCTGGTCTTAGAAGGTGGCTACGAATTAAATGCATTAGCAGAATGTGGAAAATTATGTATCAAAGCGTTACTTAATCGAGCTGTAAACAATTTATTTTATTTATATTTTTATAGATCAATAAAATGACTTTCGCTTCGTCTGATTTAGATTCCGACGTTTAGTAATGAAGTCCTCGAAGCCGAACCAAATGCAGCTGCCGTACATAGTCTCGAACAAGTTATTAAAGTTCAAAGTAAGTTCATTTTGAAAGTAGATTTTCCAATATCGAGATTTATCGTTTTTCAGGTGAATTTTGGCCAATGATCGAACAATATGAACATTTAGTTTCTGTATCCCATGCCAAAGCAACTAAATCATGATTTGAAAGAATCTAATCAGACAGAAAACAAGCCCACACATCATATTGATGTTATTATTTCTTCTTGTTTGGTTTCGAACGATGAATAGATTTTATCTCATGAAATTTATTTGCCGGTGATTGTCAGACTGTATTTAACGAAACCCGATTATCATCTGTTCATTGTCGTGGAGTTTTGTGTGTGTGTGTGTAAATTTCTTTTTTCTTCGTTCATTCATTTTTCTTTTCAAATGCCTGCTTAGCAGTTATTTGATTACTATATCACTGGCCTTGTTCTTCGAAAATGTAGCCAGATTCTTGTTTCAACTTCCTAAATACCTTTCTATTGTATTTCTCTCTCTCTTCTTTTAAATTCAAGCTGATATTTCGTTTGTTTTCTTCTTCTTTTTTGTTTTTTTTTGTTCTCTCGCTGGAAATATATACATATATTTGTCTTGATTTCTTTTTTTCTTTGTTCGTTTTCTTCTCAATATCGCTCAATTTGTTCTGTAGATTCATGTCATTGTGGTTTATTTTCTTTTCATAATTTATTGAAAATATATAGAGGAGTTAAGGCAAAAATCAAGGACAGTTGTTTATTTAATGTGACTAATAACAGGAAAACTATAAATAGACTCAAGTCACGTTAGAGTTAGTTAGTTAGTGACAAGAGAAGAGAACAAGAAAGAAAAGACCGTAGTGTAGATCCTTTTTACTTTGTGCACTTTGTAGTCGTGTCATAACGCACAAAAGAAATATTAAGATAAGGTTATTTTTAGTGTTAATTATAATTGAATAGGATTCACCTTGATTCTAAACAATGCGACTTGAGATGAAAAGCATAGAAACTGAATAAATCTTTCACGTATTTAGTTCTGTAATTGAATTGTTTCAGTCAAAAATCTCTACTAAATTACTGAGAGTCTCGATGATGAATATTTGCATAACCATGAAGAGTACATACTTGAAACAGTAATAAAACGGTTGACTTTTCTAATACTTCAAGTCTTCTCTTATTACGAAAAAAAAAAGACTTAATATTGGAATTAATTTACATGAATTCATTACTTTTGTAAATATGTAAATCAAAGCATAATAAAGAATTTACTACAAAAAAATGATAAAAACAATCTGACTGTATTTTCAATGGATAAAAGCTGAAAAGTCAATTTGTGTATCGTCGAGATAAACGTCTTTTGATAGATCATGTTCAAATATTCAATTGAGTTGTTAGAGATTCTTCTTCATCATGACTTTTTTTAATTTTACAAGTTTTTTCCCGTAGCTTGTTTATACCCATAACAAGCATCCCTATACACGTAATAAACGCCAATAACAAGATAGCGAAAACAATGATAGCTCCAATAGTAGCATACAAATTGTTTCCTACGAATTCGCTTCCGAATGCTAGAAAATGAAAATAAAAATAAATCGAATATTTTTCGTATATTTTATACTTACAAAGCTGCTTTGTATTTTTATCAAATAAGAGTTGTGAAATTTCGATGTCTACTTCGCTTTTATCATTGTTTGGTATCATATCGATAACAAGACTTTTACGATGTAGCCTGTGAAGCATCGATTTATTATGTGCTACGTCCTGTACGTGATTCGAAAGAAAAACAGAAGAACTAAGGGAGAACACATACAACAATGAACGAACGAACGAATATACGTGTATATTTATATATGTGTCGTTGGGGAAAAACCAAGGGTGATAACCCAATGATGATAGGAATAATCCTATGACATATCCTATTACAACACATTATGTGTCACTTCTGGGGAAAAAGTTGCTTGTGATAGGTTTCATTCTGCATTTTACTTTGAAATTGAATGAAGAAAACAACATCAATAGTAGAGGTGAGTGATTGTGCAAATACGAATAATATTTGTTCTTCTGTAAAATACCCATGAATAAATTCTCTAGTTAAGAAAAAAATTAACTTAATATTGGAATATGTAAATCAAAGATTAGTAAAAAATTTAATAAAACAATAGAATGATAAAAACGATGCGACTCTATTTTTCAATGGATAACAGCTGAAAGGTTAGTTTGCGTAGTCTTTTTATTGGTTTATTAGACGTTGTTGGTCAACGCTTTGAGATAAACGTCTTTCGATAAATTCTGTTCCAATATTCGGCTCAGTTGTTGGAGATTCTTTTTTATCATCATTTTTTTTATTTTTACCAGTTCGTTGACAAAGATGCCATATCCACACAATAAGTGTCAATAAGAAGATAAGTAAAAGAATGCTAAGTCCAATAATAAAATCCAAATTATTTTCTATGAATTCGATTCCGAACGCTAGAAAATGAAAATAAAAACAAATCGAATACTTTTTGTACACGTTATACTTACGAAACTTCGTACGATTTCTATTAACTAAGAGTTCTGAAAT
>ERZ778027.1128-NODE-1128-length-49062-cov-11.524945_pt1 | contig 49062 bp, 58 predicted proteins | sample MGYA00375757_ERZ778027 | MGnify/ENA primary metagenome ERZ778027 (study PRJEB29350, sample SAMN05389817) | bioreactor metagenome | isolation source: Ammonium sulfate bioreactor | place: South Africa: University of Cape Town | collected 2014-02-18 ...
AAGAATACCAATGTTAATTGTGATAATTCTTTGCACTATTATTCCATCAATACATTCGAACTATGCCTCAACATTCCAATTTACTTCAACAGGATTCGAATATCAAATGAAAAACACTCGTCAATTGATATCAACGCAAACGGCTAAGACAACAATTCGTTGTGCTGCACTTTGTAATCAACTTGGAAAATGCTTTACAGTTGACTATGATCTTGTATCGAAACGATGTCGATTGTATCAAGGTGATTTAACAACAGGTTCTATTATTTCTTCGTCGTCAACAACATCAGTTGTTGGATTTATCTTTGTATTACCTACATTTTATTCATCAGTGTATAATAAATCATGTGATTTGTGTACCAATGCACGATCTGCGACATGTCCAGCCAGTACAAATCGATGTGATTGTCCAGAATATACTTATTGGAATGGAACAACTTGTGGAATACAATTACAAGAAAATGATCTTTGTCAATACTCAGCTATGTGTCGATCAGATCAAAATCTTGAATGTTCATATGATTGCGTTGGACTTCCTCTTACATGTCAACAATCCTCGTCGTATTCTTACAGTAAGACACGATCTTTCATTCGATCATTAAACAAAAAACGAAAGAACAAATTCTCTATTTTCGCCTTGTTAGATGCAACATATTCCGTTAAACTTCCCTACGCTGTGACTGTAGCAGGTACATGCAATAACTCAAACGTGACTGCACAAACAACATTATATAATCAAGCAGGTATAGCAGTGGGCAATAATAATACTCTCTACGTAGGTGACAATGGTAATCGAGTTGTTGCCTTTCCATTAAACAATATCACAGGAAAAACTTTACGATATTTTTCTTCATGGGTTGCTCTTATGACTGTCGATAATTCGACTTCTTATGTCTATGTCACTGTTTTACCAGTACATATAGTTTATATATATCCAACAAATAGAACAATACCACCGAATGGAATAGCAGGATCGGGTTGTAGCACAGATTCGCTCTATTTTCCGTCTGCAGTCACTGTTGATAGTAGCGAAAATGTTTATATTTCAAGTATGTCTTGTCATTGGGTCACAAAATGGGCACCCAACACTACAAATTCGACAATCATAGCCGGAGTAAATAGCGGTGAATTGTACGCACCGTATGGTCTCGCATTAGATGAACTTAATGGGCATTTGTATGTTGCTGACCGTTACAATAATCGTATACAACGATATTCATTAGATGGCAGCAGTATTGGCACAACAGTTGCTGGTGGAAATGGTGCCGGTAGTGGTAGTAATCAATTGAATTCACCTATTGGTATTTATCTGTCGAAACGAGATCGTTCGCTTTATATTGCCGATCGTGAAAACAGTAGAATTCAAAAATGGGGACAAAATGCAACAAAAGGAGTTACGGTATTGGGAAATCCTAGTGGTGTAGCAGGCGCTACACGATTCTTACTCGATCATCCGTATGCAGTTGCGTTTGATGAGCAAGAAGAGTATTTATATGTTTCAGATAGTTGGAATAATCGTATTCAACGTGTTCGAATTATTTAAATATAACTATTCTTTATTTCTTTTTCATTTTCTCATTGTTGTCGTTGTATAAAAATAAACAGCGAAATACATATGGTATCATCATTCTATAGTCATGCGTAGACGTTTCTTTCTGATTATCACCTTTGATTGAAAGCAAGAAAATGTGCGGGCCTGAAGTAAATTAACATTTCATTGATACATCGAATGAATATCGAAGTGACATCTATTTTTAAAACTACGAAGATCAGCTACAAGTATTTGTCTGAAAACAATGGTACATAGACTGGATCGACGGTTGCGGTGAAGAAGTAACAGTAGTACTGGTTGTATCTATGATTTCAAAGACAGAAATGGACTATATATCTGCAAGGAATGACGTCGACATGAACTGATTTCTCTCTCTTTTTTGTTCTTCGTACTATATAAACTAGTAAATCTCTGCTGACTAGGCACACATTTCATTCATTTTGAAATTCGATTCGATCATGTTTCCCTCGAAGTAAGACGAAAATTCTTTCTATTATGTCGAATTTTCTTTTTTCTTTTCTTAAAATTAGTCCTCGATTGTGCTTCCTAATTGTATTTGTCATTTCAATTAATTTAATACTATCAATTCACTCCGAACATATTGATGGTCATACAGACCGAATGTATGTACATTCTTTTTCTTTCGTTTTCTACTAAATTTTCATTGGTATTTAGCGAAATTTTTACTCGTTCAAAACGGCAATCTGACATAGTTAATAGTCTTCAACATCCAGCAATTAATCCTCCACCCAAACAATTCGTTGCTGGAGGGTAATCAAACATTTGTTCATAAGAACTGTTTTAAGTTTAACATATTGATTTTGAAATATTCAGTTCATGTTCATACAAATCTTTAACTGGAACTTGTATACCCGATGCTCACTACCGATCGTTCGATGGCTCTTGTAATAATCTAATGAATCCTTGGTGGGGAACACCAAATATTCCATACGAACGATTAGTAACACCTACTTATGCTGATGGTAGAAATAAAAGTATTCGATCTTAGTTGTTCGATTTATGTTTTCGATTTCAGGTGTATTTCTTCCGCGAAATCAATCTGTAACTGGACAATCATTGCCAACACCTCGTGAAGTCTCGAATGCTTGCGCGAGTGAAGTCGGCGTCAATAGTGAACGTTCAGTGAACTCATTTTTTACTTCATTTGGTCAATTTATTGATCATGATTTAACTAATTCAGCTAGCGGTCGAGATGATCAAGGCAATCAAATCAATTGTCAATGTCAAGTGTCCAATCCATTTTGTTTGAATATTCCAACGCCTGACGTACCTGATCAATTATGTATGCTTATTCCGCGTTCGAGTGCGTCTTTTCAACGAGAACCAGGTTGTCAATTGACCGTCCGACAACAAGTGAATCAAGTCAATTCATATTTGGATATGTCCGCTGTCTATGGAGATAATAAAGCTCGAGCTGATGAACTCCGAACATTTTTCAAAGGTTTCGAATTTTGAAAATGAATTTTCTCATTTGAAAAGTTTGTAAAATCTAGGTCAACTCAAAACTACTTCGAATAATTTACCACCTCAAGCTTCTGCAGGAGGAAACGAACAAAAATTCTGTCGTAGTTCTCAAGCTGGTCGTGGCTGTTTCTTCTGTGGTAAAATTTTGCCGAATAAAAACAACAAATAACTTGTCAATATTTTCTCGAAAGGCGATTCACGTTCGAATGAAAACATTGGTTTGACATGTATTCACACGCTATTTCTCCGTTTACACAATAAATTAGCTTTGGAATTGTCAGAAATCAATACACACTGGACAGATGACACAATCTATCACGAAACACGTCGAATTTTAAATGGTATTTTTCAACATATTGTCTACGATGAATTTCTTCCGTTAGCTGTCGGTCGATCACATGCAAATCTCGGACCCTATCAATACGATCCATCGGTAAGAATGAAAAAAAAACACACACACACAAATTAATAATATTTCGGTTGAATATGAGTAATGAAACGTGAAAAACAATCGCTGACGATACATGTTAATTCGCTGAAAATGATTTGAGAATATTTAAGATGAAGTTTTTGATCGGATGTTGAGAGAAGAGTTGTGAAATTGTACCAGGATATCGAATCGATTTGACTGTGTTCACTGAAGAAGAAGAAAGAACGCGTTCGACTTTCGAAAGAAAACAATTCGATTTACGTACATAAATGAGCATTGAATAGTGACGAATGTCTCGTTATTGTGATGAGCAGAGAGACGAACGATGTAGAATTGTTCTTCGAAAATCGGTCGAAGATGAACCGTAGTTAAACCAGATCGATCGCCGTAATCGAGAACAAGTTCGTAGAAATAGGCCGACGAATTTTTCCGAAATGAAACATAATCAACAATCTCGTTGATAGTTCCAAATGGAATTCGAATCGTTTTCTTCTCGTTCATTTCGAATAACTCAACATGATAAAAATTTTGAATTTGAAAAACAATCTTCTTCGGTGAAAATTCTTCATCAAATAACCACGATTGAATCTCCATTTGACCTTCATTCTTCTCATAATCACAAATCCAATTCAACGAAAACTGTTTTCGATTGATTAAAATCGCTTCGTACATTTTCTCATTGACATCCAAACAAACAACGTGATATCTCCGACTCAGTTCAATGACGGGCAAATCTCGATTGAATTCGTTCGTTTTCGAATTCCAATTCCATTGATAGATTTGTCCGGTTTGATTATCGACGAGAGTCCAACCGTAGGCTTCAATTGGACAGAAATAATCAGTAGCAAAAACAGATGAAATCATTGTCAACAATAGAACAAACATTTGCATTTTTATTTTTATCTTAGCGCTACTTTTTGCCTTTGTTTTTGATCATAGGTTAATCCAACAATTGTAAATGAATTCGCAACGGCAGCCTATCGTTTTGGACATTCGTTAGTCAATGGTTTTTTTCGACGTTTTAATAATCAACATCAATTAATCGAAGAAATATCGTTAACTCAACTTCTTTTCCGTCCAACGGAAGCGTATAATGAACAAATGGGCGGTCTTGATACGTTGATCTTTGGACTTTTATTAACACCAGCATCGAAATTCGATTCAATGATCAACGATGTGTTGAGAAATCATTTATTCGAAGCTGATACAGTTAATCCTCAAGGTATGCATCGGCTATTTCCACTAAGATTTACTGAAATCGAAAGCTTTTTATTTTAGCACAAACAAAACGATTTGATTTAGTGTCAATTAATATTAATCGAGGACGAGATCACGGCTTACCGAGTAAAATTCAGCAAAAAGAAAAAGACTGTATCGAATAATTATGAAAATAATATTTAGCCTATAATTCAATGAGACAATTCTGCGGTATGCCTCGAGCAACATCATTTGCTGATCTTCAAAGTACAATGGAAGCTACGTCTATTCAACGATTAGCTTCAGTTTACGCGTAAGACTGATTTTGTTTTTTTTTTCGAAAATACTTTGCTGATTAATGAATCTGTTTAGTGATGTTGACGATATTGATTTGTATGTTGGTGGTATTTCGGAACGATCTGTACCCGATGGAGTTGTTGGTCCAACGTTTTCTTGTATCATTTCCGGTCAATTTACCGACATTCGTCGTGGCGATCGATTCTTTTATGAAAATCAAGAAGCATCTCATCGATTTACGCCAGGTATTCAATCAGAAAATAAAAATCAATGACTGATAAAAATTCTCTTTTTTTTTCTCGTCGAATAGATCAATTACGCGAAATTAATCGAATGACATTATCACATGTGCTTTGTCAAACCGTTGATGGTATTACTGAAGTACAAACAGACGCTTTTCAAGTCGCTAATTCGGCTGGGTAAAACTTAACAAAGCAAAAAGCAATATTCATTCAAAGATTTGTTTCTTGTTTTTAGTAACAGACATGTTTCTTGTTCATCGTTTCCAACGATCAATTTACTTTTCTGGAAAGAATAATACTTTTAATTTGATTCTTTTTTAGCCTTTAAATCCGTTTCTTTCTTTTTCTTTTGTTACATCGTTTAATTGGATTATAATAAATAAAAATTCTCCGTTAAGCACATTTGATCAAAATTCCTGTGTAATTTTGCTTTTTACTTATTCATCATGAATAATTAATCAATATGTACATTCGTGAGTACATTCCGCAAAAGAAATAGGTCGTCGTCGTTTATTTGTCGTAAATGTATAACGACGAAGGACTGAATACGATTGACGTCATATTGAAAACTTTTGTTTGTCTACGGATGCATTCGAAAAGCACAAAAGACAAATAAATTTCACCGATTTCAAGTAGTTAATGTATATCTTTTTTTTTAAATATTTGATTACTTCCTTCCTTCTTATATTTCAGCAGATGAATTTGATAATATGTAATGTATTCGAGTCGTTGAGGGTGAACAGACATGTTTGCTTACTCGGAACTAATCAAAACAAGTAGTGTTAGTGATGACCGAGTTGTGTGCTTCATTTTTTCTTCTTCTTTTACTTTAAGATGATGCCAACTAACAAGAGTGTACTACTTGTTTGTTTTATTACATTGATTTTAGTTTTAAGTATAACTTATGTTACTTTTAATGATAACACCAAAAAAACTATTGAAATGAATGCTATTCTTATACAATCATCGGTTAATAAAAAAGTAATTAATATCGATAAGAATACGAGTATTCGATCATCGCAAGATTTTATTCGGAAACATACTTATCAAACTGAAAAATTCATTGATGCTCATTGGTTACGATTGATCAAACATTATATTCCCCTACCACTTGAATCTGGTTACGGTTCACATAAACTTGCTTTACTTGCTGCAAGTATTCTAACAAGTCAAACTGGTGGACCATCAATGGAAATGGGCTGTGGTTATCATTCAACTCTTCTTCTTCATCAAATTCTTGTCAACGAACAAAAACGATATCTTCTTTCGACAGATACCGATCAAGAATGGTTACAGAAATTTGAAAATAATATGACATCGAATCTTCACGAATTTCGTCATATTAAACAAACATCGGATTGGGATGAAATCGGAAATGATCGATCACGATGGTCGATTATTTTTGTTGATCATAAACCAGGCGAAAGAAGAGTTGTTGATATCATTCGACTAGCAGATGTAACTGATCTCATGATCATTCACGATACAGAAACAGATTCGTACAACTATGAACAAGGATTATCGCAATTTCCCTATCGATATCGATATAAATACTTATCAACACATACGGATGTTGTTAGTAAATCGAATCAAACATTATTTGAAAATGTTCGATATTTACTTGAATTAACCATCAAAATGCAAATACCTGTCGAATAATTTCGGAAAAAAAGTCTTGTTTCTTTATTTAATAAAATGAAAAAGCGAAAAAAAAATGTAAAATGTTTGTTTTTAAAAGTTTAAACAGCATTGATACTCTTTTCTATTGGCACCCAATCGCAATGACCAGCCATAGGTAAAAGCCAATTTTGACTTGGATGTAAACCAGTAAAACTATGAGGAAAACCCAATTGAAAATCGTACGCACTTTCGATTTGTTTGATTTCTTCACTAGTCAATCGTATTTTCAACGCATTGATAGCATCTTGTAAATGTTCTAATTTTCGAATGCCAACAATCGGAAAAATGTACGGTTGTTTAGCAATAACATAAGCCAAAGCAATTTGTGCAAGTGGAACATTCTTGGCTTTTCCGATTTGTTCCAAAGCAGCAGTTACTGCGATTTCTTCTTTACTTGGACCTAAATCGATTGAATTTAAGATTCAATAAAAAAAAACCTAACGAGAGATTTTATTTTAATTACCTCCAACAGCTCTAATATGTGTTCGTCCTTTGTCACCTTGTTTTGCCATTTCATCGATTTGTTCTTGTGTTTTGAATTTTCCTTGTCCTAAAGCTCCCCAAGGTGCAAAAGCCATGCCTTCATCTTTAATCATAGGCAGAATATCTCGTTCACAATCTCTGATCGCAGCATTATACAATCCTTGATAAACTGAAAATTGACGAAGACCATGATCTCGTGCATATTGATTTGCTTTGGCAACAACCCATGCAGGTGTATCACTGACGCCTAAATAAAGAACTTTGCCAGCTTTGACTAAATGATCAAGTGATTGCATAAGTTCAGGAATTGAACATGTATAATCCCACCAATGAACATAGAGAAGATCAATGTAATCGGTTTGAAGTTTTTTCAATGATGCATTGACACTTTCATGTAGAGATTTAGCTGAATTGCCCGAAAAATTCACATGAATCGGTTCTTTCTCCCAATCAGTTCGATAGATCGTCGTGAATTTCGTTGCAATAACCATTTGACCTCGATTCTTTCGTTTTTGCATCCATTCTCCAATGAGAATTTCACTTTCTTCGTTTTGATAATTATTTGCTGTATCAATAAAATTGCCTCCAGCTTCAAAGAACGTATCGAGAATTTTAAATGAATTTTCTTTTGAATTCGTTCCAATGAATTCATTCCAAGCATCACCAATCGACATTCCACCTAAACATAATGGCGACACACGAACAGCTGCTGTCGGTGAGAGAATACGATATCGTGCCAATAAAGTCGCTGGTTCCGGTGCTGGTTGAAAAACTTTCGACATTTTTCTGTTTGTTTTTTTCGAAATAAAAGCAAGTATAAAAAGAAAGTTGAATATCTAACTGACGTATCGTACGTGCTTTTATACCCCTGGCAAAAGCAACGAATCGAACTTTTAGTTCGTTCTGTATGTTTCTACTTTCACCTCCTATCGCTGCTTTTTAGTTCACATATGACTCATTCGTATGTTTCTACTTTGACTTGTCGGTTTTTTTTTCTCGGGTTCTTACGCATACAATCTTTGTAAAGAAGAAAAGAAATGTTCTCATGCACAAATAGAATAATGACAAAGCAGTTTTTTTGGAAGTTTTAACCCTTTACACTTTCATCAACAACAGAAACAATATAAGTTGAGTTAACAGTCTCGAATACGTATGTTTTTACAATATTGTATTTTAATCCGAAGCCAAGAGCTATGCCAAATCCAATGCTAATAATAAGAATAATTAATGTAACCACCATCGATGTAAACAAACAGCCAACAGTAAGAAATTGTTCATCACCGAAAAAGTTCGGAAAATGTCGTCGAAGAAAATTCGAAATACGATCGAGAAATCGTTGAATTGCATTGATAATTCTCGACGTTAGAATTTTAGATCTTGATGGTTCCAATGGCTTTGGCGATGACAAATGATTATATCCTTGGAAGTTCATCCGCTGTTGTAATTGTCTCGGAATGAAACCTTTTTCAGAGGGACGATTTTGATAATCTACTGCACCAAACGTACTTGGCAAGACATACGGCATCGTAGGATAGTTCATTTTGACGATCGACAGTCGAGAGAGCTCGAATGTTTGAAACTGGTTCAATTCAAACGAAATTTATACTCGTGGAGAAATAATTAAACGCTATTACATCACAACTATCAAATGAACACGAGAAATCATTGATGTGTTCGATTCAATTTTACGGGTTTTTTTTTCGATGCTGTTCTTGGCTGAAATCGAAGCCAATGAAGAAAAGAATAAGATATGATGATGTGTTTACAGAAAAGAGAACGAGGAAAACTTTTATCTTTCTAACATATTGTCACATGTTCGATTGAATCGTTTATCATGATTAAGAATCAACAAGACGAAACATTAAAACGATTTCAGGTTTTTTGACTTCACCATGTTTTTTTTTTGTTTCTATTCGAATGAAATCGTTTAGTCTCGAACAGCAATCTTCAATTCGAATGAATGCATTCAAATTCTCGAACAATTTCGATGGAATTGTTTGGTAAATCAACGCATCTTCTTCATTTACATTTGTAAAAATCGACAAACAATTCTAGGAAGCAATTAACTATGTCCTTGAAAATGTCAATTTAAACGAAAGGAAAACTTTATCATTCGATCAACCATTGAGTGAATATGCGAAACGAAAGTCTTTTCGATTTCAATTCAATTTTCTTTCAGTTTCAAATGAACATTTAAATGAAGTCGAAAGTATTCGGCAGTTCGAACGAGCTTTTCAAAATCGTTATTCAAATGTAAATCGTTGGCCTGTTTGGTTTAAATCTTCATTAGAAAATCTAATTAATCAATCGGTAAATTTCAATCGAATCGATTCTTCTCACGATTTCAAATTCGCTTTTTTTTCTTAATTTAGCACGGCCCATTTGCAATTTTTCTCAATCATGATAAATCAAAATTTTCTTCGAAATTCTCTCATCGAATTCTTTGTTCACCGGTCATTTTAAATCTTCTATCGAGCTACAAATGCAATATTTGGCCATGGGACGTAACATATCCATCGAACATGCAACGGTATGATTTTAAATTTGATTTTTCGTTATTTTTTTCTTTTTTCACAGACTTTTGGAAAGAAGTGGCCGAGCTCGAGATGTTCTTGTTGAATGTCTTTGTAATTTCAGTGATGTTGATAATTATCCATTATTATTAATGGTTACTCGTCAAAAAGATCGAGTTATTCTCGTTGATTTTATTCGTGGGAATAGTTCATTCGATGAAACACGTTCGTGTCTCGAACGAACATTGAATCCTGTTTTTGATGAATCGATTCGTCTTTCGAATGAATCGATTTCAGCAGGCTGGATCGGTGGACGAACTGCAGGCAACATTCGTCGTCGTCCTTCGTTTGTTACCAGTGAGATTTTGTTTTGCACAGGAAACAAAAACGTTGTTCGATTTCTTAGCCTTTCGTTTGAATCGATTGGTTCGAGCGTCACATCGACCTCGTTACATTTCATTCTACGAACCGAAAGTCAACACGCCAGAAGTTATCGTGACTACGAAAGACGCACAACAATGGGCGATGGAAAAACATCGTCACAAAGATTTCTGCTCGCCTATTCCATCGTTATCAATTTCGAATAAAGAACAATATCCATTTATTCACATGTCTCCACGTCGTGCTGGATGTGAGATTATTTCAAATTTTGTTTTATCTTTTTTACGTTTCTGTTTGAAACTTTTCTAGGGGCTCCAATGTTTAAACACTGACGTTTTGTTGTTGATATTTTCAATGAAGATATTCTATTTTTGTTACAGTTATTGTTTTCTATTGAACTTTCTACATATCTATCTGTTCTATTATCTGAATAAAAAAAAAAGAGGATATATTTTTAATTGTTCTGTTTGTCTCCAATTAATTGGCTCAATTAAACACAACCGTACGCATAAGCCATAGCTCATTAGATTAAACAGAGAAATGATAATTAATCGAGATTCTATATAAGAATGTGTACGTTCAGTTTTTTGTTTCGTCTGATTTATTAATATGACAGAAACAAAATTAAAAACACGAGAATTACTTACAAATCGACAACGTTCGATTCTTATAACGTTCTACAATCGAAATCCATATCCATCGTCAAGTGAACGTCATCAACTTGTTCAATTAACTAATCGAACACCGAAACAAATTCAAGATTGGTTCGCTAATCGTCGAGTAAGTTCGACTTGAACAATTTCTTCTCTTCATCTTCGTTTATTTATTTTCTAGCGAAATGATCCAAAATTAATTCCTGGAAAACCAGTTTCAGTTTCATCACCATCACCACCTCCTCCTCCTTCAGTAAGCTTCGTTTTCATCCTAGTTTTTAATCTATTTCGATTATTTTTAGACAATCGATACAAATTATTGTTATTACGAACCACCACCACCAACAACAATTTGTCAAAACTGCGGTTTACCTCAATTGTATCCAAATTATTATTCATATTTTCAATCATAAACTGATTTGTTTTGTTTTTTTTATTTTGAATAATAAATAAATTATTGAATAAAAAAAATCAAACGATTTAATTTGAAAAGAAAGAAAAAAAAACGAACTAGTTTCATGTCCTGGGAGTTAGTTCTAACGGACAAATAATAGTTCAACTTCCATCTCCGGTAATGATCGACACGTTCTATTCGTTAGATACATACGTATACAAGTCTTTTCTTTCGACTCGACATAAAGAAAACACATGTTTACTTCTTTCTTTTTTGTTCTCCCTTCTTCTCGAACATAAGTAGACATTGGTTCGAACATTATTTCACCATTTTATAAATCGAAACAGTAGATATTTTAGTAATGATGATGATGATATCGACTCCGTCCTCATCGTTTTATGATGTAAGTCTTTGAATTGATCGATAGAAGAAGAAGAAAAAAACACGCAATTCCTGTTCGATTGAATTTCTTTAGTATTTAACTGCAGACAATTTTTTATTTAAATCCGAATCATTTTCACCAATCCAAACAAATGAAGAACATTTAGAAGAATATTTTGATAATATTAATAATAATTCAAATAGAAATAATAATAGAAATTCGACTGTTAAAAGACCGATGAATGCATTCTTATTATGGGCTCGAGGTGAACGAAAACGTTTGTCAAGTGATGGTTACGGTGTTAGTCAAACATCGTTAAGTAAACTCTTAGGTGAAACATGGCGGTAAGAGAAAGTAAATATAAGACATCGTTTTGCAAGATGAGCAAAACAATTGCTTTAGACATATGCCCGTCGACGAGAAGCAGCCATTTTTGGATATGGCGGAAACATTAAAAAGACAACATCAAATCGATCATCCTGACTATAGATTCAAGCCAAAACAACGCTCGACGACGGCTAATAAAACAATAGCGAAAAAGCATCATTCACCTTTGCGTATGTTCGCTTGCATTTGCATCTATATATACACCGATTAGCATTTTTCATTTCACATTCAATAGCTCAACGACGATTATCAACTATGTTTTCATCATCATTCTTCTCGGAATCTCAGCAACAACAACAAACAACAGCAGCATCGTCTGCTTGTACTTCGAGCATCTCATCTCATTCTATTCAACCAGCAGTTCTAGCGATGTGTCAAGCAATAATTCCAACAACATCGTCATCATCATCTTCGGATATTAACAATGAATGGTTCTACAAACTTATTAATCAACCTCAATCGGTGATTGTTGCACCTTTGCCACGTTTACAAACATCGACAATTTCATCACGTCGAGCTGTTCGAATACAAATTATTAACAAACATGATGAAATTACTTTGCCTCCACCATCATTATTATCAATGACACCATCACCATTATCGTCAACATCATCGTCAATGCCCATCGATGATTCAACACCAACATTAGTCGAATATCTCACAAATAATTCGACGAATTTTACAATGCAATCCACTCAACAAGGATTTTCATCAATTATCGATGAGATAGTTGGTAAGTTTCTCGTTTTGTTTTCTCATTCGGTTTCAAATTTTTTGATTTTAGAATATGAAATGTTACAAGATACATCAAATCATCATTTAATGGATCTCGATCAACCTTATGACGGCAACGGTTGGATCGATACACCTTTGTCTAATTTCGGCACGAACTCTGCTGATCCAAATGCAACATCATCTTATTCAACGTACGATTTCTTATGTCTTTAACAGTTCACAGTAACACCAGTAAACTATTTTCTTCTTCTTCTCTCGTCTTGTTTGTTTTTCTTCGTTTGTTTTACTCTTGTGTTAATACGAAAGTGAACCTATGCGCGTGCCATTCGAAGCTTGATATTTTTTTTCTTGTGATGTTCTTATTCTTCGTTTTTCTTATTCTTGTGTTTTGGTTCATGTATATCAGTGCATGCTGTATAACAGAAAACATTTGACTCAAATGAAATTAGATAACATTCTTATGTACTCTTATAAAAATGGTTAGTTTTTTTTTATTTATTAATAAACACATTCCGGATGGTTCTTCTGACAAAAAAAGCAAAGAACCGTCCTTTTTATCCAAGATAAATGTTTTCTTATTTGCTTTTCCAATTCAATGAAAGCTGCAAGAAGGACTACTGACATAATTAAGATAGCGTCATCTAGCAAGAGTTTTCCTCAAGTCATAAAGCTCCTCTCAGTACATATTTACAATAAACAAAAATACAACGATGTTTCTCTTACGACGTTTCATTCTGATGCCAATTTTACTTATTTTTCGACCTTTAATCACAAGTACAATCGATTCAACAAGTTTAAAACTTGGAATTGTCGATCTAATCTTATCCGAACATAAATATATGCGAGATGAATACGAACATTTCAAATCACTTGATGATAATGCAGAACTTGATCACCGTGTTCGACAATGGATCAGTTATATTGCTTTGCATGGACATAAAGAAGAAATTGCTTTCTATCCCGAAGTCGAACATTATTTCGATGACGAGAAAAACCGAGGTCATCATCTCATCTCACATGGAATCAAAGAACATCGACAACTTGAAACTGAGTTAAAGAAATTAGCCGATCAACCGCAAGTTCAATGGAAACAAATACGTAGAGCTGTTGAGAAATTAAGTACGACTAATTTTCATCTTATACTCTTTGTTTTCAATTTCAAACTTGGCCTCTCATTGTAGTGCATCATTTAAAAGAAGAAGAATCCGACATTCTTGAACCACTTCGATCGAAAATCGATCCGGATTTTCAATTTGAACTTGCAAAACAATTCGAAGATGCCAGTCGATTAGCCTCTGAACGACCTCATCCTGAACTATCGAAAAAACCCGAAAAAGCTCCTCAAGAAAACATCGAAGTTGCTCGAGCCGAAAAACAACAAGAACTTTGAATTGATTTTTTTGATAATTTATTTTTTTACACAATAGTTATACATATAAAAAAAAACAATTATTGATTTGCTGAGTAATGATCGTTGCTAGGATAGTTGAAATTTATCGTCGAAGCCGATGGATAAGTCAAATACGATGATTCATACGAAATCAAACCATAACCGGTATTGTAACGATTGGTATTATCGTAATCGGTCATCGGATGTGCAGCAAACGATTGATAATACGGATTGTACATATCTAAAAGCAAGTCAATTAAGGATTACGAATATCGAGAAAGAGACATACTCGGATAGGAAAATTGATCAGTCGATTGGATTGATGGATTGGTGTAAATTGCATTGTAATCATTGCCGAGATTAACATTCGTCGATGTTGATTCCAAATAATAATTAGCAGGGACATAATTTTCTTTCGAACTACAAGCACTATTCTCGTTTTCTTCATCATCATCATCAACAACTCGATTATTTGCCGGATATTGATTTGTAAATAATTGTTGTGTTTGAAAGGCTGACATAAATGTTGCCGATGGTGACGAACAGGGTGATGAAGTCATCGGTGGATGATAATCACTTTGAACGCTGATATCATTCGGTGATGTTGATGAGGGTGACGATGAAGATTTGCTGGTATTTGGTGTTGAATACGGATGATGACGAGCATCTAAATGAGAGAAAATATTGAAGAATTAAAATTTGGAAAATAATTGACGTTACTTTTAGTTTTTCGTTTTGGTTGATAACGATATTCGGGATGATCACGTTTGTGTTGTTCACGAATACGTTCGGCTTCTTCAACAAATGGTCGACGTTGTTCAGGAGGCAACGATTTCCATAATTTGCCCAATGTTTTACTTAATTGTGCGTTATTAACAACAGATAAATTCGTTGTTAGATTCTTTCGAGCTGCTTGTGCCCAAACCATGAATGCATTCATCGGTCTTTTGACATGAATCGGTTTCATAGGTCTCGGTTGTTTTTGTTCTAATTCAGCCCAATCTAATTGACCCAAAGCTGATGTAACAATATTCGAAAGAACGAAATTCTACAAAATCAAATTCTCCTCTTTGAAAACAACGGTTCATTTCCTGTGATTCTAATCTTACCGAAGTATCATGTTGACTTGCTGATGATGACATTTTCGATGAAATGAATTCGTTTCGTTGTTTGAAATGTTAAATTTCAAATGAATGAATGAAATAACTTATCTGTTGATGACTTCTAATAAATGGGTCCATTTCTCTCTCTTCTTCTTCTTTCTCTCTCTCTCTCTCTTGTTAATTTTTTTCGTTTTATTGGATCATCAACATTCGAATTGACCAATAGGATTCGATAATATTTCGTATATTGTAATCAAATTACAATTATCAACGACGAGATTAATTGAACAAGTGAATAAAAATATGATCTCACAAATTCCACAAATGTGTAGATCAAACTTTTACCCAATTGTTCGAAAGTTTTTCAGTTTTGCTTAGCACAAATCGTAGTTTTTTTTCTCTCTTTCATTCAGTACAAAAGATAAAAGATTCGATTAGTTAACACACGATTGTAAAATATTTTATTTCCGATCAATGAACACAGTGAAGATAAGCCGACATTGATCAATCAGAATCCTGTGGTGGTGCTGATTGTTACAACAATCAAGTGCTAAATAGTTGAAGATCATCTTTCGAAATCCGTGGTTTTCTGTCAAACGGAAAATCGACACCGTAACAAGAAAAATATTTCACCTAGAATAACACAATATCATCGCATGACTACAGTCCGTGTTTTACGGTGTTTATATGTGACATTCGAGCTAACTTAATACATGCTGTTTTGCATAGATAAATAATACGGTTATCAAAAAAAAATGTTTGACTAATAGGCATTCGTTCACATTGTCGGTAGAAAAAGAAAAACATGTCGAACAATTGAACAGATTCATGAGATCGTCGTTTTGCTTGGGTAATGTCGAACGAGGGAACAAAATAAAAAAAAAGAACTCCTGGGGTAGATTTTTGATTTGATTCGAATTGAAGAGGAAATAAGTGGTCATTAAACAACGATTGGAGAAATGATATCAGAAAAGATGAAACATCAGATATGAGAAGAAGAAGAAAAACGGAAGCGTAGATGTCAAGTGGAATTTTATATTCGCACAGCAAGAATTTTACTGATTGATTGAAGAAATAAATGTGCAGTTGATTCTGTCTTACTTTGATTTGATTTGTTTTTTTATGAAATGTAGTTATTCACATATATTTAAGGTTTAAATAGGATTTCGTTTTAGTTGTCTTACATTGAGTTTGTTCTCTGAATAAGAACTGATAAGATGTGTATTGATGATGATATCGAGAATCAAAATGGACAATGATGGATGAGTAAATGTATTTTATTCGAGAGAGAATAGATAAGACATGTCTGCATTTTTTGTTTGAGAGTATGATTCTACTACTATATACAGATGGCGTTAGTTCATTACGCGATGATGATCGTTTTAGAAAAACGAATTCGATAGGTTCGTTTGGTTTTGTAATACCAATCGAGATAAGAGAGTTATAAAATATATAAAATATGTCTGTGAAAACTAATGTAGGCGTTCAAATGCCACGTTTAATCTATGGGACCGCTTGGAAAAAAGAAGCAACCACTGGACTTGTTGTTAAAGCGATATTAAATGGTTTTCGTGGTATTGATACTGCTTGTCAACCGAAACATTATCGGTACTTGAGTCGAATTGAATCATTTTGAATATTGATTTTGATTTCAGTGAAGATCTTGTCGGCGAAGCTTTAGTCGAGCTTGAAACTAAACATAATATTCATCGTCAAGATTTATTTATTCAAACCAAATTCACGCCAATCAATGGACAAGATCGATCGAAACCGTTACCCTACGATCCTTGTGCATCACTTATCGAACAAGTTCAACAATCATTCGCAACTTCGTTGAAAAATCTGCGTACAAATTATGTTGATTCATTAGTTCTTCACAGTCCATTGAGCACACATGAGCTGACAATGGAAGTCTATCGAGTTTTTGAAAAATTCGTCGACGATGGTCGAGTTAAACAATTAGGAATCAGTAATTTATATGATTACAATCGTTTAAAACAATTGTACAACGATGCTCGACATAAACCATCGGTGATTCAGAATCGTTTCTATGCCGATACAAATTTCGATTGTGAAATTCGACGATTTTGTCGGGAAAAAAATATTTTCTATCAAAGTTTTTGGACATTAACAGGTCAGAACACAAACCAAAAGAGATTTCTTTCGAAATTAATTTTATTGATTTATTTTTCTAGCAAATCCACAAATTCTCGGACATCCATTTGTTCAAAAATTAGCACAAGAACGTCATGGTACGCCCGCTCAAATATTCTTTCGTTTCCTATTAGACATCGGTGTAACACCGTTAACTGGCACAACAAATGAAACACATATGAAAGATGATCTACAAGTTCTACAATGGCCATCATTGGATAATGATTCCATTGACAAATTTAAAAAACTTGTTCATGATTAAGAGACAACAAAAGAAAAATTATCTGATTTTGAATATATTTTTTTTATTTAAATAAACGTGAACATTATTTTTAAAAACAAAGCAGAAAAATGTCGAAAAACGACTGTCTTTTGAATAAATTTTCGCGGATATATCATCAAAGGATACACATATACAAATGTGTAGTAGTTGGCAGTTGGTTCGAATGCATTGTAATAATAACATGACGATATCGAATATTCGAGAATAGATTATTAATTCTAGTCTACGCCGATTCATGATTGAATCATCATTGAAGTATTTTTTTCTTGTTTGAAGAAATTGTTTTTTTTTCTTTTTTAAGAAGTTCCGGGTTCAATACAATCGCTGTTGTATCGACTGTTTGTTTTTTTTGTTTTACCCATTTGGTTTATCAGGAGGTTTTTGTACGTCCTGTCCGCCGTTCGAACCAGAGCTGCTTGATGTAACGTTAATAACTTCGTATGGTTGGGCCATGAGAAGATTTAGACGAGTTATATTTATCAAATTCGTAGTAAAATATTGTTGAGTTAATGCAGATTTAATTGTAGGCTTGACTTCATGAATGAAGTTGTAAGTCTTATCGACCATATTAGCAAAGAACTGAGTAAAAGAGAACACTTGTGAATGCAAGTTAAAAGTCAATTGAGTAAGTGTGGCCAAGTTGTATATAAATGTAGAAATGACTGTAAATGACTAACTACCCGAGTATTTATACCTCCACTATTTCCTGCTACGGAAATTACGTAATAACACGAGACGAGTATGATGTGCGCGTGGACTTTCGTAATGACGTGTGTAGAAAAAGAAATGAATGAATGGCTGACTTACTGCGTGGCAATACGCCAACGGCAGAATGGGAAGAAAAAAACTTCATACCAGACATATTTGATGAATCATTAGCGTAGACGAAACACCCACTCGCTACTTGTTGAGTGCATTGATAAGGGAAATAACCAAGCACTTGTATCCCATTCGTTGTTATCGGTTTGGGTTAGAAAACGAGTGGGAAAAATAGTTAATCATTGGATTTCTCCCAGTGCAAGTACGATAAGAAAAAGGGAGAGAAAAACGAACTTTTTTTTTGTGTTCTGTACATGTGATAAATGTGACTATTATGAAAAGACATCTGATTCAACCTTATGACATTCTTTTAATGTTCGAGATCTTTCAGAGAAGAATTGCGTCATACGATGAAAAATAAAACGCCCACTGTTGTTAAACACAAACAACTCAACTGACATACATAGAAACCAAAGAATTCAGGTAGAATATATACGATGATTCTGTCGTAATCACAATCGTATTACGTAACGTTCTGGAAGCAATGACTCATCATATCAGTGACGTCAGTAAAATTGATATCGTGTTCACTCACGCATAGAAAAAGTTATTTTTCATGGTCGAAAGATTTCGGTATATTGAATCATTTGACAACAAAATCAAAAAAAAATGAGTCAAACAAACACGAATAAAAACGAACCAAAACCCCCAGCTGATTTGCCACTACTCCGGATGTTACATCCAACATCTGGACGAAATAATTACAATCCTATTTCAAATCAAGTACCACCACTAGGACAATCTTCGATTGATCCTCAACAAGCAGCAATCCTTCAATGGCAAACTCAACGTGCTATTGCTACTGCTGCTGCTTCTCCTTCTAGATTCAACGCATTTCCATATCAGAATTCTTTCATGCCGCAATATTCACCCTATATGTATGGCATTTATCAACCATATTCATACTATCAAAGAAGATAGAACTCGAACTCTTTATTTATTCATGTCATTTCGAAGTATTTCAATATATTCCGGTCGAATAAAACTCGCATGTTTTCGTTTCGCATCAAAATATCGAATAATTCCATCGCATCCATTCGAATCGCCATAAGGACCATCGAATAGAACACCGATAAATTCATCATAAATACCACGAAGAATGCCAATGTAAACTATTTCACCATATTTTCTATTTGTCATTGGTTCATTGACTGAAATCTGCATTCCTATTTCTAATTCTTTTAATTTCAAACGATTGATTTCGCGTAATTGTTGTTTTCTTTGTTGATTATTATTCGAAGATTGAGTCTCTCTGTACTTTCCAAGTTTATGATTTTGTAAATAATCTCTTAATGTACCTTTACGTTGAGCATAGATTTCGTCAGACATTCGATATTTTTCTGGTAATTTATTGACATCATCGATATCATCTGACGGTCGATGTGAATCGATCGATATTGTGTCATTTTCATGTAAATTCTCGATTTTACACATGAGATCTTGATCTCGATCGATTGTTAATTCTTGAGAATGTAATAAAATAATCAAATTTTCTATTGAAATATCAAGTAATTGTTCAATAAACGAACGAAAATCTCCTAAACTCCATTCGCATATAGGAAATCGACGTTTACAATGAAATGATTTGAGTTTACATTCGATTTTTAGAACAATCTCATTACTCATCGTCCACTTCTCAATCGATAATCAAACAAACAAGACTTCGCGCGATTTCGAACACAAACGTTTATTTCAAAATTTAAAAAATCAAAGGATACACTTCATTTTTCGTACGTTTCTGTCGATATTCTTCCGGTACATACAAATAATTGACAGTCGCATTTGGTCGAACATTTTCATGAACATGGTGATGACACTGACATTGACAACATTCGAACGAAGTAGGAATTGAATTCCAACCAGTTACATCAAAATTCGAAATATTCATTTCTTCGTGTCGAATATAACTCAGATTAGATAACGTTGATAACGAACATGTTCCATCTTCGCCATCGTTTGTTGTCGAATGAAGTTGATGAAGATTTTGATTTGATGATGAAATTGAGGAGATATTTGTGTGATTTGAAATACCAGAATCGATCGATGTTGAAGGAGAAATTGATGAATGACATTCACTTAGATCAATCTAAAATTATAGTTAAGTTTAATAAATAGAAAAGAGAAATGAGTGAATGTATTTACATAATCATCTCGTGATGATAATGCTGATTTGGTTGTTGTTTTCGGGAGATATTGAACGTATTCATAATCTGCAGGTTTTGGTACATTACAACAATTGAATTTATTTGATTTGACAGTTGATGATGATGATTGTCGAAAGGTAGTTTGAATAGCATGGGCGATTTTCTAGAAAACAGTAATATTTAGAAATGAACTGTTATTCTAAATGTTATCGTAGTTACTTGTCGAATATTTTTAGACATGTTGAAAATGATACTGATTATAATACAATTGACTGTTTATATACTCAAGAAGATATATTCAATTCCTCTGGTGATAATCTCTCTCTTTCCTTCTTTCTTGACTAATTAGTTATACACTTATCGTCAAGTGTAATTATCTCCTCCCTATCTCTCTGTTTCTCTCTTTATTGATGTTCATCAAATTGATTATCTCCTCTTCCATATCCACAGTTCGTTATGAAATTCTATTCGATTCGATCTAGTAAAACATTTAAATTTCAAACAAATCTTATCTAGTAGTCTATTGACAAGAACTATGGTACTACTAATGTTTACTCTCTTTGCCCATATCAGTTTGCTTATCACTAATGACACGCAAATAGATCATCAAAATTGAATCACACTTCGAACGACGTACGTATCTAATTAGTGAGAGGAAGAAAAAAATTAGCTATGGAAACGAACGAGAGAAATAGATAGAGAGAATGAACAACAAGAGATCATCTACTCACACCTTATCTATCTATAATTCATCAACATTTACCGCGCACTTATCAGTATAAAAACGAATACTTCTGATAATTTCATTATCATTCTTCAACATGTCTAAAAATATTCGACAAGTAACTACGATAACATTTAGAATAACAGTTCATTTCTAAATATTACTGTTTTCTAGAAAATCGCCCATGCTATTCAAACTACCTTTCGACAATCATCATCATCAACTGTCAAATCAAATAAATTCAATTGTTGTAATGTACCAAAACCTGCAGATTATGAATACGTTCAATATCTCCCGAAAACAACAACCAAATCAGCATTATCATCACGAGATGATTATGTAAATACATTCACTCATTTCTCTTTTCTATTTATTAAACTTAACTATAATTTTAGATTGATCTAAGTGAATGTCATTCATCAATTTCTCCTTCAACATCGATCGATTCTGGTATTTCAAATCACACAAATATCTCCTCAATTTCATCATCAAATCAAAATCTTCATCAACTTCATTCGACAACAAACGATGGCGAAGATGGAACATGTTCGTTATCAACGTTATCTAATCTGAGTTATATTCGACACGAAGAAATGAATATTTCGAATTTTGATGTAACTGGTTGGAATTCAATTCCAACTTCGTTCGAATGTTGTCAATGTCAATGTCATCATCATACTCACGAAGTTCGCCTACGGAATGACGTCAACAATCTTCTGTATGTTCCAGAAGCATCTCGAGAACGAAAAACGAAGAACGAAATTTTGCCGTTTATTTTATGATTGTTTTTGCATTGAATAAAAAAGAAACAATTTGATTGATTTAATATTGCTTTGTTGTTATCGAGACAACAATCTTTAAATGAAGTATTTGCGTTGTGTGTCATGTGCTACAATATGACGTGTTTATCGGTAAAAAAATACCCAATCATTAGTTGGTTTTTTATAGAGGAAAGATTAAATTTTGTGCAACAAGCAAAGAAGGAAGGAAGGAGGAGAACAAGAAAGTGTATTTAAAGACGGGTGCAGATTGAAGTATTATTATTATTCCAAGTAAAGAAAAATGTACGACGATAAAGATCGTGATCTTGGCGCAATTGGTTTTGAAATAGTTCAAATGACTCCAGTGACTCCACCAACACCGGATTCTCCAGTTTGTAATTCAACTTCGACGGAAGAAAAAAAATAATAAACTATTGATATAAGACTTTTTAATAGAATGTCTTTTATTTTATTTTATCAGTTGAAAAAGCGGAAATATGAAGATAAAAAATAAGATCATAATAAAAATAGCTTGAATACATATTGAAAAGTTTACTTATGTTGAATATCGTCAATTGTGATCAGAAGATCTTTATAAAAATCTTGAACATTCTTTTTAGCTTCATTCAAATGTTGACGATCACCTATATGAATAATAAAGAAATGAGAAAGAAAAATAAATTGATTGAACAAACCATGACATATCCATTGACCACGAATAGATCCATGACCGATATCTGTTGTACCGGGTTCGACAGACCATGTTTTCGGCAATGAAAATGTTTGAGTAGAGAGTTGATATTGATCATGATATTTATGATAATCAGCACCAGAGAAATCGTATTTCACTCGAAACGAAGCTTGATCTTCCATGGCTCTGAAAGATCAGAACGAATAACTATTAAGCTCGTTTTGTTTCTCGTTTTTTACCCAAGAAACCATGTATGAATATCATTGATCGTTGTCGAACCTAATTTAAATTCTTTCGATTTTTTTGTATTCGGTATTTTTGCATAGAGAAATTCTTCTAATGGATCGAAAATAAATTCGACATTACGTGAGATCATATCACTCGGTACTTGTCCCCAATTTTTTTCAATAAACACATCTTGAGGATGCATTTCAATTGTTGAAACATAATCCTTTCCAATACCTTCGATAACATACTCATATCGAAGTAAAACATTACGACTATTTCCTAAGGATATGTAGATCAATTCAATGCTGTAAGAGAGAAACAATTTCTGTACTTGTGACTCGAAATGGAATTGTTAAATAACCTGATCCACTATGATCGGGATTTTTCAATAAAGTTCGATCTTCGAGAACAAAATATGCTTCTGTCGGCCGTCCTTCTGACCAGTTAAGTACATCGCCAAAACTGACTTGCCAATCATCGGGAATCGAAACTCCATCGGCAGGAATGTCTTTAAACTCGGAATCAGCTACTGGAATACCTCCTTTTCGTTTCAATGTTTCAGGTTTATTCACTAAATCAATATAACGAGCTGGTTGTTCTAAATTTTGACTAGCTAAAGCCATTTCTATGAATCTACAATTCAAACAATTTATTTATTTAATTAATTTCGACATGGTTAAGTCCTTTATAAAATTTTTCAATCGCTTTTCGAGCTTTATCTTTCGTTTTCTCGGGTCCTTCACATTTCCATTCTCCTTGAATTTTATCTTGACCATACGATGCTGAACCTTGTTGTTCGCAAAGCCAACCAGCTGGTAAACCACTAATAATACCACGCGGAGCTTTACCGCAACTTTCTTTGCCTTGAAAATTATATTTGACAACTAATTTCCCTTTTGTTTCATTTCCTGATGAGATCCATTCGATAATATCATTTAATTTCGTAGTTAATGAGAAATTTTGAGATTGACTAGGATTGGATGCATTCGAAACATAAAGAACGTCTTCGTTTGGATCAAACGAATACGAAATATCATTACGTTTTTGAACAACAGCCGGCAATGCTTGTTTTGAGAAATGAGTAGCAAAAAATACATCAGCAGGTGCGAGTTCAATTGAACTGACATATTCACGACCAACACCATCCAAAACAGCCGAAAAATATTCGAGAGCATTCGGATATTGAGATGTTATTGCCAGTGGAATTGTTAAATAACCTGAGCCTGATGTATCGGGATTTTTTAAAAGTTTACCATCATTGGTAACACTTGAAAAATGAACAGATGAGTTTTTTGTTTCGTGTGAACGAAGAATAAACTTACAAAAATGTTTCCGTTGGTCGACCTTGACTCCATGAAATAACATCACCTGGCGAAACGTCCCAATCTTGTGGGATTTTTAGATTTCGTGGTGGTTTTGCTGCGGAAATAAAATTGCCTGTTGTCTTCGAGCGAATCGAATCGTTGGGTTGAGTTGCAAGATCATAGTAATTCGCTTTTGCTTGGTGAGCATTCTACGTTAATAAAAACAACAACATACGTATGTGTAGAGAAAACAAAAACACATTGACTGCAAATGACATACATTTGAAGTTGATAACTTAGCAACTTTTTGTTTCGAAGGAGATTGTTTCGTTTTATTCAATCGTTTAACTGTTGTTTGACGTTTTCGTTTCGTTCTCGGCATAACCTTTTGTTTATCGTAAATATTAAACTAAAAAAAACAACAATTCAAATAGAGAGAAATGGCGCTTATCGTAGATATCAGACTTTGTTTTTCTATTTAAAACAAAAAGCTTGATAAGAATGAGTTTATATACCGAATGACTTAGAAGTAAAATCGAAAGGATTTTAGAAAATAAATAAATAAACAGATCAAATTTCAAGAAACTTAATCATCGTTTTTCATATTTCTCAGTATGTGATTGACATTGTCGAAAATGGAAGATGATTATTAAGAGAAAATTCAATTAGAATTCATCAAAAGATATAAGATTACTTATGTCAGATTGTGACATTGAAGGATTATCTTAAAAAGAAAAAATGAACTCACCCTATTCGAAGAACGTACGTATAAACTCGTCGATTATTATTTATCTAAAAATCTCAGATATTAAATAGGTTGTTGTTGTTGTTGTTTTGCATTGCATTTTATTTTGAATAGGAAAAAAAAGAGCTGAGGAACAAAAATCTATCTTTGCTTGATCGTGAGATGATCACAAGAAGAAGAAGAAGAAGAAGAAGAATATATCTTTGTTGTTTCGAGATTTTGACATAAAAGAATGTTGAACATTTTCAGTGAATTTATACAGGTTAGACAAAGGTAGAAAACGATCGATGCAGCAGAAGTTTATGAGAGAAGAAAATATGTAGTTTGAATAATTTGTCGATTTTTATTATTGAAAATTATTGAGCTTTTGGTTTGTACGTTCCGTACGATGATGTTGAATAGAGTGTGTGTGTTGTCGATGTATTCAATGGTGGACGTACAACTGAAGATGTTTTAATTGACGAAATTTTCGGTGTTGGAACATTTGCCGACGAGAGATTCGATGTTTTATTATTCCAAAAATCGATAATTTGTTGACGAACATAAGGAATTAACTGTCGATTACGAATGCCCGGTGTAAGACAAATAGTAAGAGCTAAATTCACAACGGATTCCAACGATTTTTTCTATTCAATCAATGAGATTTACTTGTCAAATAACTAAGTAAGAGATTATCAATTCGTTGACCACAAAAGGCAATGAACGCGAGGAAAATCGCACCGATCATTAAATACTGCAAAACGAAATCAAGTTAATCAATAATAAAAACACTTGAACTCACCATTAATGGTCGTTCTTTACGCATTTTTAATGCTGATTCGCATAGTTGTTTGATATGCTCTTCGAAATTAGCGATTCGTTCGCAGATTCGTGTGAATCGCGCTTCTTTTGCCGATGTCCTGCAATTCAAATGGAATTATTTTGCATTTCTAACTTAAAAAAACAAACAAACCAATTCTCATTTTTAAAAAGTGCACGAACAGCCATAGGCACAAGCAAATCAATGAGTACAAAGGCGAGAATAACACAACTGACAAGTGTAAGTACAGGTGGATTTGTTTGAAATATAAAACTAAACGAAATTCTCAAATAAGAAAAAAAAACGGAAAAACAAATAATTCTCACATAAAAATAAAAGATATGATTCCAAAAATAATAAATGGATCATATTGATGTTCCCATTCAAGTAAATTATTCAATGGTAATAAAATATGACGCCAAACAGTTAACGATTGTTTGAAGTCTTCGGTTCGATATTTCAAATCCTTAAAATGATTCAATGCAAATCAAAATAATCGATACACAAGAGAAAACGCTTACAGTTTTGTGCATTGAACTTGTCGATGTGATTGAAGTATCACCGGCACCACTACCTGAAGACATGATTAGTTGTTTTGATCTTTTTTTTTTCTTAAATCTATAAAACAATCGATGAATATGATTTTATTTATTTCGTGGTTTATTCGAGAAAACTTTCACGTGTTTTATTTTCAGAAAATACGAAAACAAAAAAAGCTTGATGAATAGAATTATATTGTAAAAGAAGAAAGAAGCAACTAGTTTATGATTAGTTAATAAAATAAGATCGACTTTGCACGAGAAATAAATGAGATTTACAAAATTCTTCGACGACCAATGACTGCTGAACAATAAGGACACGTATGTGTCATATCTTGGCATGAAGAAGCACAAAATGGAATCAGACAACAAGGAATACAACTAAAACAATCGAATTCAAATCGATTGATCAAGAAAAATATTCGATTTACCCAACAATTGTTAATAAAAGACACATAAGCCAAGCAAATGAACCAGATTCCTAAAAAAGAAAACCTCGATTTTTTTATTCGATATTTACAAATGACATACATAATCAATTCGAGTGACGATCTGCTGACGACATTGAGGACAAATACAATGAACTGGTCGATTGCCAACTTGTACAACTCGTGCTTCGAATACAGGTGCATTCACTGGCATTTGTTGATACGTTGGTTGACCATCTTTCAAAAATTCGATTCGATTTTCAAATTCTAAACTTCAAAAACAAATTCTTACAAACTGGAGCATTGTTATTCGGTCCGATTTCATAAACTGGAACACCTCGGTATTCGCCTTTAGATGTAACGACTTGAGGCGCAGCATTCGATGCTTCGCCTGGATAAGGAGGAGGCGCGTCTTCGTAGGGTTGCATTTGAATAGAATCTGAAATTAATGTATTTTATGTCAGAAGATTAGAAGAATTATGATTGTTGTCATCATCAAAAAGAATGTGAATGAAATAGAAAGAAAAGAAAGAAAAAGAAACACAACATGATTCAGTTTGCAAAACGCTGATTGGATTGAGAATGAATCATTTGAAAATAAATTCAGTCTTTTGTTTTTCTTCTCTTTGAGAAAAAAAAACTCAACATGTATTTATGTATTTTCTATTCGTTTTTCAAAACTTCGATCGAAATTCAGTCCCGATAGATGATAATTCAATCGAAATAGATGTCGTCAATGATCAGTTTTATTAGTTTTCAAGATATTGACAAAGTTTATTGTATAAAACTTGTTCTTCTTCGGTCAAAGCATCTTGTGGTAGCGATTTTAAAATATCATGAATGTGTTTTTTGTTTTGTTCGTTGGCATTTTTCACCCGTTCATAAATTTGAAGTGCATTGGAAACAAGAAAATCTTTCGATCGATTGATTTGTTCACTTTCCCAAGAACCAGCTCGACAGAAATTCGCAAAACCTTCGCAATTTAAAGTTGCTAGATTATAAACAAGTTCATCGGTTTTCTCGAGCGTTTCTTTAGCCCTTTTCACGGTTTCTTGTTGTTTTTCTAAACTATCTCCATCGTAATTAACCAAATAAAGTCGACGAGTTTTCTTTCCCAAATCCAACGGACTTCCAGCGAGAAATACCGGTAAATTCGTGAATTGAACACGACTTTCATCTTTTTCTTGACCCCAAAAATGAATAATCTTCAAGTCAGGCGTATCCACATCAACAACAATACCATGATGATAATGTTCGTACGGATTTGAAGCTGCAATATGTGCGCCTGGATATAAAACGTTTCGAGCTTCATTAACATCAATACAAATTGAATTGGTTGGCTGTAAATCAAGCTCATATTTCTTGAGAAAATAAGGCAAATAGTCCATTATCGAAGTATTTTTCGAATGAATGAATGTACTTGTACCTTCAAGGTTTGTTACACAGTCGATTGCTTTTGTTTACGTGTTTATTTTGGGAGTAAGAAAAACTCAACAAATAAGAGAAGAAAAACAAAAATTATGTCGCTACCGTTCGATAAAATTACGTTTTTTTCTTTCGTGAATAAATATCAACAAGAGATTTACGTACGTCATAGAAGCGTTTTCTTCATATCGAAACAGATTCCTAATAATGGAAATGAAACTTATTTCAGTGAGAATCGCTAGACTAATATAAATAAACAGACAAAATTTACCAACGTAACTCACATGATACCGTTCAAATGCATCAACACATGTAATTAACCATTTATTTGTATGATAAATTATCGGCATAAGTCGATTCATCGATATAACAAGAAAAGACAAAATTAATTGACATGTGGACATCATTTGAGCATAAGTTCTCAATACACATGGCATTGATAGACTTGGATCAACAAGATATACTATCAATTAAAATTAAAAAAAGAAACATCGAAGAGCAACTTGACTATCTCCGTAGTAAATTTCAGTGATGTACGTCAATTATAGATAATAGTTTATTTTTTCTTTGAATTGAAAATAAATTTACAAGAATAAATCAAAGCTTATTTACAACAGTTTCATACGGAGGTGGTGGTGCTGATGGTTCAATCACTGGAAGATTATTTTCTCTCTGCGATTGTTCTCCCCAATATAAATTATCCGTTTGTTGTTCATACATAACCTCAAGTTGTCGAGTATTGGAATTCGCTTTTCGATATAATCTTATTGAAATAATGGTACAAATTACAACAAAAATAATATTACAAATAAACATTAATACAACACACGCAAGAAGACCTTTTAACAAAGGTACTTTTCGAGCATTTCTTAGTAAACATTTTTCGTCATCATTGAGAGCATCATAATCATCATCATCATCGTCATCATCGTCATCGTTATTATTGTTGTTCGTATCGAATAAAGAATCCCATGTAGGTATAAGACAAAGACTATCATAACAAAAACATGGATTATTGATAAAAGTCACAGTAAATGACATGAGAATGATAGCAAATATTAGACTGATTAGATTTTGTATGATTAGATAATTTTGACATCGATTCGATTTTCCACAACATACTAATTGAATAAAAACATATGTTAAAATACAAATCTTTGATTTTACGTTGAAATATTCTCATCACTCACAATACAAGAACATTGCCAACGATGTGATTAAAAAACTAATCGAACACCATAGACCAGCATAGATCGTTCCTCGGCCAGGATCGATACGTATATTGATTATTTCGAGAATCATAATGATAATACAAAGTACCAATTGAATAAATCCTAGAATGCCAATGAACATGTTGGGTACGATGTGTTTTATGGATTGTTCTCGTTGTTGAATTGTTGGAACAACGTTCGATCCTTGATAGACATGTTGTCGAGACATTTACACAGTAAAAACAGTTTTGATTTCAATGAGAAGAAAAAAAAAATAACAAAAGAAAAACGTTTGTCTCAGCACATGTTTCGACAGCCAAATGTCTTCTGCATATTTTGATTCATGTTTTTGTTTTTATCGAAACAAAAAAAAAAGAAAGAAAAACGATGTCATGATTCAACTATTTCGATCAAATCTTCATAAAGATAATTTGTGTTGCCTTCATTGCAAATGTTAGTTACTCTTCCTCTTCCTGTCAAAAAAAGTCATATTTAGTAAATAGAGCGCTCGTTTAAATAATTTAGTTCATATGAAATAAAACTCAAATTTTATTTTGTTCTTTTAATAAGAATGGATTCAGAGATTCACTATGATCGTGATCGACCACCTTCGTATCAACAAGCATTGAGTTTAAGTCATGAAGGTTTACACAAATATTCAGCTCGTAGAAATCAAACATACTTTTCAAGGAGAAAAAGATATGTATTCAATTGAATTTCTAATTTAATAGCATATAATTCTCAAATACCATCGGGATCTAATGAAGCCGTAGTAGCGAGGAAGTTCGGCAATCGACCTGTAACAATGAATTGTCCGTATTGGTAGAATCGTCTTGTTGTTTTTATGAGTAATCGTTGAAATCAAATGATTCTAGTGGACATTTAGTAACGACGATTGTTGAAGAAGAAAATGGTCCTATGGTATTTATTCTTGCTTTAAGTTTAGCTCTATGCGGGTAAATTTAGATTTATTGACAAGAACTCAGATGTGTTTTTCTTTCGTGATACTTTATTTAACGCAGAATGTTTTTGGGCTGCTGTTTAATTACATTCTGCATATCAGATTTGAAAGATAAAATTCATATTTGTCCAAGATGTCAAGCAACAGTTGGCGAAAAATTACTGTTGTAAAAATATTTATTCTCTATGCAATTCTTCGGATTTATTTCAACATGTGCTTTTATTGGTTTCTTTCGGATCACGAATAATGATGAATCTAATAAAAACGTCATTTCTTTTTTTACCTATATGACAATAATTTATAATACTTGCATCGTAAGGTATCTATATCAATAGATGCAATGAGTAACACAGTTGATTTTTTTTTGTTTCTTGTTGCCATTGGAACTTTAGCAAATAAGTAAGGAGGCACCGCCTCCGAGAAAAAAAAATATACGTAATCTTTTGCTTTTTTGAATGCAAATATAAGTTTTTTTTTTCTTATTTGCAATAAATCGAAGAAAAAAACATGAGTTCGGCACCACCACCATATGGTAAATCGAATTTCATCAAAATCTTCTTAAAATATCTCGAAATTTTTCTTTTACAGGTCAACCAAGTCACATGTACTATCAGCAAGCACCACCGATAGCTGTTGTTGCAGCACCGGTCTATGGAAGTCCTATCGGTGCTCTTGGCGAGTATCCAATGCAGTGCACATGCTCTCGATGTGGAAAACAAATTGTTACTCGAGTTGAGAAAAGTGTCGGTCTTTTAGCTTGGCTTATTTGTCTCGGCCTGTTCTTTATTGGTTTCTGGCCGTGCTATTTAATCCCTTTTTGCGTTGATGCTTGCAAAGTTAGTCGAAATTTCGTTCATTTTGGATCTATTGAGTTGTGTTTTGTTTTAGGACACAGAACATTATTGTCCTGCTTGCAATGCTTTAATTGGTGCGAGCAAAAAACTATAAATTTCTTTATTGAATCATGCGAAACAAGCATAAACTAAGCCAAGACATTTTCTTTGACAAAAAATATTCAGTTATGATTTCGTTTTTTTTTTGATAAAAATTCTTTTTCACATAAATGTAGATCTTAATCAAGTCTCTATGTCGAGTTAATCGACTCAGATATGACAACGTGCTCGTTCAACAAACGAACTCCGCATAAAAAGTGAAAAAGACAATATCGATATTTCCGTATTTGATATTTAAAAAAGAATTCGCAGAATTTATATGTCATACTCAGTTATACTACTGGTTATGATTAATGAGAAATAGTCGAGACCAGAAAATTCTTTTCAACTACATTTCATTCTAATACATTTATAATCTTTGATGTTTCAAATACGCGCCTAACTTCAACAATAAATATTCACACATTCAAAATCATCTACATTTATAGGTAAATAAAAGATTGTCTGATATATTCACTCATTGTTTGTACATTTATCATCCTATTAGCATTTTCTCTCCGAACATGTATGTCAGAAAAAAGAAATTGCCTTTGTTTGCTGATGTTTTCTTTTCATCGGTCTACACTTCCTATTGTAGAATATATAATGGTTCTTTTTCCTCACTCGTTGTTATCGCAACGTTAACAACTATGCGTAGCCACCAACGTCTCTCTACAAAAAATATTTAAACGTTTTTTCTTTTAAATAACAATCATACTTCTTTTTATTACCCGTAGAAAAGAATGAGTTCGGCACCGCCACCACCACCGGAGTATGGTAAATAAATTTGCATATATTTTGTTTGTAAGTCACTCTCATCTTTGACTGTGAAGGTCAACCAAATCCAGCATATTACCAACAAGCACCCCCAGTAACAATTGTTGCAGCACCGGTCTATGCACCGTCTACTGTAGTCATTGTTGGCGAATATCCAATGCAATGTACATGCTCTCGATGTGGAAGACAAATTGTTACTCGAATTGAGAAAAGTGTCGGTCTTTTAGCTTGGCTTATTTGTCTAGGCCTGTTCTTTATTGGTTTCTGGCCTTGTTATCTCATCCCTTTTTGCGTTGATGCTTGCAAAGTTAGTCGAAATTTCGTTCATTTTGGATCTATTGAGTTGTATTTCGTTTTAGGATACAGAACATTATTGCCCTAGTTGCAATGGTTTAATTGGTGTGAACAAAAAATTATAGATATCTTTGATAACTATATTGAACTAAGATAAAAGTATTTCGTATTTCTATATCATTTTCAAATAATTACATTTCATATGAGGTTTAAAATAAAGAAAAAACATAGAACATAAAACTATTGAGAAATAATCGCGTCATGTCAACATTGCAGCAAACGAGAGAGGTAATACAAAACATCGTCGTTCTCCGACGGACTGATGACGTCAAAATGTTCCTTGTTCGGCATAATAGTTCACTTCATTCAACAAACTTTGATGAAGAAAAAAGAGAGAGAAAAGAGAAAAATCGTGGGTTTCTTTGAGGACAAAGCGGACGAACAACGTCGTTAATAATAAAAAAAAATACACACATTCATAGTATATGTTAAAAGAAGAATTGTGAGTCAGAAATTTTTTTTTCTTTACTCCTTAACACGTTAAACTCGTGAAATGACAAGTATTTATCCGCGAGAAACAGCTACCGATCCCAATGCTCCACCAACTTACGGTAAAAACTCTCAACATCTAAAATTTCTATTCAATTTTCGAATTTCTAGAACAAGCAACAGACTACCCGCAAGCACCTCCGGTTCCGACATTTCTCGGTCTGGAATCTCCATCCCCGGGCATTGCTCAGCCTCAGCCACAGCCACAGCCAACTGTCGGACTCTATCCACAAGGAGCAACCTATTCCGATGGTAAAGGCGTGCCGATGATTGTCTACTCAACGCCGAATATCGGCATGCCAAATCAAGGTCCACCATTGGGCACTCATATGCTTATAACTACGCAATCAGTTATCTACGGTGATCTACCTATTCAATGTATTTGTCCGAATTGTCGTAATTCGATTGTCACACGAGTTGAGAAGACAAACGGTATAGTTCCTTGGTTAGTTTGTGGCGGAATACTTCTATTCGGAGGTTGGCTCGGTTGTTGTCTCATTCCGTTTTGCGTCGATGGTCTCAAAGTAAACATCATCGGAATTGTTTCTCAATCGAAAAACTTTTCTTCTTAGGACACCGAACACTATTGTCCAAGTTGTGCTAATTTACTTGGTAGACGTCGTGTAATGTAATCAATCAAATCAAAAATCGACTTGTGAAATAGACGATTTCTAACTTTATTAAATATTTAAATAAACATCTCATATATCAACATCATTTAATTGCAAAAAAAAAGAAGGAAAAAAAACAGATAAGACGACATCTCGAAAAGAAAAAAACAACGTGTAATTACATTGCGATTTGGTTAGTAGTTAACATGGCACGTTTTTTAATATGTTCATTTTGAATTAATTTCATTTTGTCTGTTACTAAGAAAATTTGTTCTTTAACAAGAATGAGATCTGCTGTTTGATTATGAACCAAAAGACATTTTCTATCGTAAATTAAAAGCCAATTGATGAGAATGGTTTCATCTTTCGTTGCTAGACGAGATTTTTTCTCGAGATTTAAATTCGAATCAGCCAACGACCAACTATTGACACAAGGCTGACCATTTAAATACCCGCAATTCGAAAGATTTAGTGCTAATAGATTAGCGAAATCCGATCGATAATATTCGTGTAAATATTTGAGTAAAATTTTATTCGAATTAAACAATTGAACGAAGAGAAACGAACGATGACAAAGAAGTAAATCGGACAATGAAATGAATTTCTCGTCGATATTTTTATAATAATATTTATATTTTTTGATCGAACGAGTGCCATAATCAACTATTTTCATGTAATTTTCGATTAAATCCGATGATTGAACGTGAAAATACGGCAAAAGACCGTCCAATCTGTCGTGAAATGGTTGACGAAGATCGTTTAGATTTAAGAGAATGTCATTCGAAGAGATTATATAAGGATAAATACAACGATCTAGCTGAAGATAACCGCCGATGGATGTTAAATCGAACTTGAAGGATAAAAATTTTTTGTTTTGGTGAAAAAGTAATTGAAATTTACTTTTTGATCGTCAAACGAAAGTTGACGTTTAATTGTTTTGATCGATGGGAAATATTTGGCACGAAGTTGATTGTATCTTTGAGAAGAAAATAATAGATCGAGTTTGTTGAATCGAGAGAAATCTTTACTTGGCCGTTGCTTCGCAATTGAACATGTCGATTTGTTTGACTGAACCTTGTTCGATATCGAATTTAAAACAAGCAAAACTTGTATCTTGTTCAGCTTTCGATTGTTTTAACAGTTCGATTAACTGAAGAAATTGATCGATTATCGAACATAAAATTAATTTCGATGATGAAGAAAATTCTTTCGATGGAAGTAAATTCTTATAGAAGATTCGTTCGTTTAATGTCATCGTTAGCAATGGTAATTTATTCTTTGTTTGCCATGATGAACAATAAGCATTGAGTTCATCAATGATCAAATCAAAAGCTATGTACGGATAGTAAACATCGGATTTAAGTCTAACAGAAAATCAAAATCGAGAAATTCGTTTTTAGGAAATGAATTGATCAAACAAACCGATAGAGAATAGGAATTTGTTTGTTGTTAATTGTAAAATAACTGTAATGATTATGAAGAGTTGGCAAATCGAAAGGTATTGAAGTCATTGTTAGATGTAATCGAACTGACTGACGAAGTAAGTATTTATGATAATATATTGTTTTGAAGAGAACCAATCACGAAAATAAAATCTACTATTAGTTAGTTAGCGTTTCTTGTCACAGTTCGTTTGGAAACATCAATCGATAGGTGACGATGTTTGTTAAATCCTCGATTTTCTCGGTAAAAGCGACCTCTACCCTCTCGATAACTCAATTGGCCATGTCCAGTGAACCAATTGATGTTTTTATTATATCTTTTCAGTTCTTTTAATAACATTTTTCATTGATATGAATAGTTACAGTTGCTGAAAGCAGTGAATTTGTTGTGCATTTAAAGTTTAATTTCATGGCTAACAGATTGTTTTATAAGAATCTTCTTTCTCCAGTCATTCGTCGACATGTTTCAGCAACGCAACAAGCAGCGACAGCTCGTGCAACAGCACGATCATTTCTCGTTCGTTTCATCGAAGATCGTCGACAAAAAAGTCAACAAGACGACATTCGACTCGAACCCTACATGTCAAAAGGTGTTTACACCGAGTCCGGTGCAATTCGACCAGTAAATCGACTTATCAAAACTCATTGAAAGATCGAATTTGACTTTGATTTAGATGCCAAAACGATATCCTCTTGGAATAGTCAAAGTTCTACTTATAACAATTCCATTTCTTTATCTCGGCTCGCTCGTCAGCAAATACGCCGCATTGGGTCTCGAAAAAATGGACCTATTCGTTTACAGTGACGACGACGACGATGACGATGATGATTGACATTGTTTTCTTTTTTCTATAAATCAATATAATCTATTTGCTTTTTGTCATCGTCTGCAGTTGTTTATTTCAATACTCATAATCTCTTTTTGCGATATTTTTGAAAATAATTTTTATTATTAGACGAAATCTTAATCGAAAGTATATTTAGATGATGATTAGCACAGTTTTATATCGTCTTCCTCCGGATAAACATCGATTTCAGTTAATTGCATTTGGTCTCGTCAAACGATCGATTGCAAATGCGTGTCAACCATCGGCCGATCATTTGGTTCGTCAATGTTACTCGTAAATATATTCGAATTCGAAAGTCAATAAATTCTTGTCGAATCTTTCTTTGAAAGAATTCTCGAAGTTGAACCAACATGTCGCGATGAAACGATTATTCGAAAGGCTTATATCGAAAAAGTGAAACAATATCATCCGGATTCATCGTCAAACGATAATCACGACAAATTTAATCAAGTTCAACAAGCTTATGAAACTCTTCTCGTAATTTCAATTCGAAAAAATCCGCGTTTTTTATCGTTTTATTCAATAGGAAACATTGAAAACAACCGAACTACCTCAAGAAGATGAAAATATTCATGTCAAATTCGACATTCGACACACCGCTCCGCAGCATCGAACGCATTTGGAATACGGAGGCTACGGGTTTGTCGTTGTTTTGTTTGTTTTTTTAAAGAATAAATTTGCTATGATGAATTTAGTGTGGGAACACCGAGTCAAAGACAAGCTGCGTATTATAAAATGCGAGCAGAGAAAGCGTATGAACATGTGAATGAATATCGACGTGATCGAGAATCGGTTGAAACTCGACAGGAATTAGTCGAACGAAAGAAACGAAAAGATGTTCGAGCAACGTACGCGATCACAATCGAAGACGAGATAAATTAGCATTTTTTTGTTGTTTAGGAATTTTATCGATCGGCTCGTCGAAGATCTTATTCAAGAATCGATGTCACGCGGAGATTTTAACAACATTCGACCGAGTGGAAAACCTTTACACGAACGAAATCCACATTATACCGACTTTACAACCTATAAAATCAATGAAATTCTCATTGATAACGGTAAAATCAATCTCAAAATTTGATTTTATTCGTTTGTTTTTGTCGAATCCATAGGCTATACGCCCGAATGGATTGTCCTGGAAAAGCAACTTCGAGAGTCGATCAACGACGCTCGATTAAATCTCAAACGAGTTTTCAAAACAATTGCCACAGAAAATGTTCAATCGACCGATGAACTCAAAAATTCTCTTTCAACAAACAGCAAATGGCAGTCAGCTTTGAATAAATTTCGTTCTGAAATCAGTGAAATCAATTTAAATATCAATAAACTAAACTTAATCGTGCCTATGCTCTGGCGACAACAAGTTCATTACAATGCTGAACAAGAAATCGAGAAGATTCTCGCGTTAGATCCACTTCAACTCGAACTACCGCCGAGTCAAGAAGAATTAGACTTGCTTAGTCGACAGGAAATGAGCCAACGGCAACAGCAGTGGGAAAATTATCAAGCCAATCAACGCTATTCGATCGGTGACGCTATCAAAGATTTCTTTGATGCTCTAAGAAAATTTCGAATTTAATTTAATTTATTTTTTCTCCTTTCTTTTGTACAAAAATGAAATTCCTTTTGTTTTTTGTTCTATTTAAGATGGATTCTCTACTCATAGATGGATCTGATTCGAATTGCAATAGTCATCAGCAACCAAATAATAATATTAAACTATCACCGAATTCAATATTCGATCGAGATGGATTGGCAAGTTTGCTACTCGGCAATCAAAGTCCAACATCAACCGGTGTGACATCGTCGGTTGACGAATGGGCGGACAGTGCCGGCGAATTACTTGTCGAATTAGATAATCTGAGCATGTTGAGTCAAATCTGTGATAGTGTACCGAGACTTCCACCTAAACCATCGTCAAATAATCGTTCGATCGATGAATACAAACTGTAAAATGATTTCATTTTTCTTTTGTCTTTTAAATTTCTCATCGTTGTTTTGATCAAATTAGTTCGTCAAGTAATCAAAAGCCGAAATACTTATCCTTTCGAGATATGATCAATTTTTGGCAATGCTACGATCAACTTTACATCGAACAATATCAATTCGATCGACGATATTCACCAACAGTCATCGATCAAGCCGTAGCGAGTTTTGGTCTCTCGGACTACGACTTTCTCTCCTCGTCGCCTCCACGATTGCCTTCCTATCGACGATTGAACTCTCAGCATGAATATGATCGTCTATTTCATGAATTTTCTTCAGTAGCAAATGACGAACTCGATGCATGTTTATCAACAAATAGTGAAACCAATCCTTTGAATAACAAATCCGGTGATATGAATAATGTTGCTAAATTGTCGATTCTTTCGAAATTATTACCAATGACGACTCATTCGTCTCCAATGTCAACTGATAACGATCTCAATTCGTTTGTATCTGATCTCGATCCACATCCCACGCAGAATATCAACGATATTCTCGCGAATTTAAAAGCTGGTTTAATCGAATCGAACCTTCATTTACCAGCATTCGACGAATCTCATCTCGATCTTCCTCGACAACGTTCATCTCTCACCAACAATCGTCTCATTTCATCGTCAATCATCAACAACATCAACGTACCATCGATATTCATCAACGAAATCGAACATATTCGTCTCGTCGATCTCTCGAAAACGTTGCTCAACAATCTTCCTTTGTCAACAATTAAGAACTATGCGAAATTATTACAATGTCCGATTGTAATGTGTCCCGAATTCGTACGTGATTTCCTCCTACGTAATAATCGGCAAGCCAGTACGTCGCGTTCGTGTTTTTGCACGACATTAACCGACGCGAAATTGATCTACGCCGAGTTAATAGCGGCGAATGTGCCTCTGCCAGCAATGCCGAAAGAAGAAGACGGTGTTTTATTAACAAAAAAACGGAAACATGCGCCGCCCAAAGGCTGGGACGACGGGTCAGGTGATATGATCATAACTGTACCGCAAGTCAAACGACACAAACCAAAAGTCGATCTAACAACGATTTTACTCGATCATGATTACTTAAATGCCGAACAAATGGCGACATTATGGCGACGACCATCGAAAAAACCGCTTGTTTCCATACCTCCATCGTTACCTTTTTCTATGCCATCGATAGAATCCGAAGAAGATCTTCGTTTCATGGAATGTTCTCCAACACCACCGGTATCGACAACTCCAATTCAAACACCATCAATACAACCGATTACATCTGCGCCAATCGAACCACCGGCACCACCACCGCCGCCAATTCTTTTTAAATTAAGAGATTATTTCGATTCGCAACCACCACCACCCAAACCAACGTTTTACGATGCCTATTCAGACGAACGATTCATGCAAATCACTGAACATCCTCTCATCATTTTGTCGCAAACACAACTTGACTATTTACTTGACTATCTCAATAGGGATGTGCACTCGACATCACTTATTGATAAATATCATCTGTATTAATATAGTTTCTTCTTCTTTTTTTTTCTTTGTTAACAGCTAATTAGAGAATTTGTTCAGTGCAATAAATATATATTTGTGTAATTAACTGAATTCAAAGACAAAAATTGTCAAAGAAAACGAAAAAACATATCTGGAACAGTTCGTTGTGAATGTGAATAATATCGTATTGTAATTTTTTAAATTTGTGTTCATTGTCCATTATTAATTTCTGTAAATAGCAAAAATTGTCTCAAGTTTCTCTTGACATCATAAACACGTGAAATAGTGATCATCTGTTATTTTCAATAAAAACATTCTTTTCAACCGTCGAATTTCTAATTTTATGTTTTTTTTCAAAAGATAAATAAAGTGTGGGGTTCTAGGTTTCTCACAAACAACAACACAACATAAAATTTAGTCAATATCGACATGAGTCTTATTCGGAATGGTATTGATTGTTACTTGACCGATAACAGTTGGATTGATATTGGTCATATCCGAAGATCCAACTTGATTGTCGTTGAAACGACGACATCGAATTAAATCCAAAGTCATTCGTCGAATTTCACTTGACAAACTTATGTAAACGTAGAACGGAGCAGCACTACTGGCATATAAATTTAATCTGACAACATGTTGAATTAATGCTTCGAGTGCTACGCGATAACTACTTTTGACATAATTCAGCGTTATACCGGTGTATAGGTACTGAGCACCGTAAGGCAATGATGTCACAATGCAAACTAACGTTTGAGCAATAATCAATGATGTTATCTGTCGTTCAATTCGACGAAAACGACTGACTTGTGCCGTTTTCTGACCCAATTGACTTACATGAACATAAGTAAAATAACCAAAAAATACTAAGAATACCAATGGCACAAAAAAGTAAATAACTGGCAATAGAAAATAAGTATATGCATATGTCAATGCTGTCGACGTTGGAACACAAGCTAAACTACCCGAAGCCGTCTAAACAAATGCGAAAACAAAATCAATCAAACTATTAACCCCATATTTTACCATCAAAACATCATTATAGATCAATTCAGGGATAGGTACGATCATCCATATGAAACTATTGATCGTCAAAAAGATTCGTGCCCATTTTATCGAACTGAACTTTCTAATTCGAGTCGATCGACATGTTGTTGCCCATTGATCGAATGCACACCAGCATTTCGTGTACAATGTCGCGAAATTTGCAACACCAGTGATGTAGTTTCGAATTCGGCAAACAGCTGGAGCGAAAAAGAATGCAGCGAGATTAACCATTCGGATAGAAACCATCGGTCATTATTCGATAACCAAGAGCGAGTGCTAAGAAAATGAAATCGAACACAGCTGCGGTGATTATGTATTGACTCGATGGACTTCGACGAAGTTGACGACGAAATGAAAATATGATTAAAATGAACAATGAACCAATGACACCGAAAAATCAAAGAAATATCCCGGCAATTATGTTAACATATCGACCAGCTTGAATGAGATCGCTTTGTGATGAAGTCATTTAGTCCTTTTTTTCTTCTTTGTCGAATTCTCTTTTATATACGCATCAAATTAATATTTTTGTTGAATTAAAATCTATCCAAAGGGTTATCTCTGAATGACATATCTATATCCGCAATGGATAATTCGTGACAGATTTTACAAATGAAACTTTTTTCCATTAGCAATATAATACGTTGTTCCCTGTCAAAGTCATTCTTCATCCTCTATTTTAATAAAAATATCTGATTAACCTTTTCATTACACCTGCGAAAATGATTTTTCTATATGAATAAAATTGTTGTTGGAGATGCCACTAGGTTACTGTGCAATAATAATCAATAAATAACATATCGACGGCAGTACTCATGTGATTCGTGCTTTAAGAGGAAGAGAACGTACGTGGGAATGGACTCTTCTTCTTCCTCGTGTGATTGTTTTTTTTGTCTTGGGGATTTTCCTCAATGTCAAACTGAATTCTATTTCGTTTCTTTAATTATTATTTGTTCTTAATTTGACTCGAGAGCTTGTGAAATAATGTCGGTTGTCGAGAGTTCTACGGCGGAAATAGTAGATAGACCTTGTCGATATCAAATACGAGAAAAATGTTTTGTATTTGGTTGTAATTTCAAAATCAAAGATAATACCGGGCGTCATCGATTCACAGTTCGACCACAAAAATGGAATTTATATACAAAACTTATTTTCGAAGATTCCAATGGAAAGTATGTTTATCAAAACGAAAGGTTTGTTTATTTGAATATTTTGTTATTAGTGTACTTCTTAAAATTCAACGAAAACGCTTTCGTTTTCTTGATCAATACAGTATTTTATCAGCACGAAACGGCGAATCTGAACAAGAAATAGCTTCGATTCGACAGAAATTAACATTTTTCAAACATAGTTATATGATTTATTCGACGAATGGTGAATATAAAATGAAAGGTCTTGATATCTTCGATCATTCATTTACATTGACAAACAAAGATGGCAAAAGTATTGCGATTGTTAATAAGAAATTCTTCTCGCTAGCAGATACCTATGGAATCGAAATGATCGATTCAAACAACGACAAAGGACCAGATGATCATGCTTTTATTCTTGCACTTATTATTGTTTTACATTGTTCGATTTATTGTTCATAAATAATTCGCCAAAAAATAAATCTTCATTTGTTTTTACATCGAAATGTGTAAATAGAAATATCTCCTAATAAACGACTTGAAAATACTGATAAACATTCTTTTGCTCATTTGATTACTCATACGTAGATAACAGCAAAAAAGTAAAATGACGAATGTTTTTGATAAAACTCTAACATTTATAAACACTTAAAACATCAGTAGAGTTTTTTTTTTAAATGGCGTATCCTCCACCGTATAACCCATACGGACATCCCAATTGCAATCCCTATGGTAATATGTATCCAAATCTAGATCCAAATGCAAATGCATATATGTATGCTAATCCGTATCCTCCACCACCACTTCTTCCAGTTCCCGCTGTTCGTCGATATCAAATTCAACAGAAGATCTTTTCCTTTGGCGATAAATTCACAATTACAGACGAAATAGGACAACCGGTGTTCACAGTTCGAGGAAAAGTGTTTTCACTTGGTCGAAAACTTGCTCTCGAAGATATAAGCGGACGGTAAACGACACAAAAATCTATCCGTAAAAAAATATGATTCTTTTTCTAGTGGTTTATATAAAATCCATCAAGAATTGTTACATTTGCATCGAACATATAAAATTTTATCAGCTCGTGACGGTGACTCTGATCGTGAATTAGCAACAGTGCAAAAGAAATTCTCATTTATCGGCAAAAAATTCAGCATCGAATCAGTTTTCGGCGAATATACAATCGATAGTATCGATATATTCAGTCATGCTTATGTCATCAGAAAACACGGACAAGTCGTAGCAAATATAAGTCGAGCATTTTTCACCTTAGCCGATACTTATGGCGTTGAAATCCTCGGAAATGAAGATCATGCATTTATCATCGCATTAGCGATTGTCATCGATCAAGTTTTAGCCGAAGATCAACGCAATCATGCCAACGCCAGTCATAATCATCATCATCATTGATTTTCTTTGTTTTGTTTTTCAAAATAAACTTTGTCCATCCTCCGATAATTCCAGGTCTATTTTTTTTCGTTCGTTCTTTCTTTCTTTTTGTTCTCTGTATATGTTTTCGTCGACAAACAAGAAAATCAGTTTCATTTTAAGTTGTACGTGCGGACGAAGCCATGAGCGAGTATGTAAAACTAATCATCGTTGTTGTTCAATATTTGTTTGTAGTCGTCAAGTATTTATCGGCAATCTATGCAATGTATCCATTGAATTGCTACGTTCTTACTGCGAAAACTACGGTCCATTGAGTGAATTATCTTTCAATCGTGATAAAGAAAATAATGTAAATTGTTTTGTTTTCAAAAATGTTTTCGTTTTTTTCGAATTTTTGTTGACAAAAAAAGGCTTATCATTGTTTTGCATTTGTAACATTTCAATATTCTCGTAATACGTCTCAATTTATGTCGAGTCGACCTCATCAAATCAATGGCAAAGAAGTATTTGTTAAACGTGCTTTGCCACGTTCAACATCGAGCATACCCGAACGATTAATCGTAACGAATCGATTAGTTCTGCATGATTTTCATCAACATGATAAACATCATCTTCGAAATTACTTTCAAAAATTAGGTTCAGTCAAAAAATTCGATCTCGACAAAGGTTTCATCGATTACGAAGTTCGTTTGTTTTTGTTTCTCCTTCTGTTTTCTCGTCAATCGATTCGTGTTTTTGATACAGGATTACGATGATGTCGATCGAATTCTACTTGCACGTCCGCATTATATTCGCGATAAAGAGATTTCAGTAACGAAATTCATTCCATCGGATTACCACGATCATTCTTCGAGCAATCAACGAAGTCGACATTCGAATAGAACCGATCGATTGATTATCACAACATCGAATCATCGAACAACTACGCCAACTGATGACGAAGAAGATGAAGAAGAAGAAGAAGAAGGTGAATGTGATGAAACCACCGATCAATACGAACAAATCAAAGAAAAATTCGAGAAATACAAACAAGAAAAAGAACTCGAATTGTTTTCGTTGAAACTCGATTTAGAACGAACGAAAAAGCAGTTAGCCGATCTCACTCAAGAAAAACTCGATCTTCTTCTCAAAAATCAACAAACCTATCACAAAGAAATACTTCTTCGTCTTTGCCCGATCGACTCAATCGAACGACCAACGAAAAAACGTAAACTTTCAACATCATCGATTCACTGCGAATACGATTATTACTCCTAAGACCAAATCTTTTTTGTTAACTAATAATTTATTCTTGTTGTTTTTTGTTATGAACCACGTTTTCTAATAAAACTTCATGTCTTTTCTTTTTTATCAAGTCAATTCGATGAAATAAAGAATTCAATTCAACATATTTGGAATTTCTTTGTACAGACAAGAAGAATAAAAACACGAAAATATCACACATACTGTCAATTCACATCAGTCTTTCGTTAGATCATTTTCAACCATTTCGATTGCATAGAAAACAAATCGAAGGTCGACGATGCTGGTCGTTTTTTCACGGTTAAATCGAGAGGAATATCAGACGTTGACGATGATTTCGGGATCAATTTTTTAAATGTTCTCTGTCGTTTCGGTTTTTTCGGACAAATTTCACCGAATTCCGATGTAATTCGATCGATGATCGATTGTTCAATATTTTCAATTGAAAACGACGACGGAGGCGTCAGAAGATTAACAACCGGCATCGAATTCTTCGATAGACTCGGTGATATTGTCGATGTCGACGAGCTCGGTGAATAGGGAGGCGTCGGGACTAACGGACAGGTCGACAATGTTCGATTGATCGTTTCACGTTGAATGATCGTCGGAGAAAATGATGAACAGGCGTTCGTTATCGATGGTGATGATGGAGAAAGACATAAACAATGGCCCAATGATGTGACTGTGTTCATCATCGTAAAACGAAGAGGAATATGCGAACTCGATGTTGAAAGATCTTTTAAATGAATTGAATCGTCTAATAATCGATCGTTTTTATCGTAGATGGAGATCTAAAAGATTGAAATAGATCGACGATTTTAGGCGTTTTGTCTTCGATTCGTACTTGTGTCATCGGTGAATGTGGTAGAACTCGTTCGATATACGAACGAAGAACATGAATAGGCATTGAACCTTGACATTCAAGATACCGACGAGCGAACTAAATAAGAAGAATTGTCAATAGAAAATCGAGTAGTTCGAAAAAGAACGTACTTGGATCGATGCATGATCATTCGGTGATACTGTTGGCGGACAACTGGCGAAAAGAAAAGAAAAGTTTGCGTCGTTTTTTTTTCTTCTATCGATTGAACGAGACAAATATTTACCTGCACTTGGTGTCTAATTCGATATAGACATTATCTTCGGATTTTGTTGATTCTAAAACAAAACGAAAAGTCGAGACAAATTTGTCGAAATAGCAGCATACTTTTTTGAAGTTTGGCTCGTCGATTCTTCATGACGTGTTCTGTCAGACAACGCGCTCGTTTGTGTGTCAGTGAAAGAGAAAAAAAATGAATGAATGCAATATGTGTCTGTGTGTGTGCGTATGCGTTTTTTTTTCTTTCTTTCTTTTTGCCCTTTCCTTTTTTTTCTTCTCCTTCTCAAGTGAGCGATATAGAGATAGAGATTAGATCGATGGCCAATAAAAATTCGATTTACTTCGGGTTTTATCCAATAAAATCTTGCCGATGATGGTCTGTCCTGTCCTGTTTACTCTCCTTTTCGATGAATGCGTGCATATGTGCGTTGCGTGCCCGCTCTCGGGTCGACCCGAGAAGGAGAAGAAGAAGAAAAAAAAACTCTATGTCCGCATTCTACATCGAGACAGAGAACAGAGAGAACGATGACAACGAATAAGCGTTGTACTTCTCTGGTCGTTGTCCGAAGGAAATGACTAATGATGTTTTGCCATTCGTTGTCTTCAACGGGATATTTTTTTCTTTTATCTTCTCTCGTCGATCATTTTACAACAGACAAAAAAAACGAGAAATCACAGAAGGCTGTGAATCGACAGAAGATTGAAAATGTATAGTTTCATGTAAATGTTAATTACACAGAAGAGAAGATAGACAACAACAACAAAAAATGAAATATTCTTTCAAGCTGTTCGCATCATCATATTGTGTGTATGCAAAGTATAGACAGGAAATGAAATGAACGAAATAGAATACTTTAATAGTCTCGGTTAGTGGTCTTCTTTTATTTATAAAGATAAAATCAATTAAATTATCTTGAAAGTTCATTGGTGAAGAGTATAAACATTTGTATTCTAATGATACAGTTAGTTTGATAAATTAACAAGGAAAGCTTAAGGCGATCATGTCTATTTTCGCTCTATTGATCGAATGGCTATTAAATATAAGTACCATTAATTTCATTTCGGTCACGTATTTATTCATTAGAAAAGATCTTGTATAGAATATTTTCACAGTTTAAAAAGGTTCAATATCACTACGTTATGAGTATTGTTGACAATATAATCTCTTGAGAGTTAAAAAAGAGCACTAGAAGGTGTTCGTTGTTATCGCTGTTGTCGAGATTAATAAAATGTGAAAGAATGAACAAATGAGTTTGCTTTCGCTACGGAAAAACAGAGATCAAAGATAGATATAAAGTGTATTTGCCGTTCATACATATCAAATCGATTTTCATATGAAAAAGATTAACAACGAAAACACGATGATGACCTTCATGTTTCCAAAAAGTTATAATTACTAAGTTGTTTTACGTGCATTTACACGCGACAATGCCCCGAAGGAGTTCGTTCAATTGTTCATTCTGTTTCTTTTCTTCTGTTTTTATTGGTTGAGAGCATCTGAACGACCAATCATTGAACGATAAGTGCAATAGCATACTTCCGGTTCGGCGTTTATTCAATCTTAGAATAACAGTTGACATTTGTTGTGTTTGAGTGTTAATTTATTCCATCTGTAGTCAACATGATAGACAAACAATTCAGATTTTTTTTATCAGCTTTTCTTTTCGTTTCAAAATAAAACTGAGAATTAGAAATAACAAATTCGTTTTTTTTGTAATTTGACTGAACAAAAGCAGATGTCTATTCGGGTATTGAAAAGAAAAGTCTCAACATGAATAAACCCTAGGTGTAATTAATAACACATCCGGCTATTCAATTACAGAGCTCAATGAATGCAAAGTGAAAGGCGATAGAATCTTGAAGAATTTTAATTACATGTATTTATACATTGTCAATTGAAGATCGACTTAACTGTCGTTATCCGTCATTTTCATGTTAGATAATAAGTAGCCACTCATCATTCACAATCCGTTCATATTTGAACTTTTGCACGAATAGATCATAAATGATTATTTTTTTTTAATAATTTAACGGAAGTTTTTCTTCTCTAAACACCTACGTAAATATTTGAGGGTGATTCAATCGATCAGTTTGATTTTTTTCGAGAAAAGAAATGCAGCACAATGCAATGATTTTGCATTCTTTATTAATTTTGATTCTAATTTCTGTGAATTATGTTAATTCAACGCATTTTCAAGGTGGTTCAATCACTTATAAGGTTGTCAATGTATCAGGATCAAATGTTACCATCGTTCTTACTCAAACTTATATCTATGATTATGCTTCAATTAGTTGTACTGATTCAATGATTGCTAATCAATCACCGAAATTATCATTTCCTTCGCCATACTCTGAATCTTCGAAATATGTCGATTGTATTCAGTATTGCAATCAATCAGGTGGATATGTCGCACCTTCTGTTGTGTCATATTGCACTGATTATTCGGTTGCATTTAGTATAACAGTGGGTCAACGTTCAGACACACTTCAAATAAAAAATGGATCATATTTTCGTATAGCTTTTCAAAGTTCGGCATGGCGAGCATTAACACTTCCAGCCGATTCAATATCATCGAAATCTTGGAGTATCTCTTGTTTAATTAACTTACAAATGAGATCGAATGGACAGTATAATACTCCACCTATTGCTACAATAATTTCGCCAATTAATATACCTGTTGGTATACAACAAGCGATTTACATACCGACGATCGATGGTGATAATGATCAAGTACGATGTCGATTTTCTAATGGGACGAATGAATGTTATAATACATGTCCTCCTGGGTCATTGCCCAATGGAACGATACTTCTTTCGAATTGTACTTTGCTTATTACCGGAAAAAATGTCAATGATTGGTATGCAGTGACAATTCAGGTAAAGGGAAATTTAAAAGTATTGGCGTCATTGAAATTGATAGAATCGAAAGAATTGAGAAATATTCGAGGAGTTCTTGATTGAGCATGAGTTAAAACGGAAATGCATTTTCAAGTAGAAATGAGTGCAAATAGAAACGACTGGATCATATCATAAAAAAATCTTTGATGAAATAATATTAATTAGATTGAAGATTTTCTTGATTCGAATTCAATAACACCAATAAGTAGTATTCCAGTTCAGTTTCTAATCAATGTCAAAAGTGTTCCATCATGTTCAACTCCTCCACTTCTTACCAGTGCTAATTCGTCACAAACAACAAGCGACTGTATTGGTATTCAAGTTGGTCAAACATATACTGTTCAACTTATAGCTCAAAGTTTTTGTGGTAGTTCCGTCACCATTAAAGATATAGCTACACTCTCATTTCCAATCGTTGTTAAGACACCAATTGTTCGTAATACAACGACAACATGGTCGATAACTTTGAAATGGACACCAACAGCTTCTTCAGTCGGATCACAAATTCTCTGTGCTGTAGCTATTGATAGGTATGTTCAACACAAAACAAACAATCTAGAAAAACTGTTTTTTTAAATTAGTAATAATGTTCAATCGAATCAATACTGTATGAAATTTACAGTAGCTCAAGGAACTATTCCAACATGTCCTGGGGAGACAACAACAACAACAACTACTACTACTACTACGACACAGATTACAACAGAAACAACAACTATAGAGACTACATCAACCACAACAGAAATTACAATGATAACAATTACAACAATGACTACAGAAGAAACAACAACAGTAGCATCAACTATGATACAATCTATTAATTCA
>ERZ778027.1131-NODE-1131-length-48886-cov-6.774631_pt1 | contig 48886 bp, 52 predicted proteins | sample MGYA00375757_ERZ778027 | MGnify/ENA primary metagenome ERZ778027 (study PRJEB29350, sample SAMN05389817) | bioreactor metagenome | isolation source: Ammonium sulfate bioreactor | place: South Africa: University of Cape Town | collected 2014-02-18 ...
ACCTTTGCCAGAACTTCGGAATGCAGGCTGCTGACATCGGTATGCTGGCGCAACAGGCCCAACAGCACCAAGACCTCGTCATCCAGTTCCTGACCGACTTTTTCGATACGGTTTGACGCGGCGTCGTTATCCTTTTTGCGGCGGATTTCATTGCCGGTTAAAAACTGCCAAGCGCCAAACATGAATGCGACGAAGCAAACCGAAATGGTTCCGGCCAATGCCGCAATGGCCATCGGGTGCGATCCGAGGCGAATGATGCGGCCGCGAGAATCGACCTCCGCAACCTGCCAGCTGATGTCGGACCACTCCGCCCAGGTTGTAAGACCGAAGTCGCTCCGCATCCACAAAGTCCATAGGAAGTAAGCAGAGGCTACAGCAACGAGGCTCGTAATCATGATCACGGCCGAAAATGGAAACTGCCTTGAAGTTATCGTGCCCATAGACCACCGCTCAATCGAGATCGAGATGCAATATATCCGGTTGCGATATCAGTGTACGCCGTAGCCGGTTGGCGTCCGCTTTTCTATTGTCATTATCGGCTATTTTACAAATTTCGTAGGCCGTAAAAAACTAGACACAGCTGCGACTTATCAAGCGCATTCGCAACATCGTCTGTGTGCTATTTGAAACCCGTCGCAATTCGAAGGTAGAGTTGCTCAGTGAATACCTTGAGCAGACTTCCGCTGTAGCTTCCGGTCATCAGGATAATGAGAAATCCGGCGATGATTTTCGGCACGAACGTCAGCGTCATCTCCTGGACCTGCGTCAACGCCTGAAAAAAGGCGACGCTGACGCCGATGATCATCGCAGATGCGATGACGGGACCGGCGAGGATGATCGTCAGCCAGATCGCCTGTTGGACAATCCCGAGCGCGTCGCCTTCTGTCATTGATACCCCAGCACGACGCCCTGATCGATCCGAACTTCCTTGCCGTTATTTAGAATCGCCGTGGAGCCGGTCGAATCGATGCGCACGGACGTCACGATGCCGGACACCGAGCCATCCGCAGATGTCAACGACAAGCCGATCATCGTGCTCGCCTGTGAGATATTGGAATTCACAAGCAGCTGGTCGAGTTTCGCGTTTGTATTGATGCCCTGCTCAACGCTCGAGAATTGAGCGATCTGCGACATGTACTGAGTGGAATCGGTCGGGTTCAACGGATCCTGGTTGCGGAGCTGCGCGACCATAAGTTTCAGGAAGTCGTTGTAATTCAGGGTGGAGTTTTTTGTTTTGTCATTCGCGTCGGCGTTTGACGTTCCGGATGTGTTGCCTGTTGGGGGAATCGTGGTCATGCGACCTCCTTGCTCGGTTCCTGCGTGACGGCGCTTGCCGCCTCTAATGGAAGAAGCATTCTTACTTTCTTCAGTGCTTCGAAGGGACGATCGGCGTCGAGCAAATCGCTTGTTTCTATCAAGCCCTGCAGCATTTTTCCGTCGCGGATACTCACAAGAAGATTTGCGACCGACTCCTTCGCCATCGTCCGCGCCTTCATGTGCAGCGCCGGGTCCATGAGCATCATCTGCACCATGAAATAGAGCTGGCGGAGCGGCGTCGTCGTTTCCTCAGGCTTCATGACGTGCTGCTCAAGAAGAAAAATCACGTCGTTCATGAGCTCGATACTGACTTTGCGATCGACTTTGAGCACGCCACCGTTGACGAAAATCCGCTCGCCGGCGCGCAGGGTGATTTTCAATCCGCCGCCCATCACAGACCTTCCGCGATGACGCTTGAAACGTCGATCAAGCCTGCGAAATTCTTCGATTTGCCGCTGCTGATGGCATCCGCCTCCTTCAGCATCCAGATTCCAATCGAAATCAAATTCGCTCTGATATCATCCGGAAGCGCATTCTCCGGCTTGACGAGATCTTCGAGAAGGAAGCTCCAAAGCCGGTTGAGGAAGCAGATCGCGTCGACGGCTTCGCGCGAATTTGCACCGGCTTTTTCAGCGGATCTCAGCATCGAGACGGACTGCTCGATCGCGAGGCGTTCATTCTCGCGCTTGCGGCCGGCCGAGTCGCTCAATGTCTCTTCGTAAGAGAACTTATACATGTTTCAGTCCGGTCCTTCGGCGCTACATGCGCCGGGTTATCAAGAGAGGAAGTCCATGATGCTTAGCTTGCTCAGGCGATTCGTGACGCTGTAGGCCGCTTCGAGCGCCGTTGAGAGGTCCGAGATCTGCGTCGTCACTTCCGCCGGATCCACGGATTCGAGATTGCTGATGGACTTTTCGAGAAAGTCGATCTGCGTATCGATCTGATCATTAGCGTCGGATACGCGCTGCTGTGTTACGCCCAGGAACGCTTGTACCCTCGTCAATCCACCGATGCCGTTGCTGACGAGCTGTGTCGCTTGCTGCAGGACGACATTCTGCGTCGAGCTATTCAGATTCTGGAACCCAAGGCCCGCCACCATCGCGAATGCTTGCGTTAGTTGCCGGAACGTCTGGTCGTTCGCGGTGACCGAGGTATTGGCCGTTTCGGTTCGCGAAATTCTACTGTTTACGGATTTGTCAGAGGCATCCGACCAGTTTGCTGACCAGTTCGGGTCGGAGAATAGATCGGCAAACTCATTTTGGAGAAAATCCTGCATGTCGGACGCTGAGATCGCCGAAACGCCTGGATCACTCGGGCTCATTCCGAACTTCGCAACGAATGCGGCGTTGACCGCCTGCGCGCTCGCGGCCGGCGGATTTGCGAAATAATCGTCGAGCGGTTTGACGTCAGAGTTGATGCCGGAAAAGAGATACTGGCCGTCCAACGACGAATTGAGCTGATCCTGGATCGACTGCATCGCGGCGTTGGCCTGCTGCACGATGGTGCCGGACATCGTGCTGGTGGACTGCGCCGGCGTCAGCGCATTCAGGAACGATTGGCTCGTCGTCGCGAGGGTATTGAGTGCAGCCTGCGACGCCTGCATACGCGTGAGGACAAGTGAGTTCGTGTCCTTGATCGATTGAATTTGCGAGATGTCCTGGCGCAGCGAAACCGCGACTCCCGTTTGTGCGCCGAGTGTCAGGCCGACATCCGCGTGACGTCCGGTAGCAAGTTCCTTTTGAACATCAACGAGACGATGCTGAATCCTCGCAATCGAGGCTTTCGTTTCGCTCGATAAGGCTGACGTCGATATGAATGTCGGTGTGAGCATCGTCTTAGCTCAATGACTGAATGAGAGTTGAAAGCATTTCGTTGACGGTGTTGATCAACCGCGACGACGCCTGGAATGTCCGTTCCAGATCGAGAAGGTTGGTCATTTCCTCGTCGAGATTGACGCCGGTCGCCTGCGAGAGCGAAGTGGTGGCGCGTTGTGCAACGGTGCTCCGATAATCGGCTTCAGCGGTCGCGGACTGACGCAACGCCTCAAGCCACGAGACCGAGTTCTTTGCGTAGTCCATCACCGATGACGATGCTGGAAGCTGCGTCGACGCATCGAATGTTTGCCCAGTATTCAAACTTGAAATCAGGCTTTGAATGCGATCCGTGAATGCCGGCGCGTTGGCCGAATTGTATTTGTAACTGGCACCCGAGATGCCGCCGTCGCGGATCAACTCGGCATTGCCGCCCTGGCCGGGATCGACGCTGGCGTTGATTTTGATCGAGCTTGCGAGTCCTGCCATGGCACTCGCCGGGATCGCCGGTCCACCCGAATAGGTGAACAACCCCGTCGCTGCGGGAAGCGTCGGCGTAGCGGACTGATCCGTTTCGGCGAACGCGTTGATCAGACCTCGCGCCATCTCGTCGAGCTGGCTTTGATAGGTCACGGCGATATCGTCGCGAACCGACATCAAACCCGCGAGCTTGCCGGACTGAATCTCAAGGATATGCGACGTTCCCGCGATCGGGACACCATCGGCATAGACCGCACCACCGGGCGCACCGGCGGCAAGATTCTGCGTTTGCTCGAACGTGACGGCGCGCGGAGCCCTGTCGAACAGCGTCACACCGCTATCGGTGTAAATCGCCATGTCGCCGTTAGCGCGCGAAACCGTTCGTATCCCGACTTCCGTCGAAAGCTGCTTCAGGACTGCGTCGCGCGCGTCAAGGACGTCGGTGACATCGCGGCCGTTGCTCGAGCCGCGAATGACCTGATTATTGAGATTTTCAAACTGCGAGAGAAGATCGTTGATATTGGCAACGGACGTCGCAATGTCGGCATCCGCCTGCTGCCGCACCTGCGTAACAGTCGCGGAGGCGGAATTCAGCGCGTTCGAAACATTCTTCGCGGCGGAAACGACGCTTGCGGCAACGGCCGGGTTCTGTGGATTACCGGAGTACGTTTGGAGCGTCGCGCTCAGCTTCGCGATCAGTGCGGCGGGCGAGTGCTCCTGGTCGGTATCGTCGACGGTGCTTTGCAGCTGGCCGAGCGCCGACGTGATCGACGTCTGCGCCTGGCTCGCCGAATTGGCTGTCAGATACGTATTGAAAAGGAGTTGGTCCGACGTCCGATCGATGCGGGGAACGCTGACGCCGACGCCTGGACCGCTGACGAGCGTCGCAATTTTGCGTGTCGCGTCCGCGTCGTGCACGCGCGCGATGTTGCGCGACACCACCGAAATTTGCTCGGAGGTTGCCTGCAGACTTGAGCGCGCCGTGTCCGTACTCAGCGTCAACGACATATGCGGGACCTTCCCCTAGAACTCCCGGCTACCGCACGAGATTGACGAGCACATCCAAGAGCTCTGTGCCCGTCTGAAACACCTTCGAGTTGGCTGTGTAGCTGCGCTGAGCTTCGACCATCGTCGTCAGCTCGGACGCGAGATCGACGCTCGATTTTTCAAGAGCGCCGGAAACGATTTTTCCGAGAGAACCGGAATTCGCCGTTCCAAGCTGAAGGTCGCCGGATTCCTTGTTCGTCGCGAACACGTTGCCGGAAATTGCCGTCAGGTTGTCGGGGCTGGCGACGTTCGCCAGCGGAATCTTGAAGGCATCGACGCGAGAGCCGTCGGCATAAACTGCGGTGACGATGCCTTGCGCGCTGATCTCGAGCCGATCGACAGCGGACGGTCCGTTGCCGTTCGCGCTGGCGTCGACAGGGATGTAGGCGCCGGCGAGCTGCGTGGTATTGCCCATATTGAAGTTCAACGTTGCGCCGTTGGGAACGTTGACCGAAAGCGTCGCGGGCGACGGCGATGTCAATTTTCCGGTGGTTCCGCTGAACGTCAGCGCCTGCGTCGTGAGCTGCGATCCGGCCGCATACGGGAATCCGCCGCCAGCGCTGGCTCCGGCATTGTCATAGACCGAGACTTCCCACTGATTGGGACCCGTCTTCGCCGAGTAAATATCGAGCGTAACCTTATGGCCGAGATTATCGTAAGTGATGATCGACGTCTTGCCGGCGAAATCGGCGCCAGCCGCGTTCGCGGATGGAAGGCTGGTCGAGACGGCGGCATCGGAGGGCAGGTTGACTTGGAAGTTACCTGACGTCGATGGCGTCGCTTTCAGTCCGAGATTTGCAGTGCCGACCGGAACCAGACCAGCGGCGCTATTGATGACCGACGAGCTTCCGCCGTTCAGAAGATCGTATCCGAGCAATGTAAATCCGGCGGCATTGACGAGTTCGCCATTCGTCGAAATGAAACTGCCGGCGCGCGTCAGGTAAGGCGTGCCCGACGGACTCTGAACCATGAAGAAGCCGTTGCCGCTGACCGCGAGATCCGTCGGCGAATTCGTGTAGCTCAAGTCGCCCTGATGCGTGACCGCACGGCGGGCGATGGTCGAGACGGAGCCAGGGACGTACGATGCAACGTGACCTTCAGCGACGAGTGTCGCAAATTCCGCAGAAGCTTCCTTGTAGCCGGTTGTATTGACGTTCGCGATGTTGTCCGCGACGGTTCCCATACGGTCAGACTGGACAGCCATGCCTGAGATGCTGGTAGTCATTAATCCGTAAAGGCCCATCGACACTCTCCTGCTCGGAAATGATAGATTGCTCAAGAGAAGCATTCGGGCCTTGCGTGAGACTGTTTGCAGTCTCTTCCGATGAGGACATTTGCGCCTCTCCGGAAAATTCCTTGAGGCGGTAACCGAGGAACCGCTGGGAATCGATCGGATCGTGACCGAGCCGCTGCTTCAACCGCTTGCGCAGACGGCTGATGTGGCTCTCGATGACGTTCTCGTGGATCTCGTCGTTGAAGATGCCGTACACGCGATTGAAAATCTGGGTCTTCGTCACGCGTGTGTTGCGGCTGAGAACGAGGCATTCGAGGATTCGGCGTTCGCGGCGCGGCAGGGACAGCACTTCGCCGTTCACCAGAGGATCGCGTCCATCGAAGAAGATGCGGATGCCGGCGATGTCGACGCACTGCTCAGCCATTTTCATCCGGCGGCGAATCGCGCCGCTGCGCGCCAGGACTTCGCGGACATGAAAAGGCTTGGCGAGAACATCGTCGAACCCGAGCGAAAAAAGTTCGAGCGTTTCATTCAACGCCCTTGCCTCGATCAGGCCGATGAGGGGTGCCCGGCACCGCGATCGGATGCGGGACGATATTTGCCGCCGATGCTCGACGGAACCGATCAGGAATCCTTCGATGACGGAGAGGTCAGAATCATTAACTGACTCAAACCATTCAGGAAATTCGTGCGACTCAACCGCAACCGCTGCGATGCCCTCGCGTTCAAAGCACGCGACACAGCCTCCCGCGACCGTGGACCGGTCGTCCAGAACAACGAACATCAAGCCTCCCCCGCATAATTCCGTGCACGCCACTTCAACGCAGATACAGTGATTCATGTGACTTATTAACAATTATTTCGTAATTGCATGGGTCACAAAAACCACACCAAATCAATTCGGAGAGGTTTAGTCCGGGACGCGATAGTTGTATCGCCTTAGTCGAGGCCGATTTTCCGAGATGATTCCAAATAATGAACTCAATGCATTCAATTGGGTTCATTTGAATAGTGATATCGTAGAGAATTTGCGTTTCAATACAGAATGATATTCGCCGACATATTCATAGCCGATCGAGGTCTTGGCCTCACGGCGCATCACAGAAATTGAGTGTGATGAAACAAACGCGAACGCGCAAACTTCGCCGAGATGCTCTCAACCGTGATATCGCTACGGCCGATGACGTGCGCGTTTTCGAGCGGCGCAATGATTTTCGCTATTCGGCAAGCCAGCATGCGGCGATGCGCTTTCGCAGCGCGAATATGATTTGCGATCTGGTCGATCTGTCTGAAACCGGTGCAAAGATCCGAATTCTCGACGGCGCCGTCCCGAACATCGACGAGCGGGTTGTACTGACGCTTTTCGATGGAACGCCCGTCGATGGGCACGTCTCTTGGATACGAGACAAGCACATCGGGATCGCTTTTCGCAGCCCAGTGATGAATGTCGACGATCGCCTCGACTTCGAGGATCTCGGTAGCGCGTTTTTCGGGAAGGCCGTCACGCTGCAGAAGGCAACGCGGCGGTCGTAGCGAAGGCCACGCCGCGTAAGCGTTCCGCAAGGCCCGCCTGTTATCCCTTGCTGAGCCGGGGTCAGCTTTCAAACGTATCATGCGCATTCGCACGCCGTTGCCGTCGAATTTTGAAGCGCTTCTTGCGGATTTCTTCAATGACGCCGACGCGCCGAGCGAAGCGCCACCGCCTTCGCATCGGTTCTCGATCAGCAGTCTCGAGGCCGCGTGGGATGTTGCGGCTCAGGCGCGCGCGACGCCTCAGCGCGAGGATCTGGATCGTGATACCCGGCGAACGGCTTATCGCAACGAGAGCGAGAGCACGCTGACGGCCGCGCTCGATCCGCAAAAAATTCTGAGCGAGCTCGGTTTGCATTCTGATGCGACGGAACACGAGATCGCCATTCTCCGCAGAGAATTCGCGCTTCGCAATCATCCTGATCGGGTCCCTTCCGACCTTAGAGAAATCGCAACGCAACGCATGATGATTGCCAACGATCTCATGGACAGGCATCTCGCCCGACAGCGCCGCTCGAACGGTTAACAACCGGTAGCCAGACTTTGTTAAAATGCAACCTGCGCCGTTCGCGATGTTGCGACGAATATCGCGTATGGTCTCCGTTATGGTCCGAGACGGCCACATGAAATTACGGGGACTATGATGAGTGAGAATTCCCTCGACCTGCAGATCCTTCGCGCGCGCATGAGCGGCCTTGGCGAACGTCTCGATAGTCTCTGGTCAGATCAACTGCGCGAGCATCGCCATCTCGATAGCAATACCACCGAATGCGCGTACTGGCATTCCGGCTATCATCAGGCGCTTGCCGATCTCGTCAGCCTCATCGAAGGGCCGCGCCCTATCTGCGGCAGCGCGGGCAAGTCCAATCCGTCCCGGCCGGCCGGGCAGGGTGCAGAAAGTTTCCAACCGGCATAAACTGGTGGAACATTTCGCACTCTTTTTCGAAAGCCTGCTGCGGCTGCGCGAAGTGGCGAAACTTGAATTGCGATGCGGTGCCAATTCGCTGCTTCAATATGGATTTCAGATCGCTGCCGTCGCTGCCGACGAACGTGATCGAGAAACGGCCTAAATTATCGATGAAGCCGAGGGCGTAGGCCCCCGGGCAGTTTTCGACCAGCTCTTCTTCGATCGTATCGGCGGCCAAATCAAACGGGCCGCGCAATCCCGCTCCGAGCGATTCCTGCTGCGTCATATCAACAGACCCTAAATATAGATCGCGTTTGCCTGCCTGCCATTCGCAACGTCAGCGCTCGATGGCTGCTGACCGTCATTGCGTCGTCGGTGCTGCGATTGATCCGGCATTTCACCATCGCGCCGGGGCATCCCGTCGTCCTGCCGGCCACCCAAGTTTGCGCGTGCCTGGCTTCCGTCCTGGAACGTCGAGCTGCCGTTGTTCAGCAAGCTGTTCAAGTTTGAATTGGAACTGGACGAGATATCCGAGATCTTCAGGCTCTTCACGTCGTAGCCGGCGTCGCGCAGGCTTTGCTCCAAACCCTTGCGGTCATCGTCGAGCAGCCTGGCTGTCGCCGCTTTGGATGCCTCCGCATCGATATCGAGAGCGCTGGCTTTGAGGCTGAGCTTCAATCTGACAGTTCCGAGATCGGGCGGTGAAAGCGTCAAATCAATGCTTCGCAAAACGTAGCCTGCAGCCGGAGGCTGATCGGCTGGTTGCCGCGGGGTAAACGGTTCGGCGCTGGTGCGATCGCCGGCAAGCGCGGTCAGCACGCCGCTGCGAACCTGTTGTGTCGCGGCAGACAGGGGAGCTGGTATTTCCGGAATATCCTGCGTGATGTTTTCGACAGGCGTGGAAGTTGATGCGTCCAAAATCTGGCGCGCGCCTGCGTCCGGTGTTGCGGACTCTTTGCGTGATCCCGATCCGCCGCCTTGCGTGTCGCCGAAGTTCTGCTGCGGCGCTGTACCGGCCGTCGGCTGGGGCTCTGCGCTTCGTGCGGCTCCGATCATATCCGTCGAAAGCTTGGGTGCGCCTGTATCACCTTTGCTCCCTGCAGCAGCGGTCAACGCCGAGAGGGCGTTTTCCGCATTGGTCTTGGTCGTCACCGCTTCAAACATCCGGGTGTCCGATCCGGCGTTCCTATCGTCGAAAATCCAGTGCGCCTCGCGCGATTGAACCGACACGGGCGTCGTGACTGTGTCTTCGACGTCGGGCTCGGCCACCGGCGTCGTGTCCTGCGCCGCCATCAGGCGCTGCCGGGCCTCGAGCAGCGCAACGACGCTCGCTTGTTTGAGGATATGCCCGGGAATCACTGCGTTCGTGACATTCGTCGCGGCGCTATCGTCGTTCGATGCCGTTTCCGGTGCAGGCCCGGTTGCGGGCGGAGCGGTCCATGCCAGCGGCGGATTTATCGCAGCCGGCGCGGGCTGTGCTTCCTGGCCGCCGAGCGTATCGACGGTTGCCTCGAACGATGCTTGCACATCATCGTCCGATCGACTTTCGCGTTGAGATTTTTCAGATACCTTCGTGCTCTTGTCTATCGATTTGGGATCGGCGCGCTGTTCGCGAATGTTTGTTCGGCCGGCGGGGCGATCGCGCACCCGATCGCTAGACACATCGGCATCCTGCGCCTTCGGGCTCGGCCTCGACCCGCGATATGTTTGTGCCGGGCTCCGACTTGAAATCGTATCGATGATGCTTTGGCCCTGAGCGGCGCGCGAAGCGACTTCGGTCATTTCTTGGTCCCAGACATGATCATGTTGGCTTCTTCGATGGCGGCATCGGCGCTTTTGACGGCCGTCGACACGCGCGACAGCTCCGTTGCCGTACGCGAAACTTCAACCTCTGCATTGCGAGCGTCGCTCGCAGGCGCAAATTTATTCTGCGTGACCGTTTGGGCGATGTAGCCTGCAATCTCGCGGATTTCGACGTCATTGCCGGTCAGGCGATCAGCCGTGATTTGGCGCAATGCCGACAGCGCTTCGGCCGCGCGCGTGCTCGGCGCATTCGCAGCGGCCTGATACAGCATGGCCCGGTCGAGATCTTCGGCGCTATCCGGTTTCAATGATAGCGCTTCGTTCGCGGCGGCCTGTGCCAGACTTATGCGGCCCGCCGGCAACGCTGCAGCCGCCATCGCAAGGAGCAGATCGATGCGCGACTGACGGTCTGCCGTCGACGTCGCCTCCGTCAGCTTCTCGACCATATCGCGGCCATCGAATTCGTCGCGCTTGGCAGCGGCAGCCGAAAAATCGCGAAAGAGTTTCCAGGCGTAGATCGATCGTCCATATCGCCGGAGATAGTCGGTCAGCAGCAGCATGGCGCGTTGCGTCTCGCCTTTGCTGACAAGCACCGGAATCTCGCGACGTACGGCCGCTTCCTCGATTGCGGTATGAGGACAGGCGAGACGGGCTTCATCAAGGAGCGCGATAGCTTTAGCGTCGTCGTTGCCGATATAGAGCGACGCTCGCGCCAGCGCGAATGGTCCGACCAAACTGACATCGACGGATCGCGGATCGACGTCGGCCCAGAGCTTTCGCGCCGCGCTCGTCTGACCCTGCGCATACTTTATTATGCCTTGCGCCAGCGTACGGTCGGCTTCGTGGCGGGTCTCGTCGTTCGCCAGCGGCTTCAACACACCGTAATCACCGCCGCTCAAAACGTAAACGAAAGCGTCGCGAACCTGCGCATAGTTGTCCCAATCGGGCTTTTCAAAAGCGCGCACGACGGCTGAAATTTCCGATAAGAGGCGGCCCTGATCGGCGAGTGCGCCCTCGTCGCCTTGCACGACGATATCCTGCACCGTTCCCAAGCGGGCGAGCAATCGGCGAAGCTCGGCGCCCTTTTCAGTATTGACGCCCAGAACGCTCGCCGATGCTACGGCCCTGGCTTTTGGTTGCGACGTCACCGCGCCGCCTGACGTGAACATCGGCAGCACATAAAAATACGCGCCTGCGCCTATGCCGCCAAGCACGACCACAGCGCCAGCGATCAACGCCTGACGCTTCATTTCTTGACCTCTTTGATGAGGATGTCGATCCTGCGGTTTTCCGGCGCCTCGCGATTGGAGGGAATTTTGGGGTCCCGGTCGGCGCGGCCTTCGATGGCTGAAAATCGCGTTTCAGCAATGCCGCCGCGCACGAGCATGTAATAAGCCATTTGCGCGCGTGCCGCGGAAAGACGCCAGTTGTCGTAGTTGCCGTTCTTGTAGGCGCGACTATCGGTGTGCCCGCGGACGACGATGCTGCCCGGCAAGGATTTCAGAACGTCACCGACCTTGCTCATGGCGAGAACCAACGCGGGACGCGGCTTCGCGGAGCCGACCTCGAACATGCCGAAGTCGGCGCCGTCGAGCAAACTGACGAGCAAGCCTTCGGATGTCGCCTTCACCTCAATCTCGGGCGCAGCACGGGAGCCTTTCGCCAAGGCACTGCTGATGTCGTCCTGCAGCTTTTTGGCTTTTGCTTCGTCGGCTACGTCAGCAGCAGCATCTGAAGGTTTCTGCGCATTTGCTGCCTGATTCTGATCTTTGGCATTGAGCGCGGTGGCGGCCTGCTTCGTATCTTGCGCCTCCATCGCGCGCGCATTCTTCGCGGCGTCCTTGCCTGCCACACCGGATGGCGGCGGCGACGCCTGCGCGGTTGGCGCTGGTGGTGCCGCCGGCGTGGGATTGGGCTGCGATGCAGGCCTTTGGGCGGCTGACGATTTTCCGGACCGGCGATCGGCGCGATCAAACGGATCGCTGATGCTGCTGTCCAACGGACTTGCCGCCGTCATGGACTGGCTGGCCTTGGCTTCGTCTGCAAGCTTGTCCAGAAGCTGCCCTGGATTGTCGAAGAGCGCTTCTTCCTTCTGCGCTTCCGCGCTCTTGCCGCCGGCGGAAGCGCTTCTCTTTTGCGCTTCTTCGTCCATCGCCTCGCCGATGTTTGCCTTGCTCGCCTTGGGCGCGCTGAGCTTCTGCGCTTGATCGGGATGCTGGCTCAAGCCCTTCTCGGACTTTTCCTCGTTCTGCTTCGCGTCGATCTCATTCAGATCTTCAAGGCCCTTGGGCGCCTCGAAGCGATCCGTCAGTCGCATCGGATTGAAATAAGCCGCGACCTGCACGATCGTCTTTTTATCCGCGGCATTGATCAGCCACATGACGAGAAAGAACGCCATCATGGCCGTCATGAAGTCGGCATAGGCGATCTTCCAGACGCCGCCGTGATGCTCTTCGTCGTGACTGCGACGGCGGCGTACGATGACGAGCGGTTGCGATGAAACGTCTTCCTGGCCGTTGCTCATGTCGCCGCCTCAAGCTCAGAAATCCACGCGGCAATGTTCGCTTCGATGACGGTGTCCTCGATATGCGCGCGAACGTCGGAGGATGGGCTTTCCGAATAGCCGATCTGGAACGCATCGTTCGGCAGCGAGCTGCGCAGATGCTCCAGCATTTCCGCCGGAGCCTCGATATGGACCTTGGCGCCCTCGACAAGCGCCCGCGTGATTGCTGCTTCGAGGTCTTGCACGGCGCGCTCCCGCAGTTGTTCGACGATCCAGGGACGAAGCAGCGTCGCGACGCGCTCGCCCACCGCGCGCTCAATGAGCTTCACGGCGCCATCCAAGCGGGCGGCGAGGACGTCGGCGCATTCCTGCCGGAAACCGTTGCGTTCGAGGTTGAGGCGTTCGAGAAACAGCGTCTCCGCTTCCGCCAGCCTCACTTCCGCATCCGCCTGCGCTTCGGCGCGGCCCTCGGACAATCCCTGCTGGTAGCCGTCTTCAAACGCAGTCTTGAGTTCCGTTTCGTGATCGGGTTTCACCGCAGCGGCATTCGGATGATCGAAGTCCGAAAGCATTGGAAATGCCCGACTGAGCACCCTGGCGGTCATCCGTTCTTGACCCAATGCTTCATGATGGCCGTGGCCTGATCTTCATCACGATCGATGATCGCACCGAGCTTCTCGACGGGACCAAACGCAAGCGAGCGGCCGAACGACATTCCATCGCCCGCGAATCCCGATGAGCCGAAATCGGAATCGAATGGATTGGCCCCAGGCTCAAGCAGCGGCGATGCCATCTCCGGCATGTCGAGAGGCGCCGTGACGCCGCCAGCATCCGCGATCGGCGGTCCTGCGAGCGCCGCCACCGCGCCATTGCCTTCGATGGCGGTCGCCGCGCTTCCGGTCAGCAAAAGACGCATCGCGGGCTTGAACCCGGCGAAGACGACGATGGCGGCGACCAGGAGAATGGTCAGTGATTTGATTCCTGTCCCGGCAAGACCCATCAGCATCACGCTCCAGTCGGTGCCGGGCGCCGTGATATCGCCAAAGGGCGATTGCGCGAATTCGACAGCCGCAACGCTGATGCGATCGCCGCGCTTGGTGTCGAGACCAGCGGCGGACAGCGCGACTTTCTCAATCTCGGCAACCTGCTTGTCGATGTCTTCGGATTTGGCGTCCTTGCCGATGATTTCAGCGATACGCTTCTTGTTGACGACGACGGCGAGCGAGATGTTGTTGACCTTGTAGCCTTCGCTGGTGGTGGAGGCGGAGTGCGAACTGATCTCGTAGTTGGTCGTTTCCTCTTTCCGATCCTGCGCCCGCTTATTTTGCTCTTTCGTCGTCGGCGCTTCGTTCGGAATATTCTGCTCGACGCTGACGTCGGTTCTGCCGGAGCCATCGGTCGAGCTCTGCGCTTCCTTGATGACGCGCGTCGAGCGTTCGACCTTGGACTCGGGGTCGTATTTCGTTTCCGTTGTCTGGTGCTTGTCGATGTTCAGGCGCGCGATTGCGCTGACTTCGAAATTGTCGATGCCGAGGTACGGCGACAGGGCGCGGCGCACGCTGTCCTGCACCTGCGTCGAGATGGTGCGCTCGAGATCGAGCATTTGGACCGGGACATCGCCGCTTGGGCTGCCGCTGCCACCGAGCAACGTTCCGTCGGTGCCGATGACCTGGACTTCGTCCGGTTTCATATCGGGAATGGCGGCAGCGATAAGATGCTTGATGGCGGGCGCCGCCGTGGCATCGCTCGCGACATCGGTCTTGATGACGACGGACGCCGTCGGAGCCTGCTTTTTCGTCCTCAGGCCGTTCTGGTCCGGCAGATAGAGGTGGACGCGAGCGGCGCGAATGCCTTTCAAGTATTGGATCGTGCGCGAAAGCTCGCCCTCAAGTGCGCGCACGCGCGTCACTTCCTGCATGAACGACGTGAGACCCAGCGCTCCGAGCTTGTCGAACAGCTCGTAGCCCGCATTCGGGCTTCCGGGCAGACCTTTTTCCGCGAGCAGGGCGCGTGCCTGCTCGGCTTGCCCGACCGGAACGCCGAGCTTGGTTCCGTCGAGACTGGCTTCGAACGGGATACCGGCCTGCGCCAGCTCGCGGCCCATGCTGGAGATGTCAGGCGGCGTCAGGCCGACGTAAAGCGTCTCGAAGCTCGAGCGCGACGCGAAGTAGCTGCCGATCGAGATCAGCGCGAAGACGAGAAAACCCGCCGCGCCAAGCGCCATCAGACGCTGCCGTCCCAAACCTTTGAGACTGCTGTATAGATTCTGGAATTGGCGCCAATCCATCTTTCGGACCCTACCGGCATGGTTCCAAGCCGACGGTAGAGAGCGAACCTTGTGTAAAGGTGACGGGCCGCCAAGTCTTCGCCACGGCTGCAAAGGCAACCAAGGCGCTGACCGGCGACCCGTCTCGATAGAAGGGACGTGAGATAGGTTCGGCGCCTCAGCGCCGATCCTTATTCATCAGCCGCGGAAGAGCGAGAGGATGTTCTGGCTCGACTGGTTAGCGATGCTGAGCGCCTGGACGCCGAGCTGCTGCTTAACCTGCAGGGCCTGAAGTCTCGTCGATTCTTCGTTCATGTCAGCGTCAACGAGCTGCGAGACGCCCGTCGTGATCGAATCGCGCAGCGTCGACACGAAGTCGCTCTGCAGATTGATACGCGTCTGGTTGGCGCCGAGACCGGTGGCTGCCGAGGTCATCTCATCGAGTGCCTTGGAAACCGCCTGGACGTAGCCCGAGAGCGTCGCCTGGTCGGTAGCGCTGTTGTCCAGCGAGCTGATGTCGATGTTCATGATCGACGTGCCGCCCGTCGAGACAACGGCGCCGGCCGAGTCGCGCTGCGAGTCGAGGATGCCGCCAGCGCCCGTGCCGGTGCCGGCGTCGAACAGAACGGCTTTCGACGTATCGACCGTGATGTAGCCGATCGAAACTGCGCCGCTCGAGTTGCGCGTGAACGACGAAACGATCGATTTCGTCGCGTTGTAGCCGGTGGCCGACGAGTCGACCGAGAGCCAGTTCTCACCAGAGAAGCTTGCCGAATCGGCAACGCCCTTGAGCTGGTTCTGGAGTTCCGTGATGTCCGACTGGATCTTGCTGCGATCGACGCCCGGTCCGAGAGCTGCAGCAAGCTTCTGCTTCATCTGCGAGACGAGATCGATGCTGCTGTTCATTGCCGTATAGGCGACGTTGACGGTGCCCTTGCCGAGGCCGAGCGCGTCCTGAACCGTCGAAAGAGCGGCGTTGTCGGAGCGCATCGAGGTCGCGATCGACCAATAAGCGGCGTTGTCGGAAGCCGAAGCAACGCGCAAGCCCGTCGAAATGCGGCTCTGCGTGGTCAACATGTCTTTCGACGTCTGCTGCAGCGACTGCAGCGCGGTCATCGCTGCGACGTTCGTGTTAATGCTATTCATGCCCATGTCCCTTGTCCTTCTACTCGGCACTTAATATGCGCGTTACTGGGGACATACCGGGTTTGCCGGCTTGGCAGATCGGCTTCATGCCTGTGGTTTGACTCGACCACTCTGTCATGGGCCAATGAATTACCGGAGAGTTATTTCTTAATGGTTACCAGCGGACCGCCGGGCGAAACTATTGTGAAGCCCAGGCACAATGGACGCGCGGAAACGTCACCGGCTTTATATGAAGGATTTGACGAGCGCTCCGACGAGCAAGCTCCAGCCGTCGACAAGAACGAAGAACAATATCTTGAGTGGTAGCGACACCACAGTGGGCGGCATCATCATCATACCCATCGACGTCATGATCGTTGCCACCACAAGATCTATGACCAGAAACGGCAGCGTCACCAGGAAGCCGATTTCGAAGCCGCGACGAAGCTCCGAGACCATGAACGCCGGAATGAGGACGCGAAGGTCGTCGGGACCGGCTTTGTTCGCCTCGCCGAAGCGCTCTGCCGACAGGTCCTGGAAAATTGCGATGTCCTTTTCGCGGACGTTCGCCTTCATGAAGGCGCGGAACGGCTCGGTCGTCCGCTGGTAGCCCTCTTCCTGACTGATCTTGTTCTCGACCATCGGCTTGACGCCGTTGTCCCAGGCCGCCTGGAACGTCGGCGCCATGACGAACATGGTCATGAACAGCGCAAGGCTGACCAGAATCATATTGCTCGGCGTCGTCTGAAGCCCGAGGCCCGAGCGGAGGAATGAGAGCGCGATCACGAACCGTGCGAACGACGTCACCATCATCAGCAGACCGGGGGCCACCGACAGCACGGTCATCACGACCAGCAACTGCACGATACGTCCGGAGACCGATGCGTCGCCCGCCGGGAACAGCGTGTTGAGGTCGATGGTCTGGGCGAGCGCCGCCGTCGGCATCAGAGCCGAGAGAGCGAGCGCCAGCAGGAACAGTCGCTTGCTCATTCGATCACGAACCCGCCGATCAGCAATCCCAGGATCGCGCCGCGTCCACGGATCTTCGCGCGGTCTTCAAGTTGCTCGCGCAAGTTCTGCAGGCCCCTGACGCCCTGAATATCCGCGACGGTCAGCCCCTTGAGGTAGGCGATGATATCCTCGCGAACCTCGTTCTTCAGCACACTGGCTTCGGATGTGCCATGCACGGCGACAATCGAAACGTCCAGACGGACTCGCGACTTCGGCTCGCCGCTCAGGTCGACAATGATCGAAGGGATCGAGATTTCCAGCGCATCGCTCGGAAACCGTCCGGCCGACGGCGCTTCAGGCGCGACGCTCGCAGGCTTTGCTTCTTCGACGGGCGCCGGCGCAGGGCCGACCGGAACAGCGAAATATCCAAACGCGCCGCCGCCTGCGACCCCGAGAACAACAGCCGCGATCATGGATTTGACGAGGTCACCCGTGCTCGGCGCGGCGCTCGGAGCAGATCCATTGCTTGGTACGAGCGCCTGCGCCATGCCGACCCGCTCCTAGAACGGCGCTATGATGTCGAGGATCTGCTGGCCGTAAGCTGGCTGCTGAACCTCCATCACGCGACCGCGGCCGCCGTAGGACACACGCGCTTCGGCGATCTTGTCGTAGGAAATCTGGTTGTCCGTCGAGATGTCGCGCGGCCGGATGATGCCCGCAACGCTCAAGACGCGAACCTCAAAGTTGACACGGACTTCCTGTGTGCCGCTGATGACCAGATTGCCGTTGGGCAGAACCTCGCTGACGACAGCGGCAACGAGCAGGTTGATATTTTCCGACCGCGTGATGCCGCCCTTTGAATCCGTCGATGTCGTGCGATCGAGATTGCCGTTCAAGCTGCCGGAACCGGAACCGCCCGCGCCGCCGAAGCCGAGATCATAGTCGAGCGAGGACGTGAGGCCGACACTCGAATCGCGTTTGCGGTTGAGCGTGTTGCCGAGCGTCGCCTGGTCCTTGATCTGGACTTTGACGGTGACGACGTCGCCGTTCTTGAAGGCGCGCGCATCACGAAATAGATCGGCGCCGGAATCGCGCCACGTCGAATTGCCGGAGGTATATGCGGCCTTCGTCACGGGGAGTTGGACGTGCGGCAGACGTTCCGGCAGCAAGCCGCTTCCGACCGGAGACATGACCGGCTCGCGGCTGACCTCTTTCAACTGGTCCAGTGCGCAGGCCGGCAGCAAAAGCGCCAGGCACGTCGCCCAGAGCGCGCTCGGTCTTGGCCTATTTATGCTGCGCATTGGCCATCGACTCCAGCTTCGCCGCGACCTCGCTCGCGCCGGCAATTATCGCCATAAGGCGCGATGCTTTCGCCGTATCCATTTCCGCCAAAATGAGGCTGCTGACCTTTGGTGAAAGCTTGGCGGTGATCGCAGCGGCGGTCAGTTCATTCATCTCGGTCAGCTGATGCGCCGCCGCGTCCGGCTTCATCTTGCTGTAGATGTCGAGGAGCGCGGTGGTTGCTTTCGCCGTGAATTCTTCGCGCTTTTTGACCCAGCTTTTCAACTCTGTCGTCTTGGCATCGAGAATGGCGACGCGACCGGCAAGCTCCTTACTTGCCTTTTCGAGATTGCTGGTTTGCTGCGCGATCTGCGCGGCGGCTGTCGCATCGACGACGCTCGAGCAGTATTGCTCGGCGGGGCTCAACTGCTGCGGGGTGACCGGTGGCAACGGCAGCGAGTCGGCAGCCTGTCTGTCCTTGTCACCTTTGGAGTCTTCCGAAGCCATGACGGGGGCGGCGAAAAAAAGTGCGAGCACAAAAACCGACACGATGGCGCGATACCACTCTACGCGCGACGAACTGGCTTGATGATGCTCAGACGTCGTCATTGCACCACCAGCTCCGCCTGCAACGCGCCGGACGTCTTCATCGCCTGGAGGATCGCAATGATGCCGATGGGCTTCAAACCCATGCGATTGAGCGCCGATACGAGCTCTCGCAGGCTCGCGCCACGCAAGGTTTCGATACTGCCACCGGCTTCATGGACATCCACCTCGGTATCGGGAACCGTCACCGTCTCCCCGTTCGAAAACGGCAGCGGTTGCGAAACCCTTGGCTGCTCCTTCACGCGCACGGTGATGTTGCCGTGCGCTACAGCCACGGTCGAAATGCGCACTTCGCTACCGATAACGATCGTTCCCGTTCTTTCGTCGATGACGACGCGTGCCGTCTGATCGGGATCGACGGTAATCTCGCCGATTTCCGCGAACAGACGCGTCGCCGACAGACCGCGCGGGCGGCTGAGCGTGATGCTTTGGAAATCTTCAGCCCTGGCGACTTTCATGCCGTAACGCTGGCCGGCGAAGGAATTGATTGCGTCCTGGATGCGGATCGCGGTCGTGAAATCCGGATTGCGCAATTCGAGAACCAGCGGCATTCCCTCGACGGGCATTCCCGGCGCGTTCTGTTCGACGATCGCACCGTTCGGAATGCGTCCGCGAGTCGGAATGCCAGATGTGATGCTTTCGGCGGCACCTTTCGCAAGATATCCGGAGATCGTGATCTGACCTTGTGCCGCGGCGTAGATCACCTGATCGGCGCCCGAGAGCGACGTCAAAATCAGAGATCCACCCGCAAGCGATTTCGCGTCGCCCATCGACGATACCGTGACGTCGAAGCGCGAGCCTTTGCTCGCAAACGCCGGCAGCTCGGCTGTCACCATCACGGCGGCGACGTTGCGCGTGCGCGGCTCATATTGCGAGCCACGGATATTGACGCCCATGCGGTCGAGCATCGCCTGGACCGATTGCTGCGTGAACGGCGAGTTGCGGAGCGTGTCGCCTGTTCCGTTCAATCCGACGACGAGGCCGTAACCGACGAGCTGGTTGGTGCGAATGCCTTTGACGTCGGTGATGTCCTTGATACGCGTCGCGGCTGCGGCCGAGCCCGCTCCGAGAATGAAAAGCAGCAATGCGACGCAAATTCTCATTGCTCGTCGACCGCCAGCGTTTGATCCGCCTGCACACGTGCCTTGAACATCACGCCGGTTGCGGTATTGCGCACCGAAATGACGTCTCCGACCGCGCCGGCCTTTTGCGCGATACCTTCGCCCACGATCGAGAGCGATTCCGAATTGTAAATGACCTTGTACGGCTTGCCTTGCAGAACGGCGTCCTGCTCGCGCACGGCGGAGCGGGGCACGTATTCGTTTCGCAGCAGAGTGCGTCGCGCCATCTTGCCGATCAGGTCTTTCGGATTCTCACCGAAGACAGCGATATTGCCGGAGCTGACGCGGACTTGGCGTTGGACGAGCGCATCGGCCGTGATCATGTCGCCGGGATAGATGACGTTGTTCGGCACGAAGACCGTGCGCAGTGCATCGTCGGCGGATGCCGCGCCAGCGAGTCCCAATACGATAAGCGTGCCGAGCGCGAGAGATTTCATCATGGCATGTTCTTCGTGATGGTGCTGAACATGTCGTCGGCGGCGCTGATGACTTTCGAGTTCATCTCATAAGCGCGCTGCGCCGCGATCAGCTCGGTGATTTCCTTCACCGGATCGACGTTCGAGCTTTCGAGATAACCCTGGTGAATTTTTGCAAATCCGGAATCGCCAGGATTGCCGATCACGGCGGCGCCCGACGCCTGGTTTTCGCGGAACAGGTTGCCGCCGAGGGCATCGAGACCCGTCTCGTTCGCGAAGTTGGCGATGCTCAACTGACCGAGAAGCTGTTGCTGCCCCGTCGCGCCGATGATCGCGTACACTTGTCCGGACGCATTGATCTGAACGTCCGTTGCGGTGGACGGAATCGTGATGTTGGGAATGACGACGTTGCCCTCGAGCGTCACGAGCTGGCCGTTCGCATCCTTATTGAAAGCTCCGGCGCGGGTGTAGAGAATCTCGTTGTTTTCGCCCTGAACCTGAAAATAGCCTCTGCCGTCGAGCGCCAAGTCAAGCTTGTTGCTGGTCGGCGCCAGCGCGCCCTGCATCGAAAGGTGACGGATCGCGACGGTGCGCACGCCGAGGCCGATCTGGTTGCCTTCGGGGATCATGGTATCGTCGTCGCGCGCCAACGTGCCGGCGGCGCGATCGGTCTGGTAAAGAAGATCAGTGAACTCGGCGCGCGCGCGCTTGAAACCCGTCGTGTTGATGTTGGCGACGTTGTTGGCGATCACTTCGACGTTCGTCTGCTGTGCCGACATGCCGGTTGCGGCAATTGAAAGCGCTCTCATCGATTACGTCCTCAGATCTGCATTCGGCTGATTTCCTGGTACGCGCCCACGACTTTGTCGCGAACCGCCACTACCGTTTGAAGCGTCTGCTCGGCCATCATGACGGCCTGCACGACCTGCTGCAGCGAGGCCTGGCCTTTCATACCGGCCGTTGCCGTCGTCTCGCCGGCCTTGATCGTCGAAATCGCATCAGTCGCCATCGACGCAAGCGTGTCGGCGAAACTGGCCTGGGGCACAGAACCGGCAGATGCGGGCGGGGTGATTGCCGGCGCGGCCGTCGGCGCAGCGCCGCCGATGCGACTGATCTCAGGTGACAGCATCGCAATCGATAAGCTCATGTCGACCTCATCAGATCGATGGTCATGGAAACGAGTTCGCGAACCTGCTTGATGACCTGCGTGTTCGCCGTGTACGAGCGCGAGGCTTCACGCATGTCGGCAAGCTCGACCAGCATGTTGACGTTCGGCATCTTGACCATGCCATTGCTGTCGGCGGCGGCATTGCCGGGCATGTATTGCGTTTCGAACGGCGTTTCGTCGTGCGAGATCTTGTCGACCTGAACGAGGTCGGCACCGGCGTTCTCGTCCATCACGCTCTGAAAGCTGATCGTCTTGCGCTGATACGGATCGGCGCCGGGCGTCTTGCCGGTGGTCGATGCGTTCGCGATATTTTCCGAGACGACCCGCATGCGCGACGACTGCGCGAAGAGCCCGGAGGCCGCGGATCTCGTCGATGCGATGAGAGGATCGCTCATCTTCAGCCCTTCGTAACCGAGCGCAGCATGCCGGAGAATGTCCGCATGATCTGCGTGTTCATGCTGTAACCGCGCATCACCTCGCCCGACTTCAGGAATTCCTGCTCCAGGCTGACGTCGTTGCCGGACACGAGAACCTCGGCCTGGTTCGGATCGTTGTCGCGGGCCTGAACGAGGCCATCGCCTGCGGGTGAGAAGTGATCCGGATTGGTGACCGCCATCGGGACGGCTTTACGCATCGCGTCCTCGAACCTTTCGACGTCGCGCGCTTTGTATCCTGGCGTGTTGGCGTTCGCGACGTTCTGGGAAATCACCGACTGGCGCTGTGCTAGCCACTCGTTTTGGCGAAACGCCAGGTCAAAGAGTTGCAGCGGCTGCATTGGGCGATCCTCGATATGGCTCTACCCTTGTTTGCATGCGCCAGCTTGCGTCGGCCTGAACAGATGCCGGCGAACGTGCGCGGAGGCACACGCCGTCGGCTGATATTTCAGTTCAGACGGGCTTCGCCGAGCGCTTCGTGCAGGCGCGTGGTGTTCTGGTCAGGCGCCAGCGATTCGCCATCGAACGAGATGTAGGTAATCTCGACGCCAGCTTCTTCCGCTTCGAGCAGCAAGCGAAAATAGACATGGATGGCCTGATGGTGGAATTCCATGTCGAATGAAACGCGCGGCTCGTCACCCCAGTCGAGATAGACGTCCCCCGAGTAGCCGAATTTCAGTGTTTCGGGCTTGAAAGACAGCTCGATCGAGGCCTGCACCAGTGCGCTGACGCATCCGATCTGGCCGGATTTCAGGAACGTGACGATGTCGGGCAGGTCGATCATCCGCAAATCGGCGGCGACGCTGCGAACGCTATCGCCCAGAATTCGCTCACGTTCGAAAGAGTGATCGACGCGAACCTTTTGTATCATCGACGGGCGCCCTTCAGGTGCGGACAGGGTTCTGGCGATTTCGCCGTGCCTGCAGGCGGATCAGGATTTCCGCGATGGCACGGTAGAACTCGGCAGGGATCATTTGATCTACCTCTACTTTTGCATAGAGGGACCTTGCGAGAGCCTTGTCTTCGATGACCGGAATCGCATTTTCTTCGGCGATCCGCCGGATTTTCAGCGCGATCAGGTCCTGCCCCTTAGCGACGACGCGCGGCGCGCCTCCTTCGGAGCGCACATAGCGCAGCGCGACGGCGAAGTGGGTCGGGTTGGCGATCACAATGGTCGCCTTCGACACGCCTTTCAACATGCGCTGACGCGAGCGGGCTTTGGCGATGGAGCGGCGCCGCGCCTTCATCAGCGGATCGCCTTCCATCTGCTTCTGCTCGTCCTTGATTTCCTGCCGCGCCATGCGCAACGAGCGCCGCCAGAGCACGTGCGCGACAGGCAGGTCGAAAATCAGGAGCGTGAACGACATGAGCGCAAGGGAGATCAGAAGCGCGACGACGCTTTTCTGCGACAGCGTCAGAATGGCGGACGGATCGTTCCAGATCGAGTTCGTGAAATCGTGCCACATATACATCAGGATCGCGACGCTGGTGACGACGACGACGACGAGCCGGAGCGACAGCTTCATGAACTCGAAAAGTCCGGAAAGACTGAACATCCGCTTCAGGCCCTTGGCCGGCGACAGGCGCGAGATGTCGGGAATGACCCGTTTGGCGATCGGAATGGGCGGATTCTGCGCCACGGATGCGATCACGCCCGCTGCGCCGAATGCCAGAATGATCGGCGCAGTGACGACAGCCGCCGCTTTGCCGACGACGTCGAACAGCAGCATCACATCGCCGCCGTTTCCGAGGCGAATCGAGCCGGCGTTCGCGAGCAAGCCGACGAGCAGGCTGCCGAGATGGCTGGCGAAGGTTTGTCCGAGGACGGCGATCACGAGCAGCGCCGCCATCAGATACAGGAAGTTCGGGACCTCGCGCGATGTCGGCACGTTGCCATCGTTGCGCGCATCCAGAAGCTTTTTATCGGTTGCTTCCTCTGTCCGGCTTTGTTGATCCTGTTCGGACACGGGAAGATCCTGCCGCTACCGCGCTAGGCGGCGTCCTGAGACGGAACTTCGATGTTGCCTTCCGCCGAAAGGCGCAGAACGGAATCGACGATTGCGCGACGCGCTTCCGCAATATCGCGCGCGGCCACGTTGGCAGGGCTCTGCAATTCCGCTTCGGCCATGCGGCGCGCACGCGGCGACAGCGCAGCCAAGACTTTGTTCTGAAGCTCGGAGTCCGCGCCCTGCAGCGCAATCACAGTCCGCTCAACCGGAATGCCGTCCATCAGCACCGTCATGGCGCGCGCGGGCAGCATGATGAGATCTTCGAACTTGAAGAGCATCTTGCGGATGGCTTCGGCGTCTTTCGGCTTAATCGAGGTCAGATATTGCAGGATGGCGGCCGACTCATCCTTGTCCATGTTGTTCAGGATGCCGGCCATGGTCAGATGCTTGTCGGAAGAGCGGCGATCGTTGTCGAACAGCTCCGCGTGCAGCGATGTCTCGAGGGCTTCGATAACCTGCGGCGCGACCTGTCCCAGCCCGAGAATCCGATTCATCAAATCGTTGCGCTCGGCGGGCGAAAAACTTTTCAGGATGCCGGAGGCGCGCTCACTACCGAGGCGATCCAGATAATAGGCTGCGACCTGCGGCGACTGCGCCCTCATGTAGCCGTGTAGGATATCGTCGGGAAGTCCCGCAAATCGCGCCCAGATATCCTGATGCGCTACGAATGAATCGGCATCGAGCGACGATTTGTTTTCGGTGATGACATCCGTCACGAGCCGCTTGACGTCTTCGGGGCGTCCGACGAACGGGGTTCCGAGGCCAAGCTGGCTTTCGAATTCCTCGACGATCTTTTCCAGTTCCGAAGCCGAGATCGTCGGCATCACCTCGGTCGAGCGAACAATGATGTTCAGCTCTTCCGGGTTGAATTTTTTGAGGAGGCCGCTCGCCCGCTCCTTGCCGAGCGCGAGCAGAAGTACGCCGACTTTCTCCGCACCCGTCAGCGGACGAGAGGGATTTTGCGAATCGGGTCCGGCGTCTCGCGGCATCATGCGTTTTGCCTACTTGCCCGGCGTGATCTTGCCGACTTGCGTCAGCACGACGCCGAAGCGCGATGATGCTTCGTTGAGGATGACGACTTCGCCGCGCGCAATCAGATGCCCGTTGACGAGAATATCGACCGGATCGCCGACCATCTTGTCGAGCTTGACGACCGAACCCTTGGCGAGCTTCGCGAGCGTCGCGACGGGCATCTTCGCCGATCCGAGCACGACCTTCATCATCACGGGCAGGCCCGCGATCATGGCGCTGTTGTCGGCTTCGATCTGCGGTTCTTCGATGCCACCCGGCTCCGAATCGGCAGGCATGATGTCCGGGAAGCCCGCCGAACTTTCGCCGTCGCCAAAACCGGTCGCGGCCATGCCGGCAAAGGGCTGATCGAAGTCTTGCACGGCGGGCTCGCCCCCGTGCTCCGTTTCGTCCATGTCGCTCGCCGCCATTGCCCTGTGCCTTCGATTCGCTAGTCGCCCAATTCGCGATAATTACCGCTCAACCCTGCCGCAGCCTTGTGCCATGTGCACATCTAGAGGCCGTAGAATTCATCGATCGTCTCTTTGTTCTGATCGAAATCGTCTTCGATCCGTAACGTCAGCGTGCCGTCGCGCTTGCCCAATTCACACCAGAACAGCGGGATTTCATCCGCGTCGAGGCGGACACGCGCCAAGGACGTGCTCGTCAGCTCGACGACGGACCCAACGGCAAAGCGCTGGACTTCGCCAAGCGAGATCGGCCGTTCTTCAAGAATGCCGTTGAGGCCGATGAAGGCACGCGCGATCTCTTCCGAGAGTTGCTTAGACCACGACGTGTCGTCATATGCCCGCGCCGACGGCGGCGCGGCGCCGGCTGCTTCTCCCGCGGAAGCGACGGCCAGCAAATCGCGGACTGGCTCGATCGCGGCCTGCGGAATGACGATGGTCAAAATTCCGGTTTGCCCGAAGTATTCGATCGCTAAGCGCGCTAAGATGACGGGCGACGATGCGCTGAGTTGTGGCTCGAGTTCGATCTTGTCGACGACATCGCCAAGGTCGAGTTGCACATCGACGAGGATAGAAAATGCATGCGAGAGGGCGCGCGTGACGCGCCGGAACATGACGCGGAGAATATTGGCGTCGGTCTTTGTCAGGCGGCGTTCGGTGAGTCCGGTGGGGGGGAGTCCTTCGCACCCCAGCGCCGATTCGACAAAAAGCGCGGTGAGCGTCGGATCGGAAATGAAATACAGCCAGTTCCGCCAGCGCTCCGCCCGGACAACGCCGGCATACGTGTTCGGTGGCAGATTGCAGCTTTCGCCGATGGTCGAGGCGGATAGATCGAGCAGGCGCGCCTTCACCGGAAACGAAGAAACGCTGCCGAGTTCTTCGACCATTACACGCGGCAACTGACCGAATATCGTTTGCAATCCGGGGAGCCGATCCGGCCGATTTTGCCCAGCCGACAGGGCGCGCTCCAGCGATTTTTGTGCCGCCATCAGCTCGGAGGGTGCGTCAACCGTCACGGTACGACCCGTCCTTTTGATCGATCGCGGTTACGCTGAGCCGGCAGCGACGGCTTCGAACTCGGAAGGGCGCTGCGCGACATCATCAGGCTGCCTTTTTGCTTTCGCCCGGCCGGGCTCCGCCGCTGATCGTCGCCGCCTCGACCTCGTTGATGGTCGGCCGCTCGTAAGCTGAGATGGCCTTGCGACCATGCTCGATCGCGACTTGCGGCATGGCGCCGTTCATGAACGCCAGCAGCGATTGTTTGACGATCACGTAGGACCGCAGCCGCTTTTCGCGCACGATCTTGACCTTCGTGGCGAGGGGGCCGACGACGGCATAGGAGAAGAAGATGCCTGCGAACGTGCCGACGAGGGCCGAGGCGATGAGGTGGCCCAAAATCTCCGGCGACTGGTCGATCGCCCCCATGGCCTTCACAACACCGAGCACGGCGGCGATGATGCCGAGAGCCGGGAGGCCGTCACCGACCGCGACGAGCGCGTGATAGGCCTTGAGCTTGTCGTGGCGCGCCGTCTCGATCTCTTCGTCCATCAACGATTCGATCTCGTGGGTGCGGGCATTGCCCATGATGATCAAGCGGAAGTAGTCGCAGATGAATGTCGTCAGTTCGTCATTGGCCGTGACGCTCGGCGAGCGCTTGAAGACTTCCGAATCCTGCGGCGCGTCGATGATCATTTCCATCTCGGCCCGCGACTTGTCGCGCAGCTCGCGCATCATGAAGAAGAGCAGCGACAGCAGCTCGATGTGCTCGTCCATCGTCGGCACGTCGTTGCGGAACGCCTGAGTGGTCGCTGTTCCGCAATCTTTGATTGTTTTCATAGGATTTGCGACGACGAACGTGCCGAGCGCGGCGCCGCAGATGATGACGTATTCCCAGGGCTGCCAGATGACCATGACGTGCCCGCCCATGGCCGTGAAGCCACCCAACATGCACGCCAGGGTGATGAATAGGCCGATCAGGATTGTCACGCGGGCACCCTCAAGAGATTCGTTCGGATATCCCATAAGTGGCGCTTCGCCTTGCGCGGGACTTACCCGGCCGCCTGCGCGGCGTTAGGGCTCACATCGGCGTCAGGCCCCCACAAGCTCGCATCCCTAATTTCGGCGGACCGAACTCTCGATGTCCGAACAGCGCCCGCGAGACCAACGAGCCATGCAATCGAACATTTACGTCGGGCTTTCCGCGCAACTTGCGCTGCAGCGCCGGCTCGACACCGTCGCCAACAACGTCGCGAACGCCGGGACGGCCGGATATCGGGCGGAACAAATGTCGTTCGAAGAGGTGCTCTCGAAATCCGGGCAGACGGCCGTCAGCTTCGTTTCCCAGGGCAGAACCCATCTTTCGACCGAGGGCGGCGAGATAACCCAGACCGATAATCCCCTGGACATCGCCGTCAGGGGCGACGCGTGGCTTGCGATACAAACGCCCACGGGCCCTGCCTATACGCGCGACGGACGCATGCAGATGCGCGCCGACGGCGTTCTGACCAACCTCGCGGGCGATCCGTTCCTCGACGCGGGCGGTTCGCCAGTGCAGCTCGATCCTGACGGGGGGCGCATCACGATCAACAAAGCCGGTACGATCGTGCAGGACGGCAATAACCTCGGCGCCTTCGGACTTTATCGCATGCCGCAGGGCGCAAACCTGACGCGCGGCCACGGCGCGTCGGTCATCACCGATCAAGCCGCAGTGCCGGAGATCGACTTTTTGCGCACGGGCGTCGTCCAGGGATACGTCGAGAAATCGAACGTCAATCCCATTCTCGAAATGACGCATCTGACGACGCTGCAACGGAGCTTCGACGCCGTCAGCAACGTGCTGCGCGAAACGGAATCCTCGTTGCAGGATTCGCTGAAGACGATCGCGGGCTCTTAATGATCCATAGGCTTCGCCCGTGACAGCAGCAGCTTCGGCGTCCGCGTTCGACCGGCTCGACGCCATGCTGGCGCTTGCGGCGGCGCGACGGCCGGCGCATCGGATTTCGGGACGGGTCGCGCGCATCAGCCCCACGTACATTGTCGTGACCGGACTGTCGAAATTCGTCTCCATCGGCGACGCTGTCTCGATCGCGGGCATTGGCGGGTCGGTGCTGGCCGAGGTCGCGAGCATCGAAGCGCAGGTCATCAACGTCACCCCGTTCATCGCCGATCACAGGATCGAGCTCGGCGCGTCCGTCACGGCACTGTCGGGCCAGCTGACGTTGTCGCCACACGAATCGTGGCTCGGGCGGACGCTGAATGCGCTCGGGCATCCCATCGATGATCAGGGGCCGCTCATTGCGGGCGATCGCGCCGTTCCGATTCAGGGCAGCCCGCCGGCCGCGATGCGCCGGAGCCGCCTCGGCGAACAGTTGAAAACCGGCGTCAAGGCCATCGACCTCTTCACGCCGATTTGCGCGGGCCAGCGCATCGGCATCTTCGCCGGGTCGGGCGTCGGCAAATCGACGTTGCTTGCCATGCTCAGCCGCGCCCCTTCGAGCGACGTGACCGTTCTCGCCCTCGTGGGCGAACGTAGCCGCGAAGTTCGCGATTTTCTCGACGACACGCTCAGTGCCTCGCGCGATCGCGTCGTGTCCGTTGTCGCGACCTCGGACGAAAGCCCGATGATGCGCCGCCTGGCGCCCGCCGCCGCCATGTGTATCGCGGAGTATTATCGCGATCAGGGCAAGAACGTGCTGCTGATCATCGACTCGTTGACGCGCTATGCGCACGCCATGCGCGAATTGGCGCTCGCGTCCGATGAACCACCCGTGGCGCGCGGTTATCCGCCAAGCGTTTTCAGCGCGCTGCCCCGACTATTGGAGCGCGCTGGAACCGGCGAAGAGGGCGCGGGCACGATCACGGCGGTTCTTTCAGTCCTCGTCGACGGCGACGATCACAACGATCCGATCGCGGACGCGGCGCGCGGAATTCTCGATGGGCACATCGTGCTGGAGCGGAGCATCGCGAGCCAGGGGCGATTGCCGGCCGTCGATCCGCTGGCGTCGCTGTCGCGGCTCGCGCCCAAAATCCGAACGAAACAGCAATCACAGTTCACGACACAGCTGATCGAGAGCATTTCCCGTTTCGAAGATACGCGCGATCTCCGCGCTATCGGCGGGTATCGGCCCGGCAGCGACCTGACGCTCGACCGGGCACTCGAAACCGTGCCGCGCGTCTACGATGCGCTGAAGCAGGATCTTAACGAAACGCCCGTTGAGGATGTTTTTGCGTTTCTCGCTCAAACCCTGTCGAACCCGCGCGCGAATGCTCCGCAATCTCGGTAAGGATTGCGACGCAGGCAGACTTTGAGGTGGACCACGGATGGCGAACACTCCAGAGGCCGTCGGCCGGCTTCTCGCCAACAGCGCCTTGATGAACGGCGAGCGCGAGCTTCTACGCCGGCGAGACGGTCCGCCAGCGGAATCCTCGACAACGGCTGCGCAACCGAAGGCGCCTCCGATCAACACCGAAAACAAGGCCGTTACCGCGGTTCTGCTGACGCTCCTCGACGAGCAGTTGCATGCCGCGGAGAGCGCTGCCGCTTCCCAGTCGAAACCCCAAAGCCCGGCGGATGGCGACGCTTCCAAACTCGCCGCGACCCGGTATGCCACGGACGGGTTCGTTCGTAGCGACGACGCGGGCTTGCCGGAGCCGATGACGGGCAACGATCAAGTGCGCATGCAGGCAATGCCCTCCGTCGTCTCGGCCGATCTGCAAGCGTTCGTACAGCGGCAAGCGGCATCCGCGGCCGAACGATCTCGCGCGGCGCAAGAAAATCTAGGCGCTTTCGGCGGCGCGGCGTCCGTGTTGGCGTTGGTCAGCCGCGTCTCGCCGTTAGGCCTTGCGGGTATCGCTGCCGCGTTGCTCTGGCTGGTCGCCCTGATTGTGCAGTGGGCGGCGCACTAGCGGTCTGCTTGCCGCAATCAGACGGCCTGCGGCTCGGTCCGAGGCTCAGCGCGCTTATCGTCGGCCTCGCGCGTCGGCTGGCTTTTTCCGATATGAGCGAGCAGCGCCAGCAACGCGGGATCGCTACCCAGATCGGCGAAGGCGCGACCAGACGACGAGCGCGGTTCCGAACTGCTGTCGGCCAGACGAACGACGCTTCTCGGATGTGATGCTGCCGTCTGCGGCGCGACGGGGCTTTCGACCTCAGTCGGCGGAGTCGAGTTCGGCTGCTGCGCCATCGCGACGACCGAGGTCGATTGCGATTGCGCCGCCGGCGCTCCCGAACCGAACCAGGCGACTTCCTGCAGACGGCGCTGAACGAGGCCGTCGAGCGCTTCGCCTCCGGCCTTGTGATATTGTAGGAAAAGCGAGCGCGCCTTGTTCATGTCGCCGTTCGAGACGGCGTCACCGAGGCCGCTCTGGGTCCAGGCCGTTCCCGCGTTGTAGGTCAACGACGTCAGAGCCGCGCGGCTGCCGTCGTCCAATCCCGGCGCGAACCGATCGACGAAATCTGCGGCTTTCTGGATCTCTCCGGCGAAGCGGCGATCGGCTTCCGCCTTGTCGATGACTTCGCCCGCGTAACGCGCGCGCGTGCCATAGCCATTCGAATTCTGCGCGTAGTCCCAGCGGGCTTCGGCAGAAAAGCCTTCGAATTTTTTAATGGCATCAAGATAGCTCTGGTCCAGCATGCGCCATGCTTGCCATGCGGAGCTTGCAGCAAACTGGTCTGCCTGAAGACCCGGCGCGGCTGGGTCAGCGGCGAGCGCGGGCAACGTCTCTCAAAACGTCGGCCTCGAGTTGCACCTCATCTAGACGGTGCTTGAGAACGTCACCGATACTGATGAGGCCGACGACGATGCCATTCACGACGACCGGCAAATGCCGGATGCGGCGCTGCGTCATGACGTTGGCGACGATCGCAACGCTGTCTTCGGGAGCACAGGTCACGACCGAGCGCGTCATGAGATCAGACACGCGCATTTCCGGCAAGCCGGTGCCGAAATCATCTATGGCGCGGGCAAGATCGCGCTCCGAAACGATGCCCAGCAGACGCCTTTCGGCATCGAGCACGAGCATGGCGCCGACAGATTCTTTGCGGAAACTATGCGCCAGGGCCCGCAGCGTCGCGTTCGGCTCGATCGTTTTCACGGCCGAACCCTTGGTTTTCAAAATATCGGAAACACGCATCTGATCGGTCCAATCGAGATCAGCCAGTCCTTCGCAATTGCCGGCGTGCAATCGTTGCAGCGCCGACAGCAGGGCAGCTTTATTTTCAGAGTTCAGAAGATCCACGCGGTGCCGGTCGGGCCCGGCGATGAGGTCCGGGAGACTTTCGACAACCACGCTTCCGGCGCCGAACGCCGGTGTTTCCTTGCAGAATGCGCTGCGGGTCGTGATGACCGGGAACCCTGACGCACGCGCGGCTTCGCGGCCGATGCGCCCGGCCTCGATGACGATGCAATGGCCGGGGCCGGTTTCGAGCAGCGCCAGCGTATCGCGATAAAGGCGTTCGCAATCACCGCTGTAACGGGCCTCGTCGGCGACGACGTGATGGAAGACTTCGCGGCCGCGCTGACCCAAAACCGTTTCGAGAAGCCGATCCGTATCGCGGCGCGACAGCGTGGAGACGAGAACGGGATTGAGTCCTTCGGCGCGTGCGGTGACGAGCAGCTCACGAATTCCAGGCCGCGGTTCGATCCGGCTATCGGCCAGCATTTCGCTGAAGATCTTGCACGCACGCCGGTGCATTGCCTGGATCAGCAAAGTGAAGTCTTCAGTCTCGGGCCGGCCGCGCAGAAGCGAGCGAACGTAATGCGCCATGCGCGCTTCGCTGCCGCCAAGCTTGGTCGTCAGCGCGAAGCCTTCGCGGTCGCATGACCATTGATAATCGGATTCCGAGAAGGCTTTCGCGAACGCTCGCCAGCGAACGTCCTCAGTTTCCGCGAGGGCGCCATCTGCTCGAATGATAATGACCTGAAGAGTCATCTGCTGCCGTTCACCACCCAAGGCCTTAGCGACTTAAGTACACCTGGCAGCATTCCCCGCCAACGCGACGTAAAGTCTGTAAACAAGGCTCAAATCGTGCGTGGCGACCGCGGTGGCAGCGGGCCAATCGACGCGGCCGGTAACGCTGCAATGCACACATGCCGGAGCGGTGCGAAACTTTTTTTCCCAGGTTCAGGCCGCCCGTCAGCGAAGCTCGTCGCGGAGCCAGGGCATCGTTTCGCGCAATCCCGCAAGCACCGAGCGCTCCAGCGCCGCCTTGCAAGCGCGGGTCAGTTCGCGCGGTAGCGGACCAAGTTCCTGCCGCCGGCTGACTAAGGTCAAGGTCCGCCGCAGGCTTGGACCGGGCAGCGGAGCGGTGCGGATGCGATTGCCGTCGAAGGCCGTTTCGGCGACGCAGACCGGCGTCGAAATCGCGAAGCCCTTGCCGCGCGCCACCATGTCCGTCACGCCAAACGGCGTATCGAATTCGAGCCCATGCGGAAAATCGATATTCAACCGGCGGAGATGACGCTCGATGTCCATGCCCGTTCTCGATCTTGCGCTGTAGCGCAGGAACGGCAGCCTGTCCGCCGCCTCGGCAAGCTCCGCAATCGAACGCGGCACTTTCGTCTTGTCCGGAAAGACAAGAATATAAGGCTCGTTCAGCAGCTCGAAGCGATCCAGGCCTTCGATGTCGCTCATGTCGTCGACGCCGATGAAAAGATCGAGATTGCGGGTCAACAGCGAGCCCGCATGCGATGCCGTCAATCCGGACTGGATCGACACCTGCTCGGCGTGCTCGGCAAGGAACGACGCGACGGGTCCGGTCAACGCGCGCGATAAGCTATCGACCAGTCCGGCGCGAATGAGCGCGAGCCTGCCGCGCGCCGTATGCCGGATCGCCGTCGTGATCTGACGCGCTTCCGACAACAGTGCGGATGCGCGCTGGCGCATGATCTCGCCGGCTGGCGTCAACGCAATCGGACGCACGCTGCGATCGAAAAGCTTAACGCGCGTTCGCGTTTCGAGTTCGGCGATGGCCTGCGAGATCGCGGGCTGCGTGAGAGAGAGTTTTTTGGCTGCGGCCGCCATCGACCGCGCTTCGCATACGGCCAGAAAAGCTTCGAGCGCGTGCAGGTCGAACGGGAGCCGGTTTTGGCGAGCTGTCATGGCCTTCGCATAATAAGAATGACTTATATTAAGGTCAATTCCCCGCTGATGTACAAGGCATACCGTTGGTATTACGACGTTCCCATGCCATCCGCGACAGGGACTTGAAGAACAGCCATGGCGTCTAATCGCTATTCCATATTGCCAGTTCTGCTTGAAGCTTTCCGGGGTCAAACCGGTTGGCGTCCGGCCTGGCGCAAAGCCACTCCGAAGCCTGCCTACGACGTCGTTCTCGTCGGTGCCGGCGGACATGGCCTTGCAACCGCCTACTACCTCGCAAAACGCTACGGCATCAAAAACATTGCCGTCGTCGAGAAAGGCTGGGTCGGCTCGGGCAACATCGGTCGCAACACGACGATCGTGCGCTCGAACTACCTGCTGCCCGGCAACGTGCCGTTCTACGAAACGAGCATGAAGCTGTGGGAAGGTCTCGAGCAGGACATCAATTACAACGCGATGGTTTCGCAGCGCGGCATCCTCAATCTCTACCACTCGGATGGCCAGCGCGACTCCTATGCGCGTCGCGGCAACTCCATGCGGATGCACGGCGTCGATGCTGAACTCCTCGACGACGAGGGCGTTCGCGCGATGTATCCGTGGTTGAACTTCAACGACGCGCGCTTCCCGATCAAGGGCGGCCTGCTGCAGAAGCGCGGCGGCACGGTTCGCCATGACGCCGTCGCCTGGGGTTACGCCCGGGCCGCCGATCAGCTCGGCGTCGACATCATCGAAAACACGGAAGTTACCGGCTTTCGCATCGACAACGGCCGCATCAGCGGCGTCGAGACGAGCAGCGGCTTCATCGCAGCGAAAAAAGTCGGCCTTACCTGCGCGGGCAATTCCTCGCGCGTCGCGGCACTCGCCGGCCTCAATCTCCCGATCGAAAGCCATGTGCTGCAGGCGTTCGTGTCAGAAGGCATCAAGCCGTTCATCGACGGCGTCGTCACATTCGGCGCGGGCCACTTCTATATCAGCCAGTCCGACAAGGGCGGTCTCGTGTTCGGCGGCGATCTCGACGGTTACAATTCCTACGCGCAGCGCGGTAACCTGCCGGTCGTCGAAGACGTCATCGAAGGCGGCATGGCACTGATGCCGCGTATCGGCCGGGTCCGGCTGCTCCGTTCGTGGGGCGGCATCATGGACATGAGCATGGACGGCTCGCCGATCATCGATCAGACGCCGATCAACGGCCTCTATATCAATGCCGGCTGGTGCTACGGCGGTTTCAAGGCAACGCCTGCCTCGGGTCTCTGCTTCGCGCATCTCATCGCGAAGAACGAGCCGCACGAGGTTGCGCGCAGCTATCGCCTCGATCGGTTCCGCACCGGACACATGATCGACGAAAAAGGCATGGGCAACCAACCCAATCTGCACTGAAGGCTAAAAAACCATGCGCATCCGATGCCCGCATTGCGGCGAACGAGCCCTCGACGAATTCACGTATCTTGGCGACGCGAGCGTTACGCGGCCTGATCCGGCCTCCCCGGACGCGGCCAACGAATTCTACGCCTACGCCTACGAGCGCCGGAACATCGCCGGCCCGACGCAAGAGCTTTGGTATCACCAAGCGGGATGCCACGCCTGGCTGGTCGTGACGCGCGATACGCGCAGCCATGAAATTTCCGACGTGAAAGTTGCTGAAGACGTCGCGTCGAAGCGCATCAAACCGACGGCAGGTGCAGCATGAGCGGTAATCAGGCCTTCCGGCTTTCGAAGGGCGGCATCGTCGACCGTTCGAAGCTGTTGAGATTTTCTTTCGACGGCATGGAGTACGACGGCTACGCGGGAGATACGCTGACGTCGGCGCTTCTCGCGAATGGCGTTCATCTCGTCGGCCGTTCGTTCAAGTATCACCGCCCGCGCGGCATCCTGTCGGCCGGATCGGAAGATCCGAACGCGCTCGTCGAGCTGCGTTCCGGCGCACGCCGCGAGCCCAACACCAAAGCCACGACGATCGAACTCTATGACGGGCTCGATGCGACCAGCCAGAACCGCTTCCCGTCGCTGCGGCTCGACCTGATGGCCGTCAACGGTCTGCTGTCGCCGGTATTCTCGGCCGGCTTCTACTACAAGACGTTCATGTGGCCGGCGTCGTTCTGGGAAAAGCTGTACGAGCCGATGATCCGCCGCGCTGCCGGTCTCGGCCGCGCCGCGATGGAAGACGATCCAGACACCTACGACAAGGCCAACGCGTTCTGCGACGTTCTCGTTGTGGGCTCCGGCGCTGCCGGTCTCATGGCGGCTCTGGCTGCGGGCCGCTCTGGCGCGCGTGTGATCCTCGCCGATGAGAGCTTCACGCTCGGCGGACGTCTTCTCGCCGAGAACCGCACGGTCGACGGCAAAAGCTCGGCCGACTGGGCGAAGAGCGCCGTCGCAGAGCTTTCGTCACTTCCGAATGTCCGCCTTCTTCCGAGAACGACCGTGTTCGGCGCTTATGACGGCGGCACGTTCGGCGCCGTGGAGCGCGTATCCGATCATCTGCTGAAGCCGGCCGAGGGCCAGCCGCGGCAGAGGCTCTGGCGTATCATCGCCAAGCAGGTCATCGCCGCACAGGGTTCGACGGAACGGCCGATCGTGTTCGGCAATAACGATCGCCCCGGCGTCATGCTCGCAAGCGCTGCGCGAACCTATATCAACCGTCACGGCGTTGCTCCGGGCCGCATCGCGGTCGTCTTCTCGAGCAACGACGACGGCGCGTCGACCATCAACGATCTCGCGGCGGCAGGCATCACGGTTGCGGCTCTCGTCGACGCACGTCCGGCGCTGCCGCAGGCGATCAAGTCGCGTGCTGACGCGCTCGGCATTCGCGTCTTCTCCGGCGGCGTCGTCAGCGATGCGATCGGACGCTCGCGGGTCAAGGGCGCGCGCATCGTCGACGCTTCGGGCGGCGTTCATTCGATTTCGTGCGACCTGCTCGTCGTCTCGGGCGGCTTCAGCCCGAACGTCCAGATCACGACGCATCTCGGCGGCCGTTCGCAATGGCGTGACGACATCGCCGCGTTCGTTCCCGGAACGATGCCGAAGAATCTCGCAGCCGCAGGCGCGGCGAACGGGTCCTTCTCGCTGGCATCGTGCCTGGCCGAAGGCGCGCGAACCGGAAGCGCGGCGGCTGCCAGCGCCGGATTCGATGCAAAGCCGGTTGCCGTTCCGTCGTCCGACGACGAGCCGAGCAGCGTCGCCGCGTTCTGGCATGTCGAGGGCGCGAAGCACAAAGCCTTCGTCGATTTCCAGAACGACGTCACGGCGGCGGACGTCGCCCTCGCCGAACGCGAAGGCTATCGTTCCGTCGAGCATCTCAAGCGCTACACCACGCTTGGCATGGCGACCGATCAGGGCCGCACCTCGGGCGTCAACGGCATGGCGATCATGGCGCGGCTGACGGGCAAGTCCATCCCGGAGACGGGAATCACGACTGCGCGTCCGCCGTACACGCCGGTTTCGCTTGGCGCGCTTGCGGGCGAACATCGCGGCAAGCATTTCAAGCCGTTCCGCCTCACCCCGTCGCACAACTGGGCGAAGTCGCAGAATGCTGTTTTCGTCGAAGCAGGATTGTGGCTCCGGTCGCTCTACTTCCCGAAGCCTTTCGAGAAGGACGCGCTGACGTCCGTCATCCGTGAAGTCAACGGCGTGCGCAACGGCGTCGGTTTCTGCGATGTGTCGACGCTCGGCAAGGTCGAAGTGCACGGCGCCGATGCCGGCAAGTTCCTCGACCGCGTCTACATCAACATGATGAGCACGCTGCAGGTCGGCAAAGCGCGTTACGGCGCGATGCTGCGCGAAGACGGCATCATGATGGATGACGGCACGGCTGCGCGTTTCGCGGAGGACCGCTACTTCGTCACGACGACGACGGTCAACGCGATCAAGGTCGTGCAGCATCTTGAACTGTGCAAGCAGTGGCATTGGCCGGACCTCGACGTGCAGATCATTCCGTCGACGGACCAGTGGGCGCAATACTCGGTCGCCGGTCCGCGGGCGCGCGAACTCATCTCGCGCATCGTCGACAAGCCGTACGATGTTTCGAACGAAGGTCTTCCGTACATGGGCGTCGCCGAAATCACGGCGCTCGGCGGTCTGAAGGCCCGGATTTACCGGCTGTCGTTCTCGGGCGAGCTTGCTTACGAGATCGCGGTTCCGGCGCGGCATGGCGATTTGCTTGCCCGCTCGCTGATGGAAAAGGGCGCCGACCTCGGCGTTACGCCATACGGTACGGAAGCGCTTGGCGTCATGCGTATCGAGAAGGGTCACGTCGGCGGACCGGAAATCAACGGCATGACGACGGCGGCCGATGTCGGCCTCGGAAAAATGGCGTCGAAGAAGAAAGACTATATCGGCCGGACCCTGTCGGAACGCTCAGGTCTGACCGATGCCGACCGTCCGCGTCTCATCGGCTTCCGGCCGGTCGATCGCGCCGAACGGTTGCGAGCCGGCGCGCACTTCGTCAACCGCAATGCGGAACCGACGGCCGCCAATGATCAAGGCTACCTGACTTCGGTCGCCTACTCGCCGTCGAACGGCCACTGGATCGGTCTTGGCTTCTTAAAGAACGCCGAGTCCCGCATGGGCGAAATCGTCCGCGCATACGATCCGGTTCGCGGTGGCGATACCCTGGTCGAAGTCGTGTCACCCATATTCGTCGATAGCGAAGGAGCGAGACTCCGTGTCTGATCCTCACAACGAAGCCGCTTTGAAGCGCAACGGCATCAAGATTACGAAGCGCGAAGACGTCGCCATGACGCACGTCGCCCTCCGGCGCGGTGCGCAATCTGAACTGGAAAAGCGAGCCGGTGCCTTGTTCGGCGCCGCCCTTCCGCCGACGGCACGCGCCGTCGAAGGTGTGGGCAAGCTCGTCGTCTGGGCCGGACCGGAACAGTGGCTTGTCGTCGAGCCCAAGTCCGGCGGTAAAGATCCGAGCGTCGAGTTGGCGGAAGCCCTCAAAGGCGTCGCCTCCATCGTCGATGTCGGTGACAGCCGGGTTCTTTTCCGGGTCGAAGGTCAAAAAGCGACCGAGGTTCTTGCCCCCGGCATGGCGATCGATTTCCACGATCAGGTGTTCAAGCCCGGAGACGTTGCGATTACGCACGCGTCTCACCTCGGCGTCATCGTTTGGCGGCTTCCCGACGGAAAAGGCTACGAATTTGCCTGCGCGAGGACTTACGCCGTTGCGTTTTCCGAATGGCTCTATGAGACCTGCGGGAAATTAATACCGGCCTGATTTGACCGATTCCAACCTGTGTAGACCAGCCGTGACAACGGCCGGGTAGAATTCTTTTCCGAGACGTGCCAACTTGCGCCCGCCGTTAGGCCAGCACCGCTGGTCTAAAGCGGTGTGGAAGGGCATTCATGTCGGATAAGACGCGCAAAACTCAGGTGGCTATCGCCGAGCCGGAGCCTCTAGCGACGGGCTCGAACGCCCCTGGAGCTGCGGAACATACTCTTGAGCAGGCCATCGGACATCAGGTCCGGCATCATCGCAAGCAGGCGGGATTAACCGTCGCGGAGCTTGCGGTTGCCGCGCAAATTTCGCCCGGCATGTTGTCGAAGATCGAAAACGGCCAGATTTCGCCGTCGCTCAGCACGTTGCAGATGCTCGCGGCGGCGTTGAACGTGCCGCTGACGGTGCTGTTTTCGTCCTTCGAGCAGCGCCGCGACTGTTCTTACGTCAGGTCCGGCGAGGGCGTCGTCATCCGCCGCCGCGGCACCAAGGTCGGGCATCAATATCAGTTGCTTGGCCATTCGCTCGACGGCGACGTCGTGGTCGAGCCCTACTTGATCACGCTCTCAGACGATGCGGTTGCCTATACCGGCTTTCAGCATGAAGGGGTGGAGTTCATCTTCATGCTGACCGGCGAAGTCGAATATGCTCATGCCGATCGCAGCTATCGCTTGAGCGCAGGCGACGCCATTCTGTTCGACAGCGCCGCGCCGCATGGTCCGGCTCGTCTGATCGAAGCGCCGATGACCTACCTGTCCGTGATCATCTATCCCCGCCAGTAGCTCGGCTTTCGAGAACTTTTCCCGCTTAAGGACTATCTCGTCCAGCTCACAGCGCGGCGAGGCCGTCCGGTGCTGTTCCAGTCTTTTGAACTCGCCGCCGTTCGCCGGGCTTTTTTTCCAAACAAACCTTCCGGTCATTGACCCGTCACAAAAGCCGTGCCCTTTACATTCGAAGGCGCGCGGGCGCGTCGCCGCATCGATTTTTTTATTGCGTTGCAACGACATGGCAACCGAGCACCTTGCGAGCTACGACGTCTCTTCCGGGAGGCGGTCGCGCGCTTGGCTTCGAGATCTGACGCTATCTTCGCAAGTCTGCTGGACCTTGACGGCAATCTTCGCCGCCTCTCTCGTCTATTATCATTGGCGCTATGAAGGCTGGTTGCAGACGATTGTTTTTGCGGGGGCGATAACCGCCTCGCTGTTCAGCCTCGTGCTGCTGATTTCCCGGCGCGCGCTTTTTTCCATCGTGCTCATCGCGCTGCTCGTCGCAACGATCGTCATGGCGGCGGACGTCAAGCGGCACTATATCGAGATGGTGCTTCACGCCTACGACGTCGTTTTCTATCTGACGTCGTGGTCGACGCTCGTTTTCCTTTGGGCCGATCACAAGCTCATGCTGCTGGCGCTGGCCGGCATGGCGACGCTCGCCGCTGGCTCCGGGCTTCTTCTCTGGCAGATCGACGGAACCCGCGTGCGGCGCTCGGTGAGCAGCCTGCTTCTGGTGTTTTGCGTTGGCCTCGCTGCTGTTGCGAGCTACGCCAAAGGCGAGCGACGCAACACCTCATTCTTCTGGGATAACCAATATCTTGCGTCGTTTTACTCATCTTGGCCGGAAACCATCTCGACGCTCTGGCGCGGACAGTTGATGGACGCAGTGAAGACGCAGCCGTTGCCGCCGTTTGCAGTTCCGGCGACGTGCGACCTCACGGAAAAGCCGCCGCACGTCATCCTGATCCATCAGGAAAGCGCGGTGCCGCCGTCGTTTTTTCCGCAGGTCGCGTACGACACGGCGCTGGATCCGTTCTTCAAATCGTTCGACGGGCGCTTGCACAAACTGCGCGTGGAAACGTACGGCGGCGCGTCGTGGCTGACGGAGTTCTCGGTTCTGGCGGGCGTCTCCACCTATTCGTTCGGCGGCATGCGGACATTCGTGCAGTCGCTGATGGAGGGGAAGATCCACGACGCGGTGCCCCAGGTTCTTGCGCGCTGTGGTTACAAGAACAGCCTCTTCTATCCGGTGCCCAAGGATTTCGTGGCGAGCGGCCGGTTCTATTCGACGATCGGCATTCCTGACATTTACGACTACCGCGCCCAAGGCGCGAAGCGCTTCAACGAGCGTGATCGCTTCTACTATCAGCGCGTGCTCGACAACATCGACGGCAATCTCGCCAAATCGGACAGCCCACTGTTCACTTTCGTCGTCACGTCCGCGACTCACTTGCCCTACACCTACAAGTACGCGCCGGACGTCGATGTCCCCGGCGGCGGAGCCGGAACCGATCCGGAAATGAGCGAATATTTGCGCCGCCTCGCGATGGCGCATATGGACTTCGACGAGTTCCGGTCGCTGCTGGAGAAGCGTTTCCCGAAAGAGCGCTTCCTGATCGTTCAGTACGGCGACCATCAGCCGATCGCGACGCGGACGCTGCTCGGCTTCGACAAAGGCTCGGCGGCCGAGGACATTCAGCTCACGCCGGAAAGCCCTGGCCTGCTGACATATTATTCGGTCGATGGCGTCAACTACGAGCCGCCGCCGCTGCCGGACGAGGATGTCGTCGAGGTGCCGTATCTCGGGACGATCCTGCTTAACGCGGCCGGGCTCCCGCTGCCGCCGTCCTACCAGGCCCGGCTCGAACTGATGCGTCTATGCGACGGGCGCTATTACACCTGCGCAAAATCGAAAAGCATTCTGTCGTTCCACCGCCGACTGATGGATTCAGGACTGATCGACGGCCGATGACGTCACCGTTGACCATGTTCGGAGCCATTGCCCAGATTTTGGCGCTATGGCACGTTTGCGCTTAAAGTCCGCCACAGAACCTCATTCCAGAAAAATCCGGCGGCAGAGGAAAGCCAAGCGTTTAATGTCCACTAAATCCACTCGCGCCGCTTGCGGCATCCGCGTCGTCGCAAGCTCCCTTCCGACGCGTGAGGCGGTTGCCGCTGCGCGCTTAGAGCTCGCCGGCGAAATCCTGCAGCACATCATCGTCTTTTTCTCCAATGAGCACGACCCTGAAATCCTGCTCGACGCGTTGAAGCGCGATTTCAACGATACGTCGGTTTCGGGGTGCAGCACGTCAGGGGAAATCGGCCCCCTCGGCATGATGAAAGGCGGCATCGTCATCATCGCGTTTCCGGAAAACGGCTTCCGGCTGATGAGCGAAGTCATCACCGACATCGATAAGGGCGGCGTCGAGCGCGCCTCCGAGATCGCACGCCGTCTGCGCATTCAAATGATCGGCTCGGCGAGCCGTTCCGCAAAGGAGCATGTGTTCGCGCTGGTCCTGGTCGACGGATTGTCGAACGCGGAGGAAGCGCTGATCGCGGCGCTCGATCTTTCGCTCAATGGCATCGAACTGGTCGGCGGCTCGGCGGGCGACGGGCTCGATTTCCAGGATACTGTTCTGATCTATCGCGGCAACCTCGTGCGGCGAGGAGCAATTCTTTTCGTCATCGAGACCGAACTCCCGGTGCGCATCTTCAAGACGCAGAATTTTGAGCCGACGCCGGTCAAGCTCGTCGTCACGGCCGCCGATACTGCCAATCGCATCGTCTACGAGCTGAATGCGGAACCTGCGGCCGCCGAGTATGCGGCGGCGATCGGGCTGCGGCCCGACGAACTCGGGCCTTACACTTTTGCGTCGTATCCACTCGTCGTGAAAATCGGTGGAAACTATTATTGCCGCTGCATCCGTACCGTAAACCTTGACGGATCTTTATCGTTCTTTTGTGCCATCGACGAAGGTCTGGTTTTCACGGTCGCGCGCCCCCGTGATATGCTGCGAACAACGTTAGAAGCGCTCGAAGGTGTCGATGCCGCGCTCGGCGGCACCGATTTCGTTCTGGGCTTTGACTGCATCTTGCGCCGGCTCGACGCGGAAAGCCGGCAAGTGCGTCACAAAGTTGAAGAAATCTATCAGCGTTTCGGCGTGGCCGGGTTCCATACGTACGGTGAGCAGTTCAACGCGATGCATCTCAACCAGACACTCACCGGGATCGCTTTCGCCACGTCGATCGACAAGCCGCGTGAACCATGACCGATGGCACACCGACTGATCGCCAGCCGCAAACGCCTTTAGAATTCGGCCGGGCGGTCGACAAACTGCGCAAGATCAACGACGCTTTGATGAAGCGCGTCGAGCGGTCGATGGATCAGCAGGCGAACGCGTTTTCGCTGTTCCAAACCGCGATCAATCAGGAAACGCAGATCCGCATCCGAACGGAAGAGCTGAACAACGCTCTGACGAAGCTCGCGCAGGCCAACGTCGAACTCAGCGCGGCACGCGACGCGGCGGAACGTTCCAACGTTTTCAAGACGCGCTTCTTCACCGCCGTCGGCCATGATCTGCTGCAGCCGCTGCATGCCGCGCGCCTGACGCTATCCGAGTTGATGGATACGCAGTCGGAGCCCGATCACAAGCAGCTCACGAATAACATTTCGAGCGCGCTCGTCACGATCGAAGAATTGCTGACGAGCATCCTCGATATCTCCAAGCTCGAGGCCGGTGTGTTCGTGCCGAACATTCAGACGGTCTCGCTCGGCGCGATTTTCGAGCAGCTCGCCTGCAACATCGAGCCGGTCACGCGGCGCAAGCGTCTCGATTTTCGCTGGCGGCCGACGAACCTTGGCGTGCGCTCCGATCCGCTGATGCTCCGGCGCATCGTGCAGAATCTCGTTGCCAATGCCGCTCACTATACGGAAGCGGGTGGCGTGCTGCTGGCGGCGCGACGGCGGGGCTCGCAGGTCGAGATCGAAGTCTGGGATACGGGCCCGGGCGTCGCTCCGCAGGAACGCGAGCGCATCTTCGAGGAATTCCATCGCGGCGAAGCTTCGGAACGATCGGGCGGCGCTGGCTTCGGGCTTGGACTCGCGATCGTCCGGCGCATGTCGGAATCGCTCGGGCATGAACTGAAACTGCAATCGCGCGTCGGCGTCGGCTCGCGCTTTTCGATAACGGCGCCGCATGCGGCGCTGCTCTCGCAAGCCGAGCCCAAAGTCCAGTCCGCTCCATCGAGCAACAATTATCTCGTCGCCCGGCCGCTGATCGTCATCGACAATGACCTCAGCGTGCTCGGAGCGATGCAAACGCTGCTATCGCGTTGGGGGGCGGACGTTCGCTTGGCGCGCGATCTCGACGACGTGAACGAGATCCTCTCCGATTCGGCCTTCACTCCCGCCATCATTCTCGCCGACTATCATCTCGACGGCAGCGTGCTCGGCATCGAGGCGGTCGTGCGGATCCGGCAAGCGTTTGGACGGGCTATCCCAGCGATCCTGATTACCGCCGATCGCACGCAGGCGACGGCGGAGGCGGCAAAGCAGTTCGATTGCGCGCTGCTTCACAAGCCGGTCCGACCGGCCGAGCTGCGGGCACTTATGCAGCATCTTCTAGCGTAAACGTCAGGCCTTATCGTCCGTCTCGCCGAGGACGGCTTCGAAATCGATCTTCTGCGCCTCGATGACGGCTTGCGTTCGCGACGAGACGTTGAGCTTGCGCAGAATTTCCGAGACGTGCGCCTTGACGGTCGTTTCCTCGATCTGAAGCTCGTGCGCGATCTGCTTGTTGAGCAAGCCCTGGCGGAGCATGCGGAGCACGCTCAACTGCTTCGGCGTCAGCATTTTGAGGCGATGCACGAGATCGCCGCGCGCTTCGGCGTTGGTCGGCGCTTCGGGAGGCTTGTAGCCTTTCGGAAGCGTCAGCGAGCCTTCCATGACATCCTTCAGCGCGGAGGCGATTTCGGATCGATCGGCGGACTTCGAAATGAATCCGGCGGCGCCGTAACGCATGACGTCCTGGACGATGCGGGGATCTTCCAGCGCCGACACGACAACGATCGGCAAGCTCGGATGCAGCTTTCTGAGTTCAAGAAGGCCTTCAAAGCCGCGCGTTCCGGGAAGCGCCAGATCAAGCAAGACGATGTCGAACGGGGTCTTGCTTTCCAGAACCTTCTTTGCCGCATCGATCGAAACGGCATCGTGGGTTTCAGTGTCGGGACACGCGCCGACGATGGCTCGCTGCAGGGCTTCGACAAAAAGCGGATGGTCATCGACGATCAAGATACGTGCCGGTACGGGCAAATTTCACCTCCAGGGCAACGAGCATTTGCCGTTCAGGGCTTCAGGCCGTGTGCCCACCGTTTTTGCGGGCGGCATTTTCAGGCACTCATGCCCTTTGTGACACGTCCACCAAATTCGACTTTGGTCGTAGATCGGAAGGGACCTGTCCCGCAACGCCCAGGCGACGAATGGCTTAACATTGTGCCCTTTTTCTTCCTCGATGATAACTATGCCGTGTGCATCGGCGCGACGGGTCATCAGGAGCCGCTCGCGAGTTAGGCGTATTGCCCGCCACTCGACGCCGACCCCGCACTATTACCGGGGAAGAAGTTTGCGCCGCCGCCGAACGTGTTAATGACGCCGTTAAGGGATACGTCATAGCGCTTGCCCGTTGCGGCACCGGTGAACGTTATGCCGCCTGCGGACACAATGCCGCCCGACGTGACATTGAGAAAAACATTCGACCACGCCGGAGAGCCCGTCAAAGTGACCGCCCCAGGCGTGTAAAATAGCGTTCCGCCCGCCTGTACGAAGATATGACTATATGCACTCCCCGAGATCGCATAAGCGGCCTTGATCGACAGCGTTCCCCCGACAGCAACGACAAAATGGAAAAGCGGGGTCGCGCCGTACTCCATTTTACCATCGATGATGAGGTGGCACCCGGGCTGAGGAATGTCGACGCACCAACCGCCGGTTGTTCCCAGCTTAAACCCGCGCAGTGTCCATACGGCCCCTGTGTCGAGCGCAATGCATTGACCGCTACTGACGGTCAAAACACAATTTGACGGAGTGGCGACGTCGCCCTCCAGGATCGGCATACCGGAGCCAAGCGTTCGCTTCAGGACAAGATTCTCTGTTCGTGTCCCCGCGCCGCAGTAGATGGTCGCGTTGTAAATCGAGAGGTCAAGAGCGGCGACCGTATCGATCGCCTTTTGAATCGTTTTGAACGCGCCGCCGCTCGTGTTTGCGAGGCCCGTGTTGCTATCCAACCCGTCTGTGCGGACGTAGTAAGCCCGGCCCGCCGTCAAGACCTCGCGCGGGCCGCCCATGACGGGGAAGGAAACGCGACCCGTATAGCGGTCAATTTTCAGCGCCTCGATCCAAGTTGCGCCGTCTGGACTGACCTTGAAATGAAAATCATCGTCGCCCGCGAGGCCCATCTCAGCGCGACCGGAATAGTTGGTCTGATAAAGCACTGACGCGGTGTCGCCGCTCGCGTGCTTGTTGATCTTTTGCTGATGCCCCGCGCCTTCGTTGTCGAAGAGGCTTGCCGGAGATTTCAGCGACAAACGGTTGGTGGCATCGGCCGTTGTGTTGATGCCGGCGTGCGTCAGGTTATCGAGTGCATCCGGAAGGTCACCGCCGCCGCTCGATAGCGGAGACCATGCGCCAGCGCGATACACGAGCAGAGCGCCTTCGGCTGCGCACCACGCGCGCCAACCTTCCTTGGGTACGTAGAACGTCCATGCGCCGTCCTGATATGCCGCGACCTTGCCATCTTGGCCCGCCCAGCCGCCGGTGGCTGCAGCCGATACGATGTAACGGTCGCCATTGGCGGGCGACCCTGGGGGCGTTGTCAGAGTCCGGCTGGCAACGGCGAGCTGCATCAGGCCATCGATGGCGCGGATGGCTTCGTTGTGCGTCACATGCTTCTGCGCCTGAGCCGGCAGAATATAGGGCAGCGCAAGGTTCGGCGTGTCGTTCATATGCAGTCCAAATCCCAAAGACCTCTCCTCGGCCTTCAAAATACGGCCGCCCGGTAGGCCGGGGATAACTTTTTTCTGGGAAGACGCATTCGCCGGGTGCTGCAGCCGGGCGCGCGATTGCGCGCTGGCTCACGACAACCTAAACCCCTGCAGGCAGGAGAACTGATCGCATGAAATTTCTGGTGACGGGGGTTGCGGGCTTCATCGGCTTCCATACGGCGGAGCGATTGCTCGCACGCGGCGATGTCGTCATCGGGGTCGACAACATCAACGATTACTACGATCCGAAGCTCAAAGAAGCGCGGCTCGCAAAGCTCGAAGGACGCAACGGGTTCTCATTTCATCGCCTGAACATCGCTGACGGCGCGGCAATGGCGGCGCTGTTTCAATCGGAACGGCCCGAGAAGGTCATTCACCTCGCGGCACAGGCCGGTGTTCGGTATGGCCAGGAAAATCCTGGCGCGTATATCGAGTCCAATATCGTTGGTACGCATAGCATTCTCGAAGGCTGCCGGCATAATGACGTCAAGCATCTCGTGCTCGCGTCGTCGAGCTCCGTCTACGGCGCGAACACCGCGATGCCGTTCAGCATTCACGACAACGTCGATCATCCGCTGAGCCTTTATGCGGCGACGAAGAAATCGAACGAGCTTACGGCGCACACGTATGCCTACCTCTACCAGCTTCCGGTGACAGCACTGCGGTTCTTCACGGTGTACGGCCCGTGGGGGCGTCCGGACATGGCGCTGTTCAAATTCACGCGGCGGATTCTTGCGGGCGAGCCGATCGAAGTCTTCAACAACGGCCATCATGCACGCGATTTCACGTACATCGACGACATCGTCGAGGGCGTGTTGCGGACAGCGGACAAAATCGCGACGCCAAATCCGGAATGGAGCGGCGAGAAGCCCGATCCGGCAACGTCGATGGCGCCCTACCGCGTCTACAATATCGGCAACAACAATCCGGTCGAGCTGATGGATTTCATCGCCGCGATTGAACGCGCGGTCGGCCGCGAGTCGAAGAAGATTTTTCTTCCGATGCAGCCGGGCGACGTGCCGACGACGTTCGCCGACGTGGACGATCTCGTGCGCGATGTCGGCTTCAAACCGGCGACGCCGCTGGAAGAGGGCATCGCGCGATTTGTAGCGTGGTATCGATCGTATTACGGCTGACGGCTTTGCTCACGTGCCGCGCGGCTTAGCGCGCGACGTCGGTGTCGCGTTCGCCGGATCGTCGGGCCAGACGTGTTTCGGATATTGGCCGCGCATGTCGGCTTTGACGGCGGCCCATGATCCCGTCCAGAAGCCCGGCAGGTCGCGCGTGATTTGGATCGGCCGATGCGCGGGCGACAGCAGATAGAGCGTCAACGGCAAGCGGCCGCGCGCAATCGCCGGATGCTCCTTCAATCCGAACAGTTCCTGCACGCGGATGTGCAACGCCGGCGCGGCGGCGCTCTCGTAATCGAGCGCGTGACTGTTGCCGGTAGGCGCTTCGAAATGCGTCGGCGCTTCGGCGTCGAGACGCTGGCGCATCGGCCACGGAAGAATTGCAGCGAGCGCCTGCTCGAGCGTCGACGCGTCGATTTCCGAAACGCGCGTTTTGCCGGATAAAAAAGGTTGGAGCCATTCGCCGACGCTTGCGGCAAGCGCAGCATCCGACAGGTCCGGCCAGCTTTCATCGTTGGCGCGCAGAAATCCGACGCGGTTACGCAATTGAAGCTGCGCCTTTGACCACGGCAGATTTCCGATGCCGAGTTGCGCGACGCCGTTGGCGAGGACAGGCGCAGAGTCTTCATCCGGACGGACGGGGCGCGACTCGCTTCGAAGTTCGATCGCGCCGAGGCGGCGGATGCTCCGAGCTTTGACCGAACGGGAGTCACGGTCGAACGTCAGCGCGTCGTCGCTCGCGATGCGATCTCCGGCGAAGATCGAAACTTCCGCTTCGTCCGTTGCCGTTGCCAGCATGATCCGCGTTGCAGCGGCACGGCCCTGCAATTCCGCGACGACCAGATAAGGCGCGCCTGCGAGCGGATGGGCCGTATCGATCAAACCAGCGCGACCGTTGGCCAGCAAAAAGCTGCCGCGCTTGCCGCGATTTTTCGCGATCCGTTCCGGATAGGCAAGGGCGAGCAATTCGGCAGGCGATAGCGTGTCGGCTTTCGCGCTCGTCGTAGCCGCACGCGCCCACTGGCGAGCGAGCGCCCGCATGTCTTGGGAGCGGCGCGACCGGTCGCGGCGGAAATTTTCAAGCCGCGTCGCGATATCGAGATCGTTGCCGCCGATGCCGCGTTCGACGAGGACGGCCGCAAGCTCGGC